>Ga0307375_10001088_pt1 | contig 30855 bp, 30 predicted proteins | sample TR1MG_FD_202531 | JGI IMG/M metagenome (GOLD analysis project Ga0307375, IMG submission 202531) | Soil microbial communities from Risofladan, Vaasa, Finland - TR-1 | ecosystem: Environmental > Terrestrial > Soil > Coastal area > Acid sulfate soil | place: Finland: Risofladan, Vaasa | collected... | reverse complement strand
GCGAACTACGACCCACCATTTCGCTGGGTGTGCCGACGATCTGGAACGACGTCCTGCGAGCCGCTCAACTCGATGCTGACGTTGACTTTTCCAGTCTGCGGGCCCTGCTGGCCGGAGGCGCGGCGGTGCCGCGCGTGATGATCGAGGCGTTCCGTGACAAGTACGACCTCGACATGATCCAAGGCTGGGGAATGACCGAGACCAGTCCGCTGGCGGCCGTGTCTTTGCCACCCGCCGGCTCGGCGCCGGAGTTGGACCTGGAGTACCGCGTCAAGGCTGGTCGAATAGTGGCCGGTGTGGAGGTTCGAATCACCGATGACGACGGTACCGTCCTCGAACGCGACGGCAAGACCGTTGGGGAATTCGAGATCCGTGGACCGTGGATCACGGGTTCCTACTTCGGAGTCGACGATCCCGACAAGTTCCGCGATGGCTGGCTACGTACCGGCGATATCGGCACTCTGGACGCTGAGGGTTTCATGGTCATCAGCGACCGCACGAAGGACGTCATCAAGTCCGGTGGCGAGTGGATCAGTTCGGTCGAACTCGAGAGCACGATGATGGCTCATCCCGCCGTCTTCGAGGCCGCCGTGATTGCCGTACCCGACGAGAAGTGGCAGGAGCGTCCACTGTGCTGCGTGGTTCTTCGACCTGGTGAGAGTGCCACTCCGGAGGAGCTGCGAGCGTTCCTCGCCGACCGTGTGGCGAAGTGGTGGCTTCCCGAACGCTGGACCTTCATTGAGTCGGTCCCCAAGACCAGCGTCGGAAAGTTCGACAAGAAGGTGTTGCGCGCCCAGTACCACGAAGGCGAACTTGACGTGATCGAACTGAATCTATGAGTGACTTCGCTGCGTTGGCCGACGAGATCGGGGCGCTCGAGCGTCGGGTCTCAGACGCAATATTTGAGACCGTGCGGGCCCAGCTTCGTGACGGCGACGAAGTTGCCAAGGAGCTCGAGCGACGTCTGTCGAAGGTACGACGAAGTCTTCAGAAGGCGGAGCACCTCTTGCGTCACGAGTCGCTCGACTAACTCGTCAGACCATTGAGCTCGTCGATCAAACGACGCAGGCTCACGTAATCGCGCCCGTCGAAGTCGAAGAGCAGTTCACCCTCGGCGCCGACGCGAAAGCCACCGTTCGACGAGAACATCGGGTAGTCGCTGGTCAGGTGCTCGAGTTGCTCGGGATCAGGCACCTGGCGAAGACGAAGGCTGGCCCCCTTGTCGGTCTTCGTGAAGGCCTCGAAATTTGAATAGAAGTGCTCGAGTTCGTCGACCACCTCCGCGACGGAGTGGCAGATGACGAAGAGCCGCTTGTCCACCGAGTCGAGATACCCCGCTGCGATGATCGACTCATCCATGAACGTCAGCCACCGAGACCAAAAGCGACCACCCGGTTCATCGACCAGCACAATTGGAGCTGGGTCGGTCTTGCCCGTGTGTACCAGCGTCAGTATCTCGAAGAGCTCGTCCATGGTGCCCACGCCCCCGGGAAAGGCGACGAATGCCCTCGAGGCGCGAGTCATCGCGACCTTCCTCGTGAAGAAGAACTTCATCGCCACGTGCATCTGTTCGACGTCGATGAATTCGTTCGCACCGTGTTCGAACGGCAGTTCGATGTTGACGCCGAGCGTCCACTCCTTACCCGCGCCCTTCGAAGAGGCCTCCATGATTCCGGGACCCGCCCCCGAGACCGTCATCCAACCACGAGCGGCCATCTCACCACTTAGTTGACGCGCCATCTCGTACAGGACGCTGTCAGGTGCAGTGCGTGCGGAACCAAACACGGTGAGCTTGGGTCGATCGCGCCACGCAGCGAAAAGCTCGGCGGACTTGAGCAGTTCGCTCAACGCGGTGGCGGCAATGCGCAAGTCCGACGTGTCGGGATCGAACTCGGCCAGCTCAATCACGCGCATAACCAGGGCGCGGAGAATCGCGAGGCGCTCAGGCGTCTGTTCGGACTCTGCGTTCAACTCCTCGAGGAAGCGGTCGATCAATTCGTTCATGCTCAAAGCGTCTGGTAGAGGGTGCTTCGTTGATGCAGCCGTCGACCGAGTGGTGCCACCAACTCTCGAAGGGTGTTGACGTCCATCTCCTGGCCGTGGGTGGCTCCAGCGGCCCGCGAGATGTTCTCGTCCATCAGGGTCCCGCCGAGGTCGTTCGCGCCCGCCTGGAGGATCCGTCGGGAGCCCTCGACGCCCATCTTCACCCAACTCACCTGGATGTTGTCGATGAGTGTGGCGTAGTGCAGACGAGGCACCGCGTGCATCAGTACCGCCTCGCGAAAGGTCGGCCCGCGTCGCGAACGCCCTCGCAGGAAGATCGGGGTTGCCATATGGACGAAGGGGAGCGGTACGAATTCGGTGAAGCCGCCCGTCTCTAGCTGCAACGCCCGGGTGCGCAGGAGGTGCGTAACCCAACTCTCCACACCTTCGACCGCGCCGAACATGATCGTGATGTTGGAGCGAAGGCCCACACCGTGTGCCGCGCGGTGCACGTCGAGCCATTGATCAGAGTTGATCTTGTCGGGACAGAGAATCGAGCGCACCCGGTCGTCGAGTACTTCCGCCGCGGTGCCGGGGAGCGTCTTCAGTCCAACATCTTTCAACCTGGTCAGATACGTCGCCACGTCCTGCTCTGAGCGTCGGGCGCCTTCGAAGACCTCGAGCGCGCTGAACGCGTGGATATGAATCGTCGGAGAGCCCGCGCGCACCGCCGCCACCACGTCGATGTAATAGTCCCCGTCGAAGTTCGGATGGATGCCACCCTGTAGGCACACTTCGGTGGCGCCCTTCGCCTCGGCCTCGCGAACGCGCTCACTGATCTCATCAAGCGAGAGCAAGTAGGGGTCTCCTCGAAGGTTCAGCGACAGTGGTCCCTTAGAGAAAGCGCAGAACCGGCACTTGAAGGTGCACACGTTGGTGTAGTTGATATTGCGATTGATGACGAAACTCACGGCGTCACCGACCAATTGCTGACGCAGTGCGTCAGCGCGCTCGACCACCGCGTTGAAATCGGCTCCGCGAGCGTTGAACAGGGCCGTCAGTTCTGTGCGGTCGAAATCGTACCCGGGCTCGTAGCGATCGAGGATCGACTGGACGACACTCGTGCGGGCGCGACCCGCGGGCACCGGGGGAGGGGTCACGTCCGATCCCGAGAACCACTGGTCGTCGCGCGCGAGGAAGCTGGCGTCGGCGTGTGCGAGCACGTGGGGGCGTACGGCCCCGTCAATGAATGGCGACTCGAGACCAATGAACTCCGGATAGACCGTGAGTCGAGGCGCCAATGTGAAGCCCTTCTCGTCGCACTCCGCCGCGAGCGATTCCACGGCCGGCCACGCTCGCTCCGGGTTCACGTGGTCACGTGTCACCGGAGAGATACCGCCAAAATCGTCAATTCCGAAGGCCAGGAGTCGCGTTGGATCATCACTCAGGTTTGGCGGAGCCTGCAGGTGAACTGACTCGGGCAGGAGCATCCGCGCCACGGCGATCGTCCAGTGGAACTCCTCGTCACTCGCCGCGGGAGCGTTCGCCATCTGCGTTCGTGCCTTGGGCAAGAAGTTCTGGACAATCACCTCTTGGACGTGCCCGAACTCCTCATGGGACCTGCGTATCGCTTCGAGAGTCTCGATGCGATCCTCTCGAGTCTCTCCAATCCCCACCAAGAGACCAGTAGTGAAAGGGATCTTGAGTTCGCCCGCCTCGCGCAGCGTGCTGAGTCGTCGTTGGGGGTCCTTGTCCGGAGCGAGACGGTGCGCCGCCACGTCGGCCAGGGTCTCGAGCATCATGCCCTGGGAAGCGCTCACCGTGCGCAACTGGCTCAATTCGTGGCGATAGAGCGCGCCGGCGTTGGCGTGGGGCAGGAGTCCGGTCCCCTCGAGGACCATCTGGGCGGCGTTCGCGAGGTAATCAACCGTGGACTGGTACCCACGCGCGCCGAGCCACTTGGCGGCTTCGTCGTAACGTAATTCCGGCCGTTCGCCGAGCGTGAACAGCGCCTCAGTGCAGCCCGCGTCCTTGCCGGCCTGCGCGACAGCCATCACCTCGTCGAGGCCCATGAAGGGCGCCTCGACGTGCGCGGGCGCTTGGGCAAAGGTGCAGTATCCACACCGGTCGCGGCAGAGCTTGGTGAGGGGTATGAAGACCTTGGGCGAGTAGGTGATGACGTAGCCATGCGCCCTTCGAGCCTTCTCGAAGGCGAGCTCGCTCAACTCCTGGAGCGGGGTCCGTACTAGGTCACGCGCGGCAATGTCCTCGTACGTCGTCATAGTCGCATCCTAGGCCTAGAGATTCAAGAGACTGCCGGCTTCGTCCAGGTCGTCAACCATCAACTGGAAGACCGGACGCCTCGCCGCCTTCATGGCGCGGTAGTCGCTCTGCGCCTGGGCCATGTGAAGATCGTGGAACGTGTACTGGCGACCCGAGATTCGTACGGGCGCACTCTTAGGCCGCTGAATGATTTGCACACCGACTACACCGCGAGGTCCTCCCTTGTGCAGCTGACCGGTCGAGTGCAGGTATCGCGGCCCCAGATTCGCGGTGGTAGTGCCATATTGATCGTTCATTCGGGTCCGCAGCCCGCTCAGTTCTTCTGAAGTTTCGAGGGGCGCGTAGACCTGAAGAACGTTGTAGGACGACGCCCGCAGCAACTCGAACATCTCCTCGGTGTCGTGTTCAACCGGCACCCACGACACGGGTGCCTCCAAAAGCGCGAAGACTTCCTTCTTCGCACTTTCCACGTTGGGCTGATTGAACGGATCGACTCCCAGGTGTCGCGCCAAAAGTGCCGCGACCAGGTGGTAGTGCTGCATCATCGATGGCCGGTAGCTCGCAGGCTCCGGGCCGATCACGGGCACGAAACCACGATCCTGTTTACCCGTAGTCTCGGCTACTAGCTGCTCAAGCCACAACGCACCACCCGACACGATCGGGTCTGCGCCGAGTTGAAAATACCCCTCGCCACCGACGACGTCACTCGCAACCCGATTGGCCTCGATAACGGCACCTTCCACCAGACTCTCGGTGAGCGCGCACGCCGCTAACTCGGCGCGGAGTTCTTCAACCGACCAACCCGCGTACAGCGCCGGTACGAGACCGAAAGGCGAGACCGAGGAGAACCGTCCGCCCGTATCGGGGTCTCCTTCAATCACGAGCGCGCCGAGGGAGCGCCCCAGCTCGACGAGCGTGGTGCCCGGATCGGTCACGATCACCAGGTCCTCGGGCGAAAGACCATTCGCAAGTGCGTGTGCCAGCAGTGTCTGGGTTTCGATGGTCCCCCCAGACTTCGACGAGGCAATCACGTTGGCGTGAGTGAAGTCGGTGGTCGAAATTGTGTCGGGGTTTGACGTGTCGAGCACGGTCAACGAACTCGTAGCACGCCAGTCGGCGTACAAGCGTGCGGGCGACGATGAGCCGCCCATGCCCAAGAGCAGGGTTCGTTCATGACGACGCGGTAGTCGTTGGGCGACGTCGTCGAGCCACGCACCGAGGTACCGCTCAGGATGACGCAACCAACCCAGCGTGTGTGTGGCGGTCGTGCCTACGAAGAGCGACGCGTCCCCGTCGAGGAGTCGAGCGACGAGGTCCGAATCCGCGTTCACGGCTTCGAGCTCGCGATCTTGGTGGCGACCGTGGCGAGGAGTTCCTCGTACGACGTGACGAACGCCGCCACACCGTCCACTTCGAGCCGCTCGGTGACCACGCTCAACGACACGTTGGAAGGAAGGTTGTCGAGCAACCCCGCTTCTCGCTCGATTGACGCCCCGTCCGTCAGTAGCGACTTCGTGAAGTCGCCGTGATCGAGTACTGCGGCGAGTGTTCCGTCTGGCATGGTGTTGACGGTCTCATCACCCACGATGGGATCAACGTAGAGAAGGTCGTAGTACGACGGGTTCTTCGTCGAGGTCGACGCCCAGAGAGGACGCTGCACTTGAGCGCCGATCTCGAGCAGCCGTACGGCCTGGGGACTGGCAATACGTTCGCGATAACGCTGGTACGCCGCGCAAACCTGCGCGTTGGCCGTCGTGCCGCGACGAGGGTCACCCTCGTCGAGCAACGAGTCGACCGCCGCATCCACTCGTGAGACGAAGAAGGAGGCCACACTGGCCACCTCGCCCAGGTCGTGTCCACGTTCGTGGGCGAGTTCCAAGCCTTCGAGCCAGGCGCTGATCACTTCGTCGTAGCGCTCGATTGAGAAGATCAAGGTCACGTTGACGTTGATCCCCGCTCCCAACACCTCGGTCACCGCCGGAAGCCCTTCCTTCGTGGCGGGAATCTTGATCATCAGGTTCGACCGACCGACTTCGCTCGCGAGGCGTTTGGCCGCGGCGATGGTTCCCGCGGTGTCACGCGCGAGTCGAGGCGAGACCTCGAGGGACACGAATCCGTCAAGGTACCGGCGAAGCCCCGCGACGAAATCACTCCTCGAGCTCTTGTGCACCTCGCCGAGAACGTCACAGGCCTCCATGACGTCTTGAACCGCAAGGGCCTCGAAGAGCGTTTCGGGATCATTCGAACTGGCGCCGACCAAGAATTCGTCGTACGCCGAAGACGTCGCAAAGGCCTTGGCGAAGATTGCCGGATTCGATGTCACACCTCGCACGCCCTGGGCGACGAGACCCTCCAGGGTCCCGTCGTTCAACCAATCGCGACGGATGTTGTCGATCCAAGGACTCTGTCCGTAATCGTTGAACATTGATTTCAGGGTGCTCACTGGGCCTCTCTCAGGACACTCTCCACGTGGGCGACCACGGTGGCCGGCGTGATATTGAAATAGTCGAATACGTAAGCGCCGGGCGCCGAAATGCCGAACGTGTCGATACCGATTGCTTCGTCCACGTAGTTCGTCCAGCCGAGTGTGGCACCCGCTTCGAGCGCGACCGAAGGGGTCGAACGGCGCAGGACCTCGCGTCGGTACTCAAGAGGCTGTTCGTCAAAGCACGCCCAACACGGCAGGGCCACCACCCGAGTCGCAATACCCTTGGCCGCAAGGAGATCGTGAGCCGCGAGGCAGTGTGACAACTCCGAACCGGTGCCCACCAGCGTGAAAGCGGCCTCGGGGTCTTCGCGAACGACGTAACCACCACGACGGGCACCCGCCCTGGAGGCCGCCGCATCCGCTCCACCCATGACGGGCATGTCCTGGCGAGAAAGGACCAACGCGGTGGTCGGAGGTTCCTTCGCCGTCAGGAAACTCTCCACGAGGTCGAGCGTCTCGTTGGCGTCCGAGGGACGCACGACGTGCACGCGCGGCATGGCTCGGAGAGCCATCAAGTGTTCAACGGGTTGATGCGTAGGGCCGTCTTCGCCGACACCGACCGAATCGTGGGTGAACACGAACAGAACGCCCGCATGGCTCAGAGCAGCGAGGCGAATCGCCGGGCGCATGTAGTCACTGAACACGAAGAACGTTGAGCCCGCGGGGCGAAATCCCCCATGCAGCGCTTGGCCAACCATCACGGCGCCCATTGCGAACTCGCGCACTCCGTAGTAGATCTGTCGCCCCCCAGGATTCGACGCGTTCTGGGCCGACGAGTGAGCGAGGACCACGCCGGTATTATCCGTGAGATCCGCCGACCCCGCTGTAAGGCCGTTGGTCTGAGGAGCGAACACGTCCATCGCTCGTTGCATGGCCTTGCGTGTGGCGACCATGGTGCCCTCGGCGAATAGGTCGGACGCATTCGCCACGACACCTGCTCCGTTGGTCCCTAACTGGCTGAGGAGTGAACGACCCTGCTCGCCGGAGGCGGCGACGCGCGACTCCCACGTCACGCGCTGCTGGCGAGCGGCGGCGAGCGACTCGATGAGCTCGCGGGGCAAGTCGTGGTCGAGGTGGAACGGTTCGAGTGGGACTCCGAGAACCTTCTTCGTCTCTTCAATCACCGCTGCGCTGAACGGTGAACCGTGTGCCTCGCGTCGGTCCATCATTTCTCGTGCGGGGAATCCAATATGCGATCGAACGATGATGAGCGTGGGCCGCTGGGTCTCTGCGATAGCTGCTCTCGCGGCCGCCTCGAGCGCGTCAAGATCGTTCGCCTGTTCGCCCAGATCGATGACATGCCAGCCGTAGGCGCTGAATCGTGCCTTCGCGTCATCGCGCAAGGCCAATTCCGTGGGGCCGTCGATGGTGATGTGATTGTCGTCATAGAACACCGTCAGTCGATCGAGGCCCAAGGAACCGGCCAGCGAAGCCGCTTCGTGACTTATGCCTTCCTCGAGGCACCCGTCACCCGCGATAACCCAGGTCCGGTGATTTACCAAGTCCTCGCCATAGTCACTGCGAAGAATGCGTTCGGCGATGGCCATGCCCACACCGTTCGCGATGCCCTGACCGAGTGGTCCTGTGGTCACCTCAACCGTCGGTGTCACACCGTTCTCGGGGTGACCCGGGGTGCGTGAATGGGGCTGACGAAAGGCTCGTAGGTCTTCAGGTTGCACGTCGTAACCAAAGCAGTGGGCGAGTCCGTACTGAAGTATCGACGCGTGTCCGCAACTCAAGATGAACCGATCGCGATCACTCCACAGCGCGTCGGTCGGGTCGTGGCGAAGGACGCGCGAGAAGAGCATCACGCCCAGAGGCGCCAGGGCCATAGCGGTGCCGGAATGCCCGGATTTTGCCTGTGCGGGGGCGTCCATGGCGAGGGCCGAAATCTCGCGAATGGCGCGCCCCTCCAGAGGAGTAGCGCCAGTGAATAAATCGTCAGTCATGGCTACGACAGTAGTGAATGAAACGGGCTGTTTGGCGCGAGGGCGAAGCTAGCCTTTGCCCATGGCCCTGCAAATCCCGCCGAATTGCGACCTCACGCTCGGACTGCGATGCGTAGACAAGTCAACGCCGGGGGTTTCGGTGTGGTCAATGCGCGTGGACGAACGATTCCTCAACCCCACCGGCGTCGTCCAGGGTGGCTTCCTGTCGGCGATCCTTGACTCGGCGATGGGCGCCTCCGCGGTCACCGGCGCGGGTCCGAGACGCAGGGTGTCCGTCATGAATACCGAGATGAAGGTGTCTTTCTTACGTGCAGCGAAGGAGGGCGACGAGCTAATTTGCACTGCGACCGTGCTCAAACCAGGCAGTGTGATCTCGTTTCTCGAGGCACGCATCGTGAACCAGCGCGGCGAGTTGGTAGCGACCGCAAGTTCGTCCTACCTCATCAGAGAGCGGACTGAGTAGGCTGGAATTATGAAGAATTCTTCGTGGCGCCGACTCCTTCGAGGAGCAAGCATCCAGAAGGATCTCGAGGATATCCGCGACCTCTTCATTCAGTACGTCAAAGAAGAGACGGTCCAACCGCTCAAGGATTTGGGCCGTTTCGTCCTCTGGGGCACACTCGGCAGCGTCTTCGTCGGCTTCGGCTTCGCGATGTTGCTCTTCGCGGCCCTTCGCTTCCTCCAGGAGCAGTTTCGGGTGCTGGACGGTAGTCTCTCGTGGCTCCCGTACTTGATCGTTGCGGTCTTGGGAACGGCCATCATGGCCCTGACGGCGTGGCGCGTTCTCAGCGGCACCGCCAAGCGCCGCCTGAAGGTCACGAAGTGAGCGAGCCGTCGGCGACCCGACGTGAACTCGAGCAGTCCATTCGAGACCTGTTGCCCACCGATTTTCCAGTAGGTGGTGCGATGACCTCTCAGAAGTCAACGACCGCGGCGGTGGGCGTAGGCGGTTTGCTTACGGGCTACATCTGGGGTTGGCTTCGCGGACGCCGGTCGCGCAAGAGGAATCACCGTTGATGCTTCGCCGGCTATTTCGAATTGCGGTCGCCTCATCGCTCGGGCGAGCCTGGGCCCAACGGTCGCGGCGGTGGCTCATGGTTGCCCTCGGATTGGTGTTCTTTCGCTCCCTTGATCGACACCACGCCAAATCAAGAGCGCGCGCAAAGAATCGTGCGAAAGTTCACTCCAAGAAGGGATCCAAAGCGTGAGCAACGCCATTCTCAAAGAGGGCGAACGTGTCATGCTCATCGACGCCAAGGACCGCCATTACCTGATTTCTCTTCGCGCTGACGCCGCGTTCCACACCCACGCCGGGATCGTTCAGCACAATGACGTCATCGGAGCCCAGGAAGGTTCGATCATCAAGGGCAACACCGAGCGGAGCTTCCTGGTCCTTCGACCCACTTTGTCCGACGTGGTCCTCAAGATGCCCCGAGGCGCGCAGGTCATCTACCCCAAAGACCTCGGCACCATCCTCATGCAGGCCGATATCGGACCGGGCATGCGAGTTCTCGAGGCTGGAGTGGGTTCCGGCGCGCTTTCGATGACCCTGCTGCGCGCCGGTGCGCTGATCACTGGTTACGAGATTCGCGAGGACTTCGCCCAACAGGCGACCAAGAACGTTCACGACATGCTGGGAAGCGACGTCGCCTACGACATCCAGATTCGTGACGTCACCCTCGGCATCGACGAGGAGGACCTCGACCGCATCATCCTCGACATGCCCGAGCCGTGGGAGGTCGTCAAACACGCCGAGCAGGCGCTACGCCCGGGAGGGATACTCCTCGCGTACCTGCCAACGATCAATCAGACGCAGTTACTGCGCGAGACGTTGCGGCAGTTCTCGTTCGGCATGGAAGAAACGGTGGAGATTCTTCGCCGCACGTGGCACATCGATGGACGATCCGTACGCCCCGACCACCGGATGGTCGCTCACACGGGCTTTCTCACGTCGGCGCGTCGACTCGTGCGAAAGGTTGAGTCGGACTAGTCCTTCTCGATGAAGATGCACTCGCCGGGGCACTCTTCCGAGGCCTCAGTAACGGCATCTTCGAATTCGGTGGGGACCACGGCGAGGCCCTCGGCACCGCCGGGGGAGCTCATTACCGACTCACCCTGCTTCACGTAGGCGAGTCCGTCGTCGAGCAGCGTGAACACCGAGGGGCAGATCTCCTCACACAGTCCGTCACCAGTGCACAAGTCCTGGTCGATCCAAACCTTCATTTTCATGCCCTCCGTGGGTATCCAGTCCATTTACTTTAGCGGGAGATTACCGGAACGAAGATTATGACAAGCGAGCCGCGCTCACCTAGGGTGACGTTATGGACCGTTCCGAGCGTTTCCGCGAACCAGAGGGCACCGATGGCGATGACCACATCTCGATCGTCGATCCTCGTGACTACGCACTGAGTGACGTCGAACACGCCAACCGACGCATCGAGATCCTCGAGGAACGACTTCTCGAGGCGCGCGGGCAGTTGGCCCAGACTCGCTCAAGTAACGAGAAGCTGACCATCACGATTCAACAGACTCGTGACCAGATCGCCGCTCTGCGCGAAGAGGTCGAGAAGCTCACCCAACCACCCGCCGTCTACGGCACCTTCATTGACTTCAATGACGACGGATCGGTCGACATCTTCGCTTCGGGGCGCAAAATGCGCGTCGCCCTGCACCCCGGTTTGGACCCTGGCCAGATCGAACGAGGCAACGAAGTCGTGCTCAACGAGTCCTTCACCGTCATCGGCGTTCGCGACTCCGACGGGCAAGGTGAGGTGGTAACGGTCAAGGAGGTCATCGACGAGCGTCGAGTACTCGTGTACGCGCGCGCCGACGAGGAGCGGGTCGTCGAATTGGCAGATTCACTGCGCGACATCAAACTGCGCAGCGGCGACGCGTTGCTCTTGGACTTGCGATCAAACCTTCTCGTCGAGAAGTTGGTCCGCCAAGAGGCGGAGGAGTTGGTGCTCGAAGAGGTTCCCGACATCACCTACGCCGACGTCGGTGGACTCGACGAACAGATCGAATCGATCATGGACGCTGTGGAATTGCCGTACTTGCACCGCGCACTGTTCCAGGAATACGAATTGCCCGCGCCCAAGGGGATCTTGCTCTACGGTCCGCCTGGATGTGGCAAGACGCTGATCGCGAAGGCCGTCGCCAACTCCCTCTCACAGAAGGTCGCCGAGTTGACGGGTAACCGCAACGTCCGCTCGTATTTCCTCAACATCAAGGGCCCCGAGCTACTGAACAAGTACGTCGGTGAGACGGAACGCCAGATTCGACTGGTCTTCCAGCGCGCCCGAGAAAAGGCCGAGGAGGGCGTGCCGGTCATTGTGTTCTTCGACGAGATGGACTCACTTTTTCGCACCCGCGGTACCGGGATCAGTTCGGACATGGAATCGACCATCGTGCCTCAGCTTCTCGCTGAAATCGATGGGGTGGAGTCGCTGCGTGACGTCATCGTCATCGGGGCCACCAACCGCGAAGACCTCATCGACCCGGCGATTCTTCGCCCCGGGCGCCTGGACGTCAAGATCAAGATCGAGCGCCCCAACGCTGAGGCCGCCGCGCAGATCTTCCAGCGTTACCTGCACACCGACCTACCGATCGACGAGTCACTTGTACACGAACTGGGTGGTGGTGATCGCGACAAGGCGGTTCGCGTCATGATCGAAGAGACCGTCGCCCAGATGTACCGGGTCGACGATGCCAACCGATTCCTGGAGGTGACCTACCAGGGCGGCGATAAGGAGATCCTTTACTTCAAGGACTTCGCATCGGGCGCGATGATTGAGAACATCGTTCGACGCGCCAAGAAGCTCGCCGTCAAGCGCGAGATCGCCACCAAGGGTCGCGGTCTTCGACTCGATGACCTCTTCGAATCGATACGCCAAGAGTTCCGCGAGAATGAGGACCTGCCCAACACCACCAACCCTGACGACTGGGCGCGCATCTCGGGCAAGAAGGGCGAGCGGATCATCTTCATCCGCACGCTGATCAACCGCGAGGAGACCGACGTCAAAGGCGGGCGCTCGATTCAACACGTCGGCACCGGCCAATACCTCTAGCGCCATGGCGATAGCCAAAGTCCTCGGCATCGAGACCGAATACGGGATTTCGGGTGGTCCGGACTTTGAACCCATCTCGTCGTCGAGCATCATCGTCAACGCGTACGCCCAACAGGGACGCACGCGCATCAATTGGGACTTCCAAGGTGAGACGCCCGACCTCGACGCTCGCGGGCTTCCCGGCCTGACATCATTTGCCCCGATTATCGAGACCCATCTTGCGAACACGGTGTTGACCAACGGCGCGCGACTCTACGTGGACCACGCCCACCCCGAGTTCTCCTCACCCGAGTGTCGCACCCCGATGGAGGCGACGCTCTACGACCTCGCCGGCGAAGAGGTCATGCGTCGTGCACTCACCATCGCCAATGAGTCCCTCGCCCCCAACGACGCCATCTCGCTGTACAAGAACAATTCCGACGGCAAGGGCAACTCGTACGGAACCCACGAGAACTTCCTGGTCAGTCGCGACGTCGACTTTTCGGACATTGTCAGAGCCATGGTGCCCCACTTCATCTCGCGCCAGGTCATCGTAGGCGCCGGCAAGGTCGGTGCCGAGACTGAGCACGCCCTCGAGGTCGACCCGTTCTACCAGTTGAGCCAACGCGCCGAATTCTTCGAAGAAGTCGTGGGGCTCGAGACAACGCTCAAGCGTCCCATTATCAATACCCGTGACGAGCCCCACAGCGACGCCGAACGTTTCCGACGGCTCCACGTCATCATCGGAGACGCCAACCTCAGCCCGTACGCAACGTTCGTCAAGATTGGCTCGACCGCTCTCTTGCTCGCGTTGCTCGAAGATGAGGGACCCGATGGTTTCCCGAGTCCTCCTCGTCACCCGGTGCACGCGGTGCGCGCCTATTCCTTCGACCCCAGTCTTCGAACTGTCGAGATCTGCGAAGACAATCAGTGGCGCAGCGCCTGGGACTTCCAGGATCAACTCTGGACCCTCGCCGACGGCTTCGTGACGCGCCGTGGTGCGGAGGCAGTTGCGTCTGAACCTGAAGTAGCGCTCATCCTTCGCCAGTGGCGCGAGATGCTCGACGGCGTGCGCGACGACCCCCAAAGCGTCGCGGACCGCGTCGACTGGGTCGCGAAGTTACGAGTCGTGAACGGCATCAAAGAACGCCACAACCTCGACCCCCGTGACGCCAAGTTGCGCGCTATTGACCTCCAGTACCACGACCTGGCCCCCCAGCGCTCGTTGGCGCGAAGGGTGGGGCTTCGAACATTACAAAGTGATGAAGAAGTTCGTGAAGCGGTTCACAATCCGCCGACCAGCACTCGGGCGTATTTTCGTGGTCAATGCGTCGCACGTTATCCTGAACAGATTGTGGCCGCAAACTGGGATTCGGTGGTCTTCGACCTCGGTCAAGGACCGCTGCACAGGGTTCCTATGATGGACCCTCTCCGGGGTACCGCAGAGCTGACCGAAGACTTGCTAAAAGTGTGTCCAACGGCCGATGACCTTCTCGAAGCACTAGACAGGTAGAACAGACGTATGACTGAACAAGAACGAATCCAAAAGCAACGCACGGAACGTGCTCACGAGGCGACGGCCGACGTGTCGGTTGACGCCACCAAGGGCGATCAGTTGAAGGCCGAATTGGACGACCTGCTCGACGAGATCGATGAGGTCCTCGAGGAGAATGCGGAAGAATTCGTCCGCAACTACGTGCAAAAAGGTGGCGAGTAGGCGTGGGTTTGCCATTGTTCAGCGCGCACGGTGACCCGGGGCCGTCGTTCTTTCACTACGCCGAAGCAGCAGGACTCACTACGCCGGTCTTCACCGGCACCGCCGAGTCGCCGCACGCCACGACAGTGATCGCAGTGCGCTACAACGCAGGCGTCGTCATGGTGGGCGACCGCCAGGCGACTGGCAACTACATCGCCAGTCGAGACGTTCGAAAGATCGAGGCGGCGGACCGCTATACCGCGCTCGCAATCTCGGGCACTGCGGCGCGTGGCATCGAGTTCATCAAGATGGCACAATTGTCGTTCGAGCACTACGAGAAGATGACCGATTCGGCGCTTAGCCTCGAAGGCAAGGCCAACTATCTCTCACCCATCATCCAACGCAACAATCTGTCGTCGCCTCTCTTCGTGATGCCATTGCTCGCCGGTTGGGACCCCAGTCACCAAGTGGGGCGAATCTTCGAGTACGACGGGGCAGGTGGTTGCTACGAGCGCTTCGACTTCTCGACGATTGGTTCAGGCTCACCCTTCGCGGACAGCGCACTGCGACTGGGCTACCGATCCGACATTGACCGCGAAGGCGCTCTTGAGCTCGGAGCCCTCGCCCTGTACGAAGCTGGTGACAACGACCCGAGCACCGGCGGGCCAGACTTCGTACGCAATATCTATCCGATGATGGTCACGATCACCGAAGCGGGATTCCAGGAACTCGGCACCGACGAGGTCGCCGCCAGGTTCCGCGCCATCAACGACCGTCGCACTCAGTCCGGCGGCGTCGCTGGAGGCACGTTGCGATGAGTAACTACTTCTACGTCTCACCAGAACAGCTGATCAAGGACCGCGCAGAATTCGCCCAGAAGGGAATCGCGCGAGGACGTTCGATGGTCGGGGCCATCTACGACGTTGGGGTGCTGCTCGTCGCGGAGAACCCTTCGGCCTCGCTGAACAAGATCTCCGAGATTTATGACCGCATCGCATTCGCGGGTGCCGGGCGCTACAACGAGTTCGACCGCCTGCGTGAAGCGGGCATCCGATGGGCCGACGGGACGGGTTTCACGTACTCACGCGAAGACGTCGACGCACGCGCCCTGGCGAATTATTACGCCCAACACCTGGGCGACATGTTCACCGAAGGTCAGAAGCCGCTCGAGGTTGAGATCCTGGTCGCTCAACTCGGGAGCAAGATCCGGCCTACCAAGCTCTACCGGGTGGCTTACGAGGGCACGATCTCGGACGAACCTCTCTTCGCGGTGCTGGGCGGTGACGCTGAGACCATTCGTGCGCGCTTCGCAGCTCACGAGGAACAGATTCACCCGCTCAAGGAGACCCTAAAGAACGCGGTCGACGCGCTCGCGGGACCCGAGCGCACGATTGCCGTCGCGGATCTCGAGGTGGGAATCCTTGAGGACCGCGGAACACGCAGGTCGTTTCGACGCTTGAACGACGATGAAGTGAGTGAGCTCCTCAGCTGAGATCAGCGGGAGAGGCCATGCTGCGGCGGATCTACGGGATCGAAACAGAATACGGAATCACCTTCTCCCTACGGGGCCAACGTCGACTCAGCCCTGATGAGGTCTCACGATTCCTCTTTCGCAAGGTCGTGGCCTGGGGGCGCTCGAGCAACGTCTTTCTCGAGAACGGAAGCCGGCTCTATCTCGACGTAGGCAGTCACCCCGAATACGCCACCGCCGAGTGCGACGCCTTGTCCGATGCCGTCGCCCAGGACAAGGCGGGTGAAGCGATCCTGCGAGAACTCGTGGAATATGCCCAGGGCCAGTTGAGCGAGGAAGGGATTCGCGGTGAGATCTTTCTCTTCAAGAACAACACCGACTCCACTGGCAACTCCTACGGCTGCCACGAGAACTACTGCATCGAACGCATTGAGGACCTCTCGCGGCTCGAGCAGGTCTTCATACCGTACTTGATCAGCCGCCAGATCTTCACCGGCGCAGGCAAGGTCGTCACCAACATCAAGGGCACGTCCTACTCCATGAGCCAGCGCGCCGAACATATCTGGGAGTCGATCTCATCGGCGACCACACGCAGCCGACCCATCATCAACACCCGTGATGAGCCCCACGCCGACCCCGAGAAATATCGCCGTCTCCACGTCATCGTCGGAGACTCCAACATGAGTGAGTTCGCCACGTATCTGAAGCTTGGCACCGCCGCGGTCGTGTTGGCGATGATTGAAGACAGGACCACGGTGCTTCGCGATTACAACATGGCGTCGCCAATCAATGCTCTGCGAGACATTTCCTACGACTTGTGGAGCAAAGAACCGGTGCGACTGCTCAGCGGTCGCGACATGACGGCGCTCGAGATTCAAGAGGACCTTTGCGAGCGCGCCGAAGCCTTCATCCAGAACCGCGACGTGCCCCACGATCAAGTCCACGCTGTCAAATTGTGGCGAGAAGTCATTGAGCAATATCGCACTGACCCGATGGGGCTTAGCGACCGGGTCGATTGGATCGCCAAGTTGCAGATCATCGAACGCGAACGCGAACGAAGCGGCATCGAACTGAGTCATCCCAAGATTGCCCTCATCGACCTTCTCTACCACGACACCGACCTCCAGCGAGGCCTCTACTACCGGCGCCAAGCGCGCGGCCACATGCGACGGATGGTGAGCGATGAGCAGATTGCGGGAGCCTCGCACACGCCACCCGCCACGACGCGCGCGCACATGCGTGGCACGTTCATAAAGGCCGCCAAAGAATGGCGTCGCGACTACACCGTCGACTGGGTTCATTTGAAGCTCAACGACGAGATGCAGCGCACGGTGCTCCTGAAGGACCCATTCAAGAGCACCGATGAGCGATTCCAGAGACTTCTCGGCTCGCTCGAACGACACCAGTAGCGCGACTAACCTTGCACTGTGCCCGACGACACTCCTGACGAGCCCGTGAGCGCGATCGACACCAGCGGTGCCGTCACAACGACCGTTGCGAACCACCGGCGAAAGTCACGGCGGCGTGCGCTCACCGAATGGGTCATCATCTTGGTGGTCGCAGTGTCGGTGTCGATGCTGGTACGAACCTACGTTGTCCAGCAGTTCTCGATCCCGTCGGGTTCAATGGAGCCGACCCTCAACGTCGGGGACCGGATCCTGGTCGACAAGCTCAGTGTCGCGTGGGGGAGTATCCACCGCGGCGACATCGTGGTGTTCCGCCACCCTCCCAAGGCCCTCACCACCTGCGCCCCTCCCGTCGAGCCGATCTTCATCAAGCGCGTCATCGGACTACCCGGTGACGTCCTCACCTCGAAGGGCAGCACGATCTACGTCGACGGCAAGGCGCTCAAACAGACCTGGCAGACCACCAGCCCGTTCGGGCCCGCCATTGGTCGCGTGGTCGTCCCGGCGAACCATTACTTCATGATGGGTGACAACCGCGGGAGTTCCTGTGACAGTCGCTATTGGGGCACGGTGCCCAGGTCGGACATAATTGGCAAGGCTTTCGTGAAGATTTGGCCCCTGAGCCGCTTCGGTTTTCTCTAGACCCCGGACCACACACCCCTACAATGGGTCCGTGTTCAGTTTGAGTCCAATAAAGATCATGGTGATTATCGCCGTGGTGCTGGTGCTGCTTGGGCCCGACAAGTTGCCGGACGTCGCCCACAAGCTCGGCTCGAGTTGGCGCGCAATCAAACGTCTCCAGGAGCGCGTCGAGGCCGAGGTGCGCGAAGCGATACCCGACCTGCCGAGCACTGGCGACATCGCCCGCATCGCCCGCAGCCCAGTGAATCTGCTGAACTCGCTCGCGGACCGCGTCGACGCGAAAGAGGAGTCGGCTGCGAGCGACAGTGACCAGACCCCGACGACCACGATTGACCCGTGGGAAGAGCCGTCGGACTACCAGGTGCCGACACCGCGACCCGACAGTGCCGTTCTGCCCCCCGACCCTTCGCTGAACTAGGTCAACAATGTCGAAATTCCGTAAGGCAGCCTCAGGCATGACATTGTCCGAGCACTTGGCCGAGGCTCGCTACCGTTTCATGGTCTCGTTGATCTCAGTCTTCGCCTTGGGCACCGTGGCGTTCATCTTCTACCCCGAGATACTCAAGGTCCTCCAACAGCCTTACTGTCGCGCGACACCCCAGCACTGCACGTTCCTGGTGACCAATCCGCTCGACGGCCTGACCCTACGCATCAAAATCGGGGTCTTTGGCGGCTTCCTTCTCTCCTCACCCATTCTGTTCTGGCAAGCGTGGCGCTTCATCACGCCCGGGCTCAAAGCAAAGGAACGCCGCTACGCGCTTCCGTTCGTCGGATCGTCCATCCTCTTCTTCTCGGGCGGGGTGGCGGTGGCTTTCTTCATCTTCGGTCGTGCCATAAAGTTCCTCGAGACCATCGGGGGACACTCGCTCGTCACCGACTACAACCCCAATCAATACCTGTCCTTGTTCGTGCTCATGATGTTCATCTTCGGTGTCACGTTCGAGTTCCCGGTCGTACTCGTGGCTCTCGAATTGGCCGGCATGGTGACCCCGAGACAACTCCTTCGCGGCTGGCGCTACGCCCTCATCACCATCACCATCGTCTCGGCGGTCGTCACACCCAGCAGTGACCCGTTCTCGATGCTGGCACTCGCGATCCCGCTCACCGTGTTCTATTTCATGGCCATCGGCATCGGTAAGTTGCTGCGCAAGTGATCCCGGGGGATTACCGGAACGGATTCATCGAGGCTCTGGGATTCGGTCTCGATCGCTTCCAGGTCGACGCCATTGACGCCATCGATCAGCACGTGAATGTCCTGGTCAGTGCGCCCACCGGATCGGGCAAAACGATTGTCGCGAACTACGCCATCGGACGGACTCTCGAGCGGGGCGAACGCGCTTTCTATACGACACCTTTAAAGGCACTCTCGAATCAGAAGTACAAAGAACTCTGCGAACTGTACGGCGAGCCGCGAGTCGGACTACTCACTGGCGACACGTCACTTAACCGCAACGCGGACATCGTCGTCATGACCACCGAGGTGCTGCGCAATATGTTGCTCACCGAATCCCAACAGCTGATGACGCTCGGTTTGGTCGTCCTGGACGAAGTGCACTACCTCCAGGACCCTTTCCGAGGCGGCGTTTGGGAGGAGGTGCTGATCCTCACGCCATCTGCGGTGCGCTTCGTCGCGCTGTCGGCCACCGTTGGCAACGCGGCGTTCGTAGGGGAGTGGTTCGAACAGGTGCGCGGCGCGACCAGCGTGATCATCGAGGAGACCCGCCCGATCAAGCTGCACGACCACCTCGCGGTCGTGCGCCGGGGTCAGACGGATGCGGAGGTCGTCGATCTCTTGGACGGGACACGCTTGAGCGACGAGGCACGTCGCATCGACAACATGATGAAGGCCACACGACGCTTTCGACCCGGACCCAAGTGGAAGGGGCCCAAATCCAGTGCGCCGCCACCGCCTTTTCGCGCGCCGCGTCGAAGCGAATTGCTCCTCGCGCTCGAACGCGAGGACCTGTTGCCGGTCATTGTGTTCATCTTCTCACGCGCGGCCTGCGATGATGCCGTGCACCAGTGTCGTCGCGACGGGCTCATGTTCACGTCCCCAGAGGAGCGTCGAGAGATCGAAACCATTGCCCAGGACCACCTCGTGGGGTTCTCCGATGAGGACCTGCGCGCCTTGGAGTACGCGGACTTCATTGAGAGCCTCCGCCGCGGCCTCGCCATGCACCATGCCGGCATGGTGCCGGCATTTCGAGAAATCGTCGAGGCGTGCTTCGAACGCAACCTGCTCGCCGTGGTCTTCGCCACCGAGACGCTGGCCCTCGGGGTCAACATGCCGGCGCGGTCGGTAGCGCTCGAGAAGTTCACTAAGTTCTCCGACGCGGGCCGAAAGTTCCTCACGAGCGGCGAATTCTCTCAGATGACCGGGCGGGCGGGGCGGCGAGGGCTCGATGACGAGGGCCACGCCATTGTTTGCTTCGCGCCCGAAGTGGCGCTTCACGATGTCGGGCGCATCGCCATCGCCCCTCCCTCGGACCTTCATTCTTCGTTTCGACCGACCTACAACTTCACCGCGAACCTCATCAACCACTTCGAGTTCGAAACTGCCCTTGAGGTGGTGCAGCGCTCCTACGCCCAATTCGAGACCGATCACCGCCCAACGGGCAACAAGCGCCCCCTGGGCGATCAGATGACCGCGCGTCATCACGTGCTCGAAGAACTCGGTTACGCCGAAGGATGGAAACTCACCACCGAAGGCCAGCTGCTTCGCTCGATCTACCACGAGTGTGACCTATTGATCGCCGAATCGATTCGGGCCGGCGTCTTCGAAGGCCTGGACGCTTCCCAACTTGCGGGGCTTCTCTCGTGCTTCGTCTACGAGTCCAAGCGCGCCGCACGAGCCCCTCACGCCGCCAAGCAGGTCACCACGAAGAAGAAGCGTTCCCTCAACGACCGCCTCGGCCAAGAGCGCCGCGGCGGCATCGCGGAACGGACGAGCGAAATCCGCATGATCGCGGCCACGATCAGCGAGGTCGAGGACCGATTCGCCGTTCCGCACGCGAAGGAGCCTGACGGGAAGTTCGCCACCACCATCGCCGCCTGGGCCCGGGGAGCCTCGTTGGGCACGGTTCTCGACGTCGCCGACGTCGAGATCGGTCAAACCTCACCGGGTGACTTCGTGCGAAACGCGAAACAGGTGGCTGACCTGTGCGAACAGTTGTCACGAATGCGCCACTTGACCGACGTTGCCGACGTCGCCGCCGAAGCCCGAGACGCCGTGCTTCGCAGTGTGGTGGCGGGCGCATCGAGCGTCCACCCACCGGCCTGATTTCGCCTCTAATCTCGATACTCCATGCATCCCTACGTCGCTGAAGACTTCACCGAGAGTGAAATTTCCATTCTAAGACGGTATTTCACGAATCTGGAAGGCCCCGTCTTCGCGCTGGTGAATCTACCCGAAGTCGTCAAGGGGGCGCTCTTCGCGCGTTATTCGAGGTCCTCCAAGAGTTTGCGCCGACTCTTCCTCGACGAATTCGTCTCGGACCTAGACCTCACCGGTGACGTCACTATCGACGCCACCGTCGGCCTCGGACGCGCTGACGAGCTCTACCAGAGAATCTTCTTCGAGTACGGCGATGATTCCGTAGCGCAACTCGGCGGCGTACACCTGGCCTGTGAGCAAGCGAGCAACATCTTGACCAAAGTCCTCGAGTGGGGTCGCCTGATGAGCTACCTGGAGCAGTCCACGCGCTACCTCGGTTACGACCGCCGTCTCAGCAATGGCCTCTACCGCTTCTATCGCGACAATGACGTGCTCGAATCGCGCTTCGGCGCGCGCTACGTCGGCGAGATGGACCGCATGTTCGACACGTACGCCGAAATGTTGCCCGTGCTGACCGAGTGGATCGCAAAGAAGTATCCCAAGACGCCTGACGACACCGATTTCGTCTATCGCCAGGCAATTCGAGCCAAGGCCCTCGACGCGGTGCGCGGACTCCTGCCCGCGAGCGCGCTCTCGAATCTCGGCATCTACGCCTCCGGACAGGCCTACGAGGCGCTGCTGCTGCGCATGCGAGCACACCCTTTGCCCGAAGTGCGCGAGTACGCCCAGATGATGCTCGACGAACTCATGAAAGTCATTCCGTCGTTCCTGAAACGCGTTGAGATCGCTGAAAGGGGAGTGGCCTGGACGAACTACCTGGGCTCCACCCGTAGCGCCACCCACGAACTCATCGCGTCGATGTGGCCTTCGCTGAGCGACGAGGAGCCGGGCGAGCACGTGCGACTCGTGGGTTTCGATCCGGATGGCGAGACGCGTGTCCTCGAAGCAATCGTCTTTGCCAATTCCACCTTCTCGAATGACGAGGCAGTCGAACGAGTTCGCTCGATGAGTGCAGACGAGCGCTCGCGACTCATGGCGACCTACGTAGGGAACCGAGGAAATCGTCGGCACCGTCCCGGACGGGCCTTCGAGAGCACCGATTACCGTTTCGAGCTCGTCACCGACTACGGCGCCTTTCGCGACCTCCAGCGCCATCGCCTGCTCACGGTCGAATGGCAGCCACTCAACGTCGATCTGGGCTATGACGTGCCCGAGATCATCCGTGAGGCGGGGCTGGCTGAGCGCTACGAAGAATCTCTTGGACGCTCGGCCGACCTGTTCCACGATATGCGCGAAGAATTCCCCGAGCAGAGTCAGTACGTGGTCGCTCTGGCGTTTCGAATCCGTTACGTGCTCCAGATGAACGCCCGTGAGGCCATGCATCTCATCGAGCTGCGTTCGGGGCCCCAGGGGCACCCTAGCTATCGACGAGTGGCCCACGAGATGGCTCGGGTCATCCGAGAACGGGCCGGTCATAGCCTGATCGCAGATTCCATGAAGTTCGTTGATTTCTCGGAAACTGACCTCGAACGACTCGAAGCTGAGCGAACTGCGGAGCGAAATCGCCTAAATCGTTGATGTTTCAACTGATTTAAGGATTCTTTATACTTATTGACCGCGCAACTAGGCAAAAAGGCTCTACACTGCCAGCGCTACAGAGAAGGAATTTTATGGCTAGTGATGGCGACACAGACGAAGTTTTTGATGAAGAAGAGCTCGCCGAGGGTTTTGACGAAGAAATAGTCGGCGAGGAAGATGAGATCGATGACATCGACGTTGATGTGGATGTCGACGCGGATGTCGACGTCGAAGTTGATGTCGACGAGGAGTTGCCGGTCGAGGTGGTGGTGGTCGAGGACGATGACGTCCTCGATGACGCCGACGTAGAGCTAGCACTCGACGAGGTCCTGGCCGAGACAATTCGCCGTACCAGTACGCCCGAAGACGACGAAGAGGCCCCTGGCGAGGTCGATGTCCTGGCCGATCCTATGGAGACAATCCTGCCTAAGCAGGATGACGAGTTCCGCTGCAATTCGTGTCGCTTGCTGAAGAAGATGAGCCAGCTCGCCGATAAGTCCAAAGGACTCTGTCGCGACTGCGTTTGAGAAGGGGTCACAGGACTCCGGAAATTCGAGGCGTGTCATGAGTGTCGAGCTTGCGACGGAAGTCACTGACGCACTCACGGAGTTGTTCAGCCGGGCGTTGAGCACTGCCTCGAATCACCGCGGTGGTCCGGCCATGCTGCACTCGATTCTCCTCGATGAGGAGCCGAGGGCGTTTCTAGAGGCCGTCGTTGCTCGAAATGAACTCTGGACCGCACAGGCGGGGCAGAGCCTTGTAGGTTTCGCGTTGTGCCGAAATGGCCTAATAGAGGCCGTCTACGTACAGAAGTCGTCTCGTCGCCAGGGTGTGGGGACCTCGCTCGTACGGGCAATACAGACGGCCCTGTCCGAGCCTGTCGATGCGTACGCCTTGCCAGGGGACCGCGCAACGAAGTCGTTCTACGAATCCCTGGGTTGGAAGGCTCGACTGCTTATGATGCGCGGCGTGTAGCCGGACGGCGCGGTGCGCGCGTCGGTGGCGGTGGCGGTGGAACCTTCATGCCCAGCAGTTTCGCGAACTCCGGTATCGCACCAGCGTTCTTCACTGCCAAAGCCTTGCAGGCGTCGTCACTAGGGATGCCCACGGGCTTCACATTGCGACGGATTGACGTGTCAACAGTCAGGTTCACGATTTCTTGCCACTTCGCGACGTCGAGGTCTGCCGTCAGCGCCTCTGACGTGATCGCGACAACCTTCGTCGCCATCTCTGCACTGACACGCGTGGACATGTCCGGAGGACGTGCGACGAGGCGGAGTGCTTCGGGGACGTTCTTCGACGCCACCGCTGCCTCAAGCTTCTCGTTCCACTGCGTTCGCAAGATCTCCAGTCGCGCGGTCAGACTCGACTGCAGTTCCTTGAGCTGAGTGCGACCTTCATCGTCAAGCGACACCGTCTTCGCGGCCGTAACCACGGCACGAAGGTCGCGCAGACGTAGCTCGCGTCCCGCACCGATTGCTCCAGCAGCCTTGTCCTTCCAGAGCGCCAAATTGGTCTTGGCGAGCAGGTCCTCGGCAATGCGCTCGATGGTCGCAGGGTCAATCGTCGGGCGACCTTGGGCCGTAGCGTTCTTGTTCTGCTCAGCCACTGCCGCTCGCACCGCGGGCATTCCACCACGCAAGAGCTGCTCAGCGACAGGCAATTGCTCGGGTGACAGCGTCGCGAGGAGGGCGTTGCGGTACGTCGTCGTCATAGGGGGAGCAACGGGACCACTAGGACGCTCGGGGCGTCCCGGACGCGCAGAGCGAGTCCCTCCGGTCGGACGCTCGGTGCGCGGCCCGCGCTCCGGACGTGGTCCGCCTTCGCTACGCGGTCCGCGCTCAGGGCGGGCACCCGCAGGTGAGCCCGGCGTGCGCTCTTTGGACTGGGGGCGTCCCGAGGGTCGCTTCGTAGCATCGCGGCGACCGTCGCCTTCACGACCTTCACGGCCACCATCGCGACGCGCACCACCTCGACCCTTAGGGGCGTAGGTAACGACCACGTCGGGTCCCTGCTTGGCCTTAGGCAGCAACTCGACACGCTCATGTCGAGGGTCGAGCGGCGAGGCCGTCTTTGGCGGTAATACCGCGAGCACCTCGATGCCTTCCATGAACTGCTCAATATCGGCGCGGTAAACCGCACCGATGATTGGGCCGCCCGGAACGAGGGACGTGCTGAGCACGCCCTTGGGAAGCTTCGCTCCCGCGGCACGCCACGTGGCGACGTCCCCGTTTAGGCTGGTGATTTCGATCTCAATTCGACGAGACATAGGGTTCCAATCTACTCGGATTGGATGGGTCAAACATTTCACTCGCTTTTACGCGAATTTTAGATTGCGTTGCCTAGCATGTCACTGTGAGTAATGAACCAAACGACAACAACAACGACACGCCTGTTGACGCGACGTCCTACGGTTCGGACGCCACCAGCGAGGCGTCTCAAATTGAGACGTCGCCCATCGAGACGTCCGGCGTGACCGACCACCCCGCTCCTGATGAGGAGACCGAGACACCCGTGTCCTCGAATGAGCCGCCCGCCGCGTCGCACGAGACCATCGTCGATGTCGCACCGTTGTCGTCTCAGATGAGGGGTAGTCGAATACCCTGGTCCAGCCGCATTTCTCTACTCTTGGTGGCCGCACTCGTCGGTGGTCTCGCCGGTCACTTCGCCTCTTCCACGTCGGGCTCCACGGGCGGCGTCACCGTCAACGCCGTGGACAGCGCACCGGGCTCATCCTTCGCAACCAAGTCCTTCAGCATCCCCAAACTCGTCCAGCAGGTCCAGCCGTCCGTGGTATCGATCGACGTGAAGGGCAATGGAACCGAGGACCAGGGGACGGGCATGATCATCACCTCGAACGGCCTCGTCGTGACCAACAACCACGTCATCGCGGCGGCCGTGAACGGCGGAACGATCACCGTGACGCGTACCGGTACCACGAAGAGCATGAAGGCAACGCTCGTCGGTACGAACCCGATCGATGATGTCGCCCTTATTCGGATCGACAACGTCAAGAACTTGCCGTCGGTGACTTTCGGCAATTCGAACAGCCTGGTCGTCGGCGACCCGGTCGTCGCCATTGGCAATGCCCTGGGACTCGCGGCGGGCACGCCAACGGTCACCTCCGGCATCGTTTCCGCGATGGGCCGAACCGTGACGGCGGGCACCAGTTCATCGACCGAGACCCTCAACAACATGATCCAGACCGACGCGGCCATTAACCCGGGAAACTCGGGAGGGCCGCTTCTTGACGCCGAGGGCAACGTCGTTGGAATGAACACCGCGGTCGCCGGCACCCTCTCGGACGGCAGCAACGCGCAGAACATCGGCTTCGCGATTCCCGTCGCGACCATTGAGTCATTGCTCAAGTCGCTCAAGGCTGGTGCAAGCGTCGTGAACCACGGCGCCTTCATCGGAGTCGAGATCACCTCGATGACCCCGGCACTTCAGTCCGAGTACGGCTTCTCAGTCTCGACGGGTGCGGTCGTGATGAGCGTCATCGCCGGGACCGGCGCCGCGAGCGCGGGAGTCAAGCAGGGCGACATCATCGTGGGCATCAACTCCACAACGATTAACAGCACCCAAGACGTCTCGAGTGTGATTTCTTCCCTGCATCCTGGGGATCAGATCACGCTCAAGCTCGTGCGAGGCACCAAACACCTATCGCTCAAGGTGACTCTGGGCACGCAGCCCACGACGGCTGGCTGAGGTCTACGCCAAGGTAGCGATACCACCGTCGACCGGCAGAATCACTCCGGTGATGTAACTCGCAGCGGGGGAGCTGAGGAAGATCGCGGCACCCGCCATATCTGACGGTCGCCCAATTCTCTTCATTGGCGCGCTTGCGGCGATGCTGTCACCAAAGGCCTCGAGTGTCGCCTTCATCATCTTGGATTCGAAGGGCCCCGGAGCTATGGCGTTCACCGTGACATTCGGGGCCATGGCTTTGGCGAGATGGCGGGTCAACTGGTGCACCGCTGCCTTGGACGCGGAATACGCGTAGGTCTCCATCGTGGGAACGTGCACACCATCGATCGAACCAATGTTCACTACCCGCGCGGGGGAGTCCGCACTCGCTGAATGTTCCAGCAGGGGACGTAGGAATCTGGTGAGGTGAAAGACCCCTTTCACGTTGAGCGCCAACACGCGCTCAAAGGCGGTCTCGTCATAATCCGCCATGGGCGCACCCCACGTAGCGCCCGCGTTGTTCACCAGCACGTCCAAATGGGTCTCTCGCGCGGCGATCTCCTCAGCCAACCGGCGACACTCCGCCTCGGTCGATAGGTCGGCGGGCAGTGAGATACAGGTCCCGCTGCGGGACAATTCCACTGCCAATGCGTCGCAGACCTCGGCCTTTCGTGAGGAGATGTAGACCTTGGCGCCCGCATCCACGAATCCGCGCGCAATCATCTCTCCAATACCCCGGCTTCCGCCGGTGACCAGCACTACCTTGTCCGTGACATCAAAAAGTGAGTTCATGGAGCGAGTGTAGGTCAGCGCCTAGCGAAGGTACTGGTGCACTTCGTGGGCCGTATGCGGCGGGCAAAGCTTGGGGCGGGCGACGGCGGGGTCACACGAGCGCCTCACGACGTCATGGGCGAGCACAACCTCTTGATCGAATCCCTTTGCACGAGTCACCCCAGAGCACCCGAAAGAGACGGGGCTCGGACGGCGTGACTAATTGGCGACGCGAAGATTCGTACGGGCGAAGGCGGTGACGTCATCCTTCGGTGTCACCGAGTACAGAGCGCGAATCGACCATACGCCGCTCGCAGTGAAGTTGAATGCGCACTCCACTTGACTCTGCTGGACCGATTGGTAGCTGCACGTCAGGTTGTCGACGTTTGAGGAGTCTGGCGCGACCGCGACGATCTTGACGACGCCCGGCGTGTGCTCTGGCAATACGTCGACGATGATGTTGAATCGTCCGTTGCTCGCAGACGCGGGTGCGCTGTTGTCGCTGTAGTCAAAAGAAAGGGTCACCTTCGACGGGTTCAAAGGTGGGTCGGCGACGGCGGGAATCGCGAAAACTCCGATACTTGACGCCACCAGGAGGGCAGCACTTATTAACCGACGCATGCCACAAGCATAGCAAACCTAAACATCTACTACGCCGATAATGTACGTTATGTAAAGTTAGGTTCAGATCCATTGGATTGGCGCTTGGGGCCGGCTCCCACCATAATGGCGCCCCGCTACCGCCACCCTAAGAAGACCGCCAATATCAAGTAGTTTCGAAGCACTGATGCACCCTCACATCACACTCACGCCGAAACGATTCATCATTGCCGTTCTGTCCGTCGGCGCCATGGGAGCCATTGGAACTCTGCTGCGTGACCTCGCCCTGCGACTCGAGACGACCCACTGGTACGAATCGCTCGTCGGGAGCGCGCCGGGCAGCGCGACGGCGTCGTGGTACTCGCAGATCCCCTGGGTCCTGATGGTCATCAACGTCATCGGCGTCTACATTGCGGCGTCGTTACTCGTTGGGCGCCTGCGCGCTCACGATCCGAACAATCTGTCGCGCCTCATGGTCATCACCGGTTTCTTTGGTGGGCTGACCTCGTACTCGTCGCTCTTCGTCAGCCTCTCCGCCATTTGGCACGCGTCGAGACTCGGTGCCGTCGGCGTCGGTCTTCTCGCGCTCATGAGTGGCGTGGGCGCGGGTTGGCTCGGGGTGCGCAGGCGACACCGATGAATCTCCTGTTCGTCTCACTCGCGGGAGCCTTCGGGTGCATCGTGCGCTACGTCCTCGAGTACCTTGCGCGAGCGCGCCACCCGACGATTCGCCCGTGGGCGACGGTGGCGGCGAACGCTGTGGGCAGCGGAATTGCGGGTTGGGCCGCCTACCGCCTGACCGGCGCAATCGACGCCAATCTCCGAGCCGTCATCATCACAGGGTTCTGTGGAGGGCTCACCACGTTCTCGTCGGCGTTCGCGATCCCTGCGCTGCTCGTTCGCGAACACCACTGGAAGTACTCGCTCGCCCTCATCACGGTGACGCCAATTCTGTGCATAGTGGCCTTCGTCCTCGGCGTCAACCTCGCCCACTAGCGCGGCCGACCCAATGGTGCCGCTCAGCCGGCGTCCGTCGATCGCATCGCCGCGTCCTCGGTGGCGACCAGCTGACGCGCGGCTCGTGCCTCGTCGACGCGCGATACTGGTGTGGTCTGCGGAGCGCGTCTCAGTGCATCCGGGTCGGTCTGGGCGCGCGCCGCGATTCGTTCGATCGCCTCGGCGAGTGACTCCAAGGTCTGAAGGCTCTCGGTTTCGGTGGGCTCGAACATGAGGGCTTCATCCACGATCAGCGGAAAGTACACCGTCGGCGAATGGAAACCTTCCTCGAGCAGGGCCTTGGCCACGTCGAGACCGCGAACTCCGTACTGCGCCTTCAACTTGGTGGCGCTCAGCACACACTCGTGCATGCAGACCCTGTCGTAGGCCGCGGGCAAGGTCGCTCGCAGGCGTTCGCGCAGCCAGTTGGCGTTCAACACCGCGTACTGGGCCACCCGCCTCAGGCCGTCGCCGCCGTGGACTTCGATGTACGCCAGCGCCCGCGCGAGGACCATGGCGTTGCCGTGCCACCCGTGCACCCGGCCAATGGAGCGCTCCGGCGTGCGCCATTCAAAGGTGCCGTCGTCGCGTCGTGCAGCCCTCGGACCGGGCAGGAACGGGGCCAGCCTCGGCGAGACCGCCACGGGCCCCGCACCTGGTCCTCCCCCACCGTGGGGAGTCGCGAACGTCTTGTGCAGGTTCATGTGCACGATGTCAAAACCCATGTCACCGGGACGAACGACGCCCAAGATGGCGTTGAGGTTCGCGCCGTCGTAGTAGAGCAACCCTCCCACGTCGTGCACCGCGGCCGCGATCTCGGTGATCTGCTCTTCGAAAAGACCGACGGTATTGGGATTCGTGAGCATGATGCCTGCGACATCGGGTCCGAGCGCCGCCTTCAGCTCGTCGAGGTCCACCAGACCCCGCTCATTGGACCTGATGGTGGTCACCTCGTAGCCACCCAGCGTGACCGACGCCGGATTGGTACCGTGCGCGGAGTCGGGGATGATGACGCGGCGACGCACGTCACCGTTCGCCTGGTGGTAGGCGCGCATCAACAACAGGCCGGTCAGCTCACCGGCGGCTCCCGCTGCGGGCTGCAGGGTCGCGGCGCTCATGCCGGTGATGACGCACAGCTTCTCTTCGAGCGTCACCAGTAACTCGAGCCAGCCCTGACTCAGCGACGCTGGCACACCCGGGTGCATACCGTTGAGGCCCGTATCGGCCGCGACGGCATCGCAGAACTTGGGGTTGTACTTCATGGTGCACGATCCGAGGGGGTAGGCCCCGAGGTCGACCGAAAACTGGCGATGTGAAAGGCGTGTGAAGTGCCCCACGAGGTCGCGCTCGGACACCTCGGCGAGGGCGACGACCGAGCGGCCGAGGTGCTGTTCGGGGACTAATTCTGCAAGGCCCCGCTGGGGCACGCCCGTCGTACGGAGTTGGTAGGCGCTCCGACCGGGCACCGACATCTCGAAGATGGTCGGCTCTACCTCGTGTCCGAGAAGCGGGGCCGACGCCGCACGCCCCCCGGGTTGGGCCTTCATGCGCATCAGCGCACCGCCTTTCGAAGTACGTCGACGTAGTGGTCAATTTGCTCGCGCGTGCGCCGTTCAGTGACCGTGACGAGCAGCACGTTGTCGATGTCGTGGTCGATCGACGCGTCGGCGCCGCCCGTGAGCGAACTCACGCTCAACCCGCCGAGCACCCCCTCGCCAGCCATTCGCTCAAGCACCTCGCTGGCCGCCTTTGGCGTGCGGACCGCAAACTCGCGAAAGAACGGTTGCGTCGACACCGGCGACACGTCCGCAATCCCCGCCAGCTCATCGAAGAGATAGCGCGCACCCTGCGCGCAGCGAGTCGCCACTTCTCGCAGCCCCTGGGTTCCCAGCCAGCCCAGCTGGATGGCGGCGGTCACCGCCATC
>Ga0307375_10001087_pt1 | contig 30880 bp, 23 predicted proteins | sample TR1MG_FD_202531 | JGI IMG/M metagenome (GOLD analysis project Ga0307375, IMG submission 202531) | Soil microbial communities from Risofladan, Vaasa, Finland - TR-1 | ecosystem: Environmental > Terrestrial > Soil > Coastal area > Acid sulfate soil | place: Finland: Risofladan, Vaasa | collected... | reverse complement strand
CCCTCCGGGCCTTGAAATGCAAAAGCCGCGCTTTGGGCGCGGCTTTTGCTCTGTTGCCCGGAGGGGGACTTGAACCCCCACCCTCTCGGACTAGAACCTGAATCAAAATGCTGCCCATTTTCAGCCCATGTCATTCGACATCATTGCCTATCGAGTAGCCTTTACCTATAATGACTTGCCTACCAAATATCCAGTCAGAGTGTATCACTCGTTGTCACGGGTAACAAGCGAAAGAAAATAGGCAAGGTAACATTTTGGGTAACATGCGTGTTTCGTTCCATTCATCTGGATACGAGGCGGTCAGATTATCGGGTCCAACGCAGAGCATGGTCGGCGACCGCCGCCTGCGGCCTCCCGAGAGCAAATCCCCATTCAGCTCGCGTCCCGGACGGATAGTAATGTAAGGCATATCTCTTGACATCAATGCCTCGCATTATTAATCTCCAAGTTGCGCGCGTAACGTTGTTATTCGCGCCCCCGCCATCTTCGGATGCGCGGCCTCCACAAACGGGCCTCCCCGTTTCGTAGGTTCCCTCGAAGTAATCGGATTTACCGGTTGCTCACACCGTCTTTGGCTACAAGCTGGTGTTTGAGGAACAAGCCTAATAGGCCTCGCATCTATGTCAACGAAACAGTTTCTGTCCCCAGTTGAATTCCAAAAGATAACTGGGTTGTCCCCGGCAACCGTCGCACGCAGATTGAAGGATCGATCTATCCCTTCCACCAAAATGGGCGGCAGGGTCTTGATTCCGATCGGAATTATCGACGAACTAGTCCATCTCGCCAACCAGAACATTCAGCCTTCGCGTCGAACCCCTGAGGGGGAGGCACAAGAATGAATGTGGTCAAACCCGTTTCGACAGAACAGTTCCTCAGCTCCATCCAATCCGAGCTTGACCAAGCGTTCGCAAATAGGCCTGAATATGGGGTTGCGGGTGTTTTATGCCACTTTCACGACGGGACCTTGGTTCGAGTGGAGGTGACGAGGTCGATTCTTAAGAAAGTGCCGGGAAACAAGAGACCGGGAGAAAACTAGGGGGGGGGATGTCCCTGGTACTGAGCACCGTGCATGCTCGTACCGGGGGCATGTCTTGGAGCGGGACTCCTACCGTGTGAAGATGACTAATCCCTTATCCTACAATAGCATAAGCTTGCAAGGCCTATACTGTAACTTGGAATAAGGTCAACAGCCTTTGCTAACCTTTGCATATTCTTGCATGGACATGTCACATTATCAAGGGTATGAAAGGCACAGCCACTAGTCACAGCGCCGGTGCTGTGACTAGGTATTAATAAACACTAACCAATGCTGCTCTATAAACCAAGGCAATTGCGCAAGAACCCTCTAATCGTCGATCTACCCTTCAATGTAAGGTAGATCGACAGAATCACCTCGTGCAAAACGAAGGCCCGTGGCTGAACATTCTGAACAGTCTGAATCTAGTCGAGGAATGACAAGCGTTCTTTTGTTCGTCAAAAACTGAAATTGCTCATAGTAGTATTCAGTCGCTTCTGGACGAAGGTCCAAATAGTTTAAAAGAAAATCATTAACCGCATGAGCAGCTGCAATAGCATTCAAGCTTATAACACTTGGATTTGGTTCCTCGACTCCATACGCCTGCTGCTTCCGTTCTTCATCGGTCTTGGATTCCTTAGCAAGCGTTGTTGTATCAATTAGCTGATTACACCACAAACAGCCATGTCCTGGACGAACGGGCCTATTCAAGCTTAAAATATCCGTCAAGGTGCCCTTAGGCGAGAAACACACCTTCGAACCTAATTGGACACCTGGAATAAGGTACTGATGCACAATAGCGTTGAACATCAAACGAGCTCGCATTGAGTCTGCCGCAAGAAACAAATAGTCGCAAGTAAGTAATGATGAGGAAACCGACTTCCGCGCAAAGTCGTCAGCGATGACATTCACTATAGCACTTGGATTGGCCATTTTTATTAGGCGCTCTGCAACTGCAACTTTGAGCGTCCCTTTCTCGGCATCTTTTGGCAATGCACCGACAACCCGTGACAGATTTGATTCCTCAACATGATCACCATCTACTAAATAAAACTCCCCCACTCCAAGACGAGAAAGATACTCGGCGAGAATGCTGCCAATACCCCCGAGGCCTATAATTCCCACTGTGCAATTATTGAGTTCTGCTTGTCCCTCTTTCCCAAACATTCTTGTTTGTCGCTCATAGATTTCAGAAATCGATCTAATCGAATGCGTAGTGCCTGGCGTTAGCTTCCTAATTGTATTTCCAATGACAACAGCCTGATCAAGGCTCAATCGAGATCCACCAGGGAGCCAAAGGTCCGCTTCTATCGCTCGTTTGCCAAAGACAAGAGCGCCAACAGGCATCCCTCGGGCGATTTGAAGCAAGGCCGGATATCCACGCTCATGTGACCTTATATCAATTGAGCTAAACCCAGCTTCCCAATCACTATCGTGATTATGAACAGCTAGGTAAACCAATCTCTCATCTCGGGCTCTCGTTATATATCGATGAATAAACTGTGCCGTCAATTGACGATATCCGATTGTCCCCTCGACGTAATCTATTCCGTCAATAGCAAGATGTACTTCTCTAATTAGGAGTACTGGCTCTTCACCTACCTGAGAGAGCCCAGCTAGAAGCACGGCTCCGTGTTCATCCTTATCTCCTGGGAAGAGGTGATGGAAGAGGATCTCAAAATCAGCTCGAGCTATCCGAAGCTGACACTTCTTAATCATGGCATAGTCTCCAAGTAGTTGAGAACCTTAAGCAGTTTGGCGGACACTCGCTGCATGCCATTTTGGGCTGCACTATTTCGTCGTGAAACCTGAATAGCTGGCCTTCCTTCAAAGCTATGACCAGCTGTAACGGGAGCTACTAGCAGGATACCATCCGCACGCACGACCTCGCCCCCAATGAATACGGGATAGATGTCTGCATATGGATACTGCGCGGGGATTTGAAATCCCATCCAGGTTTCCATCGGTGTAAACCGGGGACCGATGGGAACCCGTTCGATAACCACATAGGCGCCCCCCTGACCATCTTCACGCGTCGAAATTGCCGTATCAGGGAATTGTCGGGTCACTTCTTCTATTGCCGTCGAAACTTCTACCTTCACATCGACCACCCTTTAGGAATTGTCATCAGGCCTAATCGCCGTGAAGCGGGAATGCTCGTGCAGAACAACACTGTCAGAGTCACCAATGACACGGGCCGTTCCGTTGGGAAGCTCTTCTTGAAGAATGAAGCTAGTCTCGATTAGGACACCTTGGGCAATAGCCGCATTCTTAATCTCCATTCCAGTTGCCCTTTTCTCTTCCATCCTAACGGGCTGCTCATTCACTGAGAAAACAACTTCGTGCTTTTGGTGTCCCAGGCCTTCACTTGGAGTGTCCGATTTCTCGTATTCCATATCATCTCCTTGCCAATCAGGCATTCAGTTGCTAAACTGTAATCATTGATTAAAGAGTACCACACCCGAATGTGGAAGTCAATTGCCTTTAAGCAACTGGAGATAATGGACATGGCTGGAGATGATAAGGGCTTTGATGGCGATTCTTTTTACCGAGCTTTGGCCAATACGGTAGCATCACGCAATAAGACATGGAAGCAAGTTGCTTTAGAAACAGGAGTTAGTGCTTCAACTCTCGCACGCATGGCCCAAGGACGGAGACCGGATGCCGCAAGCTTGGCCGCTCTGTCAGCTTGGGCAGGGCTGAATCCTTCTGATTTTGTTCACCTATTCAACGAAATCCCTCGCCCGGAAGCCCTTGCGCAGATATCTACCTTGCTGCGTGCTGATCCAAACTTGAACTCACAGGCGGCTGAAACGCTGGAGGCGATCCTCCGCACTGCCTATGAACAGCTTAGGAAAGAAAACTCCTAAGGGTTCAAAGACTCCTTAACTTTGAATAGGTTACTAGACCTTTAGTTGCCAAGTCCGACATTGAGCGACTAAAACACGACGCTTTTCCTCTTCATCGAGGATGGCTGGAATGACCTCGGTTTCCATTTCTTTCGTGAATTGGGCGGCTGCGGCAGTCATAATATCTATCGGTGTTGGTTGGCTAGCCGGTGGTTCAGTCCTTTCTGGTCGACTGCTCATTTGATCCCTTCCTGTCTATTTGGGCTGAATTGGGCGTAAGTTCTGATCCATCCGAATAAAAGTATGGTTTGCAGTGGCAGTCATTGCAAACCCTCGCGGCGGATCATGGGGGTCAATTGAACCATCCGCGCGATCGAACACTACGGCACCTTCCTCAGAATACACAAGCCATAATGGATTGGTTTCATGAAGACTGGCTGTCGCATCAATTACGGCTCTTAGCGCAACCTGCCCACTCGCCCACTGTGCCTCATCAGCTAATTCAACAATCCAGACAAACTGGGCAAAGGGCAGATTCATGATTTCTCGCAATAACTGGGGATCAGTTCCCGATTCACAGCTTCTGATAAAACGTCGAAAGGCCGCTCCGGTAGTGATAAAGTACCGAACAACCAAATCAGCCTTTCCGCCACCTAGGAGCGATGGTTTGAATGAAAAAAGCTTGGGTACAACTTGAGCTATAGCATTCGCAGGATAATAGATGCCTTCTGGCAAGGCGACAATAAAGGCATCTATATCCTCGGCTGTATAAGGATCATTAGGTCCTTTTAATGCTACATCGGTCGGAATTGCCAAGTAAGGCAGATAGTTATCATCAACAACGACGAGGGATTTGATTTCTTTCCATTCGTGCCGCGGGGACCCGCTACCACTCGCTACTGGGATTTTTCGTTCATACCCAATAATCGCTATTGCATGACTGCGAGAACTCATCACTCCAAAAAGAGGGAAACCGGATTCGACATAAGCAATCAGCTGCTGAAAAAACGCCTCCGGCGATCCGTTGTCTTTGGCCACAATAAGCGGGTAAGTACCAGCTTCCTGGAAAATACGCTCCGCATGAAAAACACCCAGCCCTAAGGATGGAACTAGTCCTCCTGGATTGAATTGCTGAGCCATCGTGGTAATTTCATATGTAAGGTGCTCTCGGTAGCGCACATAACGTTCACTGTAATGGCGAAGAATTGACCAGCAGGCAACATGCGCACAAACGGCGATATCTACATGTTGATCCATTGAAGGGAAACCCTGGATCGTTAAGCGCTCGCCTAGCAAATGCACTTTGTGGTCAGCTGTGATTGTAAACCATTGACTTCCTCGCGCAGGCCCTGTTCGAACATCAGGAGAAACAATACTTCTTCCGATCGTAGCGATTCGAGTTGGTCGCAAAACCATATATCCAAAATAATGATCAGAAATTCTATTATCCTGACAGCGAAGCGCTAGTGTAGATTCATCGAAAGAAACAGTTAGGTCAAAAAAATGTAGCCGCACACAATCAGATCGGAATACCTGCCCCTTTTTTGCATAAAAGCGATAGTATGTACTCCGATAATCCTTATCTGAGTATGGCATCTCGATCAGTATTGCCGTTACTGCGCGAGACAGCCCTTTACTTAGTTTATCAATTACTTGGGCCGGATTGTATTCCCACGGTATTACATCCTGAAGATGGGATAAATCCGTACTTGATTTTACTTCTATCCACTTGTACATCTCGTCATTTTAGCATACTTACTATCAGGTTCAAGAAAAAACCACTCCAATTATCGCCGTTGCCATTGGGAGCTCTATGCTTCTTCAAGGGACTCGAGCCCTCATTTCAGAACTTAGGGTTAGGAGGCGATGCAGATCGCGTCGCAAGGAAGAATATCGATGATACGGTAGGCGAGCAGCGAGGTGCTGCCTCGGTGGACAGAATGCAAGTATTAGGCGGGATGCTAGACGGTCTGCTCAATGGATTAGCCTTGGGGAATTAGCCAGACTTTGCTTGCCAAGCTCAGGCGGTCGATAAGTCGTTTCAGGGCGTGAATAGGATCGATAGCAAGTAATATTTATGTAACCTTCATATCGAGCCACTCTGAAAGACCGTCCTGGTATCGAGTATCAATGAGGCCCGCCCGTTGGATGGACGGGCCCCTAGGTCACTTCAAGAAGGTGTAGCGGGAAGTCATGTAGAGCCTCCAGGGCTCCAGCTCTGGAAATCGATCGAAAGGCACATGCGAAAGAAAGTCCTCGGTCGTGATGGCGATGAAGTCCGAGGGCTCGACGAGGAGGTGCTGCCAGACCTCGTAAGCGTCGCGACCAAGATCACGGAAACCAGGCGAGGTGATGGCCTTGAGCTCTCGATTGCCCGAGGCGTGGACGTGGACCAGGCGGACCCGATCGACGTCGGGTATGCCGATATCCGCGATGCGCGCGACAAGGAGTTGCTGGCGCAAGAGTTGATAAAATGGTTCGAACATGAAGTCTTCGATCCGGGACGCAACGGTAAGGTCGATCGGCGTGAGTTCATCGAAGAAGAAGGCCCGGTAGGGCTCGATGCGATCGGTACCGTCGGAGCGGAAGCGTTTATAGGTTGCGCCGTAAGACTCCGAGTATTTCCACTCGATGAGGAGCATGACGCGGCGGCCGTCGGTAGCCTCGTACATCACCATGGCATCAATGCTCGTGTTGCCCGCTCCTCGATGGCGATAGGCTCCGAGCTTCGGGATCTCACCGAGATAGTTGGTGTCCCCGATCCACTCGAAAGCGATGAAAGATTCATCCTCCACGGGGAGCATACGAGAGATATCGGGGAAGTGCGGGAGGAGGAGGGCTGCAAGGGCATCGGGGCGATTGATGAAGGGGTAGAGAGCGTTCACGCAGAATATTTGGGACGAGCACAAGTGGTTCGAAGGGAGACCTGGGAGAGCGGCGCCGTGCCAGACGATGCCGAGGCGGTCGAAGGTGCTCAGAGCATCGGCACGGATTTCATGGAAAAGGTTGTGGCCCGCGAATTCGAGGGGCAGGCAAAACGGGAACATACGAGAGCAATAAAGCCCCGGCGCTTTGGCGAGCCTGGGAAGAACCTTGGTTGTGAGCTTCCAGGCGGTCTGGCGCTTCTTTTCTGCAGCAAGGAATGTCATATGGTTGGGTACCTCGTTTGTTGGTGGTGATGGATCAGGCCGAAACGCCCGCTGCAGCGCTGTTCCTGACGACTTTCTCGGCATAGCCGATCATCTTGAGCACGCCCTCGCGATCATGGGACTTCTTAGCTTTCTCGAAGATCCAATCGGTGTGCTTCTCGGTGAAGGCTTCGTAGTTGTCCTCGAGATAGGACTCAAGGCGACCGAGGAGGGTCTCGACAGATTCATCGGGGAAGCGGTCGGAAGGGCCGAAAGCTCGCTCGGAGACCACCGTAGGGGCGGCAGGGGGGATAATGCTAGGCTCAGGCTGCACAGGGATTGCCTGCGTGACATCTACCTGGCGGATCAAGGTTTTAGTAGGAGCTGACATTTGAACCGGCTGGAAAGGCTCGGCAGCGGGCATGGGTGTCGCCGAGGTGATGGCTTCAGCGTCGGGGAGCTCCGAGGCGTCGTATGGCATTCCGCCAAGCTCGTCAGGGAAGGCAAGACGGAAACCTTGGCTGATGGCGACTTTTTTAAGCTGGAAACGGGGCTGCTTGGTCCAGAAGGAGGTTGGGGAGCCGTCCTTCTTCTTCTGGACAGCCTCGGCCCAATACACTTCGTGAATGAAGGGCGCGGACCAATCCTTTCGATGGATTTCGACGAGGGCCTTCATGGTCGTGCCCTCCCCTTCGATCCAAGCCTTCCAGCCGTCGAGCTTGCCGGTTCGCTCCGCCCTCTTGAGATAGACCTCATAGCCGGTGATGATCGAGAGTCGGCGGTAATCGCCTTCACCGAAGACGGCGACGTGGATCTCCCTCTTGAAGGGGTTGAGGTGGAAGGCCTGGGCGATTTCCACGAACTGGAGCTTCTCGTTCTCAGCGAGCTGGGTGGCAAGCCCAAAGGCTGTGAGAAAGTCGAGGATGGTTTGCTTGGGGATGTCGGAAACTGTGGGAGGGATGGGTAGGGGGTCACGGTTCGGTGAAGGGAAGGAAGAGACGTTTTGCATCAGAGACCTCCTTGAAGGATGTTGCTCTGATATCAGTAGCTCTTTGGCCGGGGTGAACGCAGTCTATGCGCGCCAACTAGGCGGAGCCAGCGTTGCAGCCTGAGTTCATATTAGAGTATCATGAAATTCGTGGAACTGATGGCGAGAGGATGGAACATCGGTTGCTCCGCACTTTAGAAGGAAAGAAGGGAGAACTTGATCCTCCCTCTACTATTTTGTGCACATTTTTGGGTAACACACCGAAAATAGGTGTAATATTGGCACGATTCTCTATAGGTATACGAAAATAGGCATCTTTTAATCTGCGGCAGGTCCCTAATGAAGTACGCATATGAAGATCTGAGCGACGATCAGTTTGAGACCCTCGTTGTTCTCTTATGCCAGAGTCTTCTAGGAATATCCGTGCAAGGTTTCTCGAAAGGGCCTGATGGTGGTCGCGACGCGAAATTTGTCGGTATAGCCGAGTTGCACCCTAGCAAAACTGCTCCTTGGGCTGGAACGACAATTATCCAAGCCAAGCACACCAACGGGTATAACCGACATTTTTCTGAGTCCGATTTCTTTTCCGCCAAGGGCGGTGAGAATACTGTTCTTGGCAAAGAAATACCCCGCATAAGAAAGCTTCGTGAATCCAAACATCTCGACCACTACATGCTCTTTGCGAATCGTCGCTTGGCAGGCAATGCCGAGACCGAGATTCGTACGTTTATTGGAAAGGAGTGCGGGATACCTGAAGCCTCAATCTATCTTTGCGGGGTTGAGCAGCTCGAGCTCTGGCTAAAATCCTTTCCAGATGTTCCGAAAAAGGCAATGCTCGATCCAGTCGATTCGCCATTGATTGTTAGTCCTGATGAGCTAGCTGAGGTTGTGCAGGCATTAGCAAAGCAACAAACAGAAGTAATGGCCGTGATCGATGACCTACCCACATTACGCACATTATACGAACAAAAGAACGTGCTCAACAACATGACCGACGCCTATGCCAAGGACCAACGCAAACGCTATTTGAAGGAAACAGCCCAGATTCGTACCTTTCTAGCTGCGCCTGAGAATCTTGAGCTTCTGCAGCTTTACGAGTCCGTTGTGGATGAGTTCCAGTCGAAGATCATTGCCAAACGAAAGGACTATCAGACTTTTGATGAGATAATGAACTATCTTCTTGATTTGCTATTCTCGCGAGATCCGATACTTCGACAACATGCGCATAAGCGACTAACGCGAGTGCTGCTATTCTATATGTACTGGAATTGCGACATCGGAGAGGCGAGTGATGCTACGACCAACTAAGCATTCGCATCCCGATCGAACAATCATCAATGTTTCACTTCTTTTAGTAAAGCGTTTACAAACCCTTCGCGTTGATGAATATGACACGCTGAGGAAGTATGCAAAAAAGACTATTGTCGGCGGAGATTTGCTATTCCTGCCAGCGCTTAATTTTCTCTACCTATTGGGCCTGATTGAGTATAGACCTAAGACCGACGCTGTAGAGTATGTAGGACCAAATGAAACTGTCTAAACTTTATTCGAACATGCCTGGCCTATTCGAGCCAATAGAATTCACAACCAGCCTGAATGTAGTTATGGCGGAAATTCGGCTGCCCGAGAACCGTGACAAGGATACCCACAATCTAGGCAAGACCACACTCGGCATGCTGCTCGATTATTGCCTCCTAATGGGACGAGATGCTAAGTTCTTCCTATTCAAATATCCCGACTTATTCAATGAATTTATTTTCTTCCTTGAGGTTCAGCTAGAAAACACATCATATGTTACGATTCGTCGCGGTGTCGAGGAAGCGACAAAGATTAGCTTTAAACGACACCGGACTCCTCATCAGGATTTCTCGTTGATGTCGTTATCCGATTGGGATCACCAAGATGTTCCTTTTGATCGAGCGAAGGATTTATTGGATGGAATGCTCGATTGGCGCGCGCTGAAACCTTGGATTTTTAGAAAAGAACTGGGATACTTGTTACGATCGCAGGATGATTATCGTGACGTATTTCATCTGCGCAAGTTTGCCTCGAAACATGCTGATTGGAAACCATTTTTAGCCCATATCCTTGGTTTCAATGATCAACTTGTCGCTAAGCATTATGAGAAAGAAGAACAGCTAGAGGAAAAACAAAATATCGTAATTACCATCAAGAACGAGTTGGGTGGATCAATTGAAGATATCAGCAAGGTTGAAGGTCTTTTGTTGCTTAAGCAACGAGAGGCAGAAAAAAAGCAAAAACTGCTCGATGCCTTCGATTTTCGTTCTCAAGATAAGGACAAGACTAAGAACTTAGTCGAAGACATTGATGAACGTATTTCGAACCTGAATGCTGAACGCTACTCGTTAAATCATAGCAAGAAGAAAATATCGACATCGCTAGAAGACGATGAAATCCTGTTCAATCCAACTGAAGCCCAACAATTGTTCGAGGAAATAGGGGTTCTATTTCAAGGGCAGATTAAGCACGATTTTGAGCAACTTATCGCCTTCAACCGGGCGATAACCGATGAGCGACGCGCATATCTTGAAGATGAGCTTAAAGAAATCGAGTCGGAGCTTAAGCGCGTCAATGCTGAGCTAAATACATTCGGGAAAAAGCGGTCCGAGGCTTTGGCATTCCTAAGTGGCACAGATGTATTTAGTAAGTATCGGAAGGTATCCGACGAAATGATTACACTTCGAGCGGACATCACATCTCTTGAGCGTCAACGTGTTTTTTTGCGTCGGCTGCAGGAGCTCCGAGCAGAAATCCGTATTGCAGATGAAGAGCGGAGTCATTTGCAAACTCAGATTGAAGCCGATGTTGAGCAGCAGAACTCTGACCAAGAAAGTCTATTCTCGACGATTAGGCTTTATTTTAGCGAGATTGTAGAAGAGGTTATCGATCGCAAGGCACTGCTAAGCGTGTCGCCAAATAAAGAAGGCCATTTGGAGTTTAAGGCGGAAATTCTGGATGAATCTGGCAATGTTACGAGCGCTGACCTGGGCCATACCTATAGGAAACTACTTTGCATCGCCTTCGACCTAGCTGTACTACGAGCGCACCTAAATGGCAGGTTCCCTCGTTTCTCCTATCACGATGGAGCGTTTGAGTCCCTAGATGATCGTAAAAAGGAAAGATTGCTTGAAGTAATCCGACGCTATTCTGAACTTGGTCTACAGCCAATTATAACGTTGATTGACTCAGACTTGCCCGTCCGCCTGATCGACGATGAACCGTTGTTTCATAAAGAGGAAATCGTTGTTTTACTGAATGATGAGAACGAGAAGGGTCGGCTGTTTAAAATGAAAGCATGGTAGCCTTGCCCTAGATCAGGCTAAAAGAGTTTGGAGCTTCAAATATCAGAGAGGCTTTAGCATTGCTTTGAATATGAATAGCAGCATATGCGATCGCGAAGGATGGCATAGATGCCTGGAAGTGGACCTAATATTGCGACTTCGCTTCATTTAATAGTGCGTTTCATATATCTGAAATGCACCATGCACTCCCTATTCGCGCTACTTAGCAATGCTTTCTAGCTGCTCTGAATATAGCGAGGTAAGGCTATGATAAATAAGGATCTTATCGATATTATTAACCATGGTGATGCTGTAGCGATTATTGGAAGCGGAATATCCACCGACGCAGGTCTACCTTCCTGGGATGATCTTCTTATTAGAATTGCAGGAGAAATTGACCCAACTGGGGACAAGATAAAAAATGCACTTTTATTGAAAGATGAAAAGCGACTTCCTGAAGCATTCGATGCTCTCGCACTAATTAGCACAAGAGATAATATTCATGCGAGAGTTTCTAGAATAATTGAAGAAGTACAGAAGCCAAGTCGTCATCATATTAGAATTTCCGATTGGCCATTCAAATTATACATTACTACTAATTACGATCTTCTTATTGAACGTGCTTGCTGCAATCCCCTGATTGCAATCGGTAATCGCGGCGACGAATTGCGGAAATTATCAGCTGGCGCGAAGGATATTGTTTGGCATATGCACGGGGCAAGCGCACTTTCTCCCGACATTAGCCAGATTGTTGTATGCAAGAATGACTATAACGAAATCTATCCTTCCTCTAATATTGTCGAAATGCTGAAAACGCTGACCAAAGGATTTAGATGCGTTTATATTGGCTTTGGATTCAATGATACTGATTTTATCGAAGTAGTAAGAGCGGTTGGTCGTCATGCCTATTCTGGACGACCAAATTATGCTTTCCTTAGCTATGATAGCATTTCAAGCGAAGAGCGGGCATTTCATAAAAAGCTACGTGATGAATATAACATTGTAGTAATACCGTATCATCGTTCTGGAAATGACCATTCCGAACTACACGATATTCTCGATAGTTATTCTTCATTACTGCTTCGAAGATCAATTCTTGACGGTTGTACCCCTACAGGCACTCCTGATTACGTTCCCGCGGCGGCGAGCCTTAGGGTTCAAAGTAATCTTGATTTATCGGAATTGACCGCTTCAAACCCGAGCTTGAAACAAACCTTGATAGGTGCGAGGCTATTAGCTAAAATACGAGAAAACCCTTCGCTAACTGAATCATATTTGATTGACTCCATCGCTGGGAGTGGAATTTCGAAGCAGGCTGCTAAGCATGCATTGGATAATACGGTAAATCTTGGACTTGTCATTATTGGCACGAGCGTCGAGCTTAGCGGCGCATACAAAACAAAAAATGATTCCGCTCAAGGTGCGTTAGATCTCCTGAAAGACAAGTTCAATACCTCAATTCAATTGCGATTAAATGGCAATAAGCTGGCAGATGCCAGCAATAAGAGAATACTAAGCCTGATTTCGGGCTTTTTTGAAGATCTTTGTAGAGAGAAGGGTTTGGGTGTCGCTCAAAATCTCGTTACATCTGACTCCACGCAAGTCGCTCGTCGCAATGTCGCATTGCTAAGCAATCTACCCAAATGGCTCGCAATATGCCAATCGAGAGATGAGGCTATAGTAGCGATAGATCTAACTACCGATATACTCGCTCACCCTTCCATCTCAGAAGCTGAGTATATGGGCATTTTATGCCAATGCTACTTTGGGCAGCACTTAATTGGCGCTTCAAATCGCTTATCCCAAATAGATCTCGACCTAATAGCAGGAACCTGCTATATCCTAGACGCCTCAGTACTCGTTTGCCTTTTGGCCGAAGGAAGCCAAAACAATCGGTTTACGCAGATGCTTATTAGGAAACTAATCGATTGCGGTGCATATCTTGTGACAACTGATTTATTCGTTGAAGAAGTATTCGAACATGCCAGATGGGCAAATCAACTTGTTATACGCTATACTGAAACTTCACCAGAAATAATAGATGCCATTCGAGGGGTCAATGACTATCGCCCAAATCAATTTCTCCTCGGCTACTTTCTTGGTTCAAAACAGGATCCTTCCTTTGAATCCTATATGGCCAGAATATTCGATTATTCTAAAGGAAGACCAATAGCGGAAGATGCAGTAAGAATAACAATTGAATCTTTTGGAATTCAGATAAAATCTTTCGATGCATGGGATGGGCATGTTCCTTCGATGTTCACCGAAAGAGATGCACTCCAGGCAGAAATCACCAAAAGACGGATAGATCGAAAAAGCTTCAAACATCCAAGACAGACTCTCGCGGAGGCTGAAGTCGTGCTTCTCTGCGATCATTTGCGGAAAAAAACAATTTCTCCTTCTGGAAAAGCTGTGACCGATGCTTTTTTCCTTAGCAGCACTCGCGTGGTAGATGGCCTTCCGAATTTTCCTCGCCGCATATCGCTTTTGCCTGAAGGACTAGCCCAATGGCTAGCGAGTTCTGAATCGATTTCCCCGACACACGCAAGCATGGTGTTTGAGCAACTATTGTGGGAAATTGCTCAAAATGGTATCGCATTTGTTGACAGATTGACATTGCTTCGAAAATTCGGCGGGATTGTAGAAGCTGCTCAAGAAGAACTCACATCGGCAATTCGTGATCGCCGCGAATATCTTATCGAAAAATACGGTGCAGATCCTGCTCAAGCGTTTGCGGGAATGGATCCACTAGAACTGCCAAGAGTCTCAGCAAATGTAAACAACGAAATTCTTAGCAAAATGCAGAAGGAACTAGATAGTGCAAGGACAAATGAAAAAAAGGCGCAACTAGAAGCAAAGCTTACGGCAAAAGAACGTGCGCAACTTGATAAATTGCGGAATAAAAAGGCTGAACAACAAAGAAGAGCCCAGCTCAGACATCAAGCAAACAAGGGAAGAGCGAAGAAGAGGAAAAAGAAAAAATAATGCGATGCAGCAAAAACGCCAAGCATTAGCGCAAATGGGGTTCGGTATCATAATTTCTCGCTTTTTTTCGATATTCCACATACCCCTGCCTAGCCCCCGCTGCTGTGACGGTGAGAATGCTCTGATCTTTGTACGGCGGCAATGTAGGCTTAAAGAAGAAGTGCCAGTCCCTGTATTCAAAGTCGTCCAGAGATATATGCTTTCCGCCAGACAGCCGGATGCCGCTCGCCACGAATAGCTCAGCCACCTTATCATCGGAGATTTCGATGCCCGAGACAGCACGATAAACACCGACCTTCTCCCTTGTGATGACGCCGAGATCGACGAGCATTGGGAAAACAGCGTCCAGTGCCACGGCCAGTGTTCTATTGCTGCCATAGAGGTCCGCGACTTTTTGCGTAACATACCTGCGGCTTACGAGCTCCTGGACGCGATACACCTTCGCTAGAATGCCAAGGATATCGGCAAAGATGGGGTAGGCTACAGCCACTATCGCAAGGATAAGCGCCGCCCTATCGGCTTTCTTGAGCTTGTTGTACCGCGCGCTCCCAATGGATTTCCGTACGAAGGAAAGGGAGGCCTCGTCGTGAGTAAGAATCCTCCAGGCAAACAATGAACCCTTTTCCGCCCGGTTCTTCCCTTCGTAAACTAAAGCCATCTCTGCTTTGAGCGCATCCCTGTCTATACTTCCGGTCTGGATATAACTTGCGATATGCCTATCGATGAGTTCGATCGGCACTCTCTGGTTTATGCCAACAAATCGCGTCTTCTCGCCCATCATCACCCCACAATGCCGAAGGGCACCAACATCTCAAGCACATGGCTTCCACCATGGGTCACTACGAGCGAATCGCTGCAAAATGCGGAGGTATCTCTCAAGAAGATCGTTGTATCCCGCTGGCCTGCCCTGAGTTCCGGATGGGAGCCAAGATAGGCCTTGGCCATATCATCAGAAGTGAACTCGATATGGCGTTTGCTTCGTGAATTGGAAAGGCACCTGGAACTCATCGAAACAGCGCCGATGCCATGTGCCTCGATATTCCCATGGTCAGAAGTGATATAGCACCGGAACCCTTTCGATTGAAGCTCACGAATCATCCTGACAATCCCGGACTCTTTAATCCAAGTATCGGTATCCTGGAAAAGCTGAGCGTTTCCCATGAGGGCTCCGTGCATGAGGTCATCAAGGTCAGTACAGACAGCACCGATCACTTCTGCGTTCGGGAAAGCGGAAATATCCAGCTGAGCCGAAGTACTGAAACGGGTATAAGCGATCTCACTTTCAGTGTAACCGCGACTGCTCCAATATTCGAAGAAGACCTTCTTTTCTACCTCTGTCCCGACAGCAAGGTCGGGCTTAGCCCCTTTGAAAAGAGCTTGCCTTGACCAGGCTGTAATGGACGGGAGGAAGGAGAAGACGGCTCCGGTCTTTGCAAGTAAACCTTCTGCCTCGAGGGCCTTGCCTATTTGGTGCCATTGCCAGGTGTTCATCCCATCGATGACGATGAGGGCTTTTCTGCGTTCGGGCTGGGCTCGCATGTACTCAAGAACACGGGTAACTACCAAGGGCCTTCGGGTACCACTTAGCGAGAACATCTGCCAGTAGCAGCGATCGACAAAATCCTGGAACCGGACATTCAGGGAATCGATAGCCTTGCCAACAACCCCAGGACTTTCAGCGCTCTGCGAGGACAGCGCAAGAAAATAGGCTTCTCCAAGCGCGGGTCCAAGGTCGAGCCATTCGCCGGGGACATCCTGTATGGTCCGTTCCGTTGCCTCAAGCTGCATGAGAAGAGACTCGAGACGCTGGGCTGATTCCTCATGCTGGTCAATAAAGAAGAATGGTGACAGGCGAGGGTCCAAGGCTTCGAAACGATCCTTAATTATCTTCCTCGGGTCGAGCAGTTTCCTTGTCACAAGATACCCAAGAGCCTTCAGGAGGAGTGGCTCGACTAGGTTGCATGTGCCTTCATGTCCTGCACCGAGTGCTTCGAGAGCATCCTGTAAATATGACAATAGGCTTTCTCTAGAAATGATGTCTTTCCCAAGCGGGGCAAGGCGGACCTTTCCCTCGGAATAAAGATAATCCCTTACGGCGGCATTCATGCCATCCTCATGGAACACCACATCCACCAAGGCAGCGAGGAAGCGTTCCTTGGTTCGCGATGCATCGAGGGCCTGGAGGTCGACATGATAGAGGTTCTCGAGGAGGAAGCGAATGGTTCCATCGTAACCAAGGGTTTCATAGGGTTTGAGTTCGTTCAATGTGCAAAGGGCATTGTAGCTAAGGCCCTTGAGGGCTGCGGCATCGAAGTAGGGGAAGAGATCCCGATAGCCTATACTTGTCGCCAAGACCTCGCCACGCATGTCAGGATGAGGAGCATAGGGGAAATCGACAACGAGAATGACCTTGTTTCCCACGCCACGTAGCTCGAGCTCGAAAACGCGCCTGACGTCTAGGGCAGTCTTGCACGAATGAATGGCATACCCTGCGTCAAGAAAGGCTTTCTGTAGAATCGAGTAGGAAAACAATCCATCAGGATCGACCACAAGCACCCGAGAAGTATTCGCGGGCATGAGTTTCTCGGTTATCTTCTTTACCCAGTCACTCATGACGAATCCTCAGGGCTAACAGGCAATGCAGGTCGGGCACCACGCGGGAAGCAGACTCATAGTTGGCGACCCACTCTTTGCGCTCTGTTTCAAGCTTCTGGAGCCGGTAGTTTTTAATCGCTTCGATACCGATCCGGCCGATCTGCCTCGACTGAAACTCGAGTGCCTTGTCTTTATTCGTCTTGATCCTATCAGTAGCCTGGGCTATTTCCCGTTCCATCTCGAGGTAACGTGGCATCAGGGTTTCCTCAGCCTTGGCCCTGAGCGACGAAAGCTCGGTCTCGGAATCGGAGTATCCTATGATCTTTCCGGGGAAGGAAGCCTGCGAGATCTTGACCAGGAGATCATTGGCAAAAGCTGGGAAGAGGTCACCCTCATCCGAAATGAATAGGGGATATATCGATTCATGAGAAGAGAATTGGTTCGAGGCTAGAAGGGCCCAAAGTGTCCAGTATCCTGAAGGGGCATCCTTCGAATCGGGAATCAAGATCGGTATCCGCGCGTTGTCCGCCAAGGGAACGGCATCGGCAAACATGCGCTGGATGACCTCATGCTGGAGCGTGAGTGGTTCCGGAATCGGGTTCTCAAGGCCTCTGCGAGTGTCGAAGGTATAGGCCTTCTCAGCCGATCCAGGCAGCGGTGCTATGATCCCGTCGCTACTCCGCGACCATCGTAAGCCCTTCCAGGTAAGCCAGGAGATCGTCGCATTCTCAAGCCAGATCGGTACCGGACTATGCCTATATTCGTCGGACTTATCGGTCTTGATGAGGCCCGAAGCTATCGTCGGAAGGGAGCCTTCCGTGCTCCGGTAGGCATTGAGCTTCTTCTTGATGTCGGAAAGCCATTCATCGCTCTCGGCCTTGAAGCGTTTGGGATCGAGGAGGGAAGCCAGAAAGAGGTTGTTCACACTCTCGCGCTCGAGGGTACTGTCCAGAACGTCGCTGGTCTTGTCGATGCCGAGTTCGGCCATGATCTGACCAAGTTTGGTCTCAATGACGTCGTAGACCCGTTCGTCGACGGAGTTGCCCTGCATGACATTGACTGCCAGGACTTCATGGGTTTGTCCGATACGATCGACTCGCCCGATGCGCTGCTCGATCACCATGGGGTTCCAGGGCATGTCATAGTTGAATACCACATGGGCAAACTGCATATTGAGGGACTCGCCTGCCGCATCGGTCGAAACAAGAACCTGGGCCTTGGACTTGAAGGCCTTCAGTGCTTCGACCCGCTTCTCAAAGTCCATGGAACCATTGATGGCCTCGCAGACATATCCGCCGCGCTCGGATAACTCACGCGCGAGCATACGTTGGGTCGCGGTGAATTCGGTGAAGATGATGAACTTGGTGTCGGGGTTGTCCTCGCGGGCCTTGATGTCGGCCATGCGACCCAGGAGGTATTCGAGCTTCGCGTCGAGCTCGCAATCGATGACCTCCCGTGCCTGGCGGATCAAGCCATTCAGGAGCTCGAGTTCCGTGGCGTAGGCAGCCTTGGTGTTCTGGAGGGCTGCAGTCACCTTCGATTCGAAATCGAGTTCAAACTGACCCGAGTAGCCAAGCTCGAGGAGTTCGGCGGCTACAGACTCGCGGCTTGCTTCTTCCTGTTCGCTAGAAAGCCGTCCGGCGCGCTTCTCCATGGCGTCTAGGATGGCCTGGGTTGAGCTCGAGAGCATGCGCTGGAAGAGGATCATCACAAAGCCATACGACGTGTTCTTAGTCGTCGATGCCAGGTTGAAGCCGTTGACCACATACTCGGTCAGATCCTCGTACAGGGCCTCCTGGCGGGCGTGGCGCTGCGGATCGTATTGGACGACGACGCGCTCAGTGACCCGCGTGTTGAAAAGGGCCTTCCCCTCATAATCTATTGACTGGCGCTTGTCTGTCCGCACGACATAGGGCTCGAGTTCGGGAATCGAGGGCATCCCCTCCCCTGCAAAGGCATCCGCATCAAGAAGGCCGAGGATCCGCCTGAAATGGTCGCTCTTCCCACGATGCGGCGTGGCGGAGAGGAGGAGGACGTTGGGGATGGCATTGCAGAGGATCTGTGCCATCTGGAAGCGCCCCACGAGGGTAGAGCCGCCGCCGACCTTATGACACTCGTCGATGATGACGAGATCGAAGTCTGCCTCGATGACACTGCGAATGCGGTAGCGGTTGTACTCCTCGACCTGTTCCTTGCTCCAGTTTTGCCGCGACTCAAGAGGCTTGAGGGCATCCATCGAGACAATGAGCTGGTTATGGGTCTTCCAGATATTGATCTCGTTCTCTGCCTCAAGCTTGGAAAAGGTCCTGGCGAGGGCGCCGATGTACTCCGAGTCATAGATGTGGAAGGACTCATTGAAATGCTGCTTAAGCTCGGAACGCCACTGTTGCATGGCTGAGACGGGGACAATGATGAGGGTACGCTTGACGATGCCGCGGAGCTTAAGCTCCTTGAGGACAAGACCGGCCTCGATGGTCTTGCCCATACCGACTTCGTCCGCCAGAAGGAAGCGAAGGTAGCTGCCGGACATGACTTTCTCGAGAGCAAGGATCTGATGCGGCAAGGGAATGATATTGCTTTCAAGAGGCGCCAAGGAACCGCGAGCGGCCACCTCGTTCCGGATCCGCGCCACCATGGCCTTGAAGGCGAGCTCATGGAGGGAAAGGGATGCGTCATCCTCCTTGAGCTCCTCGACAGGCACATCGAGCACCTGGGAATCGACCAAGACCCGGATACGAGAAACGCTCTTCCCAAATGTGGTCCGGGTTGAAAGCAACTCGACTTGTTTGCCTTGATAGGTCATGGCCGGTTTTCATCCTGGAACAGGGCATCACGGGCGATATCGCTTAGGCGGTACCTTTGGTTTCTGCTTGTCGGCTTCCCAGGCAATGTCTTCTCAAGCCAGCCGACGCTTTCCAGAGGTTCAATATAGCGACGCCTTGCTCGGGTATCTGGCTTCAGTCCCACGACGGCAAAAAGCTCCTCTTTGGACCGGGGCTTTTCCAGACAATACTTTAGCATCGCGACCATCACCTGGAGCGTAGTTTCATCTTGGTGCTCGTCTTGGTGATCGTCTTGGTGCTTGTCATCGTGCTCGTCTTGGTCGTCAGCCTTCAAGGCCTTGCGGAGAAGGGCCATCAGCATCTTCGAGGCCGAGGTAATATCAGGGGCCCCAGCAGGGGGAGCCTCATACGAAAAGGCAGGGTGGAGGTACAGCATGACGCTGAACCAGGTCCGTTCGTCGTCGGTCTCAAAGTGCGGATCGGGAGAACCATTTCGCGCAAGGGTTGTCTTGATGAGCTGGATGCCGGTAAGCCGTCCTTCGGCGAGCTTCATCTCCTTGAGGAAATCGCCAAGGCGGCGATTCCTGTAGCGCCGGGGAACGGCCGTGCCGGCAATGAGATCGATGAGGCGGATGGATCTGTCCAAGCCCCCTAGGTTATAGATCCGGATCTTGTCCGGTTCGATTCGGATGCTGATGGGCTCGTGTTCCTGATAGTCGCGATGGTACACGGCATTGACGAGAGCCTCTTCAAGCACCCTGAAGGGATAGTTCCAGACTCGTATGGCTTCGGCTTTATCCGGAACCTTTATGACCCTTTCCTCAATCACCGAGGACTGGAAGTAATCGAGGGCCTGCTTTATCTGGTTCTGCATGGGGCCATAGCAGCGCTTTTCCGAGAAGGTCCTGTCGCCCTCCCCGTGCCGGAAGTCGACGATATCGATATAGGAATAGGGGAAGAAGCGCTCCGGCGACTCATTGAACAGCATGAGGGCCACATTGCGGAGCTTCAGATGCTCCGGTGGGCCCGACAAGAGGTTCATGCGGGATAGGACGACGTCCAGGCTCAAGTCCTTCATTTCCTCGGCAAGCTTGCTCTCCGCCTTGCGCAAGAAATCCCGAACAAGCACGATGTCAATGTCGTCAAGCTTTGCCTGGGTATTGGGTCTGTCATCGAAGGGCGTTCGGTTCGCCAATGCAAGCAGTTCGTCCTTGTCGTTGCCTTTGGCTTCGATGGTGCTGGCATAGCGCCGAATGTAGTGTTTCCAGGTCTTTTGCTTTGCCTTAATAGACTCTGGCACCTCGTAAGGGCGGTCATCGCCTCCGGGTATCCAGATAACCAGGATATCTTTTCCATCGACGCTCTCTATGCCCAATCGCGGCGAATACTGGGGACGGATCAGGTTATTGAATCCGATCATCTCCTTCTGGATAGCCGCAAGCTCACTAGCAGACAAACCGAGGACAGGCCTGGCCGCTCGCCCATCCTTCTCCGCTACGCCGATGAGGATATACCCGCCACCGATGTTCTCGATGTCGTTCGCGAAGGCACAGATGCTCTGATAGACCTTGTCCGGGTTCCAGCCCTCCTTGAATTCAAGGCGGTCTGATTCGACGGTCCGAGCACCTAATAGGTCTTCGATGGCGATGGGAAGCGTCATAGCCGATTCTACACCCTGTCCCTGGCAATATCGTAGAACATGAGAAGCTGCTCATCTTCCAAGAGGAGGTTCTGAGGCATCTTCTCACCAAGGACGACAATGCTCGCGAAGTCCTTCTTCTCCCAGCATACCTTGAAGCCTGCCCGTAGGGCTTCGACACGAAGCTCCTTGAGCTTCTTTGTTTTGGTATCGCTCGCCGATTCAAGGTAGTGGTTGAACTCTTTAAGCAGAGCCTTTGTCCGGAGAGCCTCCCTGTCCTTCTCCTCAGAAGGGTCAGGACAGCGATAGCGACTATCCGCAAGTTCGATGAAGTTTTCGTCAAGGAGAGTCTTGAGCTCTATTTCTTTTTCACCCTTGCGAGTTGCCGTATTGGCCTTGAGGAATTCCGGCTGGATGTCTTGGTATTTCTGCGGCTTTAGAGCGAGCCTATCCTTTAGCCAGGCCAATGCATCGGATTCTGAATAGATAACATCGAAGATAAAATCAATCTGTTTGGTGATGCCGAGCTTGCGCTTTTGCTCCTCGTATTCGGCTGCTTGGTCCGCAAGAAAAATCATCCCATCACGCTCTATGAATTTTGCTTTTAATGATATCTGAAAGTCAGCAGCATCTATCGGAATAGGCAATCCTCTCATAAGGAAAAAGCTAATAACGCGATCATATAGAATCTTAGGGCTACGTTCTATAACAGCTGTTGTCTTTTTCTCTTTTATCACATAAATAGGCAGGTGCCTCAGGTGTTCTTCAATGAAAGCCCAAATGGAGACATCACTCGATGATGTACGAAATTTCATATCGAAATCATTTGATGGCTTATAGCAGGAAATGACGAGATCTTGCTTAACAGCAGTGGGGGTTGTAACAGCCTTAAAACTTCCCTGTTGCTTATCCAGGGCGGCAACATTTGCAATAACGAATCCAGCGCGCTGTATCGCTGCTTGAATTCCATTCCAAACAGCAGCTGAAGTATTGGAAAATTCAACGGTCATCCAACAGCTTGGCTTCAAGACTCGGTAATAGTCTTTAAAGCAACGCTCCATAATTTTTTGATAGTCAAGAAGTGTCTTTCCTTGGGAATTGCTTTCTATCGCTTCTGTTTTATTATTGGTTTTAACTTTCAGCCAGCTTTCCCAAAGGTAGCTGAGCTCTGAGTACATTATATTGGATCCAAATGGCGGATCAGTAAAAATGTAATCAACGGAGGAATCACTCAATGTACATTTTGATGCATCACTTACTTGTAGCAGAGTAGGGCTTTCTGATTTACAGAAAAATGCCCTAACAAGTCTTGGCAATGAACGATCCAGACAGGACCATACAGAAAGTGATCGTATTAGGCTTGGCACATATAAAGTACCATTTAGGATTCCTCCCCCTTGTCCGTTATAATCAGGTTTCTGAGGAACATAACGGTATAGTTTCGAAACAGTATTTATTATAGAAATCGCAAGCCAATGTGCCTTAGGGTTTTTTGAAGCGCTATTAAAAATACGAGAGAGCCATATTAATTCTCTTTTTTGATAGAAATGATGCACATGGGTAATTCCTTCATGATATCCAGAACGCCAAGTGTCTCCCCATTCCCTACCTTTGCCCATCATAAGGTCAATTGGAATCCAATACGGAATTTCCATATTTTCTATTTTCTTCAATACTTCAATATCATGATCATCTGGCTTTTTTTCATACCGTTTTCCATTAACATTGTAGTTTATAAATACTGGTACTGTCTTTGCTTGATGAATACTAGTTTTTAATGCATGGTCATAAATTGTAATTATCGCTTTACTCAAACTTCTCTTGCTCTGCGTCTTATCACAATGAGGACAGGCAAATTCGTCACGTATTTCACCGCTTTGAAGATCAACTGCAACATCCCAGAATATTATCTCGCCTCCGCAGTCAGGGCAAATGAATACATCGCTCCATACCGTATAGTTAATGCGCCCCATTATCCCCTTTGAATGGTTCGTCGCATACATCCAACCAAATTCTTTTTCTGCTTCGGTTAAAACACTCTCCGCGTAATTTTCGAATACCGATGCATCGACTGGAGTATTGTAATTCGATGCAATGAAGCTTGCTATTGGCGAAAGATCACTACATATCGATCTGCGAATACCCCAAATTGGTTTTATTAGTCCCAATGTAGAAAACTCAGATTCGATACGATTCCGGAGTTCCGGATTAGGGTTCTCGCAAAGCTGGGCAGCTACGCCCGTCATCCCCGTTCCAGCGAAACCGTCATAGATAATATCACCGGGCTGGGTGTAATGGAGGATATAACGCATGATGGCAGGATGTGGAACTTTAGTATGATAGCTATGTGCATTATATATAGGGTTGTTCTTCCCTTCGCTCACATCTGAAGCATAGGGCTCATGAACCTCGCGCCCTTCCTTTCGCTTCTTCTTGGCTGCTAGAACCTTTTTGTCCTCCTCCCACTCGGCAATAAAGTCATTGAGCCAGGGATTGGGGCAGGCGGTGTAGTAGGGAGGATCGGAAAGGGCAATGATGTCGTCATCCTCGCCGATTGGGAAACCTTCAAGCTTACGGAGTTCGGGCAACAGCGTACGTAGCTCTTCCCGGAAGAAAGCTAGACGTTCCTCGTCATTCTTGAAATCTTTACCGAGACAACGCACTGGTGCCGACGCCTTTGCCCCTAGTGGAGTTGCGGAGTAGAGGGTATCGGAATCAAAGAGACTATCTGTGGGCATTGATGAGCTCCTTGTTATATAAGTTAAAACATAGCATTCTAGAATGAACGAACCCCTGAGCAGAGCACCGAGGTGTCGTTTGTCTGCAAGGTATTTTATTAAACGCGGGTCCATACCCTATCGCGATATACAAGAAATCACAAAGCAGATCTTCGAGGTATGTACCCGCCTGCGAATCAATCATTGATCCCACCATCCCTTCCAGTTACTTTCTAGCGGATGCATTTCTGTATTAATTTTAACAAAATCATCAATGAACGAATCTAATCCTTTTGAATACATGAAAACATGGTCCACTATTTTTTCGTATTGGGGGAATGTCGCTAAAATTCTTTCCTTTATAATTTCGGTTTCCTTCTTGGGCTCTTTTGAAATACAAAAGACATACTTTTTATAATAATCCGCCTCTTGCTCGGCAAAATGGCTTAAGAGATGCTTAAAAAGGACGTCTTCATCTGGTAGGCTTGTTCCAAGAAATAGCAGGAACTTAGCTTTTCTTAGTAGCTCAACTGCTTTCGGGAAAATCATTCTATAATATGGACTAGAGTAATCTTGTTCATGATTTGGAAGGATTAAGCTCTTTTTTCTATGAATATCTGAATAGTATGAAGCAAGAGTCTCAAGACAATAATCGATAGAGTATTTTCCACCATCTTCAATAATTTCTAGGCCACCATTAAGCTTCAAAAGAGAAATATGAGGATCGTCCTCAATTTGTAGGTTATTTATAGAATGCCCATTATTCCTAACTGGCGAAAATCCACGATAAAGAAAATATTCCTCGTCTTCCTTTCCTAAGCCGAGGGCATTCTCAATACAGAAATCGTAATTTGTGGATATGAAATTGAGCCTAAATCCAGCTCCACCCTTGTAACTCGTAGTGCTTTGATGAGAAAGATAATTAAAAAATCTATGAATGTTACCTTTCTCTCGCGTGTCAGTTTTACCTTCCAGCAAAAGCTGTATCTTTTGAAAAACCCAAAGAGACAATTCATTTTGAATTTTTTCGGCTAATTGTTGGTCCATGTACCTGTTCTGTAGTTCTGGATACGCTTGTTGCACAGAAAGGCGATAATTAAGCATTTTGATAAAATCGAAATCTATTTCTTTTTTAAGAGACCAACCCAATACAGAACTAATGTACTGCCGGAGGTTTGGGTACTTTGCAGATTCTATTGATTCCAGGGTTCCTAAAAAAAACAACTTCTCGTTTAATGGAAAGTTCTTATCCCAGGCTTTTGAAAATCCGGCACCTGTCCAGATAACAATATCCTGAATGCCAATGGAGTATTCTTCCTCACCTTTCCTAATGTAACTCAAGTCATCAATACATTCTATAAAAGCTTCAACCGTCGAGCTACACATTGGTATTCTCATTAATATTCTTGGTGGCTTGGCGTCTTTGCGCGAGTCTATAATTGGCCTTGAAATCTTTTCCAAGACACCGCACTGGAGTCGAAACCTTTGCCCCTAGCAGAATAGAGGAGTCGAGAGTGTCGGAATCAAAGAGATTGTTATTAGGCATTAGGGCGTCCTTCGGTGAAAACAATCCTGACCTTAGCCCTTTCCTTACCAGTACTGGCCTCATTTAGGAAGTGATCAAAGGCCTCACGGGCTTCATCGATTGTCATGGGCTTATGGAAAATCTTCGCCAAATCCTGAACGCCCAACTCAACCTTCTCGAAGCCCTTGGAAAGTTCGCTCAAGAGTTTCCTTAGCTTTGTAGCGTTGTCAGGCTCGAGCTCAACCTTGCTGTCGCGGAAACCTTCCACAAGCTTGCGCGAACCGGCGTCCAGAACCTCGAGATTGGCCTTTATGCTTGGGTCCTTGAAAATCGCACGCATAGCACCAACCCACTTCTCCAGGATCGCGTCGAGCTGATCCTTTAGGTCCCGTATGGCATAGGTCGGCTTATCGTAGAACTCGCGGGGATTGAAACCATGGTAGGGCTCTTCGACCACGCGAGCCTTGGTGAGGGAATGGTCTGCTTCCTTGAGGGAGCCGATACGGTTAACCCAGTTCTCGTACTCAGTGCGGGAGATGAACTCCACATCCTTGATAACGTCACAGACCTGCTTAGTTCTAGAGGCGAGCAAGGAGTCTTTCTGGAGGGAATCGGCATGGGACAGGCGGCACTTGAGATACTGGACCATATAGTATTCGGCGTAGCGGTCGACAAGTGATTTGAGGAGGGACTCGTACTTTGTGTATTCGGTATCCTTCCCGGTCTGGAGGACAGTCGGCAGAGAGGCAATAGCCTTTCCCATATCCTCATAGAGTGGCGACTCGCTCGCAACGACATAAGACAGGGCCGTAGAGAGGTAGCCGACGAGGGCCTCGAATCTGCCACCTCGCTCACTCAGCTTCTCTATGCGGTCACAGTCCTTCCAGCCCTCGAAGGCGGTATCGAGCTCAGCCACCTTGTAGCGGAAGCTTTTGAGCTTGCCAAAGGTATCGTATGCCTGGATGCCGTCGAGGACGGAGCCAAGCTTGTCCAGGGTATCGGAAATGCGCGCCGCCTCCGCAGGATCGAGGAGATCGACATTCCGGCATCGGAGCCCCTTGGCGAGAGCGCTCTTGATCCGAGCCACGCGTTCCGCCCTCTTCTTCGCCTCGGTGAGGATCCGAGCGAGGGTATCGGCCTTTTCAAGCTCGGCAGAAAGATCGGGCAGGCTCAGATGGCCGAAGAGAGCTTTAATCTCCTTGATAGGCAGGCCCACCGGTTCACGAACGCTCTGGAAACTTGAGTAGTCCTCATCACCGAGCTTTAGGAGCTCCTGATCTATGTTCGTCGCGATGAGGGACTTCGAGCCCGACAAGGCGATCTCGATATCTCCCTTAAAAACCATGGCAGCCAGCACGACAAACTCGAGCTGGTGGTCGAGCTTGAAGTCCTTCGAATACCAGAGGTTCTGAGCGATATAGTGCGGATAGAGGATCTCGTCCCGGTTCAGGACCTTCCCCGGTCCCTTCACCTGGAGGAGCTTGCGAATGCTGTCCGCGTAGCGGGAATTGCGTGTGTCGATTGTCGCGCCGTTGATGAGGCCAAGCCCCGCGAGGATGGCTTCTCCATCGCGATTGGCCTGGGAGAAGGTGACGATCTTCTTGAGCGCGCTCTTGATCCGCAGATCGAAGTTGTCCTTGCTAAGCGGGCTCAGGAGATCGGTGAAAGCGGGATAGTCGGCGAACTTGTCGCTGAACTGCTTGTTCAGCACCTTGGCGGAGACCGCGGAGAAGATAGCGTCCTTGCCCGCACCATCGCCGGGCAACTGGTAGGCCTTGAGGAGGGTCTCGGTGCCCTTGTAGATAACCGTAGTCCGTTCGACATACTCGCGCTCGAAATAGTCGATGGCCTTCTTCCGGTGCTCGTCGATCTGGCTTCGGAAGAGGGCCTTCTGGTCGCTCGACGCATTGGCTTCAAGGGCCTTGGAAGCTCCATAGAGCAGGATACGGTCCTTGAAATCCTTGCTAAAGCCCTTCATCTCGAAATAGACCTCATCGGCCTCGTCATTGCGGGAGATGGCGTGAAAGAGGGGACAGAAGAAGAGGTAGTACTGCTGGATAGGCTCGGTCGTGCTGCGCTCGTTGGGGTTTCCAAAGAATATGTAGCCGAGCCTGAAGCTCTTCTTGTCGATCCACTCGAGGCTGTGCTGCCAGATCTTGAAGCCGGTACGATAGGTGTTCTGTTGAAGGCCGATGACGTACTGGAGGAACTCAAACCAATACTGGTCGGCCTGTTCCTCGTTCCGCTTCAGTACCGTGTCGGCATAGTCACGGATGATCTGTTGGATATTGATGCCGCCCTCGGTGCGCAGGTAGAACTGTCCCGACACGGTGTCCTGGTCGACATACTGGCCAGCGGTAGCGGTCTTGAGCTGATTGGCGACGCTCTCAATGGCCTGCACCAGGAGCTCGGGATCAGCCGCACCGGTAATGGTCTGGCAGAGATCCTCTTTGAGGTTAACGGCGCTGGCGCCATTACGCTTATCGAGGTCATCAGAGAGAATGCGGACCGCGAGCGCGTTCGCGATTTGCCGTGCCAGGCTCCTTCGCGACGCCCTCCCCTGCACGAAATGGCCATCGATTCGGTCATAGACGATGTCGATCTTGTCCTTGACCGCCCGGATGTCGGGAATGGTGATCATCGAGGGCGTCGAGGAAAGGTCTTCCCAATAGGTATCGTAGGTGATGAGGCCAGGCCTGTCCGTGGGTACCTCGGAATCCATGAGGGCTGAGAAGCGCGACGAGAGGACCTTGAGGATCTCGCGCTGGCTCTTCCCCTGCTTGATGCGCTCGAAGTGGCCAACATAGCTTGGATGGACAGGGAAGAGGTCCACGTACTCGTTAAGGCTCGTATTAATACCATCGAAAAGCGGAGCGAAAGACAGGAGGTGCTCCCGGATCATCTTCTTCTGGTGCTCGTTCTTCTTGAGCAGCCTTTCCTTGACGACATAGGCGACATCGTCCTTGGTGATGATGAGATCGGCAAAACGATCCTCGACCTTGTTGAGCATCTCGGCGGCAAACTGGAATTCAGGCGCGCGGTAGAGCAGTTCCTGTACGCCGAACATGATCTTGAAGCGGCTGCCGTCGCAGGCTTCGCCAACCTGGCGGAGGAGCATGAGGTCATTGTTGAGGGCTGTGGGATCGCGCCCCTTGAGGTACTCGAGCATCTCATCGATGACGATGAGAAAATGCTTGTCGGGGAAGGCCGCCTCGAAGGCTGCCATCATGTCCCCGAGCTGCTCCTTCCAGGAAAAATTCGAGTGCTCATCGAAGCGGTAGGCAACCTTCTCCTTCTCGAGAAAGCGCTCGATCTGGGCAAAGAGGATGTCCTTCAGAGACTTGTCCACGCCGATCTCGAAGCGCAAGACCTTGTAGTGGCCCGCGATATCGGCAAAGGCAGCCTTCATTTCCGGGTCGGAGAGGAAGTGGACTCGCTTGGCATCCTCCGCGATGGCAGCTACCAAGGCCATAAGGTGCGACTTTCCCGTACCGTAGCTACCGACAATCTGCACGCCCCTCGTCTCACCGACCGGATCAGGATTCAGGTTCTTGAGGACGGCCTCGTGGAGGTCTTCCTTGATCTTCCGGGAGAAGACGTAGGTCTTCACGATATTCTCAGCCGCGCTATCGCTACCGCTCTCGACGAGCTTGACGACGGAGGTGATGGGCTCGAAGCTGATCAGTTCACGGTACTTCATCGGGTAACTCCATGTTTGTGATCGTGTGCGAGGGGAATAGGAAGCCATATCCCGGCTCAGCCTCATCCCAGACAAAGCGCGTCCCGTCAATTATCGCATGGTCCCAGACCAGGACCACGACGGCATCGAGGGACAGCTCGAGGAACAACTTCACGGGATTGAGGTCGAGGTCGGGTTCGAGTAGAACGCCCAGGTTGTCGAGGATAAGGCCCTTGGAGGGGCCTTCCTGCTCTGCTAAGAGCTTCCGGAGGTAAGCCTTGAGGAAATCATCGATATCCAGGCTTACGTGCCTTCCAGGCGGATTTCTGGTGAGCTCTTCGGCGACCAGCTTGCCCATGTCCAAAAGAGGATAGTGCCTGCTCCAATCGAGGGCTTCTAGGTACTGGCTCTTGATCCAGTAGAGCCTATGGCGTTGAAGGATTTCCATAGAGCCTGTCATGTGATCGCAAACTTTATAAATACATATATCATATGCCTTTATCCTCAATCACAATATCGCTATTGACTCGCAGGATGCAAGCTTAAGCATTATCCGTCCAGAGTGGTGAAATGTCAACGTTGACGAAAGCATCACTCAAGAAGCGGTAGACTAATTCGCCCTACAATGTCGTATGGGTAGGAGCCTCAGGGTCTTTGACCTGGGCGAGGCGTAAGCGTTTGCCTTCGACTTCAACCCTTCCATTTTCGATGAGACTCCCAACGAGACGCTTGGCCTCGGCATAGCTTATCCCAAGCTTTTGCGCCGTATTGTCGCGGCCATGGAGGAAAGGCAGGTCGGCACCTTCCTGTGCGGCTTCAAGGAAAATCTCGGGGGTTATAGGAGAACCATAGGAGGGGGATGGGATAGAACTCGCATTGGGGGGCGTGTCCACTATCGGGGGCGAATCAGCGGAAGGCTCTTTGGCCTTCCTTGCGATTTCCCGGGCCTCATGATCCGGGACGGTCAATAGGAGGGCTCCTACCTCGATGGACGCCGAGACAAAAAGCAATAGGAAGAGTAGGAGGGTTTCGGGGCGAAGTCCCATCGTCCTACCCAGAAGGGCAATCATGGTCCCATTCCAGTGGGAGTTCCCCGCAACGGCCTCATCATTGGAGAGGGAGGCAATGAGGACTTGCTTCCTATCCCGCAATGTTGAGAGGTATGACACCAACCTTGTCGCCGCACTGGTGTAGTCGGCGGGAAGGGATTGAATGCGGGAGGTGATGGTAGAAATCTCGGCATCGATGGACTTCAGTTCTCCTTCCATGGCCTGAAATGATGGAGAGGAAGCAAGGTCTTGGGGCGCAGGCGAGAGGAATGAGCCTTTCGACTTCTCCACGACTTCAAGACTTGTCCCGAGGCTTGCAATACCGGAAAGGATGATGAGAGCTACCGCGTAGATGCGGGATGGGCCACCCTTCCGCCATGCGAGGATCTTCGAGCCTTCAAGGGCGACAGCGACAACTCCGAGGAGGACCCTGCTCAAGATGCTGCCGTCTCCCAGGGAAACGAGAAGCACGAATGTCAGGGTAGCCGAGACTGCCCAGAGGAGAAATCCGAAGAATAGGCGGGCAGAGGATTCGAGCGCAGCTGGGATAGGGTCGGACATTGGTGTACCTGCCACGGAAATGGGATATCCATAGGAATAGGCAGGAATCAGATGGGAACGCAGTT
>Ga0307375_10001086_pt1 | contig 30890 bp, 35 predicted proteins | sample TR1MG_FD_202531 | JGI IMG/M metagenome (GOLD analysis project Ga0307375, IMG submission 202531) | Soil microbial communities from Risofladan, Vaasa, Finland - TR-1 | ecosystem: Environmental > Terrestrial > Soil > Coastal area > Acid sulfate soil | place: Finland: Risofladan, Vaasa | collected... | reverse complement strand
TGGCATGTGTCACACTTGTGGGGCCAAGTTGGAGCGCAACCTATGGCCCGGGTCGTGCGATGAATGGTGTCCAAGGTGTCGAGTCTACAGGTACTATGCTAGTCATGGTTGGCATTCAGCCAATTTAACAAGACTCATACGATTGGACGACAAGTCCCCGACCTGTCCTGCGTGGATCGAGGAGCAGGTAGGGGAACCAGTACCAGCATGAGGAGGACAGCGATGAAAGACAAGGCTTGGAAAGCCTGGGGCTACCACTACCGGCTGCTTAAGGATCTCTCTTTTGGCATCGTACTGCGTGCCGCACGCCCCGACAACCGTGACCGGCAGTACGAGCTTACCCTCCGTTTCGCACGTCACATCTGGACCCTCAACCTCTACATAAGGACAAAGCAAGTATGTCTGACAAAACTTGGATGCCCTGCAAAACCTGTAACGATGTAGGCTATATCGACATGGAACTCTTGCCCGGTCTTGGCGAGTACCATAGTCCTGATGGCAGAGACGAAGAGCCGTGTCCCCTATGCAACTGGCGGCCAAGCCAGGACATGCCCGACGCCGTAGCCGATCTGCACGATGCGGCGGCAGAGGCCGAGATCGAGGCCCAGGTTGACCAGATGTGGGTGGAATACGAGGCGGCACAAGCACACGGGACAAGGATGGTGGCTGCATGAGTAAGCGCATTCGTGTCCCGATCACGTGCCCCGATTGCAAAGGAAGTGGAGTTACCATCCTGCATCCGCGCAAGAAGAGCGAGCACCTGCTTACAACGGCGATGTGCTCCCGCTGCCACGGCACGGGCAACATCGGATATGAGAAGCGAATGCCAGCCGAGAAGGATGCAACCTGGGCGGAACACGAGAGGAGGGAAGAGTCCTGTGACTAGTATCCTAGAGTTGGGCGACCACGACATTATCTCTAGTTCCTACACAGTGAAGTGCGGAAAATGTGGCTCGACACATCACTTTGAGAATCCAAGAATGCTACCCATCTACGTAATACTAAAACAGGCAGGCTGGGGTGGCTACGGAAGGAGAGGACGATCCGCGACATGCCCAGTATGTCTGATCGCCTTTGAGAAAAGAGAGAGGGCTGAGGTCGAGCGCGAAGCCAAGGCTAAGGCAGCGTGGCGAGAATACCAAAGAGCACGGCGAGAACACGAGTGGACACAAGCAGAAGAGGAGGACTAAGGTGACGAAACTCACATTCGAGAAGGCGACCAAGACGAAGGCGAAGCTGCGGATGGCCTTCACAGGCCCCGCCAAGAGCGGTAAGACCTATACCGCCCTCGTGTTAGCGACTGCTCTGGCAAATGGAGGACGCATAGGCCTGGTCGATACAGAGCGGGGTAGCTCTAGGAAGTATGCGGACATCTTTGATTTTGACATCATAGAACTTGAGGAGTTTCACCCAAACACCTACATAGCAGCGATTGAAGTGTTTGAGACCGCTGGACACGCCGTAATCATCCTCGATTCCCTAAGCCACGAATGGGAGGGGAAGCGGGGCGTGCTGGAACTACATGATGATGCGACAAAGACTAGTCGGTCAGACAACTCCTGGGCCGCCTGGCGCAGAATCACTCCACTACACCAAGGTTTGATGGACAAGATTCTGCGGGCCAATGCTCACATTATCGCTACCATGCGTTCCAAGATGGCGTACATTCAGACCAAAGATGACAAGGGGAAGACCGAAATCAAGAAGGTCGGCCTGGCCCCAGTGCAACGACAGGGCATGGAATATGAGTTTGACATTTTGGCCGAGATGCGACATGACCACAGATGCGTGATAGGCGACACGCGCTGCCCTGCCGTAGACGGTGCAAGCCAACTCAAACCCGACGGCGCATGGTTTCAACCTATCATAGACTGGCTGAGTGATGGTAGCGAGGAACCAGCAAGGGCTAAGAACATAGAACCAGCGCGTGAACTTACCCAGGAAGAGAAGGACGCCGAGATTCGCGCCCTGAACGCATGGACTCAGTTCTTCTATATCCGTTGGAAGAAGCTCTATCCTGCCGACAAGAACGGCGAGATAGCGCATCGAGAGTTCGCATGTAAGAGTATGAAGGAACTCTACAGCCCCACGAATGGTAGCACCATAGACCGCTATCAGCCCATCCTGGATCTCCTCGAATGGGCACATGATAAGGGCCTGAAGGATGACCAACTGAAGGATAGCCTGGGCATTGGCCTCTGGCACGAATACACGCTTTCGGTTGAGGACGGGATGCGAAGAGCTTCAGCGTGGATGAACGCGCAAGCCGCAGAACAGGCCGAACCTTCGGCGGCATCGCCAGAAGCCGAAAAGCCTACCGACGAAGAGATAGAGAAGGCGCCAGAGCTTCTGTTCTAGTATCATGCCTACTCGCCCGTTCGCGACTTTGCCTGGGGACAGGCTTGGCGGCGGGCGAGTGGGCACCACAAAGGAGGCAACGTGACAGAGCTGAGGAGATTGCTGAACGAGATAGAGGATCATAGATTGGGAGACTACTACATGCGCAAGTTGTTGGCGGCCATCGTGAACGTGCTGGAGCCCCTGCGCCCACCAGCCGGTGACGCGGACGCCGAAGATGCCGTGCGGCAGAAGCAACGTGCCGCGGACGCTGAGTTGTGGCTTGGTCGGACAGAGGCAAACGTAATTAGGGTGCGGAATCAGCGTAATGCCTGGATACGGCGTGCCGAGGTCGCCGAGTCGCGGCTTGCCGAGGCCGAGGCAGAGATAGAGGATCTGCGCGAGCGTAACGCGAAGTTGCAGGCGGCGATAGACGCGGTGGTAGAAGTTAGTAGAACGTCTGTCTCGAACATTACGCTACGCCAGGCTGTTTGGGCACTCGAACCCCTGGCCACCAAGGATGCCGCCGATGCAGAATCCTGAGTCTGACTGGAAGCCATGCAGAGACGGACGGAAAGAGCTGAGATGACCGATCTGGCCGGCAGCTTGGCGACGAGGCGTGGGTGGCGGTGTCAGCAATGCCCGCGAGGTTATGCCGGCCTCACCACACCCGCGCCAATCAAGCTGGTGTAGCTCAATTGGCAGAGCAGCGGTTTTGTAAACCGCAAGTTGAGGGTTCGATTCCTTTCACCAGCTCATTTATTGAGGAAAGGAGGATGACGTGGAGATCGAAGGTGCAAAGCTAACCGACGCCTGGATCAAGGAGCAATTGGAGCGTTGCCAGCGAGCATCAAGAGTTCCTTGGTGCATAAAGATGGCGGATGTAGATTGTCCAAACGATCAGGTCATCTACCGCTGCCGAGGAGAGACACCAATAGGAGAATATCCTGATTGGTGGGATGAGTCTGACCCAAGAAGTCTAATTGCCTATGTGCCTGTGATGTCTCACGATGATGGCTGGGATATTGCCTGGTTTATTTGTGAGGCCCATCAGGGCTATCCACTCCTGCTCAAGGAGTTGCTGCGACTACGGAATCAACGCTGTAAGACATGCAAGCACCACTGCGATCGGGATATATGAGCGTTCTGTTTTTCCCTGGGCACCAGACCCAGCAAGTGCCTGCTCACATGGAGCAAATCCGTGCCCTGAGACAGCGGGAATTACTAGCTGTCATACAGGGAGCACCTAACGGCTCCGTGGACTATGTACTGACAGAGAAAGGGAAAGGCGCCCTGCGAGGGGAGGCCGATGACGCCTGACGCGCTCCCCGGCGGGCGGCGGTGGGCGGTGGAGCAAGGGGAGATGGGGCTGTGAGGGAACGCGAGGAATGTTGACCTTCGGCTCGCTCTTCGTGGGCATCGGCGGCATCGACCTTGGCCTGGAATGCGCGGGGATGACCTGTGAATGGCAGGTGGAGATAAATGACTACTGCCTGAAGGTGCTGGGGAAGCACTGGCCGAACGTGGCGAGGTACGGAGATGTCAGAGAATGCGGACTGCACAACCTTGAGCCAGTTGACCTTATTTGCGGAGGATTCCCCTGCCAGGATGTCAGTTACGCGGGCAAGCGCAAGGGTCTCAAGAAGGACACGCGGACGGGGCTATGGTACGAGTTCGCGCGGATCATTCGCGAGCTTAGACCCAAATGGGTGCTGGCTGAAAACGTACCAGGGTTGCTATCAATTGACTCTGGAGGGGGAATGGGAACGGTACTCCGAGACCTGGCCGAGAGCGGGTATGATGCGGAATGGGATTGCATACCAGCAGCAGCCTTCGGTGCCCCGCACCTCCGTTACAGGGTTTTCATCGTTGCCCACTCCGTCCGCACATCCAGGCCCGAACAAGAACGCGAACATCAAGAAATGGGGGCCAGCCAAGAGACTTCATGCAATGGCCAAGACGGGATTGTGGCCCACACCACGGGGCACAAAAGTCGAGGGATATTCCAGCAAGGGATTCCGACCAACCCTGGCGCAGATAGCAACGGGGGAAGAGAAACCACTTGGTGGGCAGCTGAACCCGATGTGGGTCGAGTGGCTGATGGGATTCCCTCCAGGGTGGACAGACTTAGGTGCCTCGGAAACGCTGTAGTGCCGCAAGTGGCTGAGTGGATCGGGCGGCGCATCCTGGCGGTGGAGCAAGGGGAGATGGCGCTGTGACCGCCGAGCTATGTGCGTTGTGCACATAGTATCACCCGAAAGGGCTAGAGGAGGCAATCGTGGGCGAGAAGGAAATGCCGCCAACCTGGAAGGCGGAATACAGGAAGATGAATCACGAGATCAATGTTCTCCGTGTACAATTGGAGAGACTGAAAGAAGCCGTGGGGCCGATTCTCGAAGCTAGTCTTGCCGGTGCGATCAGTGCACCAGACGCGGAACGTCTCTGGGTCGCGTGGAATGAGGTGTGCTATGAGGAGCAGTATGTGAAGGAAAGGCCCGCACCCGAAAGGGCTAGAGGAGGCAATCGTGGGAAACCGATGGATCCTGCGCGTGACGTGTCCTGAGTGCGGCTTTGTGGACGACGACGTGTACTATGCGCCGACGTGCGGGTTTGTGGAGTGGAAGTGCCCCAAGTGCGGGCACGTTGTCGATCTGCAAGAGGAGACAGGGATCAGCCCTGAAGACGCCTCGAATGCAAAGGAGCTTGCTCGGTTGGGGGAAGCTTTGCTGAGGGGCGCAAGAGGGAGCGGATCAGAGGAGGCAACGTGACCAAGAAGGCAGAGATACTGGAGGAGTTGTGGCAAGCATACCAAGCGGGAAGCCCCGACATCCATGTGGACATGCTGCAAAAGCGGCCTAGCACGGCGGTAAAGGTGACTGTGCGGATGCTCAAATATCCTATGGCCGAGGACATAGGCTTCTCCAAAGTATGCTGGCCAGATGTGTATGATGCCGAGAGGGGCAAGGAGCTGGCGGTCAGGAAGGCGCTGGCCGAGATAGCGAAGAGGCTGGCAGAGTGAAGACGTGGGTCAAGCTCTACACCGAGCTCAATGACGACCCCAAGATGCGGCCCTTCACCTGGGCGCAGAAGGGGATCTGGTCTGCGCTTCTCATACTGGCTGGGAAGAATGACATCCGCAGTGGCGACGGCAGCGAGACGGGGGAGCTCTACTCGATTGAGGATACTGCCTGGGCCATACGTTGCGATCTAGGGGAGTTCACCGAGGCAGTGGCTCTCTTCTCGCGTCCGATTGGCGAGAATGAAAAGGCAATGCTGTACGAGCAAGATGGTGTGCTGTTCATCACCAACTATGCCAGGCGGCAGGCCCGGCCACCATCACAGCAACGGGAGGCGGTGAGGCAACGAGTAGCTAACCATCGGGCACGCAAGCGTAACGAGGATGTAACGAGGGCGTCACAACCCGTAACGCCCTCAGAGTCAGATACAGAGTCAGATTCAGATTCAGATACAGATACAGAATCAGAATCAGATTCAGACGCAGAACGTGACACCCCCACCTCCCCAGGCCTCCAGCACATCCGCCGCTACCTGTACACACCCCCATCTGATTCTGATCTTCGATCAATTCCTTCTGATCAATCTGACCAGACTGACCACAACAACCGGGCGCCACCACCTCCACCCGGCTTCACTACCTTCACCCAAGCCAAGCAAGAAGAGCTGGTCGTCCGCCATCTGGCCAATGCCCAGCAACGACCGCTGGACGACGACCAGCTCAATACGATCCATCGAACCATGCTAAAAGAGCGCCCAGCCCTGACCCTGGAGATGGCCCAGCGTACTGACAATGGTAAGCCGAAAGAGAACGCTGTCGGATACTGGATCCAATGTCTCAAGCAACCAAGGGGACCCTAGATGGTCAAGCGTGTCTGGCCTCGCAAGCGCTATCACCAGGATGCCGTAGCTCAGGAGCTAGACGAGGCTGCTGAAGCGGTCGGAGCTACGATCGTTGCCTTTGATGGTATCGGCGGAGGCGTTAACGATCGACTCATGGGCTACCATGGGCGCTGCTTCCTCATCGAGTATAAAACGCCCGGGAGCGGCAAGGGGTTGCGCAAGACCCAGAAAGACTTCCGCGATTGGTGGCAGGGCCAATGGGCGGTGGTTTCCACGCAAGACGAATTGTTTGCGACATTGGGAGTCAGCATCGTCGTCCAGTCGGGGGGCAAGCCTACTACAGTGCGCGATTTGCGCAGGCCCACCAGGGAGGTGTTGACGATTCCTGGTTTGAGGCTTACGTTGGACCCCACCACCGGCGAGTTGGTGATAGGTGATAGGGTGAGCCTACTCTCGCCAGTGCAGACTGACCTCATGGCGTTCCTGGTGGCTAATGCCGGCACCCCATTCTCGTGCACGGTCCTGCTCGGTGCTGTTTGGGAATACCCGCCAGGAGAGCAGGGCTGTGATTCTCTCGTGCGAATGCACGTAGGGAATATCCGTGAGAAAAGCCGGTCACCCTATCCATTGGCTCGCAGGGGCTTCGGCTACTACATGCCGCGAGAACCGGAGTGAAATATCACGTGCTTTTTACCTAAATGTTACGTGTTCTTTGCTGAAATGCGCAGGGTCGTGTGCTATGATGGGGAGAGGTGAGAGGATGCGCGCCTTGATTCGCTGGGACAAACAAGAGGATTCAAGTGGCTAATGGACATGGTGGGCGTCGTGCTGGGGCAGGCCGAAAACCAAAAGCTGTCGAGGAAGCCTACCTACGAGCGTTCTATCAGGTTATGCCCACTCAGCGATGGATGAAATGCCTGGAAGCCTATGCTGCCAAGGCAGAACGAGGAGACAGGTGGGCCATGTTGTTCTTCTCAGATCGTATAGTAGGCAAGCCTATCGAGCGTGTGCTGACCGCAGAAGCCAAGGAAGCTGATCTTGAACGCTTTTTTACTCAGCTTGTTGATGCTGATGATGACAGTGGTGACAGCAGTAGCGACGCCACGAGCGAGTAGCCACGCTGAGGTGCGGCTCTGGCGGCATACCGAGGCGCGACGCAACTGGCTGTGGCAGCAGACTGACTATGCGCCGTGGCCAGAGCAGTCCGTTGCGCATTTTGACCTTGCCCGAATGAAGCTGGTCGTTGGGGGAGAGAGGGCTGGCAAGAGTCGCTGGACTGCTGAGGAGATGGCAACCTGGTGTGCTTGGCCAGGTAGGGGAGGCCTGTTCTGGATCGTCGGTCCTTCCTACGAGCTGGCCCGACCTGAGTTTGTGCACCTCGCGCCTGCGCTCCTCAATCTGAGCCTGCTCAAGAGCGATGCTATCTCTATGCCGCTCCAAGGCCCGTGTCGGATGCGGACGCGGCTGGGGGTGCAGATCGAGACGCGCACGAGCCGGGATGTAGAGACGCTTGCTGGTCAGGCTCCTGATGGCATTGCAATGGTTGAGGCCGCACAGCAGACCTACGAATCGTTTCTGCGGTTGCGCGGTCGCGTGGCCGAGACACGGGGGCCGCTGATTCTATCTGGTACGTTCGAGGGAAGTCTGGGCTGGTATCCGGAGTTGTGGAAGGCATGGCAGTCAGACAACATGGATGGGGGCCGGTCATTCAGTATCCCCTCGTGGGCCAATCGCACCATCTACCCGCTTGGCCGTCAGGACCCGGAGATACTGGCTCTCGAAGCCACGTTCCCCGCCGACGTGTTCCAGGAGCGGTTCGGCGCAGTCCCCTGCCCGCCCGCAACCCTTGTGTTCAAGGAGTTCGAGTACATCACGCATGTCAAGCCCTGCCCGTTCAACAACAAACTGCCAGTGCAGTTGTGGATCGACCCTGGCTATGCTCACAAGTATGCGGTGCTGGCGGTGCAGATAGACAACTACAAGAACGTCTTGCACATCGACGAGATCTGGCGCAGCGGTCTCGTGACCGATGAGATGATAACGATAGCCAAGCGGCGCGAATGGTGGCCAATGGTGTCTTTCGCGGTCATGTGCATGGGAGGCCGGCAGCACCAGGCGATGGAGTCACCAGCCGAGGTCTGGCAGGCCAAGGCGGGCATCCCCGTGTTTGCCCAGCCCGTGCCTATCCCTGACGGCATCGAGCGCCATCGCACCTACCTCATCAACCCTGCCACCGGCGAACCGAGGATGTTCTACGACCCGAAGTGCAAGGGCAGCATCTGGGAGTATGGCCAATACAAGTACCATGAGATCGTAGAGGCCAGGCCGGTTCGGGAGGTGCCTATAGATCGGGACAACGACGCACTGAAGGCCACTGCTTACGGGCTGGTGCATAATTTTGGGTTCGTGGGCAAGCGGCGTGATCCCCCCAAAGCACGGGTGACGTTCAATGTACAGCGGGGCGACCGAGAGATGGAACAGTCTCGGGAAGGGTGGGGCGGGCACTGATGGAAGAGATTCGATCGGACGAGGAGCTTCTGTCTCTACGGAGACGGCTCGAAGAGCGCTGGGCAGACCGCAACAGCGAGATCGACTTCTTCCGCCGGATGCGGTTCATGGAGATCGTGCCACATGTGCCTGCCGCCTACAGGGCGTACACGGTTCGCACCCCCACCGCTCACCAGATCATCGAGCGCATGACCGGGACGCTGACCACCAACCCGTTCACGCTGACGGTGCCTCCCTCTGCGAACACGGCCAAGGCGCAGGAATCGTCCTCCCTGATAGAGAAGTGGACCATGCTGGCCTTGGAGCAGTTGCAGAAGCAAAGCGGCGAGGACCTGGTAGAGCGATTTGTAGAGCATCTGCTGACCGACGGTCACGCTTGCTGGCGGATACTGTATGCGCGAAACTACTGGGAAGGACAGGGTAACTATCCTCAGCACAGGAAGAACGAATCTGATGCAGCATTTGAGCGGCGTGCACGTAGCTGGTATCCGAAGCGTGAGAAGGGCGAGAAGGGCGAGGATTACGACGCGAGGACGGAGCAGTGGAAGAAAGGCAGACCGTTGCCTATCTCCTGGAGTGTAGTTGACCCAATCAATGTCTTTCCCATGTTCTCGGAGATGGGCCTGGTCTGTGTGCTAGAGACAGACCATCGCGACATCGCCACTCTGCGGCCCGATCAATGGGACCTGACCAAGAAGAGCCCCGCGATCTGGGAGTTGATTCGGGGCGAGCCCTCGGCGCAGGGCCAGGTAGAGTTTACCCAGGTCTGGTATCCCAACTCGCGCATCTACGCGGTGAATGGCCACATTGTTGACCGTCAGAAGCATCAATACGGCGCCCCCCCCTACATCTACGCCACGGGCATCAACAGCACATCAAGGGAGGCTGGCAAGGCGGGTCTCTCGGTGCTCTATCCCCTGCGGTACATTCTGCCCAAGCGGGACGAGGTGCTCAGTCAGAAGTTGACCGCGTGTAGCATCTACGGCTGGCCGACGCCGATCTGGAAAATCGGCGAGAAGCGGGGAATAGGCAGAGATGGAAATCTACAGGAGCTACGTGCCGATCTGATACCTGGTGAGGCCATGACGCTCTGGCCCGATGAGGACATGGGGTTCCTAGAATGGAAAGGTAGCACGCCGGACATCGACGAGCTGATCGGCATGCTCACTACATTCTGCGAACAGGCGGGGTTGTCGCCTGCCCTGTATGGCATTGGACAGTCGGGGGAGAGTGGCTATCGGCTGAACCAGTTGGTCGCAGCGGCCAAGATGAAGTTCAAGCCGATCATCACTCACACGGAACGGGCCTTGGAGCAGTTGGTGCATGCATTCCTCGACATCGTGGAGTTCCAGGTCCAGGAGACGTTGTACCTCTACAGCAAGGGCAAGGAGAACATGGGCTGGATTGGCCTTGGCCCGGATGATCTGAGCGGATACCGGCAAGTCGAGGCGAATCTGAGTCCGGTCATGCCCACAGACGCCTACGCCAAGAGTTCTATGATTATCAATCAGGTTACTCATGGCCTGCTGGATGTGCGCTCCGCGTTGGAAGAGCTGGGGCGGGAGCAGCCAGAGGAGATCATGGACGCCATGCTTGCGGATGAATGGAAGCGCGACCCACGAGTGAAGGCGGCTCTGATTGAGGAAGCGGTCAAGCGCATGAAGCTCAAGCTGGCGAAGAACAAAGAGGTAGCGATCGGGGAGTTGATACAGTTGCTGCCCTCGCTACCGCCAGCGTTCCAGCAGGCGGTGATGATGGTCTTGCAGGGCGGAGGTCAGCAGGCGGGTGGTGGGCCGGGCGGGATGCCTGGCATGGGAGCACCTGGCATGAGGCCCCCGCCGGTGGGTGTGATGGCGGCGCCTGGGGTGCAAGCCGCACCGCAGCCAGGGGCACCGAGTTCGGCGGCTATGGTGGGTAGGCAGGTGAGGCCAGCGGGGATCCGCCAAGGGGCTGCTCCGATGACCCAAAGCAGACCCAGAGGGGCCCAATGATGCTTGCGGGGGATAAGGAAAGTGGAGAGACCGGCCAGGGACGTAAATAGCACAGCCGGTGTAGCCCTCAACGGGAAGGATGACTTTTCTCCCGAGTTGAGGAACAGCAGCCGGTGAATGAGGGAAGTCGTCCCACCCTGTGGGCGTAATCCATCTCGGGCGCCCATGGTGCAAAGGCCGAACCCGCAATATCCGAAAGAGGTGTATCATGCCCTACCGATTGAATCCAGCGAACCGGCGTGAAGTGCAGGTGAAGCGAGCGTCGGGCTGGGTGCACAAGCACACCCACAAGACCGTGGCCGAGGCCAGGGCGCACGTGCAAGCGCTCGGCATCAATGTTGGGCATCCTGGCCGCAGCACCCGGATCGCGGCCAAGGCGCGAAAGAAGGGGAGTCGGAAGAAATGATGGATTACAAGAACAGCCTTTTCTCCCTTTGGCCCTTCGGGTTGGCTTACTGTCTTTTCCTCGTCGCAAGCCTCATCTACCGTGCTTATCAAGATAGGAAGCGATAGATGGCCAGAGCCGAGAACCCGCTTGAGGTCGCGGTCGAGAAGTTCGCCGACAAGTTGGTCTCTACGGTCGAGGGTATGCCCGAAGAGGATAAGCCCTTTGGCAGCGTCGAGTTGACCGCCGAGGAGCAGATAGACCAGTACCTGGCCATGCGGGAGGACCCGCAGGCGTTCGTGGAGATCATTGAGGAGCAGGGCATGAGGGCGGCAGTTGACTACGTGGTGGCGATGGAAGCCAAGATCACCAAGCTGACGAGGGAAGCATGATGGCTGGACCTGACACCCAGTGGGCGACCAATCTCTTCTCAGGCAACGGGGGCAACGCCAGCGACCTGGCGCAGGCCAGGCGACGGTACGAGTTGCTGAAGGCCGAGTTGGAGGCCATCCGAGCGGGGCGCAAGGAAGCGAACCGGGCCGAGTTGCGCCGTTTGGAGGCAGACCTGGCCAAGGCGCAGGAAGAGATACGGACGGCGCAAGCGGCACAGGTAGGAGTTGCGCCGAAAGGCCCTACCGCTGGGGGACTGACGACCTATGGGCCGGGGGTAGGGGCCCCAGGGCAGATCAACCGCGCACCGCCGGGAGCACGGGCTGCGGCAGGGGGAACGTATGGACCATCTCCTGGCGGTGGCGTCTCTCCATTCGGTGGCGTACCAGCGGGCGGCGGGATAAGCGACGTGCTGCGAGGCTTGGCCGGAAGACCAGGTGCAGGCGCCGGCGTCATGGCCACGGGTAAACCAACGCCTCAAACCATTGCCGGCGCACTGCAAGCTAAGCCGCAAATCGGTGGGTTTGCAGGATGGATAGAGAATCTCTTTGGCGGTGGCCAGCCGTCGTCAATGGGAGTACAGCCCCCTCAAGGCAACGTTCCTGGCGCGATGCTGGGTGGCAATCTGGGCACGGCGTCCAAGACTACGGGGGCCAGGCTGACTTGGCGCGACAAGCCTATGGATCAGTGGACGACAAACGACTTCTTGGCCTACGAGGATTATCAGCGGCAGCAGGCCAATCGGATGACCGAGTATCAGCAGGCCAGTCTTGCGCAGCAGCAAGCACAAGCAGCCGCTCAACAGGCACACCAGCAAGCACAGCTTCAGCAGGCGTGGGCCATCGCGCAGCAGGAGCTTGCGCACGCGCAGAACGTGATGGCTGCGAGCATCGGCACGCAGTCGGCGCAGATTCAGTCTCAGTCATGGGCACAGGGGCTGCCACACGAGCTACCCAGGGGCACAACGGTGGCCCCTGGATTCGAGCGAGGTGGGCCGGCTAGCCAACTGTACCGCATGAGCGGATCGCAGTTCAACCCAGGGACGACGGGGAAGATAGCCCCCTCGCCCGCACCGTCGATGAGCGACATTATGGGGTGGGTGCAGCAGGCGATGGGGAAGTACGGAGGGTAGGCGATGGCTAACGGCGATAACGGCGGAACACCATACGGCGGTGAGGCATGGATTACGAACCTGGTCAACCAGGCGGTTCAGGCAGCCATGCAGCGGATAAACTGGTCGCAGTTGATGGGCTATGGCTATCCGAGCATGTACGAGCCGCAGGCCCCGACACGTGCTGATGCACTCATGGCTATCTGGGAGAATCGGGAAGACATTCGGGGCTTCTACCTGGAGAACTGGGGCGAGTCTGGCCCCGGCAACTGGTGGCGACCTGAAGACGCGATGGAGAAATGGCTAGAGGAGACACCTGAACTTGCCTATACCATAAACCAGGGAGAGATTGACCCGACCACAGGCGAGAAGGCCAAGGAGACCATTACTAGACGGTATGACCCCATTGAGTTTGCCATCGAGCAGGGCTACATCGTGGACTATAGCTCCGAGGAGGGGCAGGCCACTCTAGACAGGGAGAGGTTCGAGGAAGCAACGAGAGAGTTCAACGAAACACAGCTTAGATTACTTGGTCTCGATGAGGAGGCTATCCGGGAATTCAATGATACCATGGACCTCTACCGCGACCAGTTCGATCAAGACGTGCGCGAGGCAGACAGAAACTACCTCCGACAACTGGGATTGGACGAAGAGAGCATAAGACGCTGGGACAGAGAGCAAGATCGGATAGAGGCGCTGGACGCAGAAGCTATCAGGGAGGCCAATCGAGCGTTCCTGCAACAGGAGGGGGTGAACGCAGAGGCCATACGGCAGTTCAACGCCGAGCACGACTTTGCCCGGTCACAGGCTGAGCAGCAACAGGCGAACATAGAGTGGGACCAGTTGAGGGCGATAGGGCTGGATGACCAGGCGGCTTACGAGTTCCAGCAGACGCACGACCTGGCGGTAGCACAGTTCGAGGCGGGCAACGACCAGTGGTGGGCCACGTTTGGGCTAGAGCAAGAGCGGTTCAACGTAGAGACTCAACAGTGGGAGAAGGGGTTTGAGCTAGAGCAACAGTACTTCGGTCTGTCCGAGCAAGAGTTGGCCCTACAGCAATTGCAGACACTACTCGGTTTCACGGGGCCTGCAAATTGGCCTCAATACTGGGCGGCAAGCCGAGCGATGCCCCAGGCTTGGGGGCCGGAAGGCGAGCCGGTTCCGGCGTGGGCACAGACATTGGGAGAGGGAGGGACATATCCCGGTTTCGGCGCAGCGGGGCAAGTACCCCAGGGCATCTATGGGGGCATCACGCCGTGGCAGGTATCGCCGGAGCAGTGGGCTGGCCTGAGTCCGAGCGAGATACAGGGCTTGTCCGGGCAGGTGCAGACGGGCGGGGGATATATGCCAGACTGGATGAAAGCGATGCAGGCAGGCTGGCCGAAGGGCCAGGCGACACCGATAAGCTACTTTGGGGCATAGAATGGTTAGCCGTTTTTGGAGATATCAAGACAAAGACGAATACAATCGGCAGAAGGCAGGGGAGATTCTCAAGAACTATCCTGAGCCTACGCCGCCGCCCCAGCAAGCCCCACGGCAGCCGATGCCTGCGCCGGCACAGGTGCCGGTGCAGCCACAGCAGCCGAGGCCCAATCTGCTCAGGCCCTCGACATGGCCTACAACCACGGGGATTCCGGCTGATGCAGGCGGCCTGGAAACGCCCTTGTTCCAAACTTTGGTTGGACAGATAGCTGGTCCAGCAGTAGCTGCGAGGGCGGAAGTCCCGATGGCCTGGCAGCGGTGGCTTTCCTCGTTGAGTCGTGAGAAGGTGGCTGAACCATTGGCAGGCTATCTGGGCCAGGGCGGGCCTCTTCAAGCCATGTTCGACCCAGAAGAGAAACAGAGGCTTGCCACCAACTGGGCCGACATTCTTGCGGGAAAGCAAACGTGGGGCAGCGCTACGGCGGAAACGATGGCGGCTAATAGGCAAGCCTTTTTGCAGACGCCCATGTCTGGCATTGAGCGAGCGGCCACGACCACGCTTGCTGATCCGCTGGGCATTGGTGGAGCGATGATAGCGGCGCCGTTCGCTGGGGCAGGAGGGATAGCAGGAGCATTGGGGAAGGCCTACCAGGTAGCGGACATCACAGACATGGCGGCATATCTGGCTTCAGCCACGCCAGAGGAGCTTGCCGGGACTGCGTTGATGGCCGGTGCAGCCAAACTCGCGCCAGTGGTGATACGAGGCGCGGCGGAGGGCATCCCCAAATTGCGTAAGCTGCTGGCGGGCGAAGTGGGTGCGGTGGAGATGCCGGTGGGGAAGATGCCGGAAGGCGCGAAGCGCGCACTGGCGACCGAGGTGCAGGAACTCAGCCTTGACCAGATTAACATTGATCCCCGCAAGTACCAGAAACGGGCCATCGGGAAGGAGGGGATAGGGTTTCGGGAAGAGCGCGTGAAGTGGATAGAGGAGCATTGGGACCCGGACTTGCTCACCCCAGTCAAGGTCAGGCGGCTGCCAGATGGGACGTTCGACCTGCTGGGTGGCCACCACCGCATGGAGGTTCTGAAACGTAAGGGCATAAGCACCACGCAAGCACAGGTATTCGACGTGGACATGCTCGAAGCGCAGCATATCGCAGGAATAGACAACATGCTATCGGAGGGATACGAGGATTCCGAGTGGGCAGCCATAGTGCGGGGTAGAGCGGATGCCGGGCGCTCGGTGGCCGAGATAGCAGACGAGTTTGGCATCAAGAGACCGTCCATCGCAGAACAGTACCTCAGCTTGTCCTACCTGCCCGATAGCCTCTTGCAGGCGGTGGACATTGGGGCTTTGCCTCGGCGGGTAGCCATCGCCCTTGGCGAGGGTGCACAGAATTACGGCGTTGGGCCTGAGTTCCTGCAACAGTTGTGGTTGAGGGAGATCAAGGCCAGCCCCAAGGAGTGGACGGCAACGGATGTGCGTACGCTACTGGAGCGGATAGCACCGCGAGCACAGGCGATTGAGAAGCAAATGGGGATGTTCGGCGAAGAGCTTCCGGGGAAGGAGGGGCAACGGGACAGCTTCTTTGCCGCCATGCGGGAGATGAAGAGCCAGGTCAAGGAACTCAAGCTCCGCAAGACACGACTGAGTGGAGTGGAGCGCGAGATGGCCAAGGACAGGCGGGTGGGGAAGGCTGTATCCCCTCGCTTGGAAGAAGCCGCTGCGCTACTGGGGCAGGACATAGAGGCTGCGGACGCGGCGATCCGGCAGATTGAGCAGGGGCAGTTGGACAGGGTGATGGCCCAGGCCAGGCCGCCGTTGGAGATGAGGGCGCAAGAAGCCCGCCCCACGGCCCGCGAGGTAGAACCAGGCATGTTCACGGGCGCCGAGGCCCGTCCAGTGTTCGGCGCTGAGGGTCTGCCCAGACGTGTGCCAGAAGCAGCACCAGAGGCGATGAGGCCAATGGAAGTGTCGCCAGAGGAAGCGGCGCGGCTAGAGCGCGCACAGCAGGAAGCGGCGGGGCAGAGGAGGCTGGAAGCTGCCAGGGTAGCGGGCGGCATAAAGCCTCTACTTGCGGCTCATGGAACGAGCGAGAATCCATCGGCGATTGCATGGGATGTACCAAGCAAGGCCTCTTTCAAGAGATTGGTGGGCATGGATTATTCAGACGCTAATGCACGTAAGGCGTGGGCGTGGTTTGCGGAAGAGGCGGCGCCAGTGGGGCCGGTGCCCGAAGGTATTGTAGATAAAGTGGCCGAGGCCAGTGGCTTTGTGCCCGCAGTTGAGGATATACAGCCCATGGAGGGGGATACCTTCGGCCGCGTAGTTTGGGACGATCCCAACTTTCCGTTGGGCGACATCATAGAAATGAACGAGCTGGGAGTAATTGGGGCTTCCCACTCATCGCCCTACGTGCGGGGTTTGCACGTAACTACTGACCCTGAATACTGGATTCGCACGCTTGCAGAGGACTACGCTAGAAATCCTGAAGATGCTCAGATTGTGACGCTTCGCGCTGGGCCAGGAGATTTGCTTGTAGAAGACCCCCAGTACGCTATGCCAACTGAAGGAATGACAGAGAAAGCAGACAGTTGGATTTTGCTCTCGACTCGCCGTACCTTGCGGCGCGGCGTAGACTTCGTGGTTGGCGACGAGAGGTTCATTGATGAGATTACTGGCCTAGAGGCAGAAGCCCCCGTGACACAGCCAATTACCCCCGCTGGGCCAGCGGCTCCACCTCCTGGCCCTGGCCCAGTGGTTGCACCTCGACCCGCTCAACCCGTAGGTGGGGCTGGGGGGATTCCAGGCCAACCCCTGGTTCCGCCTACGGGGGAAGCGGCGGCGCTTACTGGCGTGCCGCCAGCAGCGGGCCAACCGTGGCCCGCAGGCCAGCCGGTGCAGCCACCACTTGCCGGGGCAGGGGTGCAGATAACGCCAGGAGGCCCGCCAGCGGGTGCGCGGGTGGCGGGCCCGATACCACCAGTAGCAGCGCCCCCACAAGGGCCGGGCATCGCCCTGGCAGCACCAGCCGCTGGACCCGCAGGCCCCTCGCGTTTTGCGACGATGCTGCCAACGGATGAGATTCTGCGGCTGTCCGAGAGGCCAGACAATGTGCGCAAGCTGATGGATTGGGCTGAGGGCACGCCAGGCAATCCGGTGAAGTACATCCTTCAGCACATCGGCGTCTCTGGCACTGACCCTGCATCGGAAGCCAGACTGTTGATGGGCACCATCAGGGCCGACGGCAACACGGCAGTCATGGGCGCGGTTGCCAACCTGCGCTCTTTCGGGGACCCGGACAAGCTCTTCAACGTGAAGGACAACATCGCTTCAATCGGCGGCAAGAAGTTGCCCATAGGTGATCTCGCCGAAGGCAAGGTGAAAGCTACCCTGACGGCAGACCAGCAGGCCTTCATAGATGAGGGTTGGGCCTACTTCGACGATCTGGATAGGCTGGCTGCTGCCGAGGGCATCGACATACCCAAGGCCGAGTATGGGGCTGGGGAGCACTACTGGGCTAGAACCGTCATGGGGCGGATGATGCCGGATGGGACGATGGAGGCGGCTACGATCAGGGGAGCGCCTGGCGGACGTTGGCTGACCGCGCTGGCGGGATTCGAGAAGCCCCGAGAGTTCGACACGATGGCGGAGGCTTTGGCGGAAGGCTTTCGATACCTGGACTTGACAGATGCCGCCGAGATTTCAGGGAGGGCAATCTATCGGCGAATCGCCAACCAGAGAGTCCTGGACTATGTTCTGGCGAATATACCGCAGCGAGTGGGCAAGAAGGCCCGCTATGGCGAGGTGAGCTTGCCAGGAATACGGGGCCGATACTTTGCCCCTACAGAGGACATTCTGGGCATCAAGAACCTGTTACAGGACTCGCCGCTTACTTGGCCGGAGGAATTTGCCGATGTGGTGGGTGCAGTCAACAATGTTCCCCGAACCCTAACGACGACGCTTGATCTTGGCCCGATGTTCGCTCAGTTGTATGGGATGCTGACGAACTGGCCTAAGCAGTGGGCGCAGGCCGTCGGAGTTGGCTTCAAGTCGGCCTTCACGCCAGAGAACATGGGCAAGTTTCTGGCGCAGTCCGATCATGCGGCGACGGTAAATCGCTACGCGCCCTATGGTCTCGTTGCCAGCGGCTCGGAGCTGACTGTCGGGGCTCAGGGCTTTTTGGGCAAGATTCCGCTCGTGGGCAAGGCGGTCAAGACAGGAGCGCGAATCTTTGACAATATGATGATGGCGGCACGCATCATGGGCCTGGAGGCTACAGAGTATCAGATCAAGAAGGCCGATGACGTATCTGACCTGGTGGCTTTCTGGAACAAGTTTACCGGAGTCGTGGAGACAGGCGCACAGGGCATAAGCCGGAGACAACAGAAACTAGAATCGGCGACCCTATTTGCCCCCAGGCTCTACCGGGCCACAGCCAGTTTGCTCTTGGACATAGCGCACGGTGACTTGCGGGGCAAAATGGCCCGGCGCTCATTGGGCCAGATGGCGGCGGTCACATTGCTGGGCTACGTTGGTTTGTGTGGGCTGCTGAAGCAGAAGGCACGTGTTGACCCGAAAGAGGGAAGTCGCTGGCTTACCATCCAGGTAGGCGACCAGTATCTGGGCATTCGCGGGGCCCTCTTTATGACCCTGCGCACACTGGCGCAGATCGGGCGAAGTCCAGAGGATGCCGCTGAGTTAGCCCAGGGTTACATCAGGGGTCGGTTCTCGCCAGTGGTAAGCACGTCTATCGACGTGTACAACCGCCGAGATTTCATCGGTATGCCGATTGACACACCGCTGCAATTGACCAAGCGGATTGTGGCAGACAACCTAACGCCGTTCTGGGTGCAGGGCGTGATTGAATCGGGCGCGACAGACTGGCAGAATTACGTGGCTGTTGGCTCGGCGGAGCTTGCGGGCCTGCGCACCTTCCCCGTCTCACCTGCCAGAAAGCGGGATGCGCTGAGGGATGAACTGGCCCAGGGGCTATTCCAGAAGCCGTGGGCAGAACTGAATCGCCCACAGAAGTCCAGACTGGAGCAATCGCCAGACCTGAAGGCTGCAACCGAGGCGGCTCAGGCGATGGGCAGGAAGCGGGAGCAACCTTGGGCGCTGTTCTGGGCCGACGTGGATAGCCAGCGAGAGCCGTATAGAACCGAGATAGCGCAACTCACCCAGCAGTTTCGGAGCAACCAGTTGACGGGCAACCAGTATCGGGAAGCGGTGCAAGAGCGGCAGATGATAATGGCTCGCATTCCTGATATGTTGCGCAACACGAAGGACTATAAGGACATCGACTTCAGCAAGGCAGCAGCCGAGACGCCCATAGACCAGTTCATAGATGCCTACTACCAGATAGCTGACCAGGCGCGTGACCCGCTGACGGGGATGGCTGACGCGCGTGAGATAGTGAGGCAGAGAGAGGAACTGAAACAGGGGATGGATGCGGCCATGGTGCGCGAGGCTATGGAGTACATCAACCGCAACCTGGACCCGCAATACGTGGAGGCCAGGGACCTGTACTACGAGTACATGCGCATCCCTCAGTACATCGGGCTGAGTGAGGAGCAGGCGCAGGCGGCGAACGAGGCGATGGCGAAGTATACCGCCATGCGGCGGGCGAACCCGATGCTGCCAACAGAGACCACGAAGGCTATCTACCGCCAGCAAGACCCTCGCGGGGCCGTGCTGATGGAGATGGCCTACAGCAGGCGGAATCCAGCGCGACGGATGTTCTGGGCATTACATCCCCTCTTGTCGGTGTTCTACTCTGACCTGACCGAGGAAGAGGTGGAGATGATAGCGCCGATGGCCATGCCGCAGCAGTCGGCGCAGTTGCCCAGTTGGGCAATGGCGGCGGTGGCGTGACCGACCGCGAGTTCTGGGAGCAATGGCGGCCTTTCATGGAGATGTTCCGCACTGCTCTCTTGATGATAGTGAGGTGGATCGAAACGAGATACGGACTGAAAACTAGATAGGTTGGCCGTATACCCATAAGGGTGTCCTGCCCCGCTTTCCACGGCTGTGCATAAGCCCCGCTGTCAAGGCGGGGCTTTTTCTTTACAACGGAGGTTTGGCAATGCCAGACAGCGACGGGACTTCCGAGACCCAAGTACCAGCCACAGGAGTAAGTGGCACAGAGGAGCAACCGGGCCGCGTAGCAGCGCCCGCGTCTTCCACGCCACCTTCCGAGGGCGGTACGGCGGCACAGGAGCAACCCAAGCCAGAGGCAGGACTGGCCCCAATGCCACCTGCGATCAGCGATGATGAACGGATGAGGCGAGAGATACAAAGCCGTTCGGACACCATCGTGGCGCAGAAGCTGCGGGAGATCGAGACGCAGAGAGCGAATCAGGCTGAGCAAGCGAGGCTCAAGGGTATGTCTGACCGTGAGTACCGGATGGCCATGCAGCAGAAAGGCCAGGCCGAAGCGGTTCAGCAGGCCCTACAGGAGCAAGTCCAAACCATGCGGCAGGGAGACTTTGTTGAACTGGCCAATACGATTCTCTCGATTGTGCCAGACGAGAAAGGGCGAGAATCCTTGCGCGTGCGGGCGGCGGCCAATGAGTTCCCTGATCTCAAGGCGTTTGCTGAGGCGGCTGTGGAGCTAAAAGTGGCTGCCAAGGAAACGAAGCAACGTACGGCCATACAAGAGGCGGAACGTGTTGCTGCTCAGAAGCAGGCGCGGGCCGAGCTTTCGGGCGGGATGCCGCAGTTGGGCAGCGGTCAGTCTATGCCAAACCTCAGCAGTCTGACACCGAGGCAAAAGATACGCCTGGGTCTTGAGATGGCCCAGCGCGAACACGAAGCGAAATAGGCGGCAACACCGCCTGGAGGAATGAACATGCGAACACTGAGCGCTTATGCGTCCTTGTGCACGGACTTCATGCTCAAGGGCGTTATGGAGACCATCATCAAGGAGTCCCCTGTACTGAACTTCCTGCCGTTTCGGGAGTTGGTGGGGAACTCTATCGTTCAGAACTGGGAGAAGACCTTGCCCACCGTTGCATGGCGCAACGTAGGTGAGGCAATCACCGAGAGCAGTGGAGAAACCGTGGATATGTCCTTCATCCTGAAGATCCTGATCGGCGACGTGGATACTGACTGCTTCGCGGCCAGAACCCGCTCGAACATCAACGATCAGCACGAAGTGGACGTTGAGATGAAGGCGAAAGCCATGGCTCACGAGTTCGAGGACACTTTCATCTACGGCGTAGCCAGTGGGAGCAAGGAGTTCAACGGGCTTCACTACCTGGCGAGCACGTATGGCACCAGTGCTGGTTTTGGGGCGACAGACAGTAAATGTCTGCACGCAGGCACCGGCTCGACGGATGGTAGTCTCACTACAACCCTACTGGATGATCTGGTCGATTTGGTTCCCAATGCGGACATCCTCCTGATGCGCAAGTCGATCAGGGGCAAGCTCACTAGGTATCTGCGTGGGGTCGGCTCCTACATGAGCTCGCGGGAGCTGTTCGGGCACACGTGGCCTTGCTGGGGCAATGCTGAAGTGCCAATCGTCACCTCGGACTTTCTGCTTCAGACGGAGGCCATATCCGCCACGGTCTACAACGCGAAGACGGGCGGCACGGGGACGAGCATCTTTGCCATCCGCTTCGGTGACGGCGACGGTGTCTGCGGTCTGCAAGGTGGCGAGATGTGGAAGCGCCACTGGCCCGAGCTTGAAGGCAAGAATGCTATGCGAACGCGGTTTGGGTGGTACGTGGGACTGATGACGTATCAGCCAGATGCGCTTGCCCAAATCGATGGGATCGCCAACGACACTGTGTCAGCGTAGCTAGAACTTCAGGGAACACCTGACGGAATCCAACATTGCCCCGGCCATCTGGCCGGGGCACAAGGAGAAAAAACATGGCGTTTACAGATACGACACCCCGGACCATCGTTGAGGGCTGGGGGAAAGTGAGAGTGTTGCTGGCCGCCGCGGCCAGCTGTGGCGACCTGCTGGCGATGGTAAGCGATACCGTTGTACTTGCAGACAGCGATGCTGACCGGTACGCCCTGTACGTCGCTGGCGAGGACGGAGCCAGTGGTGACACCATCACCGCCTATCGTGGCGCGCTGATGAAGGACGGGACTGAGCCACCGACCACGGCAGGGGTGGGGTTTGCCATAGCTACCACCGAGTATGGAGACCCGCTCTATCTCTCGGATACTCCGGGGGACATGGGCACCACACCTGGCCTCAATATGCAGAAGGTAGGCTGGATTCAGAGCCGTACCGAGATCGTGGTTCACCCAGAGGTCCCACGGGTGGTTTGCATAGCTTTGCACGTCGCCCTGTGTGGCGCGGCGGGCGCTCCGGCCAACATCGCAGTTTACTCCCCAGTGGCGGGCACGGTTCAGGCGGTGCAGTTCATCAACGAGTGCGCAGCGGCCTTCACCACCTCGGCGGACATCATGTGCAAGGGCTACAGTACGGCGGTAGCGGTGTCCGGCACCCTGGCTGATGGAGAGGCCAAGCGGGTCGCGGTGACCACTAAAACCTACAGCCTCTTGGCTGCGGGTAGCACCTTGACCTGGCATTTCGGGGGTGGCGCGGGCACTCAAGAGCAGGGCGTCATCATCGAGATTCTACAGGCATAGGGACTGGGACATGGCAGGGGGAGAACGCCAGTTCCCCCCTGCCACAGCACTGAAAGGAAGGGCGCATGAGCAATGCCGAGGCCTTCGGGCCTGCGGCCGGCGAGGCTATGGCCGCGTTTGATCGGCAGGACAGTGTACTCATTCTCCGAATCGGTGCCGACAGTCAGCACATAGAGATAGCGCTTCAGCCCTCGGACATCTTGGGCAATGTGGCGCGGCTGTTCCCAGAGTATGGCTTACACTGGAGACTGCCAACCGAAGATTACCCTGGGATTGAGGGGGAGTACACCCTTGCTGCTATGGCGACGCCGGTGTTTGGGCCTACGCTCTCCGTAGCCATGATAGTAAAGGACGAGGAGAAGTGCCTGGCCGAGTGTTTGGATAGCATCAAAGGGGTAGCGGATGAGATAGTCATTGTGGACACAGGCTCGATCGATGAGACTGTCAAAATTGCCAGGTGCTACACCGACAAGGTGTACTTTCACGAGTGGGAGGACGACTTTAGCAAGGCGCGAAACCAGTCGCTCTCCTACTGCACGGGCGACTGGATTCTACAGATAGATGCAGACGAGGAACTGGTAGAAAGGGACATTCCCATACTCCAAGAGGGGCTTCGTCGGTTGGCAGATCGCCCAGAGATAGACCGAGTGATGGTAGCGCTTTTGAGCGAGGTGAGAGGCGGAAACGTGTCGCGCAGCTTCTTTCCGCGACTGTTCCGGCGTGATGGGTGTCACTACGAGGGCATAGTTCACAATCAGCTCATCGGATCGGGCGGTAGCATAGCGAACCTGCCCGTGCGCATTGTTCATCACGGTTACAATCTGCCCGACGCAGAGATGCAGAAGAAGATTGCGCGAACGGAGGGGTTACTGCGGAAACAACTAGAGGCGGATCCGATGAACGCCTTTGCCTGGGTGAATCTGATACACAGCCATCGGAATCAGCACAAGCCGGAGTTTGTGATCGCCAACGCCTACCGAGTGCTGGAGAACCCTACGGCTACCGCTGGCAATCGGCACACGACCATGGGCGATTTGATGGTGGCCTATCTGGAAACGAAGGAACCTGAGAAAGGCATATCTGTTGCCTACCAGGCGATAACTGAGCATCCTGGCAACGCAGATAACCTGTGGCTGTTGGCGTGGCTCCATAAGGAAAGTGGGCAGACGGCCAAAGCCATTGGCGACCTTGAGGATTTTCTCAAGACAAAGGCGCGGGAGCAACAGCAAGGCCCGGAGGTCAATGCCATGTTCAACGACACTTTCGGCAAAGAGCCGGTTGCGGCAGCTCTTTTAGCCCAATGGAGAGAAGAACTGGCCAAAGAGCCTATTAGGGAGGCGATGTGACCACAACGCTCAAGACACTCCGGCAGGACATAGGTTTTGATCTCGGTGCGTGCATCGTGGGTGCGGTGGACAGCGCTACGACGACGTCAATCACCGACGCGGAACTGCTGGATGCTGACGAGTCGGAAACCAAGTATGCCCGCAACTGGGTGAAGGTACACCTCACGGCGGGCGCAGAGACGCGCAGAGTGCGGGAGACCGACGGCTACGCGCCGGACACGGGGACCCTGGCCTGGGGCCGAGCCATGTCTAGCACACCCGCTGCGGCACAGGAATACGAGATACACACCCTCATGCACCCCGATGATCTGGACACACTCATCAACCGGGGGCTGAAGCGGTGCTACTATCTCGAGGAAGAAGAGATCACCGTAGTCAGTGGCCAGCGAGAGTACGATCTGTCCTCTATCACCTGGCTAAGCCGCAGGAGCCAGGTGGCCAAGGTGCTGATGATTCAAGGCACGACAGCCCTCAAGCAGCGGCAGCTTCCTATGTGGTGGAGTGTCGAGGAGGACGCTGGCGTATTGACCTTGCACGTCGAGCCCATCAGCACCTCGTCGGGCGAGACGATGTTACTGATAGGGATACGGCCCTATGCCGTCTTAGCCAGCGATGCCACCGCGACGGCCTGTCCTGAGGACTGGGTGCGGGCCGCGTCCGTTCTGGAGGTCTATCAATGGCTGATGCGCAATGGGCCGGCGCAGGATGTGGAACGATACAAAGCGGCCCGCGATGAGGCGGCTGAGGTGTGGTACGAGAAATGCAGGCGGTATGCGCCACGTCCAACCTTCGTGGTGCAGCTTCCGGATACGGGTAGCGGGCTGCCTGACTCAAGCGTGGTGACATGAGAGGGCCAGGCGTCCAGGTGCAGCACTACATAGAGCAGTTCTTGACCTACCGGAGCCTTCCTGGGGCCGAGAGCAAGTTTGCGATGCGGCCTTGCTTCGGGGAGGACACCAAGAAGCACCCCATGGATCAAGTGTACTTCTTCCAGGATAGCTGGGCATTTGCGCGAATCTTCTCGCATCGCCCAAAGTGCATGGTGGACGTGGGCGCGAGGCCTCTGCTCTTGGGAATCTTGTCGAGTCTGATGCCCACCGTCAGCATAGAGATAAGGCCGCTTCCAGTGACTATACCAAATCTGACTCGCGTACAGGGTTCAATCACTGCGTTGCCATTTGCCGACGAGTCGGTGGAGTTGCTGAACTGTCTATCTGTCATCGAACACATAGGACTGGGCCGGTATGGGGACACGCTAGATCCACTGGGTAGCATCAAAGCCTTCGCAGAGGTGACGCGGGTAGTAAAACCAGGGGGTCACTTTGTGCTGAGCATCCCGATGAGTCCGAAGGGGTCTGTCGCCTTCAACGCGCACAGAGTCTTCACAAAGGCTGAGGTAGAGGCCATGTTGTCAGAGTTTGCCCCAGAATGCGAACTGTGGATCAACCCGACAGATGGGGGACATTATGGCGCCCATGTGGAGAGATTCAGCGACCTGGGTGAGTATCAGGAGTTTGTCTGGTGTGCTGACATGGTGAAGCAATGAGCATGGCCGACGGCCTCGTCAGCGCACGCTGGAGCAACGGAGCGTAGTTGTGGCGAGAAGCGATCCGACCTATGACATCGTGCTCAATGACCTTGGGTACATCTTAGCCAGGAGAGACCAACTTGGCGCAGGCGCCCGCGCCTGGTCTGTAGAGACGGTGGGGGCGAGCATTGCCCAAGTTAGTCCAAGCGAGCAGCGGTATGGAACTCAGGCCCCGACAATAGACATTCCCATGGTGTGGCGCACAGCGCACCTGGGATATGGCGACGAGCAGCAAAGGGTAGAGGGGCGCTACCGCTATGCGGTGAACGTAGATGCGCGATTCCCCGAGCAGATACTGCCCGGGCCGCTGGTGACGACCCTGCAAACCAACTGCGGCTCAAACGTGGTGGCCTTCTTCGAGCATGATGGGAAGTTGTTCTGTGTGGGGGGACGGTACTGCAAGAACATAGCTCTCGCCGATGACGCTATCACCACCGAGAAGGATTTTGGTTCTGGCAAGGCCGCGACCGGAGCGGCGGTCTACAACGACGTGGCCTACGTGGGCATGGGCTACTCTGAGGGCTTTTGGCAGCGCATCACTGTGCCCTCCTGGTCGCAGGCCACCAGCCTGTACATGGGCAAGGCCGTGGTGTTTCAGGATTGCACCTGGGCGAGCGTCAGCCAGTATCAGGTATCCAAGTTTGCCACCACGCCTACCCTGGCCTCCAACTGGAGCTGGAAAGGGGCCATCGGCGATCCTGGCAAAGCCATCACCTCGTTGGCTGAGTTGGGCAGTCTGCTGTATGTGGGCAAAGAGGACGGGCTGTACGTCCTGGACATGACTGGCATCGGCCAACGGCTGACGCCGGAGGTTGGGGCCTACGCCCATGCGGACAACTGCGAGAACATGAGGGCCTGGCATGGCTCTCTGTGGGTCCCGCACATCCGGGGGCTGCTGAACTACCGCAATCTGGCGGCACAGGGATTCCTAGTGACGCCCGCAACCCCTGGCGGGCCGGTTGACGAAGGCAACCCTGTGCACGGATACGTCACGGCTATGGCGGGTGACAACCGCTGGCTGTACGTAGCTCTCTACACCCCCGACGGCGATACATATATCGTGGCTGGGCGAGAGGCGCAGGAAGGCGAGTTCAGCGAAGGGCCTCTGATCTGGCATCCGCTGGCCAAGATCGCCAGCGTGAAGTGCGAGGCCATGCACATCTCTGGGCTATACACCAACCCGAGGCTGTACTTTGGCCTGGGGGATGACGTGGGCTACATCATACTGCCCAGGGCCGGGGATAACCCCATCAACGACTCAAATTGCAGGTACAACCTGACGGGAAGCATCTACTTCCCCTCGCACTCCTGGGCCAGCCCAACCACGAGCAAGCTGTGGAAGTCCATCGAGATACAGGGCGACAAGATTACCAGCGCCCGCTATGTCGAGGTCTACTATCGGGTGGATGGCGGGCCGTGGCAGTTGGCAGGGACGGCGACCTTCTCTACAAGTCAGGTTCTGCCTCTCGCTCAGGAGGGTGTGGCCGGCAAGAAGATAGAGATACGGCTAGACTATACCATCCCCAACACGGCATCCCCATTGCTCATTCGCGCAGTGGTGTTGCGGGGAGCCGAGCGGCCCCAGACGGTAGAACTCATCACGGCGATGGTGCGGTGCGCAGACGACTTGCCAACGCGGAGAGGCGGCTTCAAGTGCAACCGCACTGGGGCGGAGATCATGGCCGAACTCAAGGCGTTGAGCGTGGCTGACAAGGCCGTGAAGCTGAAGGACACCATCGGATATGAGCGTTGGGTGATAGTGCAGCCAGGCATTGGAGAGCAGGAAGTGGAGCAAGAGGGAGACTTGAACCCTGAGAAGCTGGCGATAGTGAGAATGGCAGAGTTTGAGGTAGAGGAGCAAACCTTGTCGGCCCCTGGCTATTGGGTCTGGGGCACATCCAAATGGGGCGACGGGGATGTGTGGCGCTAGGATAGAGTGAGGTGAGACAATGGCATCAGGTGGAAGCACAGGGTTTACCAGATCAGTAACAGGTGAAGAGGGCGCGGCTGAGGAGACCAATCAGCTCATGGCTGCCTGGGAGGGGGACGATGATCGTGGTGTGCCCCTCGACCTGACCGAAGTGGAGCACGCGACCAAGTACGCGCTCGATGTGCGGAACAAGGAGGCCACTTCTTCACTCGTGGCCCGTTATCGGAATGCGGCGGGCGAGGAGCTACTAGCCTTGGTCAAGGAGGCCGTGCGCATAGGGAAGCCCTGCACCTTCAGCGGCACGGTGACATTTAGGGACACCGTAACTATGCCCGACGACTTCCTCTCGGCAGATGCCACTGGCCTTGCCATGATGGAAGACGGCTTTCTTGCTGCGAGCGAGGCGGGCCGCGCGAAGATGGCGGGTGGGTTCGTGACGGCGGCAAAGGTGGCTGCTGATGTGGCTACACAGGCCGAGCTTGACACTCATACTGAGGCCACGACGGGGATACACGGTGCGGTGAGTGCTGCAACAGCCAACAAGCTGCTCATCCGAGACGCTGCGGGCCGTGCGAAGGTGGTGGCCCCCGCTGTGGCCTCTGACATTGCGCTCCAAAGCACTGTTACTGCTGACATTGCGACTCACCAGGCACTGACGTCGCCCCACAGCGCGACAGCAGCCGCGACCCCCAATAGATTGCCCGTCCGAGACGCTGCGGGCCGCTTCGGGGTGGTAGCACCAGCCGGCCCTACTGACATCGCGCTGAAGAGCACCGTCACAACTGACATTGCTACTCACCAAGCACTCACATCGCCCCACAGCGCAACGCCAGATCCGACGGCTAGTAGGCTGGTAGTCCGCGACGCGAGTGGCCGCGCGGCAGTGGCGGCACCCTCCGCCGCCACCGACATCGCGCTGAAGAGCACCGTTACGGCTGACATTGCTACTCACCAAGCACTCACATCGCCCCACAGCGCAACGCCAGATCCGACGGCTAGTAGACTGATAGTCCGAGACGCTAGCGGTCGCGCGGCCGTGGCTGCGCCCGCCGCTGCTGATGACATCGCCCGGAAGGATACGGTCGATACCCACGCGGCACTTACTACGGCACACGGTAGCAGCGGTGTGGTGGTAGGCAAAACTACGGCTGACGCGACCTATGCGCCCATTGCAAAGGGCGTGACGAACGGGGACGCCCACAACCATGTAGGCGGCGATGGGGCAGCGATCGCAGCAGGCGGACTTGCTGACGGTGCCGTAGACACCACCGCGAGGCTGGCCAACAACATCGTGGATGACACCAAGGTGGGCAACCGCGTGCCGCAGTTCTACCGGAGACAAGGAGGATCGGCTACCTACTGGGATACTGTAGGTACTACTGATTATACACCTACTAGCGTGAGAATGCAGGCGGGAGCCATACAAGTAATTGTTCCTAATGGTGCAACCACAGGAAACACAACAATCACCTTCCCCGTCGCGTTTTCGGCGAAGCCTTTAGTATTTGTCACTCTACTTGCGAACGACGCCAATCTGATTTACGCGGGTTACCAGGGCGTCGGTGCCAGCACTGTGAGGATAGACGTTCACGTGAGCGGCACAACTGGGGACAGAGGTTTTAATGTAAACTGGCTCGCCATAGGCTCGGAGTGATGACATGACACGAATCCCAGAAGGCTCAGCCATACGAGAGTTCTTCACCCTGAACGGGTTGGTGGCAACCACGGCGACGCTGGGGCTTGGCCCGGAGTAAGCCATGACGCAGGTAAGGGGGCAGATGGCGATTGTAGAGTGCCTGCCCCTGAACGGGCTGCTGGGGCACATGGAGAGCGACATCTACACCGTGCCCGAGATGCGGCAGGCTAGGGTGACAGCGCTGATGCTGCACAACACCCACGCCTCGAACAGCAACGTGGCCTACCTTTATATGCAGCCCAGAGATGGCACATCGAGACGCATCCTGAAGCAGACGTTGGCGGCGGGCAAGGAGTTTGTGCTGCCGCCGATAGCCATGAACGAGGGAGACAAGCTGCGGGGATATGCGACCAACGCAGCGGAAGTGAGTTTCACACTGAGTAGGACAGAAGAATACAGGGTATAGGAAGGAGAAAAGAACATGGCTGGCTGGACCAACAAGGGCAAGATGTCGCTTCTGGAGGGGTACTTTCTGGGGCTAGGGATACCCGCCACTTTCTACGTGATGCTGGTAACGGACGCCACCGCGCCAGACGCCGATACCAACACCTTCGGGCTGTTGCACGGCATTACGCCAGGGAATGGGTATACAGATGGTGGCTATGGGCTGTCCAAGAACACCACGGACTTTGACACCACGAGCGAGAACGATACCTCGGACCTGGGGAGTATCGAGATCAAGGATGTGGTCTGGACAGCCAGTGGCGGCAATATCCCTGCATCTGGTGATGGGGCGCGGTATGCTCTGCTCACGGATGCGAATGCAGTGACGGCCAGCAGAGAGGTGTACTGCTACTGGGACTTGTCCAGTGCCCGAACCGTATCGGACACACAGACGTTGACACTGGCAGACCTTGAGCTTCAGGGCACGGAGAGCTAGATCGTGTATGTCCACGTAGTCACGCCGGACCAGGGCTGGGCGCGAGTGGAGCAGCGCGGCTTCTTGCTGATGCTGGCGCGTGAGGAGCGGTATCAGGTCATTGTGGGACGCAGCAAGGCCAGGTCCATAGCCATGAACCGCAATGGCATCGTGAGGCGATTCAGGCAAAGTCCCCCCGACCACAAGTTGCTGCTGATGCTGGACACCGACGTGGTGCCGATGGGCAACCCGCTGGACTATGTGGAGGACGATCTGGACGTGGTGGTGTTCCCCTGCCCTTTGTGGTTGGGTTTCAAGGAGGGGGAGCCAGGAGTTGTCTGGAACATTACCCCGCTGGGTGGAGGGCAGGTTGGCGCAAGAATAGACGCGACACCCCGGTTGATAGAACTGGAGCGAGGCGGCACGGGCTGCATCCTGATAGCGCGACGGGTCCTGGAGCATCCCGACTTGGCGTGTCCGTTCATTGACAGGATGAACGAGTGGGGAGAACGGAAGAGAGGGCATGATCTGGACTTTTGCGATAGGGTGCGGGGGGCAGGCTTTCGAGTGTGGGGAGCGATGCAATGCCCATGCTCGCACTACAAGGAAGTGGACTTGTTGGAGATGAACGAACTGCTAAAGAGGGCAGAGCGTGGCCCAGGGTATGGCATAGTCGATGGCTAGTTGGGTTCAGCAAATCCTCGAAGCGAATCCTGACCTAGCGGCGTGGCCCGTCGTGAAGCGGGCGCGTCGCAGCCTGCACCTGCGTCGTCCTGATGGCGTGACTTTGGGCTTGTTCACGGGGGCGCCGTGTCACTTCCAGGACGAGGGTGGTGAGTGGCAGCCCCTGGACAC
>Ga0307375_10001084_pt1 | contig 30923 bp, 23 predicted proteins | sample TR1MG_FD_202531 | JGI IMG/M metagenome (GOLD analysis project Ga0307375, IMG submission 202531) | Soil microbial communities from Risofladan, Vaasa, Finland - TR-1 | ecosystem: Environmental > Terrestrial > Soil > Coastal area > Acid sulfate soil | place: Finland: Risofladan, Vaasa | collected... | reverse complement strand
GATATTGCTGAGCGGATTGATATTCGCCCAGCTCGTCACCGCTTACATCAACCTCACCGAGCGCGACCAGCTGCTCTACCGGGCAGGAGGAATGCAACTGGTGCAGCAAATCTCCGATATCGTCAAACTGCTCGATTCGCTGCCGCCGGCGGAGCGCAGCCGAGTCGTTGCGGTATTCAATGCGCCGCCGCTGACCGTGTCTCTGGACCGGCCCCGGATTGCACCGCGCGACGGACCCGCCGAAAGCGACTTCCCGCATTCGATGTTCACCGCTATGTTGCGTTACGAGCTCGGCAAGGGCGCCCAGCTTAACGTGGTCCGGCTGGAAGACGCGCCGGACAGTTTCCGCCCGCGGCCGGGCGACGGAACGCAGGGCATGCCGATGATGGGCATGATGCAGGGCCAGGGCCCACGCTGGGGGCGCGGCCCGGGCCGGGATTTTTCCGCGGCGGGCACGTTTTTTACGGTGCAGGTTGCGCTGCATGACGGCACCTGGGCGACCTTCGATTCCTACCTTTCGCCGCAGGCCAGCGCAGTCCCGCTGCGGCTGGCGCTGACGCTGCTGGTTCTGCTGGGAACCGTGATTGCGCTGTCGCTCATCGCGGTGCGCTGGGTCACCGGCCCGCTGTCGGAGCTGGCGACGGCCGCGGAAAAACTGGGCGAGGACATCAACCGTCCGCCCTTGCCCGAAACCGGCCCGAGCGAGGCGCAGCGCGCCGCGCGCGCGTTCAACACCATGCAGCGGCGCCTGTCGCGCTTCATCTCCGATCGCACGCGCATTTTCACCGCCATGTCGCATGATCTCAAGACGCCGATCACGCGCCTGCGGCTGCGCGCGGAAATGCTGGACGACGAGGCGCTGCGCGCGAAGTTCGCCAGGGACCTGGAGGAGATGGAAGCCATGGTGACGCATACGCTCGATTTCATGCGCGACGCGAGCACGCAGGAACCGGTGCAGCGCGTGGACGTGATGGCGCTGCTCGAAAGCATGCAGACCGATTATCAGGACACCGGCAGCAAGGTCGAGATCGCGGGCAGCGTCGCGCAGCCTTATCGCGGCAGGCCGCTTGGCCTGCGCCGCTGCCTCGGCAATCTCATCGACAATGCGATCCGCTACGGCGGTCGCGCCACGGTCGAGGTCGAGGACGCCGCGGACCGCTTGAGCATCCGCGTGCTCGACGAAGGCCCCGGCATCCCGGAAGACCAGCTGGAACAGGCGTTCGAGCCCTTCTTCAGAACCGAGGCCTCGCGCAGCCGCGACACCGGCGGCACCGGGCTGGGCCTGGGCATCGCCCGCAACGTCGCGCGCGCGCACGGCGGCGACCTGGTGCTGCGCAACCGCGCCGAAGGCGGGCTGGAAGCGATACTGACGCTGCCGCGCACCGCTGCCGCATGAATCGGGCGAGCAGGCAGCGAAACCGGCTAAGCGGCGACGCGGCAGATCATTTCCGTCGGCGCGATCAGGCCGGCGCCGATGTCGGCGATCATATTCTTGACCTTTAGCGCAGCGTTCGCCCCCATGACGATATGCAAGCCCAAGGGCGCCGGCGCCGAAGCTGCGCCGCGCGCCCGCATCTGCGCGAAAACCCCGAGCGCGAACTCGCGCCGGTTCCTTTCCTTCAGCACTTCGAAGCCTTCGGCCTCGAGCCAGCGCCGGTAGCTGGCAGCGTCGGCGATGAAACTCGATTCGGGGCCGCTGGCCCAGGGCACGGGATAGGACAGTGCACCGTCAGCAATGCGCATCACGTCGTAGATACCGAACCGGCCCGAGGGCGCGAGCACCCTGCGCACTTCCGCGAACAGCCTGGATTTGTTCTCGATATTCATGCCGACGTGGAACATGTAGGCGGCGTCGAAACTCCCCGCTTCGAAAGGCAGTGCCAGCGCACTGCCCGACGCGAACGACGCCCGCTCGCCGAGGCCGACGCGCACAGCGAGCGCATTGGCCACGTCGACGTATTCGGCAGACAAATCGATTCCGCTGACGCGGCAGCCGTGTTCACCGGCAAAAAAGCGCGCCGCGCCGCCCAGCCCGCAGCCGATGTCGAGCAGCCGCATCCCCGGCCGCAAACCGAATTCCGCGGCGAATGCGATCGTCGCCGGCCGGCCGCCGACGTGAAACTCATCGACCGGCGCCAAGTCCTTCGGCGTGAGGCGGTCCACATCCTTGCCCGCCGCCGCGAGCGCGCTCAGTATCGTTTGCTCGAGCGAGCCGTGCGCATAGTGCCGGGCCACTGCCTGTTCGATCTCCACCGCGTTACCCCCCTTTACTCGATTCGTCCCTGCCGCGCGACGACGATTTCGCCTTCGCCCAGCGCTGTCCATCCCTCTGCCGTCAGCGGCACGCTCGCCAGCAGGCACACCTGCTGCTCGCCGTCTCTGGAGGAGATCGTCAACCCTTGCGCCGCCACTTCGCCGCCCGCGGGGCAGTGTCTCGCGAGCCGCCACAGCCCAGGCGGCTTGATCGAGCCGTCGCTTTGATAGCGGCGGTCGGCGTGCGCGAACAGCGCATCGCCGTCGCAGTATAAAAAGTTCGCCGGCCCCAGTTCGCGCAGTGTCGCGGCGAAGCCGGCGACGACCCGCCTGCGCTCTGCGAGCGGCGGCACGCCTGCGGAGGACCACAGCGGCCGTAGCGCATCCATCAGCGCGCAGAACGCCTGCTCCGAATCGGTTTCGCCGACCGGGAGAAATCCTTCGGCACGGAAGCGGCGATCGGTCGCGATCCCTTTCAGATCGCCGTTGTGGGCGAAGCAGTGCCAGACCCCGCCCAGTTCGCGCACGAACGGCTGGCAGTTGCGCGAGGCGACGCTGCCCAAGGTGGCCCTGCGTATATGGCTGACGACGAGCGAACTCGAGAACGGATTGGTCTCGATGAAGCGCACGCATGCGCTGGATGCCGCGGGGTCTTTCTCCTTGACCAGCCGGATATCGCCCTCTTCGTACCACGCGATCCCCCAGCCGTCCTTGTGCGGCCCGCTCAAGCCTCCGTGGCGCGAGAACTCCTCCAGCGAAAGGCTCACCGTGGTGGGGTGCCGCGCCGACATCGCAAAAAGCTCGCACATGCTTCGTTCCAGTCTGTCTGGTTCCAAACCGACCGCCTTTTGGCCGTCCGCCGAAACGTTCAACTATAGCGCGACAGAATTTCCAATGCCTGCTTCAGTTCCGCAGGCGCGCCCGCCTTCTCGCCCAAGCGTGATTCGATCATGCATGCGACCAGCGCGTGAAACGACTTGTCGAGCGCACGCCTGGCTGCGGAGAGCTGCTGTGCCACCGCTTCGCAGGATGCGTCCTCGTCGATCAATCGTTGCAGGCCGCGCAATTGTCCCTCGATGCGCTTGAGCCGCAGGATCAGCGCCTTCTTGTCCTGTTCCCGATGCAAATGGGTCATCCGCTACCCCTTTCAAGACCGGTCATTTCGCGATTCCGGAGAGCACTGTTCTTGACCCGATTCTATACTGGGGGTAGTATCCATGCAAAGCCTATTTGCGGCCGGAGACACCCCTACCACGAGGAGAGAAGTTCATCATGGCGCATGCAGTCACCATCAATCTGAAGCAGGAAAAGGACTTTCGCTTTGCCATCGATTTTGGCGAGGGCATTCCGGTCCTTTACGGCGACGAAACGCCACCACTGGGTAGCGGCAGCGGCCCCAACCCGACGCACTTGCTCGCCGCCGCTGTCGGCAACTGCATGTCGGACAGCTTGCTGTTCGCGATTCGCAAATTCAAGCAGCATCCGGAGCCGATCCAGACCACGGTGACGGCGACGATAGATCGCAATGCAGCAAATCGCCTGCGCGTGCTGGATATCCTGGTAAAGCTGACCCTGGGTGCCGCCGCATCCAGTCTCGCCCATCTAGACCGTGCCCTGGAGCAATTCGAGGAATTCTGCACCGTCGGGCAGAGCGTGCGCCAGGGCATACCGGTGACGGTCGAGGTCTACGACAGCGACGGACTGCGCCTGAAGTAATCGCTGCGCGCCGCGGGGCAGGAATCAATACGCGACAAGCAGCCGGCGATGTCCGCCGCAGTTCAACGCGGCCGAACGCTACCCCGAAAAACTGCGGCGAGGAACAAATGAAGGCGCGACGCGCGTGCCTTCGATCACTGGGGCCTGCCGTTTGATCGCGAAAGGGGCCCGCGCAGCTCGTTCAATCTGCGCGCCAGCGACGCGGCCGACAGTTCGCCCACATGGGAGTCGACCAGCCGGCCTTTGGCGTCGTAGAACAGCGTCGTCGGCAGCCCTTGCGAGCCGACCTCCTGGGGGATCCCCGCGCCGATGTCGAGCAGAACGTTGCTGATATCCAGCCCGGCGGCAGCGAGATAGCGCTTGGCTGCGGCGGCGCTTTCGCCCTGGTCGACGAAGACAAAGCGCAGGCGCGATTCCCGCTTTTGCGCGGCGGCGAGCAGCGGCATTTCGCGGCGGCAGGGGGGGCACCAGGTAGCCCACAAATTGATGACCAAGGGCTTGCCGGCAGCCAGACTGGCAAGATCCGCCGGTGCACCTGCGAGTGTCGTCAACGGCGTTTTGGGCAACCCCGTATGGTTCATCATCAGACGTATCGCACCGAACATCGCGCCCAAGGCGAACACCCCGGCCGCCAGCCCCATGGCCAGCGGTTTGCGCAATGGCGCTCGGCGCCAGCCATGCCATAGCGCCAGCAGCAGCGCCGCCGCTATCCCTAGCCAGGGTAAAAAGCCGCCGTCGCGGATGTCGAGCATGGACCAAGGCGAATCGCGGTAGCTGTCGAAGTGCACGGCGACAAAGGCGATGCGCGCCACCACCACCGCGGCGAGCAGCATGTTGATCAAGACATTGCCGATGCCGGTGTTCCCGCCGCGCCCGGCCAGCAGGCCGACCCCTGCCGCGACGAACAGCGCCGCGATCAGCAACAGCAGGGTGATCGACACAGGCAGAGAACCCAAATTTGCCGTCAGCACGCCCACCCCCTTAGCGCAAGCATCACGAAGCCGCGCTGTTCCGGCGGATCTGCGCAAATTCGCGTGAACACCGCAGACCTGTCATGACCCCAGCATGACGCAGTCTTCCTGCGCCAATTGGACGACGCAGCCGCCGGCGCCGCTGTCAGGTTCGCACTCACCGTGAAAAGAATGCCGAATTTTTGCGTTTTTCTGAAACACGCGCAATTAGTGTCGAGGAAACCCGATTGGTTCCGGCTTGACGCAAGCGTGCGTGTATTCCTCCCCAATAAGCGACGAACAGCGCGGCGATGCGCCCAGGGCTCAGACGCCTGCGCCTGACGTCATCGCTGCAGTGGCGCGCCGCGCGCAGCCCCCTCGATATCGGAAGATTCAATGCACGAGCGCCATCAGCGGTCGATGAAATTGCTGAATGAAGAAAAACGCGAGGCCGATTGCCGCCAAGACCGTTACGCCGAGAAATTGAAAGACCAGGCGCGTTCGATGAAACCTTGCGCTGATCGACAATTTTTCCAGCAGCAGGCCTTGTCGCTCGGGGAAGATCGCAAGCAGCCAGACCGGCAGGGTCAGGCCCAGTCCCACCGAAACGAGCGTGATGGCGCCCTGCAAGGGGCTGGGAGCGCCGAAACCGCCGTAGAAAATGACCAGCCCGACGAACGCGCTCGGGGGAGGTATCAGGGCGAGCAACCATGGCAGGCGCCTTGACCCGTTCGGAATGGCGCAGGTGGCCCGGCCCGCCCGCGCCTGTCTAACCGTGGTGTATAGCAGATACGCGGCAATGAGCAGCAGCAGGATTCCCCAGGGTTTGCGGATCGTCGTCCCGAGGCTGGCCGCCGTGGCGCCGACCATGGCCATGACGAAAATACGCAGTGACGCAAACGCAAGCAAGCGCCAGCGGCTCGTGTTCGTGGTCATCCACAGGATGGTTCCGCTGCCGCAGGCCGGGTTGATATTGAACAGAAATCCGGCCACGAACGCGACCGGGTAAATCCAAAAGCTCAACAAAACGATACCGGCCTGGCGGTCGCCGCGCCGGCGATCAGCGGGTGGTCGCGCAGGTCTCTTTCACGCCCAGCTTCTTCAGGATGAACCCCAAGGGGCACACCTTGGTAAAGCCGAACTGCAGCAAGTTGGCGCCGACGAATGCCGTGAACCACAGCCAGTAGCTGCTGTGGAAGACCGGACTCGCCGGCACGCCCAAAGCGAGCGACAGCAAGATGAAGGTCCCGGCAAAAACGTGAATAAAATTGTCTACGGTCATGTTATATGTCCTCGTCGCAGGCGAAACGAAATCTCGAATAATTCCCGGCCACATTCTAGCGGCATGCCGGCGAAGGGTATGTAACCTAGGTTACCGAACGGCGCAGTCAGCCCTGCCGCCTGCTTCGACCGATAATGGGTTCGCCGCGTCCGCGTCGCGGCAACACCGGCGCTCAGTACAGGGCGCCGGCAAGCAGCTTGCGGTACTCGCTCACCAGGTCCGCCTGATCTTCGGCGAGATTGAACACCTGGACCATCAGCTTGCGCGCGCTGGTGCGCAGCGCGCCGCGGTCCTTGCGCACCACCTCGAGCAAAGCCGCGAGCGCAGGCTCGAAACGCCCGTCGGCGACCAGGCGTTCGCCCAGCGCGAGCCGCATGGGCAGATCCTCCGGATTGGCTGCCAAGCGCGCCTGCAATTCCTCCATCGCCGGCAGCTGCTGGCTTTTCTTCCACAGCGAGAGCACGGAATAGAGCCTTTCGGCGCGCTCGTCGCGCTCGCGCTCCGGAATCGACGCGAATATCTCGTCCGCCTCGGCGTGGCTGTTTTTCGCCAGCAGCAGCTCGACCAGGTCCAGCCGCACCGCATGGTTGGCCGGCTCGAGCTCGAGCGCGCTGCGCAGGTGGCGCTCGGCCTCGTCGAAATCGCCCTGAGTCACGAGCGCGCGCGCCGCGCGGCGCAGCTTTTCGCCCGGCGTCGGGATCAGACGGTCGATGAACTCGCGCACGCCGCTCTCGGGCAGCGCGCCGACGAATTCGTCCGCCAGCTTGCCGTCGACGAAGGCCTTGACGTTGGGGATGCCGCGCACGCCGAAACGCGCGGACAGCTCCGGGTGTTCGTCTGAATTCACCTTCGCCAGCAGGAAACGGCCCTGGTATTCGGCGGCCAGCTTCTCCAGGATCGGTTTCAGCGCCCGGCACGGGGCGCACCAGGGTGCCCAGAAATCGACCAGCACGGGTACTTTCTGCGAGGCCTGCAGCACGTCGTGCTCGAACGCTTCGGTTCCGGTTTCAAATGAAAAAGTAGTATTCATGGCGACTCCAACGGATGTTTGGATTGTATATGCGGCCGGCTGGCATGAGTTTCAAGCACGCTGGCCCCGGGCGCCGCTTTCCAAGTAGTAACGATACGAGGGGATCCAGGTGGGAACGGAAGGGTCCCCACCCTTCCTCGGCCCTCGTGCTCCCCTAAGTCAGAGCGTAACAAAATGACATTTGCTACGGGTTCTTATAGCATCCGCACATGCATCTTCCTGATTACGACGGCGCCAGCATCGTCAACCTGATGCGCTCGATCGAGCGCGCGCTCGACGCAAGCCCCGGCGACGCGGCCGCCGCCTATCCGGAACTCACGGCCCTCCCGGCGCAGATGCTTTCGGGTGCGCGCAACATCGTGCTGCTGGTGATCGACGGGCTCGGCTACGACTATCTCACCGCCGCGGGCGCTGACAGCGCGCTACGGCGCCGGCTCAAGGCACGCATAACCTCCGTCTTTCCCTCGACCACGGCCACCGCGGTAACGAGCTTCCTCACCGGCGTCGCCCCGCAGCAGCACGCGCTTACCGGCTGGAACATGTGGCTGCGCGAACTCGGCTGCCTCGCGACGACCCTGCGCTTTCGCCCGCGCCACGGCGGCGAGCCGCTGTCCAAGGCCGGCATAGCGCCGAGCAGCGTGTTTACGGCCGAACCCGTGTTCGATCGCATCGGGGCGTCTGCTTATGTGCTGTCGCCGGCGGAAATCGTCGACTCCGACTACAACGTCGCGCATTGCGGGTCTGCCCTGCGCCGGCCGTACAAGGAAGTGCCCGAGATGTTCTCGGCGACCGCCGACATCCTGCGCAGCGGAAGCGAACGCAAGTTCATCCATGTCTATACCAGCGAGCTCGATGCGGCCGCCCATACTTTCGGCAGCGCAAGCCCGGAGCTGCAGCAGAAATTCCGCCAGATCGATGCCGCCTTCGCCCACTTCATCGAAGAGATTGCGGGAACGGATACCGCAGTGATCGCGGCTGCCGACCACGGCTTCATCGACTCGCCCAAAGCTGCCCGCATCGAACTTGAGGACCACCCGCAGCTCGCGCAGACGCTGATGCTGCCGCTGTGCGGCGAGCGCCGCGTCGCCTATTGCTATGTATGGCCCGGACAGGAAGCGGCTTTCGAGCATTACGTGCAGACGCGGCTGGCCGATTGCGCCAGTCTGTACCGGAGTCGCGATCTGATCGCGCAGGGCTGGTTCGGCCTGGGCCCGGCGAACCCGCGCCTGGCCGAGCGCATCGGCGAATACACGCTGGTGATGAAGGACGATTACACCATCAAGGACTGGATCCCGGGGGAGCGGCGTCATCTGACCCTGGGCGTGCACGGCGGCGTGAGCGCCGCGGAGATGCACGTGCCGCTGATCGTGGCCGAAGCCTAGAAAAAAAGACCCTCCTCGGTGCTCGCACTCAAGCTGCTTCTGGTTCCGGCGTTTCTGGCCCTGATCACGCTCGCCGGCAGGCGCTGGGGACCGGAGATCGCCGGCTGGCTCGCGGGTCTTCCGGTGCTGACCGGTCCCATCCTGTTTCTGCTCGCGCTGGAAAAGGGCACCGCGTTCGCGGCCGCCGCGGCCACCGTTTCCCTGTCTGCCGTGTTCGGCGCGGTCGCGTTGATCGTCACCTACGCGCGCGTTTGCTCGCGCCGCACGCCAGGGCTCTCCCTGTTCTATGGCATGGTCGTCTGGTGCTGCGCCGCGGTGACACTGACCTCGCTTCCGCTTACCAATCTCACGTCGCTGGGCATCGCGCTGCTGGCTCTCGGCGTCGCGCCCAAATTGTTTCCGCGCCTGACGACGCCGATATCGATCGCCCGCCTGCCCAAATGGGAGCTGCCATTGCGCATGCTGGCCGGCGCCGCGGTCACGCTCGCCGTGACCTCGCTGGCGTCGACGATCGGGCCTTCCTGGAGCGGAATGTTCGCGGTGTTTCCGGTGATCACCAGCGTGTTGTCGGTGTTCTCGCATCGCGCCTCCGGCCCGGCATTCACCGTGGCCTTGCTCAGAGCGATGATCTGGGGACTCTACGCGCTGACCAGCTTCTGCCTCGCGCTGGCCATACTGTTGCCGCATCGAAGCGTGGCCATCTCGTTCGCAGGTGCGGCCGCGGTGGCCCTCACAGTACAATGGGCACTGAAATCGCGCCTGAGTCGGAGTTAGGAAAGCGTTCGAGAACGAGAGGGATGCTTCCCCTCGCAGTTTGCGTTCCGGCCGAGGGCTCCCCAAAAATTGGCCCCTGCTATTGACTTCCATTTGCTCTTAGCGCCTAATCATTTTCAAGGGCGAAGCCGCCGAAAGGCGGCCACGCAAAGCTACCGGCCTAAACGCGAAAAAAAGCGCAGGGCAGCGGGGTTACCGGTCCAAAGCCGTCATTCCGTAGGAACCCATCGAGCTGCGCCGCCCTTCTCGAGTAACGCGCAACGGGAGGGCTCTTCGATCGTGCATGCCAAAGAACTGAAGCCGGTGCGCGTCACCGCGAGCATCGGTGTCGCCGAATTGGACGGACATGCCCGCGACGCCCCGGCCATCCTGGCAAGCGCCGACAAGGCCCTATATCATGCCAAACGCACAGGCCGGAAGCGGATTGTATTCAGCGGGTCGCTCGACCCGTTCGCGTCGAAGAACTGACAGGAAGACGTTGCATGACTCACGTGCTGATCGTCGAGGACGACGAGCAAAACCGCAACCTCCTCAGGATGCTGCTCGAGGCGAACGCCTACCGGGTGACAGTCGCGGGCGACGGCCTGGAGGCGCTCGCCGCCGCGCGGCGCGACCCGCCGGACGTCATCGTGTCCGACGTGCTGATGCCGAAGATGGACGGCTTCGCCCTGTGCCGCGCATGGATACAGGATGAGGCGCTGAAAGCCATTCCGTTCATCTTCTATTCCGCTACTTATGTGCGTACGGACGACGAACAATTCGCCACGGCGCTGGGCGCGGTGGCCTATTTGCCCAAGCCATTGGGAGCGAAAGTGTTTCTCAAGGAGTTGCGCGTGCTGCTGCAGCAGTGGGCGGGTCACGCTGTGCCCCCTCCGTCTTCGCCGCTGGACGATACCGCGTTCCACGCTCTGCACGAGTCGGCGCTGGCGCGCACGATCGAGGACAAGATCGCGCAACTGGAAGCGTCGAACCGCAGGCTGCAGGAGAGCGAGGCGCGCTTTCACAGCCTGGCCGACATCTCGTCGGATTTCTACTGGGAGAGCGACGCCGAGCACCGGATCACCCAGCGTACCGCGAGCAGCAATCCGGGCGCGCAGTCGGTCCATCGACAGTTTCCCCAGATCGGCAAGCGCCGCTGGGAAGTGCCCTACTTGTCTCCCGACGGGGCCGGGTGGCAAGCCCACCGCGCGGTGCTGGACGCTCATGAACCGTTCCGCAATTTCGAGCTTTCCCGCCTGGGCGCCGACGGCATCGAGCACTTCGCCTCGATCAGCGGCGATCCGGTCTTCGACGCGTCCGGCGCATTCAAAGGCTACCGGGGTGTCGGCACCGACATCACCGAGCGCAAGCGTGGCGAAGAGGCGTTGCGACGCTTCAGCGCCGCGATGGACGCAGTTACGGATGCGATCTATCTGGTCGACCGCGCCAGCATGCGCTTCATCCATATCAACGATGCTGCCTGCCGCATGCGCAAACAAACGCGCGAGGAGATGTTTGCGCTGGGGCCGGAGGGCGTGCTTTCGATTCCGCGCGCGGAACTGGAGCGCATCTATGACGAAATCATCGCCGGCGGCGGGGCCGCGGAGCCATTGGAACTGCAGCGCACCCGCCCGGATGGCTCGCAAGTATGGCTCGAACTGCGCCGCCACGCGCAGCGCTCGGGGGATCGCTGGACCATCGTCACGCTGGTGCGCGATATTACCGAGCGCAAGAAATCCGAGGAAGGACTCAGGCTGTTTCGGGCATTGATCGACCAATCGAGCGATGCGATCGAAGTGGTCGATCCGGGCACCTTCCGATTTCTCGACGTCAATCAGAAAGCCTGCGCGGACCTTGGTTACAGCCGCGAGGAAATGCTGTCGCTGACCGTTTTCGACATCGACCCCACATTCGATCGATCCGCGTCGAGGGAAATCGTACAAGGCTTGAAACAATCCGGTTCCAGCATTATGGAAGGCCGCCACCGCCGCAAGGACGGCTCGGAATTTCCGGTCGAGATCAGCCTGAAATACGTCCAGCTCGACCGCGATTACGTGCTTTCCATAACGCGCGACGTCACCGGGCGCAAACAGGTCGAACAGGCCTTGCGCGCTTCGGAAGAGAAATTCGCCAAAGCATTCCACGCGAGCCCGATGCTCGTATCGATCAGCACCGTTGCCGAAGGCCGCTATATCGATGTCAACGATGGCTTCCTCCATGAGACGGGGCACACCCGGGAGGAAGTGATCGGCCACACGGCCTTGGAAATCGGATTGTGGAAGACGCCGCAGGATCGCCGGCGTGCCATCAATGCCTTGATCAAGGACAGCCGCATCACCGGCCTGGACGTGGACCTGCGCAAGAAATCGGGCGAGACGATGGCTTGCGAAGTCTGGGTCGAGCAAATCGCAATCGCGGGCGAGCCCTGCGCGATTTGGGTCACCAAAGACGTAAGCGAACGCAAGCTGGCGGAAAGGAAAATCCAGCGCCTGACCCAGCTTTACGCCGCGCTGAGCGAGTGCAACCAGGCCATCGTGCGCTGCGCGAGCGAGGAAGAACTGCTCCCGCGGATCTGCCGCGCGGCGGTACAACTCGGCGGGATGAAGATGGCGTGGATCGCTACCGTGGCTGAGGATGCCAGGACAGTCCGCGTCGTCGCCAGCGCCGGCGATCACGCCGACGAGTATCTGAAGGATATCGAAATCTCGGTCGATGCCGGCAGTCCTCTCGGGCTCGGCCCGACCGGCACCGCCATCCGCGAAAACCGGCCGGTCTGGAACCAGGATTGGCAGCAAGACCCGCTCGCCAAACCCTGGCAGGAGCGCCGCGCGCGCTTCGACCTGCGCTCCGGCGGCTCACTGCCTTTGCATCGGCATGGCGTCCCTGCCGGGGCTCTCAACCTGTATGCGGGCGAGGTCGGCGCCTTCGACGAGGCGGCGCGCAACCTATTGACCGAAATGGCGACGGACATCGACTTTGCGCTCGAGAACTTCGCGCGCGAAGCGACGCGCACCCGCGCGGAGCAGGATCTGCGCGCGGCGGAAGAGCAGTTCCGCGGCCTGGTCGAGCAGCCGATCGCGGGAATATTCATTATTCAGGACGACAAGCTCGCTTACGTCAACCCGCGCTTCGCGGAGATCTTCGGCTACGCCTCCGCCGACGATTTGCTCGGTCGCGACTCGCTCTCGCTGGTCGTAGAGAACGAGCGAAGCGCGGTGCTGGAGCTGCGCCGGAAGATCGAAGGCGGGGTACAAAGCATGAGCTATGGCTTCAGCGCAGCGCGCAAGGACGGCGTCATGATCGAGGTCGGGGTCTATGGCACGCGCGCGACGCACCAAGGCCGCCCTGCTGTGATCGGAATGATCCAAGACATCTCCGAGAAAAAGCGTGCCGAGGAGCAGATCCAGCATTACCTCGAGCAACTGCAAACCGCGTTCATGAGCACGGTCGAGGTGGCGACGACGCTGAGCGAAATGCGCGACCCGTACACCGCCGGCCACGAGCGACACGTGGGCGAGATCGCGATGGCGATCGGCACCGAGCTCGGCTTCGACGAGCGGCGCATCGAGGGCCTGCGCGTCGCGGGCTTTCTGCACGACATCGGCAAGATCACCATCCCGGCGGAGATCCTGTCCAAGCCGGGCAAGCTCAATTCCATCGAATACCAACTGATCAAAGGACACCCGCAGTCCGGCTACGAGGTTCTGAAAGACGTGAAGTTTCCCTGGCCGGTGGCCAAAGTCGCGCTGCAGCACCATGAGCGCATGGACGGCAGCGGCTATCCGCAGGGTTTGAAGGGCGAGGCGATCCTGCTCGAGGCGCGCATCATGGCGGTAGCCGACGTCATGGAAGCGATGTCCTCGCACCGGCCCTACCGCCCGGGGCTGGGAGTCGATGCGGCGCTGGCCGAAATCGAGCGCGGCCGCGGCAGCGCATACGACCCGGCTGTCGCCGATGCCTGCCTGCGCCTGTTCCGCGAGCGCGGCTACCAGTTGCCAGTGTGATATCTTTGGCGACGCATCCGTCGCCCCCCTGTTGCCGCAATGGGAACATTAGGGCAAGGACTATCTATGCCGAGATCGTTTCCCTTTTCCCTATCCCTACCCCGCCCGCTGAGGGTCGCATTGCTCGCATTTCTGCTGGCCGCCATCGCTGCGGCAAGCCTGATCGCGCGCCTGGAGAAGGATGAACTTCAACAACAACGTGCGCAAGCGACCAACCTGATATTCGACCATGAGGATGCGCTCCAAGACAGCATCGACCGCGCCCTGTCCGCCGCCTATACGCTGGACTTACTGATTCGCCAGGGAGATGGCACGATCTCCAACTTCGCCGCCGTGGGCCGGCGGATGCTGCCGCTCTACCCCGGGGTATCCAGCCTGTCGCTTGCTCCAGACGGTATCATCCGAGACGTCGCGCCGCTGGCTGGAAACGAAGACGCGGTCGGCATAAATCTGTTCACGAATCCGTCGACGGCGAAGGAGGCATCGATCGCGCGAAGCGCCGGAACGCTCACGCTTACCGGCCCGTTCATTCTTGCGACCGGAAAAATGGCGGCAATCGGACGCCTGCCGGTGTTTCTCGGCGCCGCCAACGGAAATCGGACCTTCTGGGGATTCGTCAACGTCGAGATCGGCTTTCCCCAGGCGCTTCAGGCTGCAAACCTGCCCGAGCTCGTGAAGCAAGGCTACGATTACCGGCTTTGGCGGATCTCCCCCGACAGCGGCGCAAGACTGGCCATCGCAGCGTCCTCCTCTGCCCCGCTCGACGATCCGGTGGAACAGACGGTGAAGTTGCCCAACGCGAACTGGACGCTGAGCATCGCGCCTGTCGGAGGCTGGGGCGATCCGCTGCGGCTGTCGTTCGAGGCGGCGCTGGGCATTGTCTTCAGCCTGCTCATGGCCTACATAGCGAAGCTGCTGGTCGAGTTGAACGCGCACAGGCGGGAACTCGAAGCCCTGGTCGAACAACGCACCGCACAGGTTCGACGGCGCGAAGCGGACCTCAACGAGGCGCAGTCGATTGCGCAGATCGGCAGCTGGGTGCGCGATCTCGAAGCGAACCGGATGCAGTGGTCGGCGGAGACCTACCGCATTTTCGGAGTGCCCGCGGGTACGCCCATCGATTATGAACGCTTTTTCGAGCACGTCCACCCGGACGACCGAGAGCGCGTGAACCAAGCATGGCGGGAAACGCTCAAAGGCGGGCACTACGACATCGAGTATCGGATCGTGGTCGACGCAGGGATTCGCTGGGTGCACGCACAGGCGCATTCGCAGTTCACCGGGGAAGGTACGAAAGGGCGCTATATCGGCACCGTGCAGGATATTACCAAGCGCAAGCTGGCCGAAGTCGCGCTGGCGCACGAGAGCTACCGCAACTCGGTTTTCCTGCGCAATTCCAGCGACGGCATACACATACTCGACGGCGATGGAAATGTGCTGGAGATCAGCGATTCTTTTGCCGCGATGCTCGGGTATGCCCGTGAGGAACTGATCGGCGCCAACGTGTCGCTGTGGGATGCGCAGTGGTCGCCGCAGGAACTGAAGCGGCTTATCGCCGAACAGATGGCCAAGCCGGGCGGTTCGGTACTCGAGACCCATCATCGGCGCCGGGACGGCAGCGTTTTCGACGTCGAAATCACCGGGCATGGTCTCGAACTCGACGGCAGGCCCGTGCTGTTCAATTCGGCACGCGATGTCACCGATCGCAAGCACGCACAGGACGCCTTGCGCGAGTCGGAACAGCAATTGCGCGCGATCTTCGACGCAGCGGTCGACGGCATTCTGGTAGCTGACGCGAACACCCGAATGCTTCTCGCCGCCAATGCGGCCATCTGCAGCATGCTCGGTTACACCCGCGAAGAGATCCTGCGCATTGCCGTCTCGGATATCCATCCGCAACAGGATCTGGCGGGTGCATTGAAGCCGTTCGAAAGCCTGCTGCGCGGGGAGGCCCAGACAGCCGGGGAAATTCCGATGCTGCGCAAGGACGGCTCGGTGTTTTACGCCGACATCAAAGCCGCGCCGATGCGCCTCGGCGGCAGGGACTGCCTGCTGGGCATATTCCGCGACGTCACGCAGCGCAGGGAAGCCGCGCGGCAACTGGTCGAATCGGAAGCGCGGTTTCGCGGCCTGGTCGACCAGTCGATCGCCGGCATCTGCATCATCCAGGATGGCAAGTTCGCCTACGTGAATCCGCGCTTCGCCGAAATTTTCGGCTACGGCTCCGCCGAAGAAATGATCGGCCGCGGGCACGAATCGGTGGTCGCGCAGAAGGACCGCAGCAGGGTTGCGGCGCATGTGCGCGGGCACATTGAAGGCGAGCTTGCAAGCAGCTTCAATTTCACCGGCCTGCGCGAGGACGGGACGATGATCGATGTCGGCGTACACGGCACGCGTGCGATACATGCGGGCCGGCCCGCGATTATCGGCCTGGCGCAGGACATCTCGGAGAAGAAGCGCGCCGAGGAGCAGATCGAGCGCTACGTAAACCAGCTCCAAACCGCGTTGATGCGCACGGTGGGGGTGGCCACGACCTTGAGCGAGATGCGCGATCCGTACACTGCCGGCCACGAGCGGCGCGTCGGCGAGATCGCCGCGGCGATCGGCGCCGAACTGGGATTCAACGAACAACGCATCGAAGGCCTGCGCGTCGCGGGCCATTTGCACGACGTCGGCAAGATGATCATTCCGTCGGAAATCCTGTCCAAGCCCGGCAGGCTCGCACCGATAGAATTCGAGTTGATCAAAGGGCACCCGCAGTCGGGCTACGACGTGCTCAAGGACGTCGAATTTCCCTGGCCGGTGGCCGAAGTCGCGCTGCAGCACCACGAGCGCATGGACGGCAGCGGCTATCCGCAGGGCCTTAAGGGCGAGGCGATCCTGCTCGAGGCGCGCATCATGGCGGTGGCCGACGTGGTGGAAGCGATGTCCTCGCACCGGCCCTACCGCCCGGCGATGGGACTCGATCAGGCGCTGGCCGAAATCGAGCGCGGACGCGGATCGGTTTATGACGCGGCTGTCGCAGATTCCTGCCTGCGACTGTTCCACGAGCGCGGCTACCGATTACCGGAATAGACAGCCATAGAACCGCCGCCCAAACTCGATGAATCGTGGAGTCGCCATGGCTGAAGGCTTGGGATTGGCGCTGGGCGCCATGATGTTGTATGGACTGGCGGACTGGGTCTACAAACGCGCCGCCGCAAACAAGGTACAGGCGCATCACTTTCTGGCGCTGCAGGCCTTTTTCTTCGCCCCGGGCATCATTCTGTACGGGCTCGCGACCGGCACGCTCGTCCTGGGCAAGCCCTTCGCCTGGGGCATGGCGGCCGGCGCGCTGATGTTCGTCGCCCTGTACAACTTCGCGCGCAGCCTCGCGAGCGGCGCGGTCAGCATCGTCGCGCCCGTATTCCGCCTGAATTTCGCGATCACCGTGGCGCTCGCCGTGTGGCTGCTCGACGAACGCCTGACGGACTGGAAGCTCGCGGGCATCGCGGCTTCGCTCGCGGCGGTGTGGCTGCTGCTTGCGGGCGGGTCGAGCTCGGCCCCGCGCATCACGAAATCAGCACTCCTGCACGCCCTCGTCGCGACGGCGGCAATGGGCATGGTGAATTTCATTTACAAACTCGCCGCCATCGCCGGCGGCAGCCCGGCGACGGTCCTCACCGGCCAGGCGAGCGTGTTTTTGCCGCTGGCGACGCTGTTCGCGCTGGTGCGCGACCGCGGATTCCATCCGCCGCCTGGGGCGTGGCGCTATCCGGCCGCCGCCGCGGTGCTGCTGCTGTTCGGGCTTTCTATGCTGCTCGCGGGGCTGGCCCAGGGCGAGGCGAGCGTGCTGGTGCCGGTCGCGCAGATGGGCTTCGTCGTCAGCTCCGGACTCGGTTTCGTCTTCCTGCGCGAAGCGCTGACGCTGCGCAAGGGTTTGGGACTCGCCGTTGCGATCGCGGCACTCGCCTGCCTCGCGCATAGCTGAGGGTCATCCGCGAAACCGGCCGTACACCCCCGGAACACGCCCGGTCTCGCTCTAAGGCTACGGCCGCACTCGGGTCGAGCTTCGGCTCAGCCGGCGCCTACCGGCGCGCGCTGGAGTCAGGCGGCTTTGGCTTGACCCGCCTGCAAGTGGCGTTCCCACAGGTAATACAGCAGCGGGATCACGACCAGTGTCAGCACCGTGGAAGCGAAGGTGCCGAAAATCAAGGACACCGCCAGGCCGCCGAACACCGGATCGGTCACCATCACGGCCGAGCCCAGGATGATGGCGAGCGCAGTCAGCATGATGGGACGGAAGCGCACCGCCCCGGCCTGGATCACCGCTTCCTCGAGGCTGTAGCCGCGTGCCCGGTAATCGACGATGAAGTCGATCAGCAGCAGCGAGTTGCGCACCACCACGCCGGCCAAGGCGATGACGCCGATCATCGAGGTGGCGGTGAATGCCTGCTGGGTGATCCAGTGTCCCGGGAACACGCCGACCAGGGTGAGCGGAATCGCGCCCATCACGATCAGAGGCATCATGAACGATTTGTAGTAAGCCACCAGCATCAGGTAGATGAATACCAGAGCCACTATGAAGGCAGAACCGAGATCGCGGAACACGTCCAGGGTGAGGCGCATCTCGCCGCCCCACAGCAGGTGGTAGTTCATCACGTCGCTCGGCTGGGTCTCGACGAAGCCGAGGTTGCCCGTCTTGAACGTCACCCCGGAGGGCAGCAGTTTGCCGTCGAGCATTTTGTCCAGCGACAGCACGGCGTAGACCGGACTAGACTTGAGCAATTCCGCGCCGACCATGACCAGGGGATGCTGGTCGCGGTCGTAGATCGGCTTTTCCTGGGTAGCGCGCTCCACGGTCGCGATGGCCGACAGCGGCACTTGCCGGCCGCTCATGCTGGTGACCCGCAGGGATAGTATCTGGGACGGCGTCTGACGTTCGCTTTGCGGCAGGCGCACCGTAATATCCACCGGCTCGCGCGCGTCTTCGACGTGCACCGTGCCGATGGAGAAACCGGACACATAGTCGTGCAGCAGTTTGGCCACCTGGCCCACGGCCACGCCCGAGAGCAGGGCTTTTTCGCGGTCCACTTTCACATGGAACGCGCTCACGGTGCCGGTCACCGAATCGTCCACGTTGACAATGCCGTAGATCTTGCTGAAATCCCGATCGACGTCCGCAGCTGCGGCGCGCAGCTTGTCGTAGTCCGGGCCGTACAACTCGGCCAGAATCTGCGACTGCACCGGCGGACCGGGCGGCGTTTCGTAGAGTTTCAGCTTGGCCCGCGGGAACGCCTCGCGCACCGGTGTCAAGGCTGCGTTGAAGTCGTTGACGATCTGATGCGAGGACACCGAGCGGTCATGCTTGCTGGTGAGGTTGACGCGCAGCTGGGCGATGTTGTCGCCGCGCTTGAGCATGTCGCCGCGCACCAGCGCGGCGAAATCCACCGGGGCGGTCATGCCGAGGAAGGTCTGGTAGTCGGTCACGTATTTAGTCTTCGCCAGTACGTCGCCCACCGCACGCGCCACCCGGTCGGTTTCGGCCAGCGCGGTGCCGGCCGGCGTATCCACTTCGACCAGGAAAGTGTTGGTGTTGTCGTTGGGCAGCATTTTCAGTTCCACGCCCAGCGGCGATAGCGGACCGTTCATTCCCGACGGCCGGATGAATTGCCAGGCGGGCTGAAGCATCGCTGCCAGCACCAGGCCCAGCACCACCAGGAACAGCAGGTTGCGCCGGCCACTGTGCTTGATGAACGGCGTAATCACCGCCACATAGGCGCGGTGCAATCGGTCTTTCGGATCGGCGTCCTTTTCCTCCAATGTGGGCGTCTCCGCGAACCGCCTGACGGCCTTGTCGGCGAGCCAGAGGTTGGCGGCCCAGGGCACCACCATGTAGGCGATCACCAGCGAAGCGATCATGGCTATCGGCGCGTTGAACGGAATGGGGCGCATGAACGGACCCATCATGCCGGTAACGAAAGCCATCGGGATAAACGCCAGGATGACCGCGATAGTCGCGATGTTGGTGGGGTTGCCGATTTCGTTGGTGGCACTTATCAGGGCTTGCTTGATATTCGCGCCGCCGCCGTGGTGCATGTGCCGGTGGATGTTTTCCACCACCACGATGGCCGCATCCACCAGCAGGCCCAAGGACAAAATCAGCGCGAACAGAGTGATGCGGTTGATGGTCTGGCCGGCGATTAGGCCGACGATCAGCACCACGAACAGGGTCAGCGGTACGGTAAGGGCGACGATGCCGGCTTCGCGCCAGCCGAGGAAGATCACCAGAATCACCACCACCGAGCCGATAGCGATGCCCAGGTGTTCCACCAGAGAATTCACCTCGTCGTTGGCCTTGGCGCCGTCGTCGCGGGTGACTGCGACTTGCACACCCTGGGGGATGGCCTGGCGTTTCAGCTGGTCCAGTTTCTTGACTACCGCGTCGGCAACGACGACCGCATTGGTGCCGGCCTTCTTGGCGATGGCGATGGTGACCGCCGGTGCCTCGCCGCGATAGGCCGCGTCATGCGCCGCAGGACCGTAGGCAAAGCGGGTCTGTTCATCGGTTTCCGCCGCGCCGTCCTGGATGGTGGCGATGTCCTTCAGGAACACCGGTTTTCCATTAGGCACGCCGACGATGATCTGGCCGACTTCACGGGCGTTGCCGATGAAGCCGGACAGGCGCAGGGGGTAGTTGCGGTTGCCGTCCACCAGCTTGCCGAGCGGCATGGAAACGTTGGCGCCTTGCAGCATCTTGTCGACCTGGTCGAGGCTCAGGCCCGCCGCTGCCAGTTTGGCCGGCGAGATCCACACGTTGATCGCTCGGTGCGCGCCGCCCACCAGTTCGGTGAAGGACACTCCCGGAATGCTGCGCAGCTGCTCCAGCACGCGCTCGGACACCTGGCGCAGCTGATAGTCGGGCATCTGCGTGGAACTCAGCGTCAGGGTCATGATCGGCACGTCGTCCACGTTGATCGACTTGACCAGCGGCTGCATCGTGCCCGGCGGGATGCGGTCGAGGTTGTGGATTATCTGGTCGTAGACCCTGACCATGCTCTTTTCCTGGTCCTGGCCCACGTCAAACTGAACCGTGACGACGCCGAAGTCGGGCGCGGCATAACCGAAGGTGTGTTTCACGCCGGACGCGGCGTTGATGATCGCTTCCAGCGGCTTCACCACCAGGTTCTGGATTTCGGTGGCCGATGCGCCCGGCTTGGCGACGATGATATTGGCAGCCGGTACCACGATCTGCGGGTTGTATTCCCGCGCCGTGACGAATAGCGCCATCACGCCGGCCAGCGTCACCGCCAGCATCAGCACGGCGGTGATTTTCGATTCGAGGAAAGCGCGGGCGATTTTGCCCGCGATATTCAGCGGTGCCGCGGTCGGATCAGACACTGCCCGCCCCCGCAGCGACTATTTTGTCGCCTGACTGGAGTTCGGCGGTACCCGAGGTCGCGACGCGCTCGCCGGGCGCCAGGCCGGCCTGGATTTCCACCTGGCCATCGCTGGCCTCACCGACGCGCACCATGCGGTAATGGGCGATGCCCTCGGCGTCCACCACGAACACGCCGGTAATGCCGGCGCGGTCGAGCACGGCCGACTGCGGGACGCGCACGCCTTCGCGCTGGCCGATGGCAAAGGAGACCAGCACATACATGCCGCTCTTCAGCCCGCTGCCTTGAGGCAGGTCGATTTTGACCAGGTAGGTGTGCGTGGCAGGGTCGGCGGCGGGCACCAGGCGCGAGATCTTGCCGGTGACGGCAGTGGCCGCGTCGCCGGCTTCGAGGCTGACGCTGTCGCCCTGCTTCAAGTGGGCGAATACTTCGGACGATACGTTGGTCTGCACCTGCAGTTTGGCCGGGTTTTCCAGCATCAGCACGGGCCGGCCCGGCGCGGCAAGGTCGCCCACATTGGCCATTTTCTGCGTGATGATGCCGGCGAATGGCGCGGTCAAAGTGGCATAACGCATTTGCGCGGCCGCAGTACCAAGACCGGCGCGGGCAGCCGCCGCCTGCTGCTGGGCCACCTGATATTGCAGGCGCACCTTGTCCCATTGCAGTTTCGGAATGGCTTCCTCTTTATACAGGTTGCCAAAACGCGTGTAATCGGATTTGGCGTCGGCGAGCGCGGCCTCAGCCTGCGCCAGCCCGGCCTTGGCCTGGCTTACCTGGCCCTGGATATCGGTCGGGTCGACCGTGAACAGCCGCTGGCCGGCGACCACGCTCTGCCCTTCGTGCACGTTCATTTCACGGATGAATCCCATCAGGCGCGAAGCGATCTGCGCCTGTTGCTCGGCGATCACGCTGCCGGGAGCCGTGGCGATAATGGGCAACACCGTTTTTTGCACGACGACGACATGTGCCTTTACCGTGGCCGCCCCGGCTGCGGCTTGCTGTTGTTGGTCTTTCTCGCCGCATCCGCCTAGCGCGAACGCCAGCACCAGCGCGAGGGCGGCGGGTTTGATGGCTTTCATGGATCGAGAATTCACGTCGACTCCCTGGTCTTTACAATTGGTTGGGTTCGAGTTTGCCGATTGCCAGCTTAAGGCCAGCGCGCTGCATGGCGAGTTCATACTGGGCCGCGACGACGTCGGCGCGCGCCTTGTCCTGCTGCGCCTCGGCAGCGAGTAACTCGACGATGGTGGCGACGCCGTTGGCGTAGCGCTTTTTGACCAGATCGGTCGCCGCATCGGCACTGGTCACTGCGAGCCGCAGCGCGTCCAGGCGAAATTCCGCTTCCTCGGCCTTGCGGCGGGCTTCATCCACCTGCAACGCGACCCCGTTCTCCACCTGTAGCAGACGCGCCTGCAGCTCGGCATGGCCGGCCATGGCGCGATCCACCGCGCTGTGCGTCACTTTGCCGTCGAACACAGTCCAGCTCAGCGAGGCGCCCACCGTGTAGGAACTGGCACCCAGGCCGACATTGCTGTCATTCCAGTCCCGCCGCAGCATGAGCCCGACCTGCGGATACAGGCCGGCTTTGGCTACCTTGACGCTTGCCTCCGACGCATCGAGTTGGTCGCGCATGGCCTTCAGCCCCGGGTTGTCGGCCAGCGCCAGCGCGCGCAAATCGGCGGCACTGCCGCTTACGGCGGTCGGCATGACCGGCGCGCCGACATCGAGCGCCTGCGACAAAGGTATGCCCAGCAAAATATGCAGTTGATCCAATGCCGCGACCTCGGCATTGTTGGCTTGCATCACCTGGATGCGCACGTTTTGCAGCCTGACCTGGGCCGACAACAAATCGCTCTTCACCACCACCCCTTCTTTGACCAGATTGTCGATGGTCTTGACCATGGCGGCAGTGGCGGCCTCGGCCTGTTTCGCCACGCCGATGAAGGCGCGCGCGGCATGAACGCCCTGATAGGCCTGCAATACGTTAAAAATGACCCGCTGGCGTGCCGCCACGTCGCCATTCTGGGCGGCCTTGATATAGGCGTGCGCCTGTTCGATGCTACCCTCGATCATGCCGCCGGTGTAAATCGGCAGCTGGGCTTCCAGACGGGTATTGAAATTGTTGACGCTGCCCGGATGGTTGAGACCGTCCGGCGCAATGCCCAACGAGGACGGTCCGGCGAACTGGCCGATACCGAAATCGTTGAATGTGGCCTTGCGCTGCGACAGCTTGAGGCCAAACGCGTTGAGCGCGTCGTCGGTGCGCACGGAATTGACCGAAGCGGTGAGTTTCGGCAGGCGGCTGCCTTGCGCCTGGCGCAGCCCGGCCCGGGCTTGATCGAGCTGGGCACGGCTCACGGATAAGTCCGGGTTCTGACGCAGCGCGGTCGCCACGCACTGCTCGAAGTCGAGTGTTTCCGCCCTCGCAGCGGGGGCGTGCACCAGCCAAAACAATGCGGCCGTTAACAGCAGGGCACCGACCCGACTGACGCTATAGCGCGGTTGACGCGGATGCATGTTTACTTGCTCCCTGACTCGGGGCCTGATCGGGGCAGCACAGCCAAGGCATGCATTACCCGCGAACAGGCTTTGGTTCTTTACAAAACGACACATCTCTATATTAACTTGATATCTGAGGCCTGCTCGGACCCAGCCATGTCCGCATCGTGCCCCAAATTTATCAAAGGGGGCATGACATCGATCAACATGGCGAGGATGAAACAGGCACGCTGGAACAGGCGGCATTAGACCGCAACGGCATACAGAAGTCGGTGACTTTGATTACATAGCGTCGGTCGCGCGCCTGATCGGCGTGCGCGCCGGTCCGGCAGCGAACGAAGCCCCGCCCTTCAGACTGCGCAATTCTGCCGCTGAAAGCGTTGTGAAAAAACCCTTCATTCCTTGCCCGTCGCCACGAGCAGACTGCATGGCAGATGGTCCAGCAGTTTGGCGCCGACCGAGCCCCGGAACCAGCGCGTGAGCATGCCTTTGCTGGTGTGGCCGAGCACAACGAGATCCGCATTGACTTCGTGCGCGTAGGCTGCGATTTCGACTGCGGGATCGCCGTAACGTACGCAGCTAATCACGGTCAGGCCTTGTTGATGAAGGCCCTGTACGGCAGCTTCCACCACCGGCTGCAGCTGCTCCTGCTCCAGGCCCCAGACGTCGCTCGACCCGACCGACTCGGCCATGCCCATCGCGCCGGTAGTAACGACGATGCTCAGCAGGTGCAGCTCCGCCTTGCACAGCTTTGCAAGCTCGGCCCCCTGCCGCAAGACGGCGGCGCTGAAGGTGGAACCGTCGTAGGCCAGCAGTATCTTCCGGTACATGTTCCGCTCCCTTAGAACTTAATTCACAATGACTCGTCATTCCGAGGCCATCCCCCGAGGGGACTTCCTCCGGGGCGTCGGCCGAGGAATCTGCTTGAGATTTAATGCAACAGCAGATTCCTCGCTGCGCTCGGAATGACAATGTTAAAAACGTTCGCTTTGGATCCGGTTCCTAGAGCTTATTTCGGAATGACAATCTCAAAACAGGCTTATCGCTTGTCACGGAAACCTCAATGATCGCTATCCCTTGTTCCCTGACCGGGCTGCGCATCGGACTCCGGTCGCGAGCCTCCCAGCGCCAGGAACAGCTGCGCCGTGTCTAAATAGCGCTGGGCACGCGCCCGCACGTAGGCGAGGCTCGCGCGGCTGTAGCGCCGCTCGGCGTCGAGCACTTGCAGCACGCCGACGTTGCCTTCGCGGTAGCTTGTGCGCGTAAGGTCGAGATTGTCGCTGGCAGCCTGGCGGGCATCGGTCTGCGCCTGCAGCGCCTCGGCGTCGTGGTCGAGCGCCTGCAGCGAATCGGCGACCTGGCCGAAGGCCCTCAGCACGGTCTGCTGGTATTTCGCCTCGCTCGCGCGCATCGCGTCCACCGCGGCCCTGCGCTCCGCGCGCAGCGTGCCGCCGTCGAATATCGGCGCGAGCAGCGCGCCGGTAACGCCCCAGCCGTTATTGGCGGCGTCGAACAGCTGAGCGGCCACCGTGGACTGCTGCGCGAAGGAGGCGCTGATGTCGATCCGCGGATAGAGATTCGCAGTGGCGACGCCCACCGCAGCCGTCGCGGCGTGCAGTTGCGCCTCGGCCGCGAGGATGTCGGGGCGCCGGTGTGCGAGCTCGGACGGCAGGCTTACCGGCAGCTGCCGCGGCAAGCTCAGTTGTGCCAGATCCAACTCGGGCAGCGCGACGTTGGCAGGCGCCTGCCCGAGGACGATCGCCAGGGCATGCTGCGCGAGGCTCAGCTCCTGGCGCAGCGGCGGCAACAGCGTGGCGTCGCCGGCGCGCTGACTATCGGCACTCACGATGTCCAGACGCGATACCGAACCAGCCTCGAAGGCCTCGCGCACCAGCTTCTGGTTTTCCCGGTCCTGTTCGAGCAAGGTCCGGACGGTCGCGATCTGCGCGCGCACCGCCGCGATCCGGAGCGACTGCATGACCGCATTGCCGGTGACGGCAAGGTAGGCCGCGGCTAGCTGCTGCCACTGGTAGTTCGCGAGGGCATACTGCTGTTCGACCGAGCGGGCAGCTCCGCCGGTGTAGTCGAGCGTATAACTGATCGCCGGCCCGACGGCGAAATAGGTGAACGTCGGCGGCTTGGGCGAAGTGCCGAGAAATTCGGCGCCGTATTTTTCCCGGCCCACGCCGGCCGTCATGCCGACCTGGGGGTAGAGCGTCCCGGCCCGGGCGGCGGCGAGTTCCTGCGCCTGGGCAAGCGTGTAGCCGGCCGCGACGATGGTGCGGTTCTGCGCCAGGGCGCGTTTGACCACGTCATCGAGCGCATCCGAGCGGAACAGCTTCCACCACGCCCGGTCGATCTGTTCGCCGAGCATAACCTGCTGCGCCGATGCGCCGCCCGCAACTTTGCCTTCCAGGCGCAGAGACTGCGCCGTGTAGCGATCCGCATGCGGCGCATCGGGCTGCGTGAAATCCGGCCCCAGCGCACAGCCGGCGAGCATCGCCGCCGTCAGCGCCAGCGCAGGAAGGACCATCGGTCTTGTTCGCTTCATTCGATCACCACCGGCTGTGTACCCTTGTTTGCCCGAGCGCCTTTCATCAGCGCGATCAGCGGAATCGCGCAAAGCGTGAGCACCATCATCAGTTTGAAGTCGTCGTTGTAGGCGATCATCGCCGCCTGCTTGCTCACCAGTCCGTTGAGCCGGGCGAGGCCGCCCACGCTCGTGAGCGCCGCGCGCGGCAGCGCGTGCAGCCCGTTGCCATACGGGGTGATCTGTTCGGCAAGGCGCGAATGCATGATCTGCGTGTTGCGCGTAAGCAGGGCTTCCACCACTGAAATGCCTACGCTGCTGCCAACGTTGCGGATGAGGCTGAATATCGCAGTGCCTTCGTTGCGATAGCGCGGGGACAAGGTCGCGAACGTGATCGTCGCGAGCGGCACGTAGACGAAGCCCGTTCCGAGACCCTGGACGAGCCCGGACCAGACCACCAGCGAACTGTTCATCTGCAGGTAGAACCCCGTCATCTGCCACAGCGAACAGGCGGTGAGCGCGAAGCCGCCCGCAATGACCAGGCGCGTGTCGACCTTTCCCATCGCCCAGCCGACGAGGAACATGGCCATCAGCGTGCCGACGCCGCGCGGCGCGGTCACCAGACCGGTGAGGACGACGGGATAGTTCAACAGGTCCTGCAGCAAGGGCGGCAGCAGGGCCAGCGTCGCGAACAGGACGACGCCGACGATGAAAATGAACACATTGCCGGTGACGAAGTTGCGGTCCTTGAACAGCGCCGGACTGACAAACGGCTGCTTCTTCGTCGTCAGCATGTGGACCACGAACAGATAAAGCCCGATTCCCGCCAGCGCGGCCTCGACCCAGATTTCGGTGGAGTTGAACCAGTCCTTGAGTTGGCCGCGGTCGAGCATCATCTGGAACGCGCCGATGGCAAGGCTGAGCGTGGCGAAGCCGAAGAAATCGAAGCGCGACTTGCGGATCCGTGTTTCCGGCATGAAGGAAAGGATGCCGAGAAAGGAAAGAATTCCGAACGGCAGGTTGATGAAAAACACCCAGCGCCAGTTGTAGTTTTCGGTGAGCCAGCCGCCAAGCACCGGTCCCAGAATCGGACCAATGATCACGCCCATGATCCACAGCGCCATCGCACGCGCATGCTTTTCCGGCGGGTTGATGTCGAGCAGCACTGCCTGCGACATCGGAATCAGCGCGGCGCCGCACACGCCCTGGAACAGGCGCGCGGCGACGATCTGCGGCAGCGATTGAGCCATTCCGCACAGGGCGGAGGCGACGGTGAAGCCGACGATGGAAAACAGGAACACGCGCTGGCGGCCGATCTGCCCCGCGAGCCACCCGCTCAAGGGCGTCATGATGGCGGCGGCGATGATATAGGACGTGAGTACCCAGCTGATCTGGTCCTGCGTGGACGACATGGAGCCCTGGATGCTCGGCAAGGCCACGTTGGCGATGGTGTTGTCGAGCGCCTGCATGATGGACGCCAGCATCACCGAAATGGTGATGGGTATCCGGTGCTGCGCGCCCGCGTGCTCCGCGGGCCCGCTTGCGGCAGAGTTCACCTGGCGCCGCCGGACGCGTGGGCCGGGCTCGCCTCGGCGGCACCGAAGAGGTGGCGCTGGTAGCGCGTGTCCACGCTGACGTCCGCGCTCAGCCCGTCCTTCAGAGGAAAGGCCGGATCGAGGCGGTCGAGCTGGATGCGCACAGGCAGGCGCTGCACCACCTTGACCCAGTTCCCGGTCGCGTTTTCCGGCGGCAATACCGAAAACTGGGAGCCGGTTCCGGGGCTGAGGCTCGCGACCTTGCCGTCGAAGGTCTTGCCCGGATAGCTGTCGATCTGGACGGAGGCCGTTTCGCCCGCACGCATGTGCGCGAGCTGGTCTTCCTTGAAATTCGCGGTGATCCATATGTCATGCGCGGACACCAGGGCGAACACCGGCGTCGCGGCATTGATGTAGTCGCCCGCCTGCAGTTCCTCGACGCGCGTGACCACGCCGTCGGCCGGCGCCTTGACCACGGTATAGGACAGATTGAGTTCGGCGCGGTCGAGCAGCGCCTGCGCCTGGCGCACCTCGGGGTGGCGCTGCGGGGCGATGTTCGGGTTGCCGGCCAGGTCCGCCACGACGGCGCCGATCTGTTGCTTGACCCCATCCAGCCGCGCGCGCGCGTCGTCGAGCGCGTGTGCGGCACGATCGAGCTGCGACTGCGAGGCGATACCCGATGCGGACAGGCGCCGCTGGCGCTCGTATTCGGTCTGCTGGAATTTCAGCGTGTCCCGGGCCGAAGCAAGCTCCGATTGCCGTTGCCGGTAGTTCGCCTTGAGCACTTCGACCTTCAGCAGCGCAGCCGCGAGCCGCGCCTTCGCCTCGTCGACGGCGATGCGAAACGGCGCCTGGTCGAGACGGAACAAGACCTCGCCCTTGTGCACCAACTGGTTGTCGCGCACGGCCACTTCCTTCACGCGGCCGGCGACGTCGGCGCTGATCGCGATCCGTGCGGCCTGCACATAGGCATCGTCGGTGGATTCGAAGCGCCCCCCGCTGAGATAGAAATACGCGGCGACGGCCAGCACTGCGGCCGGGCCCAGCAGCATCAGCGTCAGGCGCAGGCGCCCGCGCGAGCTTTGCGTCGACGATGCAGGCATGCCGGAGCCCTGCCCCTCTTGCTCGGATTCGTTCATGGTGGCCTTTTGGTCTAGGATTTACGCGAGCCGCGCTTGGCGCCGGCGGATTTCGATGCGGGCACGCCGGCTGGCGCGGCTGCCGCAGCCTCGACCGGTGCGCCTTCGAGCAGGGAAAGGTTGCGGTCGAGGCGCGCAAGGACGTCGAGAAAAGCATCCCGCTCGGGCTGGCTGATGCCGGCGAACGCCTCGGAACGGGTCAGCGCCGCGAGGCGCCAGATTTCGTCGAGCGCGGGCTTCGACTTCGGCGTGAGATACAGGCTGCGCGCCCGGCGATCGACGGGGTCGGGCCTGCGCTCTACCAGTCCATCGGCTTGCATGCGGTCGAGGATGCGCACCATCGCCATCGGTTCGATACTGGTCAGGTCGGCAAGCCTGGCCTGACTGATGCCTTCATTTCGCTCGAGATACGCCAAAACCTTGCAAGTAGGGAGCGTCAGCGACATCTGTTGCGCCCGCTGCTCGAAGCGCAGTACGTATCTGCGACTGACTTCCTTGAGCAGAAAGCCGAAATTGCGTAAGCGATCCATGGTGTATCGATTTCCTTCTTCAGCCGACGAGGGCGCCGCCGCGCATGCCTGCACGGTGCCGAAACAGCCCTGGCGCGAGCATCAATGCCACCGGCGTGTGCATGCGGGAGGGGATGTTCGCCCCCTTGCGTCGGCAACTCGCGCAGTGCGGTTCCTTGGTGCGATGTCGATTTATTCTATAAAGCGCGTGATAGTATCAATGGTTATTAATTGCGTCAACAGCGCATTGCGGCCTCCCTGCCCCTTTCCGGCGTCGGCCGCAGTTCCTGCCCCCGCCAGACGGCCTTTCATTGAGACCCGCCCCGATTTGAGTCACACTGAGGACTCAAGCACGCCTGGCGCCGCGACCGGCCGTGAGCATTCATTCATGAACCACCCGAAGTTCCGAACACGACCGAAATGGCATTCGCTCGGCAATAGGCTGCGGCGCTGGCATATGCGTCGCATACTGCGGCGCAATCCGATACCGCACCATGTTTGGCGCGGTGCCACGCGGCACATTGCGGCACTGCAGGGACTGGACGCGGTGCAAATGGCGCATCTGCGCGAACTGGCGGCGTGGTTTCTGCACAGCAAATCGATTAACGGGGTGCAAGGTCTGGATGTGAGCTTGCCGATGCGCCTGGCGGTGGCCGCGCAAGCCTGTTTGTTGATTTTGAATCTGGATATCGACTACTTTGACAATTGGGTCGAAGTCACCATCTATCCCGGCGCCTTCCGGACTAATCGTGAGCAGACCGATGCTATAGGCGTGGTACACAGGGAAACGCGCATTTTAACCGGCGAGGCATGGCTGCAGGGACCGGTGATTTTGTCTTGGGACGACGTGGAGCGGGACAGCTATTACTGCCAGCCGGGCCACAACGTCGTGTTGCACGAATTCGCGCATAAGCTCGACGGACGCAGCGGGGCAACGAATGGCATGCCGCCATTGCGTCGCGGCATGAGCCGGAAGCGCTGGGCCGAGTCCCTGAGCGAGGCCTACGATGCGCTGCGCCTGCAAGTGGCCATGGGAGAACCGGTCTTTATCAATCCTTATGCCGCCACCAGCCCGGCAGAGTTTTTCGCGGTGCTGACAGAGTATTTTTTCACTGCGCCGGATATCCTGAAAGACTGCTGTCCCGATGTTTACCAGCAACTGGCGCTGCTTTATCGACAGGCCGCAGCGCGTTGATGCACTTGCCAAGCCCATTTGCTTCTACGGCCCGTCTGCCGAAGTCACGGCATGGGCTCGGCATTAAAAAGAATGCATCTCCGGGCTGTTTTGTTGAGATCGTCCGGTTCCGCGGTCCGTGGAGGGGCTGCACGCAATGCTGGCTTTCCACATTGACGCAGCTGATCAATCCCTGCGATCCCGATACCATCGCGGTACCGCGCGACCGATTTGAGGCTGTTCGTTCGTGAATTTTGCGATGGGCTTAGAATCGGGCAGGTCAAGCCTGCGACCATTCAAGGCCAGGCAAGTTGTGCAAAGGAGAGCATCCAATGTCGATCAAACATACAGCAGATGTCACAGCGAATGATGTTGCCGCCGGCAAAGGCACGAGCATCCAGGTGTTGATTTCCTCGCAGGAAGGCCCGAATTTCGCCATGCGAAAATTTGCCATGCAGCCCGGCGGCGGCATACCGCGCCACACGAACACAGTCGAACACGAACAGTACGTGCTCAAGGGGCGGGCCAAAATCGGAATGGACGACAAGGTGTTCGAAGTCGGACCCGGGGATGTGGTCTTCATTCCTGAAGGCGCGCCGCACTGGTATGAGAATGTCGGCGACGGAGCGTTCGAGTTTTTGTGCATTATCCCAAATAAAGAGGGTCTTCTGCAAATCAAATGGGTGTTTCTAAAGGGTGAATCGTCTGAAAGCCGCGTGGGATAACGGTTTGCGGGATTCGTGAGCATGAAAAAATCTGGCATGATTTGCGCATGGCTAAATCTCGAC
>Ga0307375_10001082_pt1 | contig 30938 bp, 24 predicted proteins | sample TR1MG_FD_202531 | JGI IMG/M metagenome (GOLD analysis project Ga0307375, IMG submission 202531) | Soil microbial communities from Risofladan, Vaasa, Finland - TR-1 | ecosystem: Environmental > Terrestrial > Soil > Coastal area > Acid sulfate soil | place: Finland: Risofladan, Vaasa | collected... | reverse complement strand
CGCTTTCGTAGCGCTCGACGATGCCCTTCCATTCACTCCGATTCCTTCGCATGGCGCGTGCCTCCTGCCCGCTACCATCGCATGAATCGGAGATTTCGCTAGTGCGTGATTGTTTTGACGTTTACGGAAGGTCGATGTGGTAACGGCGCTCTTTGATGTGGGACATGCCCACGGCCGACGGAGCCTTGGCAAAGGCTTTGAGGCTTGCCTCGCTGTAGAGACAGCCGTCCCGGAGAACCGAAGGGAGGTAGTCCACATGGGTGATGTGGTAGAGCTTCGGCTTCTCCGGGACGGTGCTCACTCCTCGGCCTCTTCGAGCTCGGCTTCGTCTTCGTCGAGGGCTTCGTCCGGGGCATCATCGATGGTGGCTTCGAAATCGAGGAGATCCGCGGCCGCTGCGCGCACGTCGAGCTTGCCGGTGACGACCTCGGAGATGAGGCGGCTGCGGTATTCGCTGGTGAGCACTATTTGCCTGGTGTTATGACCAATTGTATTGTCAATTCGCCCTATGGTTCTTTTAAGATATTTTGAAATAGATTCCTGTTCGTGAAATCCTGGCAAAATCACCTGCCATCTCTTGATATGACCTTGAGATATTTTTGGCATCGTTGAGCTTGATCCACGAGCGTCAACTTCTATTTGTTGGCGGCCGTATGGACTAAGCATTTGGAAAAGAAGAAAGCCACTAAAGACTGCCGTCTTGTCCAATTGAAATCGATATATTAAGTCGCTGATAATTGACTTGGGCCTGACATTGGCAACAATACAAACATCTCCAACAAGATTTCTTGTATTGGCTCTTGTTAGTAAAAAGTCGTTGTCATGTAGCTCTATCCTTGATAGATCGTAAAGAAGGCTTGGGATGGGCTTAATCGCTTCGGGATCGAATTTCCCATGCTTAATTGCACTTAATGAGCAAACGGCCCATTGGCCCGATTGCAATGGTCCTTCTGATGCCGATGGACTCCATCCTTGGTCGATTTTTATAATAAGGCGAGCAAGCGGGGTGATCGCCCACCCCTCCGGCACCATCCCCAGCCACTCCACGCCGGAGTCCTTGTATTTCGGATAGGGCTTCCCCGTCCTGACGTCGATCTTGCCCGTCACCGCCTCGTCGATGATGACGCGCTTCTGCTCTTCCAGGAGTGCTATCATGCGCTTCTTCTGGCGGATGTAGCGGTCGATCAGGGCGGTCTTGTGGTCGAGGAAGCGGGCGATGGAGAGCTGCTCTTCGGGTGGGGGAATAGTAAAAGGTATTTCTTTCATTCGATCAAGGGACAAATCCCATTGTCCGACCCGTATTCCATCCGATGCCTGCGTGAAAAAAGGTATATAGGCTTTGCTTCGGATCGCAATGCTAAAGAAACGCTTTTCGACACCATTGATATCGAAGACGAAGTAGGCCGGACTGACTATGCCATCGTACTTGGAGATGCCATATGAGCCTTGCCAAGCCTTCATCTTGTTCATTGCAAGTTGCCCTTCGCGAACTACTTTGTAGTTGGAAAGGTCATCGGGGATGTAGTTGTGGTTCTCTTCTCGATCGAGTGTGTTCCGCTTGGTAACACCCTTTTCACGAACTACTGAAAGAAGAGGCAAATCCTGACGACCTCGGGTATTTGAAGATTTGGCTACGCTTCGTAGCTTTTTGCAGGCCCAATGTTCCGGGACTTCTCCAAGCCATGCAATTCCGGACTCTTTGTATTTAGGGTAGCGATTGAGGATTGCGCTCAATTGCAGTTCTCCCCACTACATCTTTTGTTCTTTGGCAACAGCTCCTCCTCTTTTTTATTCGAATATCGAGGGTCATTATTCTTAGTGATGCTTCCTTGTCTATTCGAAAGCGCAAAGAAAACTTTCAAATAGCTCATTGACAGCTCTCCTCGGTGGTTATCGTTCTGAAATATACACATAGGTCGGTAGTCACGAACCACTGCTCCCTCGCAGTGGAATTCTAATTCGAAGCCTTTCTCTCACTTCTTGGTAGATCGGAATATTGATTCCTTCTGCGACCTCGAGTGTCACTGCCAGGCAATACCGTATTGGCTCCGGAATGTCGCCGGCATCTGCACGGCAGTTTACCTTGATCGATATTTTATCACCGTCCTGGAAAACTACGGCCTTCTCCCCTTCTAGCACCTCGTGTTGAGTTGTTCCTCTTTGAACTGCATGCCAATCGCTCCCCACGCGTTCCGGCGTGAGGATATTCTTCGGATTGAACCATAGATGAGCGATGCGATACTTTTGGGATGCACAGTTCACTGGTGTTAGCCAACTAAGGGTAATCGCAAGTCGTCGCTTGTCTGTTATTGCCGAAAGGCTTGGTGGAAGAGGGAATGCAAATATCTGCCCATCTCCATCATCGAGCTTGCCAACACCCAAAACCGTGACGCGTTGCTCTGTGCAAACCATGATTTTGGCTACATCGGCATCGCCGTAGCCAAAGAAGCGTCCGATGTAGTCTGTGAAAGTTCGGCTATTTTGAGGGGTCTTTAATATCGATTCGTAAACTGCACTCATGTCTACGGAGTCAGCACCGTGGACAAGAAGTGTCTTGAGCAATACGACATCATATTCTGATGGCAGGTTGACTTCCGGCAGCGTGCGGAGTCGGTTAATAACCTCGAAAAGCGAATTTGCCCAACGCGAAGCCAACGCAGCCGAATTGCTTGTCCCCCTCGTATGAATCGTGCGATCCAATTCTCCTAGGGGCCCTGGAGTCGCGACACGTTGTCCGGGAGGACCGCTATACTCCCTGACCTGAAAAATTGCGTTGGGATGAGTATTCCCAAGTTTTTCTGAGAGAAATTGCCTGCCGCCAGGAAGCAAAATATCGGGCTTAATAGTTCGTCGATACCCCGGACCTTGCGCACTGTAGGTGCTCGGAATCCCTTGTCGCGCAAAGGGATCGATTAAGTTGGGATTAGCTCCCGAGATAGAAAAGTCCGTATGTGTAGCCCCTACGGTTAGGCAATTGAATGATTCAGCTGGGGCGAGCAAGCGGCGGTGGCGTGTATCCAGCGCAAGAGCTTTTATCACGATTTGTTCGCGAGCCGCTGGAACCAGATTTCTGAGGTTCGCTCTTGGAATGTCCATTACGATGTCACGGGTGTGGTTGCCGGCGCTAACGACGAATAGCACGCTATATTTCCACGAGAGCCAGTCCAAAAGCCGTGCCCATGAACTCATTCCTCGATCTAGGGGGCGAGATCGATCGCCTACCGATAAATTAATTATTCGAACACTTGGCGCCGCTGGTGGTTCTCCGCCTTCGCTTTCAAACATCCGCCGCACAGATCTATGCACTAAATCAACGGGCAAAATATTTTCCGGTATCGCTTCCTCAATGAGATTCCCATCGAAATCTCGTCGAGGCTGCAGTATGGGGCGGATATACAATGGTCTCCCCGATGGGCTACCTCCAGCATTTAGATCCCCGTTGCAGATCAGCGATGCCATGGCGGTGCCATGAGCACGCTCTCGTGCTTGGTATGTGCTTTCGTATCCATCTGGATCGTCGACAATCAGCCGGCCCTTGAGTGTGTGGTGTCCCGTTAGGGGTAAGCCGTCAAGCAATGCGACAAGAGGCTCCCCCTGTGGCATATCCGAATGAGCGGCATCTGCGGATATGTCTGTCTCCAATACGCCTTCCGAGATAGGAATTGCGCACTGCCCGACAGGGCGAAGATACATGACATCCTCACACTGGAGCAGCTTTACATCCTGACGGGCCATGATTCCCGTGGCTTGGTCAATCGGAATCTTCCCAAGAATGCCATGGTAGGCAATTTCCGGAATGACACACTGCTGAACAATCTCACCGCCGAGAACCCCAATAATGTCGTCTAAATACAATAAAGCTTGTCGCCGTCTGCTCGGATCTCTCCGGAACCACAGCTCGGCCTCGAAAGGGACTACCTTTTGCTCTTGTTGAAACCGCATTTGCCAGTCTTCCAAAATGCCCGTATCACGAATACGGTCCTGTGCATCCCAAGGACGAATCGTGTATAGTTGAGCAAAGGCATGCTTCAGCGGAGCCAAACCACTCGGGAAATCAATTTGGTGATTTTGTTGCCATTTACTGAAGAGATTCCGTAATTCTTGAAGGGCTTGCTGGTCGGTCATGACTAGGAATAGTTGCCCCTTCAATTGTTTCTGAGGGTCTTTTTCATCTTCGAAGCCAAATTCGGGACTAATGTCTTCGAGCTCAAAATCTCCAAGCCATTCCAATCCTTGAACTTTTTTTATTGCATTGGCAAAATTCTGTATGGGACCGATAGTCTCGAGAACCAAAACCTGCTCTGGCTGGAGGCCGAGGGAGTTATTTTGCAGGAGGAGTCGCTGTCGGTCCAGGGCTTCTTGAAGTCTTAAAAACTGAGGGGTGAGTCGCTCAGCTTGTCGCTCTGCGTCTGGGAATCTAGCTTTCCCTCTGGGACTAGGACGACCTTCACGTTCTGCCGGAGCCGGTTCTGGGAACATTAGGAGCGGGTATTCTGCCATGATTACTCCTCAGGAGCATTTTGTTTTTTTAGTGCAAATCTCTTATTCCATTGTTCTAGGCACCGAACGGTGATTTTTTTCACATCGACATTCGATTGATTCAATGCTATTCGCCGAAGCACATCAGTACCAAAATCCTCGATTTCAGCGAAGCTAAGCCCTTTAAGGCTTTGAGCTAGGCTAGCGGCTGATAGTCCAAGCGCATGCCCTGTCCGCTTAGCAAAGCGCTCGAACCATTCTTCGATCTGATTCGGCTTCGGCATTGGCAATTCCAGTCGGATCTGGAATCGTCTCCATACGGCCCGGTCAAGAAGCTCAGGATGATTGCTTGCTGATATGACGACAACATAGCTTGGCAATGCGTCGATCTGTAGCAATAACGAGCTTACTACGCGTTTGATTTCTCCTGTTTCATGAAGGTCCCCTCGTTCCTTCCCTATTGCATCGAATTCGTCGAAAAAAAGTACGCATTGTCGTGTTCGGGCGTATTCGAAGACTTGCCCTATGCGCTGTGCCGTCTCTCCTAGGTAGCTACCGATAATCGCCTCGTAGCGCACGACAAGGAACGGTACATTCAGCGAGTCGGCAATCGCTTCGGCTAGTGACGTCTTGCCGTTCCCAGGTGGTCCGGCAAGCAGCACGCGATTTCGCGGTTCTAGGTTGCACGACCGTAGCAGATCAACGCGATGCTGTTCCTCCACCAATTCCTCAATGGCGTGTGCGGTATTCGCAGGCAAGATCAAGTCATCCAAGCGCCGTCTGGGAACAAGCTCGGCAACGAGCGGTACCGCAAAAGGTCGCGGAGCTGACAATGCCCCTGGCTTCGAACGCCCATTACTGTCTTGCTGAAGCTGGGCGATGAGGCGGTCGGCGAGAATACCGTGATTCTTGGCCCGTTCGTCAGCGGCAAGGGCTTCTACCGTTTTCTGCAATTGAGGTTGATCGCCCCGTGTGGCTGCCCGTACTAGATTCAGAATTAGGTCGGCTCTTGGCATCCTTAACCTCGTCTCCCTTAGATGGTTCACTTTGAAAATCAGGCAGTTCGCAATGCCTCGATCCGAAAGGGCAAAACCCCATGCATACTATGAGGCAACTCCTTAAGTTTGCGCAAGGTTGCCCATTTCAATCCTCGGCCGAGGCATCTCCGAGTATCTGCTCCAACAAACCTTCGGACTCTTTCTCCAAGACCCGGATGTCCTTTGTGATCTCTTCAAGGCTCCGCAAGGGTGTGGGCTTGTAGAAGTGCCTCGTGAAGGATATCTCGTAGCCTATCTGGGTCTTGCCGTCGTCGATCCAGGCGTCGGGAACATAGGGGAGAACCTCGCGCTCGAAGAAGACGGAAACCTCTTCCATGAGGGGAACCTGTTCGCTGTCCCGCGCCTGGCTGTCGGCCTCGTATTCGACGACGACCTTCTTGCCGCCGATGCTGCGCTCGAAGAGGCCGTGCAAGGGATCGGCCTTGACTCCCTTGCCGTGGATCTTGCGGATGACGGCCTCGCCCTTGTCGTCGGAGGCTCCGGCGGCGACGAGATCCTTGATCTCCTTCGCGGAATAGGCCCTGTCCGCCTCGATGCCCTTGAGCCTCAAGGGGCGCTCCACGACGATCTTGCGAAAGCCGAAGGCGGCATTGGGAAAGATCTTGGACTCCGCAGTCTCGCGGGGCTTCACGACGAGGTCGACTATCTTCCTGATCTGTGCCTCGGAGAACTCGCAGTTCTTTTTTCCGAGGTTCTTGCGCAGCGGCGTCGACCAGGAGCTCGCGTCGATGAGCTGGACCGTGCCCCTGCGCTTCTTCTCCTTGCGGTTCGAGAGGAGCCAGATGTAGGTGGCTATGCCGGTGTTGTAGAACATGTTTTCCGGCAAAGCGATGATGGCCTCGAGCCAGTCGTTCTCGATGATCCAGCGGCGGATGTTGCTCTCGCCCTGGCCCGCGTCGCCGGTGAAGAGGGAGGATCCGTTGTGGACCTCGGCGATACGGCTTCCGAGGACGGTCGAGCTCTTCATCTTGGAGAGCATGTTGGCGAGGAAGAGCATCTGCCCGTCGCTCGAGCGGGTGACGAGGGAGAACTCGGGGTCGCCCGCGAAGTCGACGACGAAGCGCGGATCGCTGATGGCGCTCTTGCCGCCCATGCGCTCCTGGTCGGTCTTCCAGCTCTTGCCGTAGGGAGGGTTCGAGAGCATGAAGTCGAATTCCTCGGCGGTGAAGCCGTCGGCGGAGAGCGTGGAGCCGAAGCGCATGTTCTCGGCCTCTGCGCCTTCCCCTTTCAGGAGAAGGTCGGCCTTGGTTATCGCGTAGGTCTCGGGGTTGATCTCCTGGCCGTAGAGGTGGATGGAGACATCCTTGCCCTGTTCCGCCGCGAGACTTGCGAGGGTCTCTTCGGATACGGTGAGCATGCCGCCCGTGCCGCAGGCGCCGTCGTAGACGAGATAGGTGCCCGATTCGATCTTGTCCGCCACGGGCGTGAAGACGAGGCCGGCCATGAGCTGGATCACGTCGCGCGGCGTGAAGTGCTCGCCCGCCTCCTCGTTGTTCTCCTCGTTGAAGCGGCGGATGAGCTCCTCGAAGATCATGCCCATGGAGTGGTTGTCGAGGGCCGCGATCCGGGGCGCCCCCTTGGCGTCGACGACGGGCTTGGGGCTCAGGTTGATCTCGGGATTCGTGAACTTCTCGATGAGGAGGCCGAGGATGTCGGCCTCTATCATAGTGGGGATCTGGTTGCGGAATTTGAACTTGTCGAGAATCTCCTGGACATTGGGCGAAAAGCCGTCGAGGTAGGCGGTGAAGTCGGCCTTGAGCTTGGCCGCCGTGGCGCGCGAGCGGAGGTCTCTGAGGTTGAAGGGGCTCGTGTTGTAGAAGGCCTGCTTGGCCGCCTTGCAGAGGGCGGGATGCTGGTGGCCTACCTTGGCCTTGTCGAGCTGGGCCTTGAGCTCCAGGACGGCCTTCTTCGTCGGCTCGAGGAGGGCATCCAGGCGGCGGATGACCGTCAGGGGCAGTATCACGTCGCGGTACTTGCCGCGGACATAGACGTCGCGCAGGCAATCGTCCGCTATGCCCCAGATGAAGTTGACTATGCTGTTGTGTTGTGCCAGATCCATGGAAACTCCGATGCGATGTAATGGCGGATGTTGGTGGTCAGCCGAATCAATAGTAGCACTGAGGATTGCACTGTCAAGAAGAGCGGGGTCTTAGGGGTGCGTCAGCGGAGCTGACGACACCCCTAGGCAGGGGGATAGCGGAGGCCACCGGAGCGCGCAATGCGCGCGAGGAGGCCGAAGCGAAAGGGGGGTGGCCGCAGCCACCCCCCTTCATCAAAGACTCAAATCTTCGCGCCCTTAGAAGGGCCGCTCAGCCAGGTATTTGTACTCCTTGTACTTCCGCTCCACGTTCGCCTTGCTCTTCGCGAGCAGGGCGCCGGCGCGCTCGGGGTCGGCGTCGCGCAGGGTCTTGAAGCGGGTCTCGTTGTACACGTAGGTTTCGATCTTGGCCATGTCGGGCTCCTTCGAGTCGAGCTGGAAGGGGTTCTTGCCCTCGTCCTTGAGCCTGGGGTCGTAGCGATAGAGCGGCCAGACGCCCGACTCGACGGCCAGCTTCTGCTGGTTCATGCCCTTCATCATGTCGATGCCCTGGTTGATGCAGTGGCTGTAGGCGATGATGAGCGAGGGGCCCTTGTAGCTCTCGGCCTCGCGGAAGGCCTTGATGGTCTGGGACATGTTGGCGCCCATGGCGATCTGGGCCACGTAGACGTAGCCGTAGGAGACGGCCATCATGCCGAGGTCCTTCTTGCCGATGTTCTTGCCGGCCGCCGCGAACTTCGCGACGGCGCCGATGGGCGTGGCCTTGGACATCTGGCCGCCGGTGTTCGAGTAGACCTCGGTGTCGAGGACGAGGACGTTCATGTCCCGGCCCATGGCGAGCACGTGGTCGAGGCCGCCGTAGCCGATGTCGTAGGCCCAGCCGTCGCCGCCGAAGGTCCAGACGGAGCGGCGGATGAGGTCCTCGGCCACGTCGGCGAGCTCGACGGCCCAGGCTTCCTTGACGCCGGAGAGGGCCTTCTTGAGCGCGGCCACGTCGGCGCGCATGGCGTCGAAGTCCTCGTCGCCGGCCTGGGGGTTCGCGAGGAGCCTGTCGGCGAGGGCGGCGTCCACGCCCTTGCCCTTATTCGCCGCGAGGAGCTCGCGGGCGTACTCGGCCTTCTTGTCGGCCGAGAGCCTCATGCCGAAGCCGAACTCGGCCGCATCCTCGAAGAGGCTGTTGGACCAGGCCGGGCCGCGGCCGTCGGGCCGGGTCGTGTAGGGGGTGGTGGGCAGGTTGCCGCCGTAGATCGAGGAACAGCCCGTGGCGTTGGCTATGAGGGCGCGGTCGCCGTAGAGCTGGGTCATGAGCTTGACGTAGGGGGTCTCGCCGCAGCCGGCGCAGGCGCCGGAGAACTCGAAGAGGGGCTGGCGCATCGCGATGCCCTTGGGGAGGGACAGGTTGAGGTACTTCTTGTCCGTGTCCGGGATCGCGAGGAAGAACTTCCAGTTCTCGGCCTCGGCCTCGCGCAGGGGGATCTGGGGCTCGAGGTTGATCGCCTTGCGGCCGGCGTTGACCTTGTCGAGGGCGGGGCAGATGTTGACGCAGGCGCCGCAGCCGGTGCAGTCCTCGGGGGCGACCTGGAGGGTGGCCTTGAGGCCGGCGAGCTCCTTGCCCTTCGCGTCGACCGACTTGAAGGTCGCCGGCGCGCCTGCGGCGTACTTGGGCTCGTAGGCCTTGAGCCGGATGACGGCGTGGGGGCAGACCATGCTGCAGTTGCCGCACTGGATGCAGAGCTCGGCGTTCCAGACGGGGATCTTCTCGGCGATGTTGCGCTTCTCGTACTTCGTGGTGCCGGTGGGGAAGGTGCCGTCGAGGGGAAGCTGGCTCACGGCCAGCTTCTCTCCGCGCATGGCGATCATCTCGCCGAGGACTTCCTTCACGAACTTCGGCGCGTCCGCGGGAACGGGGCTCTTCATGTGGAGCTTGCCCGTGGGTGCGGCGGGATACTTCACCTCGTGGATCTCGGTGAGGGCGAGGTCGATGGCCGCGATGTTCTTCGCGACGACGTCGGCGCCCTTCCTCGAGTAGGTCTTCTCCGTGTACTTCTTGACGAGCTTCACCGCCTCGTCCTGGGGCAGGACGCCGGAGATCTTGAAGAAGGCGGTCTGCATGATCGTGTTGACGCGGTTGCCCATGCCGGCCTTCTCCGCGATGGCCATGCCGTCGACCACGTAGAACTTGAGCTTCTTGTCGATGATGGTCTTCTGGACCTCGACAGGCACTTCGTCCCAGACCTTGTCGACCGGATAGGGGCTGTTGAGGAGGAAGACGCCGCCCTGCTTCGCGTTCTGGAGCATGTCCAGCTTCTCGAGGAAGGAGAACTTGTGGCAGGCCACGAAGTTGGCCTTGCCGATGAGGTAGGGCTTGTTGATCTTGTTCGGGCCGAAGCGGAGGTGGGAGATGGTGTAGGTGCCGGCCTTCTTGGAGTCGTAGAAGAAGTAGCCCTGGGCGGCGTTCGGGGTGTCGTCGCCGATGATCTTGATGGAGTTCTTGTTGGCGCCCACGGTGCCGTCGGAGCCGAGGCCGTAGAAGAGGCACTCGATGGTGCCGTCGTCGCCCACGTCGAAGGCGGGGTCGTAGTCGAGGGAGAGCTTCGTCACGTCGTCGGTCGGCCCGATGATGAACTCGTGCTTGGGCGCGTCCTTCTTGAGCTCGTCGAAGACGGCCTTGGCCATCGTGGGCGTGAACTCGGCGGAGCCGAGGCCGTAGCGGCCGCCGATGACGGTGGGCCAGGCCTTGAAGGGGCCCTGATGAGCTCCCATGGCCTCGCCGATGGCGGTGCGGACGTCCTCGTACATGGGCTCGCCGATGGAGCCCGGCTCCTTGGTGCGGTCGAGTACGGCTATCTTCTTCACGGTGGCGGGGATGGCGGCCATGAAGTGCTCGACGGAGAAGGGGCGGTAGAGGCGGACCTTGAGCACGCCGACCTTCTCGCCCTTCTTCGTGAGGTAGTTGCAGGTCTCCTCGGCGACGTCGGCGCCGGAGCCCATCACGATGACGATGCGCTCGGCGTCGGGGGCGCCGATGTAGTCGAAGAGCTTGTACTTCCGGCCCGTGAGCTTGGCGAACTGGTCCATGTATTTCTGGACGATGGCGGGCACGGCGGTGTAGAGCTTGTTGGTGCCCTCGCGCTCGGTGAAGTAGACGTCGGGGTTCTGGCTGGTGCCGCGGATGGAGGGATGCTCGGGCGAGAGGCCGCGGGCGCGGTTGGCGCGCACGAACTCGTCGTTGATCATCTGGCGCATCACGGCGATCGGGAGCTCCTCGACCTTGGCGACCTCGTGGGAGGTGCGGAAGCCGTCGAAGAAGTGGAGGAAGGGGACGCGCGCCTCGAGCGTGGCCGCGTGGGCGATGAGGGCGGTGTCCATGACTTCCTGGACGTTGTTGGAGGCGAGCATGGCCCAGCCGGTCTGGCGGGCCGCCATGACGTCCTGATGGTCGCCATATATGGAAAGGGCGTGAGCCGCGATGGCGCGGGCGGCGATGTGGAAGACGGCCGGGCTGCACTCGCCGGCGATCTTGTACATGTTCGGGATCATGAGCAGGAGCCCCTGGGAGGCCGTGAAGGTCGTGGTGAGGGCGCCCGAGGTGAGGGAGCCGTGGACCGCTCCGGCGGCTCCGGCCTCGGACTGCATCTCGACGACCTGGGGCACGGTGCCCCAGATGTTCTTGCGGCCCTGAGCGGAAAACTCGTCGGAAAGCTCGCCCATGGGCGAGGAAGGCGTGATCGGGTAGATCGCGATCACCTCGCTCACCGCGTGGGCTACATGGGCGGCCGCGGTATTGCCGTCGATCATGACCATGTTCTTCGTATCGGACATATGGAATCCTCGATAAGTAGGTTGGGGATGGGGCTCCGAAGAGCTTGAGCGAATACTACGGCGCTTCGGGTTTTTATTCAATATGGCCCCGGCAAAGCCTTGAAAAGCCTGCCCTTGATTGGCTATGGCATGAACCGGCCGCGGAATTGGTAAAAAACGAGCGAATGTATTGTCGATCAAAATGCGCATTTCGCAAAATGAAACTGCGGTTCATGAGAAATTTCCAATGCACTAACCGTCCCGCCCGCGCGTCCTGTTTCAATGATGAGCCCGAGCGAAACGCCCAAGGCCGCCGGGCCCGCGGCCCCCTCCGATGCCGCATCCGGCCGGTCCGCGCGACCGCTCCGCAGGCGGCATCGGACAAAGCCGCCGCCGCCCCTTGATCCTCCGGGCGAAAACAAGTATGTTCTCGAATATTACGAGTTCGAATTATTCGAAACGGAACGAGGTGCGATGATTGAAGGAGATTGAGCTGACCGAGCTGCTCGGCTCCATCCATAGGAAGATGATGAAGCGACTGGCCCGCTACGCGATGTCCGAGGGGCTGTCCATGACCGAGAGCCTGGTGCTCTGGAGAATCGACAAGCTCGGCGTCAGCCGGGTCTCGGACATCGCCGCCCAGGTGGGCCTTCCCCCGAGCACCCTCACCGGCGTGCTCGACCGGCTGGTCGCCCACGGTTGGCTCGAACGGGAGGCCGATCCGGACGACAGGAGGGCCGTCCTCATGAAGAGCACGACCAAGCTGGCCGAGTTCACCAGAAGCTCGATGCGCGCGAGCGCCAAGAGTCTGGAGCGGAGTTTCCGCGGCCTGCCCCCCAAGCTCCTGGACCGGCTCGTCGCCGACCTGGCTTCCGTGCTCGAGTGCCTTGATAACGACGAGGAGAATCAACGTTGAGCGATACCAATTCGCATCCGAAGCACCAAGCCTCGATGGATGACCTGGCGCCGCCCGAGCCGGGCGACGGGACCCTCGACGGCGCCGCGATGGAGAAGGATGTCGTCGACACCGAAGGGCACATGCGGCACTGGCTGGCGCCGGTGCTCGTGGCGCTCATCGGCGCCTTCATGTCCATCCTCGACTCGAGCATCGTCAACGTGGCGGTGCCCACGATCATGAACGTGTTCAACGCGGGCCCCAGCGACGTGCAGTGGGTCTCGACCATCTATCTGCTGGCGATGGGCGTGGTGGTGCCCCTCTCGGGCTGGCTCGGTGACAGGTTCGGCTTCAAGAAACTGTACATGGTCTCGCTGGCCGCCTTCGTCCTGGGATCGCTGTTCTGCGGCGTCTCGTGGGACCTCAATTCGCTCATCGTATTCCGCGTCATGCAGGCCATCGGCGGCGGCATGATCATGCCGACGATGATGGCGATGATCTTCCGCATCGTGCCGCGCGACAAGATAGGCGGCGCCATGGGCGTATTCGGCATCGCGCTCATGGTCGGACCCGCCATCGGCCCCACGCTCGGCGGCTATCTCGTCGAGTACGTGAACTGGCGCTGGATCTTCACCATCAACCTGCCTATCGGCGTCGTGGGCATCCTGCTCGCCTGGTTCGTGCTGCCCGACTTCCAGTCCAAGCATCCGGGCAAGCTGGACATGGGCGGCGCCTTCAGCTCGGCGGTGATGCTCTTCAGCCTCCTCCTGGCGCTCTCCAAGGGCGAGGACTGGGGCTGGACCGACGAACGCATCGTGATCCTGTTCGCGGTGAGCTTCTTCGCGTTCGTGCTCTTCCTGGTCGTCGAGCTGACCTCGAAGAATCCCCTGCTCGAGCTTCGCGTCTTCAAGTACCGTTCCTTCCTGATGTCGAATCTCCTGGTCGTCGTCACGACGGTGGGCATGTACGCGGGCATTTTCTACCTGCCGCTCTTCCTGCAGAACATCCGGGGACTCGGCGCCATGCAGACCGGGCTCCTGCTCATGCCCGGCGCGCTCGCCTCCGGGCTCATGATGCCGATCACGGGCAAGCTCTACGACAAGATCGGGCCCCGCCCCCTCGTGATCTTCGGCGTGCTCATGCTCGCCTTCCTCACCTTCCAGTTCCACAATCTCAATCTCCAGACCGCCACGGGGACCATCATCGTCTGGGTGACGCTCCGCGGCATGGTGATGGCCTTCGCCAACATGCCGGCGCAGACGGCGGCGCTCGTCGACGTGCCGACCGAGCTCATCGGGCGCGCCTCCTCGATCTCGAACATCATCCGCAGCGTGGCGGGCTCGTTCGGGCTCGCGGTGCTCACGTCCATCCTCACGATGAGGCAGGCCTTCCACGGGGCGCGGCTGACCTGGACGCTCGTGCCCGGCAACCCGACGGTGGATGCCGCCGTATCGCGGATATCGACGGTTTTAGGCGGGGGGCCGCGCGGGCACGGGATGGCGCTGGCGTACCTGAAAGGGCTCATCACGCAGAGTTCGTTCATAAGCGGGATCGACGATGTCTTCATCGCCGCCGCCGCATTCACCCTGATCGCTTTTCTGCCCGCGCTGTTCATGAGGCAGGGCTCCGGGCCCGCCGGCGGACCGCGCGCGCCCATGGCCGAGTGATGGATCGCGCTCTCCCGGCGAAGTGCCGGGGCGGCGCGCACGTATAGATAGCGAGTATTCGCGAGAGGTGTTTCGATGTCGAGAAAGAAGATCATCCTGAGCGTTCTGGGCGTGGCCGTGGCCGCCGTGCTGAGCATCGTCGCATACTACTGGATCGAGGGCACGCGCTACGTGCGGACCGACGACGCGCGAATCGCGTCCAACGTGGTCTCGGTCATGCCCGAGATACCCGGCAAGCTCGTCGAGTGGCGCGTCAAGGAAGGCGACATGGTGGCCGCGGGCGACGTGCTCGGCAGGCAGGACCTGGGCTCGGCCCTCTCCTCCGGCGCGCTCAATCCGCAGGGGCTCGGCGCGGTGGCCGGGGTGTTCGCCGACAAGGCCGTGATCAAGGCGCCGATCAGCGGGCAGGTCATCCTGTCGACCGCGGTGGTGGGCGAGATGGCCGGTCCGGGCACCTCGCTCGCGATGATCGCCGACACCGACGGGCTCTACGTCTCGGCCAACATCAAGGAAGGCTACATAGCCGAGGTCAAGGCGGGCCAGAGCGTCGACGTGTGGATCGACGCCTTCCCCGGCCATAAATTCCTCGGCCGGGTGGACAGCATCGGCCGCGCGACCGCCTCGACCTTCTCTCTCCTCCCCCAGCAGAGCGGCGGAGGCAACTACACGAAGGTCGTGCAGGTCATCCCCATCAAGATCACCATCATGGATCCCGGCGACGCGCGGCTCATGATCGGCATGAACGCGTACATCAGCATCCATCTGGTCCACTGAACGAGGAGAACGACGTGAGAAAGATAGCAGTATTGCCGCTGACGGCGGCCTTGCTGGCGGCCGCCTCGCTGGCGACCGCCCTGGCCGGCTGCTCCGGCCCCAAGTCGACGGAGCCCGTCGCGATCACGAGCCAGGCCGCCGCCCGGGGCCGGATCGTCAAGGACGAGGAGCTGTCCGGCGTCCTCGTGCCGAACAAGAGCCTCAACATATTTCCCAAGCTCGCGGGCCAGGCAAGGACCGTCACGGTCGACATCGGCGACCACGTGAACCAGGGCCAGCTTCTCGTCGAGATAGACACGAAGGAGCTGAACGCGCAGCTCTCCGTCGCGCAGGCCGCCTTGGCCACGGTGCGCGACCAGGCGGCCCAGGCCAAGATCGGCATCGAGAGCGCGCGCCTCAACCTCGACCTGGCGCAGAAGAACTACGATCGCACCAAGGCGCTTTTCGAGTCGAAGGCCGTGACGCAGAGCGCCCTCGACGACGCGCAGACCAGGCTCGAGCTTTCCAGGACGGCCTTCGACAATGCCCAGCACCAGTTCGTCACGGTCGGCGGTTCGGGCGTGGCCCAGGCCGAGGCGCAGGTCAATCTCATCAAGGTCGAGATCTCGAACAGCGTGATCACGAGCCCCCTCACCGGCACGGTGACGAACAAGAACATCAACACGGGCGAGATGACCTCGCCGGCCGCCTCGCTCATGACCATCGCCGACACCAGGGACCTCAAGTTCGAGGGCAATGCCTCGCAGAACGTCGTGGTGCTCATGAAGGTCGGCGACTCCGTCAAGGTCAGCATCGACGGCATGGGCGGCCCCGGCTACGAGGGCAAGGTCACCCAGGTCGGGCCCATAGCCGCGGCCACGGGGCAGTACTTTCCCGTGGCGATCGGCATCCTGAACGACGGCAAGCTCCTCGCGGGCATGACCGCCAAGGCCGAGTTCCGGCTCACGAGCCATGAGGGCGTCGTGGTTCCCAACAGCGCCATCCTCACGGATAGCGGCCTCAACTACGTCTTCGTCGTCTCGGGCGGCAAGGTCTCCAGGCGCAACATCCAGCTGGGCACCCGCGGTCCCGCCGACAGCCTCGTCCTCTCGGGGCTCTCCGTCGGCGATGCCGTGGCGACCTCCAACCTCGGCATGCTGCAGGACGGCACGGAGGTGCGGCAGTGATCCGACACGTTCAATTAGGCCGCAGCATCGCTCTGGCCGCCGCTCTGGCCGCCCTCGGCGCCGGTGGCGGGGCCTTCGCCCAGGCGGCTCCGGCGGCGGCTCCCGCTACGGCCCAAGCGGCGGCGCCCGCGGCCGCGACCACGGCCGAGCAGGCGGCGGCGCCGGCGACCACGGCCGCCGGTACTGCGACGACCGCGGCGACGACCACGGCCGCCGGCCCTGCGACGACCACGGCCGCCGCAGCCGACCACGGCACGGCCCTGCCCGCGCCGAGCGCGGCGCCGGGCGGCGGCAAGAGCCTGAGCCTCGACGAGGCCGTGGCCGAGGGCCTCGCGACCGATCCCGGCATACGCTCGGGCACCTGGGACCTGCTCTCGTCGCGCGCCCGCGCCCTGGACGCCAAGTTCCGCATGCTGCCCTCGCTCTCGGTCTCGGCGGGCTACACCCAGCTCAATCCCGAACCTTCGGCGTCGACGGCTAGCGTGCCTCCGGCCTACGCCGGCCTCGTCGACTACCTGCTGGCTATGTTCTCCGGCGCGCCGGACAACGTGCGGAGCGTCGGCCTCAACCTCCAGTACCCCATCTTCATGGGCTTCAAGCTGCGCGAGGCCGCCGAGATAGCCAAGCTCCAGTCGCTGGGCAAGGCCGACAGCCTCGAACTCGAGAAGCGGGCGCTCACCTTCGAGATCCAGCGCGCCTACTGGGAGGCGGTCAGGGCGGGCGCCAATGTCGACTCGCTGGGCAAGAATCTCGAGCTCGAGCACATCATCCGCGACGAGACGAAGAGCCTGGTGGAGCAGGGCATGGCCACCACCGCCGACCAGCTCGACGAGGACGCCCGCCTGGACCAGGTCAGCCTGGCGCTGGACGAGGCGCAGTCGATGCGGGACATGGCCTTCCTCATGCTGGCCTCGCTCATCGGCGACGACAACGCCCGGAAGAGCGTCGATCTCTCGGCCTACCTCCTGACCACCGCCCCGGGCGAGGCGGCCATTCCCGAGCTGGCCGACGGGCGCATTGACACCCGGAAGCTCCTCGACGAGGCCCTGGCCAACCGCCCCGAATACCGCGCGGCGACGGTGGGACTCAACGCGGCCCTGCACGCGCGCAAGGCGGCCAAGGGCGACCTCATGCCCACGGTGCTCCTGAACGGCTCGCTCGCCTATGTCGATCCGGACCAGCGCGCCTTCCCGCCCACCGACACCTTCAGCGTTGCCTGGTCGGCCGGTGTCATGGTGAAGTACGACATCGGCGGCGTGCCGGGCGCCCTGGAGCGGGGCAAGGCCGCGGAGGCCGACATCGAGAAGGCGCGCGCCGACCTGGAGCGCGCGCGCGACGCGATAGCCCTGGACGTGCGCAAGTCGGTGCTGTCGCTCGAGCGGGCGCGGACCTCCCTCCAGCTGACCAAGGGCATGGTGGCCCAGGCCGAGGAGAACTACCGCGTGACGAAGGCCAGGTACGACAACGGCCTCGCGAAGCGCTCCGAGCTCCTGCAATCGCAGATCGGCGTGCTGCGCGCCAACTTCGCGGTCGAGAACAAGCTCATAGACATCGAGATAGCCCAGGACGACCTGGCCCGCGCCGCCGCGCTCGAGCCGGTCAAGTAAAGAAGGCCCGCGAGGAGCTGTCCCGGCCGGAATGCAGGCCACGGCGGCACGGAGTCTGGAGAGGCCTTCCGCGCCTTTTCGGTTCTCCGCGCCTCTGTGGCGATCGCGGCCGCGTCCGCGTCCGACGAAGTTAGTTCAGGCTAATATTTATCGAGCAAGGATTTAGCCGGCAAAGGCGGCTTGACAGGCCTCCGCGCCTCGTATGTAATCGTGGGACTGCCTGCCGGTTCCGGCCCGAGAAGGAGTCTGCGATGAAGCGAGCGGCCAGAACCGCGCGTCTGTCGATCCTGTCGAACGCCGCGCTCATCGCCCTGAAGCTCGCCGTGGGCTTCGTCAGCGGGTCGGTGAGCATAATCTCGGAGGCCATCCACTCGCTCATGGACCTCGCCGCGGCCTTCATGGCCTTCCTGTCGATCAGGGTCGCGCAACGTCCCGCCGACGCCGAGCATCCCTACGGCCACGAGAAGCTGGAGAACGTGTCCGGCGTGCTGGAGGCGGCGCTCATCTTCGCGGCCTCCGCCCTGATCATCGCGGAGGCCGTGCGGAAGCTGATCCGGCCCGCGCCCATAGAATCGCTGGAGCTCGGCGTGGCCGTGATGGCCGTCGCCGGCGCGGTCAACATCTTCGTATCCCGCAGGCTGTACAAGGTCGCCCGCGAGGAGGAAAGCGTCGCGCTCGAGGCCGACGCGCTCCACCTCCGGACCGACGTCTACTCCTCCCTCGGCGTGGCGCTCGGCCTCCTCGTCATCGTCGTCCTGCGGCGCGTCTTCGGCTTCGCCTGGGCCTACTACCTCGACCCCGTGATAGCCATCGCGATCGCCCTGTTCATCCTGCGCGAGGCCTGGGGAATGCTCGGGAAGGCCTTCGGCCCGCTCATCGACTCCAGTCTCTCGGCGGAAGAGCTCGAGATCGTGCGGCTGAGCGTGGCGCGCTATCCCGACGTCTCGATGCACGAGGTGCGCACGAGGCGCGCCGGGGGCAAGCGCTACATCGACTTCCATCTCACCGTGCCCGAATCCATGAGCGTGCTCGACTCGCACGAGCTCTGCGACGAGATCGAGCGGGGCCTCGAGAAGCGGCTGCGCAACACGAGCGTCCTCATCCACACCGAGCCCGCGATCGCCGTGCCCGTCGGCGAGCGGCGCGCCCTGTCGAAGGACGAGCTCGAGCGGCGGCTCGGCGAGATCGGCCGCACGGTCGCGGGAACCGATATCCGCGTGCATCACCTGCATGTCTTCGACACTAGCCAGTCGACCGAGCTCATCTTCCACATCGACCTGGACTCCTCGGTGAGTCTCGCCGAGGCGCACGCCCTGGCGAGCCGTTTCGAGGAGCGGGTGAGGAGCGAGCTGGGCTTCGAGCCGACGATCCACGTCGAGCCCCGGAAGGAATCCGGGCCGGGGCGGTCCGCGGGCTAGTCCTCCAGCGCTTCCAGCGCCGCCGCGAACAGGGCTTCGAGGCCTTCCGTCGTGGTCTCGGCGTGGAATTCCGGTCTCCAGGCGAGTTCGGCGAGCGTGTCGCTGACGCTGAAGCAGGCGGCGATGCCGACCGCGCGGAAGCGGGCCACCGCGAAAAGGGCCGCCGCCTCCATCTCGACCACCAGGGCTCCCATGTCGCGCAGCTTCACGACCTCCTCGGGCGTCTCGCGGTAGATCGCGTCGGTCGTCCACGCGGGCCCCGTGCGGAAGGAAAGAGCGCGGCCGGCGAGGGCCGCGGCGAGGCGGCCGGTCAGGACCTCGGAGGGCAGGACGGGGGCGCCGCCGGGGAGGTAGTGGTACGAGGTGCCCTCGTCCCTGAAGGCGGAGTCGCAGAGCACGAGCGAGCCGGGCGGGAGGTCGGAGCGCAGCGACCCGGCCGTGCCGATCGACACGAAGCGCCGCGCGCCGAAGGCGATGAGCTCCTCGAGCATGACCGCCGCGGCCGGAGCGCCGACGCCGAAGCGCCCGGCTATCGCTATTTTGCCGTCGGTCTCGTCGAGGTAGCGCAGCTCCCCGGCGAAGTAGCCCTCGGGGGCGGAAACCCGGCGGTGGGTGCAGACGTGGTCGAAGAGGGAACGCTGATACGAGAGGATGACCGTCTCGGGAGGCTGTCGGTCGCCGAGACGCCCGAGGTCGCGGATATAGCCGATGAAATCCGGCGGATTGAAGAAGGGTTTCGATTCGTACTTCGTGGAATCGAGAGGAACGGGCATGGAATCTCCTGTACTGGGTGGCCGCGGCGCGGCCTCGATTCATCCTATACGCGGGCAGGGTGGGCGGCTAGCCCCCGGCTCGGCTTCGCCCACGCGACGTGCCGGCGAGCCGGTCCTTGCCCCGCCCGTCGGGCGCTTCGGAGCCGCGCAGGCGATTTCGTTTCTCTGGATCGGTAAAAACTTGACATGGCCGCCTCCGCGCAGTAGCCTCCGGAGATGCCGCGTTTCGCGGCATCTCCGGAGGCCATGAGGTTTTGCATCGGGCCGTCGAGGCGTAAACCATAGAACGAGGAGCGGGACATGCCAATGCTCATCGGGGTTCCGAGGGAGACCGCCGCGGGCGAGCGCCGCGTGGCGGTGGTTCCCGAGGTGGCTAAGAAGTACCTGGCGCTCGGAGCCGAGCTCCGCGTCGAGGCCCAGGCGGGGGCTGCGAGTTCCTGCGCCGACGCCGATTACATCGGCGCGGGCATCGCCAAGGACGCGGCCGAGCTGTACGGGAGCGCCCAGGTGCTGCTCAAGGTCGCACCCCCCACCATCCGGGAAATCGCGGCCATGCGGCCGGGTACGGTCCTCATAGGCTACCTTCAGCCCTACCAGGACGCGGCCAGGATCAAGGCGCTCAACGAGCGCAGGATCACGAGTTTCGCGGTCGAGCTCATTCCGCGCATCTCCCGCGCGCAGAGCATGGACGCCCTCTCGTCGCAGGCCGCGGTCGCCGGCTACCTCTGCGCGCTGATCGCGGCCAACGCCTGCCCCAAGTTCTTCCCCATGCTCACCTACGCGGCCGGGACCATCCGCCCCGCGCGCGTGCTCGTGATCGGCGCGGGCGTGGCGGGACTGCAGGCCATAGCGACGGCCAAGCGCCTCGGCGCTGTCGTCGAGGGCTACGACGTCCGGCCCGAGACCAAGGAGCAGATCGAGTCGCTGGGCGCCAAGTTCGTCGACGTCGGCGTCTCGGCCGCGGGTTCCGGCGGTTATGCGCGCGAGCTCACCGAGGACGAGAAGCGGCTCCAGGCCGAGAAGCTCGGCAAGGCCGTGGCACAGGCCGACGTCCTCATCACCACGGCCGCGATTCCCGGCAAGCGCTCGCCGGTCATCATCACCGCGGCGATGGTCGCCGGCATGAAGAACGGCGCCGTCGTCGTGGACATGGCCGCCGAGGGCGGCGGCAACGTCGCCGGCACCAAGGCCGACGAGACCGTGCAGGTCGGCGGCGTCACCATCTTCGGGCCCACCAACCTGCCGAGCCGCATGCCCGTCCACGCCTCCGAGATGTACGCCAAGAACCTCTACAATTTCCTCTCCCCTTTCATCAAGGGCGGAGAGCTGGCGATAGACTGGGACGACGCGATCATCGCCGGTTCCTGTCTGACCCGCGACGGCGAGCTCAAGCACGAGGGCGTGAAGAAAGCCCTGGGAGGGAGCCTCTAAATGTCCGACTTCATCTATATCTACGTGTTCATGCTCGCGGCCTTCACCGGCTACGAGGTCATCTCGCGGGTGCCGGTCATCCTCCACACGCCTCTCATGTCCGGCTCCAACTTCGTCCACGGCGTGGTCCTCGTAGGCGCCATGGTCGCGCTCGGCCGGGCCGATCCCAACGACCCGCTGCAGATAGCCATCGGCGTCGTGGCGGTGTTCCTCGGAGCGGCCAACGCGGCGGGCGGGTTCGTCGTCACCGAGCGCATGCTCGCGATGTTCAAGTCCGGCAAGAAGAAGGAGACGACCTGATCATGCAACTGCCCATCCAGCTCTCCTACTTCATCGTCGCCGTGCTCTTCATCCTCGGCCTCAAGGCCATGTCCTCGCCGGTCACGGCGCGGCGCGGCATCCTCTGGGCCGGCATCGGCATGGTCCTCGCCACCCTCATCACCTTCGCGACGCCCGGCATGGGGAACTACCTCCTCATGATCGCCGCCCTCCTCGTGGGCGGGCTCCTGGCCGCCTGGCTCGGCCGCAGGGTCAAGATGACCGACATGCCCCAGATGGTCGCCGTGTACAACGGCATGGGCGGCGGCGCCGCCGCGGCCATAGCGGCCCTCGAGTTCGCCCGCGCCATAGCCCACGGCGAGACCCTGCCCCCCGCCGCGACCGCCCTGGCGGTGCTCGGCTCCCTCATCGGCTCGGTGGCCTTCGCCGGCTCCTGCGTCGCCTTCGCCAAGCTCCAGGGCCTCATGAAGAAGGCGCATCGCCTCCCGGCCCAGAACGCCGTCAACGCCGTGCTCGGCCTCGCGGCCATCGCCCTCGGCGTCTACATCGTGATCGTCGGCGCCTCGAACGGCGCTCTCCTCGTCGCCTTCTACGTCCTCTCCCTCGTCCTCGGCGTGATCATCACGACCCCGATAGGCGGCGCGGACATGCCCGTCGTCATCTCGCTCCTCAACGCCTTCACGGGCCTCGCGGTCGGCTTCGAGGGCTACGTCCTCAAGAACCCGGCCCTCATCATCGCGGGCATCGTCGTCGGCGCCTCGGGCACGCTGCTCACCCAGCTCATGGCCAAGGCCATGAACCGGAAGATCTTCAAGGTCATCTTCAAGCCCATCACGGGCGAGGCCAAGGGCGGCGCCGCGATCGAGGGCAGCATGAAGGAAGCCTCGCCGATGGACGTCGCCGCCATGATGCGCTACGCCGAGAAGGTGATCATCGCCCCCGGCTACGGCATGGCCGTCGCGGGCGCCCAGCACAAGGTCTGGGAGCTCGCCAAGCTCCTCCAGGAAGTCGGGGTCGAGGTCAAGTTCGCGATCCACCCCGTCGCCGGCCGCATGCCCGGCCACATGAACGTCCTCCTCGCCGAGGCAGGCGTGCCCTACGACCTCATATTCTCGCTGGAGGAGATCAACGAGGAATTCACCCAGGCCGACGTGGCCCTCGTCATCGGAGCCAACGACGTCGTCAACCCCTCGGCCCGCAGCGACAAGTCGAGCCCCATCTACGGCATGCCCATCCTCAACGCCGACCACGCCCGCAACGTCATCGTCAACAAGCGCGGCAAGGGCACGGGCTACTCGGGCATCGAGAACGCCCTCTTCTACGGCGAGAACACGCGCATGCTCTACGGCTCGGCCCAACAGGCAATCGCCGAGGTCATCGCGAACATCAAGACGCTGATGTAGCTCGGGAGGGGGAGCGCGGCCGACCATGGCAGCTGCTCGCGACCTGTCTCCAATCCATGCGGGAATCGCCTGTGTCCGAAATGCATGGGGGCCCGCCTTCGAAAAACGGGGGATCTCGCCGGTCCTCGGCTTCGCGCCCTCCGGGCCGCTCGCCTGCGGAGTGGCGAGCCCCCCGTTTTTCGGGCGCCCCATGCGTTCGGTTGAAGGCGATTCACGCGATCACGCGGTAGCTCGCGAGCAGCGGTAATTCAGCCACCAGCGCTTCCCCGCTCGCGGCTCCCCCTGCCTCCAGCCTCCTCGGGCGCCCGCGTGGGCGCCCTGCGGTGGCTTCCGGCACCCCCACTCATACTACCCGATTGCCGCTCATGACCGCGCACTAGCAGGTTCCGCGCCCCCACCACACTCGTTAATTCCCTACTTGTTGGAAACGGTAAACTGATTTCCCCTTGACTCGCAAACAAGATTCACAACCCTGAGAAGTATTGTTTGGTCGGTAACCTGGTGGTGTGGCCTACACGACACGGCACACGATAGTCCAGATGATCGAGGTCGCTATTTCACCAGAGTTGTTTGGGGCCATTCGCAAAACGACCTGACAGAGTGGCGTAGCCGTCGTCGATACATATTAAAAAACGAGACTGAGGAATCACGAATGAAAGGGTACTCGTTGGACTTTCGGATATGAGCTGTCAAGAATACTTTTTTAAAGGTTTCTGGAACTCGGAGAGCCGATCATGCCCAACTTGTGGTTGTGCTCTTGACGGGCAACTCGAAGGGGGTAAAATGGCGGTGAACGTTGTATTGCTCGAGGCGAAGAAGAAGTTCGACTAAAATCAAGAATCTCGTTTAAAATTGGGGGTAACGATGAGCGAGAGTGTTCAAGCTCTTCTAGATTCAGTTTCCTCGAGGCTACATGGTTTAAGGAAATATCGCGCCATTTACAATCGAGAGCTCGCGCTTGATTTCGATCCAATCGGAAAATTTTGGGGGTTATATGAAAACCCAAGCTCGAGCATTCTTGCCTTCTTTCTCGACCCCAAGGAGACGCATGCACAAGGAGACGCCTTTCTGAAGGCATTCTTGGCTCTTCTGGCTCAGAAGATGAAGTGTGAGAGTCTTAGTAAATTGGCTCTCCCATCCAGCGTTCAAACGGAGTTTACTATTCCCAATGCCGGACCGAATGGAGGAGGAAGGATCGATATAGTATTGTTTTTTGAAGACCCAAAGTATTGTATCGCCATAGAAAACAAAATAGGGGCGCCCGATCAGGAGCGCCAAATTGACCGCTACGCCGAATATTTGAAGAACGATTATAAAGGTAACAACACGCTCATCTATCTCACCTCAGATGGTCGGTGGCCTACTGAATATAGCAAGGCTCGCAAGAAAGGCGAAGAGGAAGACAGTGGGCTTTGCCTGCTGAGCTGGCGAGATGATATCAATAGGCTCTTAGATGGTTGGTTAGGGCTGTGCCATGCAGAGAGCGTCAGGGCTTTCATCAAAGAGTTCAAGCAAGCGATACATCAAGAAATGGGAGGAGGTTTAGACATGAGCGAAGAAACAACCGTTGTTGAACAAATTCTCAAATCCGACGAGAGTCTTGATGCAGCAGCCTCAGTTGTTGCCGCGTGGGCTTCGGTCCATCATGAGTTGATTGGGAGAGTGAATATTGAGATGGAAAAACTTGCCAAAGCTAAGGGTCTAGTTTTCAATATGACTGATAGTTTCGGAGAGAGATACAGTAGTCTGCTTTTCAATCATGAGTCATGGAAACATTTCCACATAGACTTTGATTTTGATAGAAATAATTTTCGTGATATGTGCTATGGGATTAGCTATATTAACCAGCCCCCCGATAAGCATCCTAGAATAAAAGAGGCTTTGAAAGTTATTGAATCTGCTAGTAAGGATGATGGGCATGAAAAATCAGAATGGTTGCCAGTGTGGTATTGGATGGAGCCCGACTTTCAGAACTGGGATTCTGCAAATGTGGATGTAATGAAAAATATTATGCAAGGTGGAAAATCAGGCTTATACAGAAGCATCCTTCAAAAAATCGACTACCTCCGCCCAATCATCGATGCAGCCGAGAAAATGCTTGTATAGTATTTAGCTCGGAGTAATGCTTACCTTACGGCCTGACAAGTAGCCAGGCTGCAAGGCCCTGACTACCCCATCTTTCCCTGCGGAGCGTCGTGCAACTATCATCAGGCGATCAGTCGGAATGTGAATTCTGATAGAGCCCTTCGATAGCATTGATCTCCAGCAATAATTGATCTCTCAGCCATTCCGGCGCCTTCACTACTATGTCGGAGCCCCAGCTGAGAATCCACCTCTTGAGACCGAATAGTCCCGATGTCTCGAAGCTCATATCGAGCCTGCCATCAGGAAGTTCTTCAAACCGATACGACTCGGGCCAGGCTCGATCCCTGACATAGGGCGCTTGCCCTTCGGAGAAGATAAGCTTGACCGAGATGGCCTCTTCCTCCTGTACGATACCGAAAGGATCCGCCAAGCGCTTCTCGGCGTCGAAATCCTTTAGCGGTTTGAATGTATGGTCGAGGAGCTTGAGCTCTCTGATCCGTTCGAGCGCCAAGATCACGACGGAACCGTGAATGGGTACCTCGACGTAGCAGTACAGCCCTCCCTCGCTCTCGAATAGGGCGAGAGGGTTTATCTCGTAGGTCTTCACCGTTCCGCTTTCCCTCGACTCGTAGGAGACCTCGCAAGCGCGGCGCTTCTCAGCGGCGAGGAGGAGGGTCGACAGATAACCTTCCACCTCGGGCTTCGCAGCCTTCCCTGCTGCCCAGGAAGTGAGGATGGTTGGAGCCTTCGAGGCGGGACCGGCTCCCGACGTCTTGGGGGCGGTGGCGAAACCCGCGGCGGCGGCGGCGAAAGAGAGCTTACTGCGAAGCCTGGTTATCGCGGGCACGAGGGCGGGATCGCGGGACGCCGATTCGAAGAGGTAGTTCAGGAGAACACGGTCCTCCTGGTCGAACGAGATCGCCGGGAGAGGAACCCACCAGGACGCCGACCTGCCGGGGTCTACCAGGCGGTACCGGTTCCCGTGCTCTTCGTCCTTGTAGTAAGGGTACTGAAGCTCGTCGAGGGCCTCGAGGACGCGATAGGCAGTCCGCCGAGAGATGCCGAGATTCTCCTGGATTTCTCTGATCGTCGCTCCCGAGAGCCTCCCAATGAGCCGTGCCGCGGAAAGTATCTGGATAAGTGAATGGTACAATCTCGAGCTCCTTCGGATTTTCTGCAGTATCGCACTAGCAGCCCCGGGATGGAAGCACCTATTGCGTTTCAATGCACCTTATCCTCGCAGGACGTGGGGCAGATCTCCCCGACACTCATTCTCACAAGTATTTTTAGCGACCGAATCTGTCACGGTCATGCGGGATCATGCGCGCAGGAGGGAAGTAACATGACAAGCCGAGAACGAAGACTATTTTTCGCCATCGCAATTGTCGGGGCTTTGATTTCATTGCCCTTGTTCGAAGCGACTGCCCAGGAGAACAGGACGCTCGTTTACGAGTTCGGCCCGTCGATGACTAATCTGATGCTCGAGCAGGAAGAATACCAGGGGGCCAGCCCGGCTGAGCTAGAAGGGATGCGAGAAGGGATCGAACAGCAGCTCGCGGAGACTCCCATAAGCGTCACCCTGCGCCCCGATGGTACCTGCACCTTCGACGCGAATGGACAGAAGCAAGATTCGACCTATGAAATAGCGGGCCTCAAGCTGAAGATCAAGAACGTGCGAACGGGTGAGTTCGTCGAGATCGGTTTCTTCAGCAAGGACAAGAAGAAGCTGACGGTCATGGACCGCTATATTCTCGATCTCGCAGATCAGTGATTTTTTTTACGAAAGATTATCGTGCAGTTAGTGACCGAATCCGACACGCCACCATCGTATCGTTATTCCAGAGAGGGTAGCCATGTCAGGAGAACGATACACGAGTAATCATCTTGCCCTGCTTCTTCAAAGCTGGGTGGATAGGCATCCATGGACAACCGAACTCCATACATTGATGGTCCGCTTTCTCGAAAGTCTCCAGGATGAGGCTGAGCGCTTCGAGCGGGGAGGTTTCCCCGAGGACAAGAAGGCGGCCAGGAAGCTCCGTCTATTGATCTCGGAGAGACTACAGGCCATCTCTCAACTAGTGCTTGCAAGCCCTGCCATCGAGGCTTTGGTCCGGCGATTCGGGCTCAACTTGGCGCAGGAGCGGATCGTCGATTTCTTCTATCTCTACGCCAGCTTCGGGGCGCTGGAGACCTATGTCGACAAGCTTCAGGAATGGGAAGCGCTCGACAGGATCGCGAGGTGGAGCGGTCTCGGCTCCGACGCCGCCATGCTGGAGATCGGTGCTTCGGGGAAGCTGGTGCGCTCGGGCCTCGCGGTAACCGACGGTCGCGCGCTCAGGCTGCCTTCCCGTGGCATAACCTTCGGCTTGGCGCCGGCTGTTTTCTCCTTCATCGACTCGAATGCTGCGCAGCCGCTCTCTTCCTACATCGTCCGGCCTGAGGCCGTTGATCCGCTCCCGCTCGCTGCGTTCGAGCTGCCTGCCTCGACACTTGAGGCGGCACGCGCCACGCTCCGCCTCGACAAAGGTTTCTCGAAGATACTCCTCTTCGGGAAACCGGGTGCCGGCAAGACGGAGTTTTCGCGGAGTCTGTGTGTATCGGAAGGCCTTAGCCCTTGTTTTCTCAAGCATGACGACTCCGGGAAGCGAAGCTTCGCGGATCTCATCCTGGCCGGCCGCCTCGTCGATCCGGACAAGGAGGTGCTCATCGTCGATGAGGCCGATGAGATTCTGAATCTCGATCCGAGCCCGTTCGTCCTCTCGCATGACGGTATCAAGAAGAGCATGGTCAACGACTTCTTCGATAGCTCGAACGCCCGTATGATCTTCATCAGCAACGCGAGCGACAGGATCCCCGATTCCATCCTCCGAAGGTTCGCTTTCCACCTAGAGTTCGAGGACTTCGGACCAGCGCGGCGGCTCAAGGTCTGGAACGACCTCTGCACCGAGCAGGGGCCATTCTCGGCAGACGAACGCCGGATTCTCGCCAGCCGCTACAAGGCCAACCCCTCGCGGATCAAACAGATCATCGAGATCTGCAATTCCTTGGAATCGGAGACCGATCCGAAAGCGACGGCATTCACCGTGGCCAAGGACATGCTCGCGAGGAGCGAGGAGCTCATGTACGGCATTCCACGAGAAGAGGTCACCATCGATAAGAGCTACGACCTCGGTTTTCTCAACATCGACACGCCCGTAGAAAGGCTCCTGCATGGTCTGGAGGCCTGGGAGGGAGACATGAGGGAGCGAGGCCGCGGTGTAAACCTGCTCTTCTACGGTGCCCCCGGTACGGGCAAGACGGCCTTCGGCCGCCACCTCGCGGAGCGCCTCGGCCTCCATTCCATCGTGAAGCGAGCGAGCGACTTTCTCAATCCATTCGTGGGCATGACCGAGCGAGCCATTCGGGAGGCTTTCAAGGAGGCGGAGGGTGCCGTCCTCATCATAGATGAGGCCGATAGCCTCCTGGCTGATCGACAGGCGGCGACGCACGGCTGGGAACGGACCATGACCAACGAGATGCTCACCGCAATGGAGAGCTTCGGCGGCCTGTTCATCGCTTCGACCAATCTTCGTTCCGTACTCGACGGCGCGAGCTTCCGTCGATTCGCCTTCAAGGTCGAGTTCCGGGGCACCGAACCACGGCAACGCCTCGCTCTCATGGAGCGCTACTTCCCGGATCTTGCTTGGGGGCCGGAAGACCAGGTTGCGCTCGAGGCGATCGGATCGCTCACATTAGGGGATGTCGCCGCGGTCGCCAGAAAGCTTGAGCTCGACGATGAGGTAACACCCGCGTCGATCCTCGGAGAACTTAGGAACGAAAGCGTCTACCATGAGGGAAAAGCTGGAAGGATAGGATTTCTCGTGAGTGGACCGGATGGGAAGAGAACTTAGGCGCTCCGGAATGATACTATCGGCTTCGACGATGTTTTCGTATGAAACATCCCGAGAGGAGTCGTAATGCAGTTCACGGCGATCGATTTTGAAACGGCAAACAACGATGCTGCGAGCGCCTGCGCGATCGGGCTCGTGAAGGTGATAGAAGACCGTGTAGCTGATACTTTGTATTCGCTCATCAAGCCGCCGACCGATTATTTCTTCCCGATGTTCATCGATATCCATGGGATCGATGCGGATGCCGTGAAAGACGCTCCATCATTCCGGCAATTCTGGCCTCGAGCAGCTGCATTCATCGGCGACGACGTGCTCGTGGCGCATAACTACAGCTTCGACAAGCGCGTGTTCGAAAGCACCCTCGGGCACTACGGAATAGATAATCCGAGCAATCCCTGGGACTGCAGTCTCGCCCTGTCACGTCGGGCTTGGCCAAATCTGAGAGCTTACGGATTAGATATAGTCGCCGAGTTCCTGAGGATAGACCTTAACCACCACCATGCTCTGGACGACGCCAAAGCTTGCGCATTGATCTATATTGCCGCAACAAAAATGATGACCCGAGCTAGTGATTGAGGCCGCTTTCCCTGACTGAGTATCCCGCTCGATCCTGCCGGTTATTCCGGACTTATCCTGCCACCTGCTTACACCATGCTGGCCGCTGAGCGGGAGGATCGTGTTCAGTTCAATGTGCGATGCGACATTGGGGCATCGTTGTACGGATTCAGGAAGTATCATGCCACCTGGCATAAAGCTAGCTATCGGGGAAAGTACGACTCTTGTGCGCATGAAAGGGTCTTGACTTTTGTATCCTGCGGAATACTATTGTATAATCATGCTCGTCCGCGAGACCGAGACGTTCCGTGCCTGGATAAAGGCGCTGCGTGACTCCGCATAGACTATGGCCCAGGCTATCGCGTCTATTTTACGCGCCGAGGGGCAGAGATCGTCATCCTCTTGGCCTGCGGAGACAAATCGACCCAGGATCGGGATATTGAAACGGCGCGTGCTCTCGCAAAGGATGTGGAGGTGTGGCCATGGAAAGCACAAAGACCACGCGGAATGGGATCCCGCAGAATACCTCGATAGCGAGGAAAAGATGGCAGAGTATCTCGAGGCAGCCCTCGAAGAGAATGACTCTCGCCTTGTTGCCGCCGCGCTAGGCGACATCGCAAGTGCGAAGGGCATGACCCAGATCGCTCGAGATACGGGCTTGGGAAGGGAAAGCCTTTATAAGGCACTTTCTGCCGACGGGAATCCCAATCTTTCCACCATACTTAAGATACTCGAAGCGCTCGGGCTCAAACTCCAAGCGGTACCGCGCGTTCGTAATATTTAAATTTGACATTATCAGGCTCTTTCAATCAGCCAAGGGGCGGCGCGGAACCGCAGGTTCCGCGCCGCGAAGGCGCATCGCGCCTTCGCGCCACCCCCACTCATCGGCTAGCGGGGACCGATCCAGCGCTCGTCTGCCTTTCGGATTTCGGGGAGGGCTATGCCAGAACCCGTTGTGTTTCGTCCTCGATGGCTTTTTCGATGTATTTATTCAGCGACAACCCGACTCGAGCCGCGGCGATCGCGGCCCGGCTATGGAGCTCGGGGGTCGTCCGAACCATGAGCTTCCCGGAAAAAAGCTTCTCGGGCTGCTTATTGCGTTCGGCGCACCACGCCACATAGTATTCGACAGAATCGGCCATGGCTTTTTCAAGCTCGGCGACCGATCGCCCCTGGAAGGTTACGACATCGCGCAACCCGATGACTTCCCCATGGAAAATCTTGGCGTCCTCGTCGAACTCGACGAGGCCGGTGTACCCTTTGTATTTCACGGCTTCACCCCTGCATTGATCAGAAATGTGCGAACCGATTTGACGGCTTCCGTATCGGCTTCTTTCCGCGGATGCGGTCGATGGATGACGATATCGACCCCGTTCAAAGAGAAACCTTGATCGAGCACGGCAAAATCACTCGAGTCTGGATTGCTATGCATCGAAGCGGAACTGCTCGGCCCGTTCCCCCGCGACCTTCCCTCATTCCCCCGTGACCTTTTCTCGTTCCCCCGCGACCTTCCCTCGTTCCCCCGCGACCTTCCCTCGTTCCCCCGCGACCTTCCCTCGTTCCCCCGCGACCTTCCCTCGTTCCCCCGCGACCTTCCGCCATTCCCCCGCGACCTTCCG
>Ga0307375_10001081_pt1 | contig 30947 bp, 23 predicted proteins | sample TR1MG_FD_202531 | JGI IMG/M metagenome (GOLD analysis project Ga0307375, IMG submission 202531) | Soil microbial communities from Risofladan, Vaasa, Finland - TR-1 | ecosystem: Environmental > Terrestrial > Soil > Coastal area > Acid sulfate soil | place: Finland: Risofladan, Vaasa | collected... | reverse complement strand
CCGCCTCGCCCGGCAAAGCGTTTCGCGTGCTCGCCGGCGAGATGTTGAAGATCACCTCGAAGCCCTCGCCGCGGAGAGCCTCCAGCTGCTCGGGGCTCGGCTGGGCCCCGGCCGCGAGGCTCTCGTCGTAGCGGTGGAATCGCCCGATGGAGGCGAGGATGGCTGTTCTCGTCGTGTCCTGGGAGAGGCTGCTCATGCTAACTCCTTGCCAGCGCGTCGTTTTCATGTCCAACTCGCTATATTCTATTAATCTGAATATATGGAAAATACTATATTATCGGTTGTTGGTCAAGTGTCACGAAGATTGTAACGTCACTCTTCTTTGATGACGATTTCGAAGGCGTCGAGGAGGGACAGGACGTCGGGGACGGAAAAGATCGCTTTCTTTACCTTGGTGCTGCGGGGATCGATCGAGTAGCCATGGGCCCCTCGAAAGGAGGCCTTTTCCAAATTGGCGTTGCTGAACAAGGTTTCCCTGAAGCTCGAACCCGAAAAATCGACCTCGACGAGAAAGCTGTTCTGGAAATAGCATTCGCTGAGGTCGCAGCGCAGAAAGGCGGAACCCTTCATCTTAATGTCGGTGAAGTTGCAGTTGATCAAGCGGCATTCGGAAAGGCGGAGATCGAAGACGCTCTGCGAGCATTTGTAGAAATTGATGCCGGCCAATTTGCAGGCCGTGAATTCGCAATCGACGAAGCGGGCCTTGTCGATTTTCGGATTGCTGAGGTTGCAGGAATCGAAGCTGCACGAATCGAAGCGTGCCGCGCCGAGATCGGCTTCGGTGAAATCGCAGCCCTTGAATTCGCAACGCCCGAATTCGCCGCCCGACAGGTTCTGCTGATTGAATTTGACATTCTCGAAGACCTGGGCTTCCAGGACCTTGCCCGAATAGGTTTCCATGGGGGCTGACCTCGTATCTTGACTGAGTTCTTGGAGGAGCCAATGATGCCCGCGAGCCTCGCCCATGACAAGACCGCGGGGCGGAGAGAACTGGAGCGCCGATGTCCGACATTCTCGAAGTAGCCGAGCTCCGCATCGAGCTCATTCGCAAAAGGATAAAAAACATTCACCTCACCGTCAGGCCGCCGGATGGCGCGGTGCGGATCACCTCGCCCCTTCGTATGGATCGACACAGCCTCAGTGCCTTCGCCGAGTCGAAGCTCGACTGGATCAGGAAGAAGCGCGGGGAAATGCTGGAGAAGGAGCGAGAGACTCCGCGCGAGTACGTCGAAGGCGAATGCCATTCGGTATGGGGGTTGCGCTGCCTCCTCGAGATCGAGGAGACGAAGACCAAGGCGCGGGTCGAGTGGGAAGAGGGCCGGCTCAGGCTCCGAATGCGCCCCGGTTCGGATACAGCGAAACGAGAGGCCCTCGTCGAGGGCTGGTATCGCGACCAGGTTCGGCAAGCCCTCGGGCCCCTCGTCGAGAAATGGAGCCTCATCCTCGGCGTGCGCGTGGCGGCCCTGGACGTGCGGAGGATGAAGTCGAAGTGGGGCTCCTGCAGCCCGGGCAAGCGCCTCGTTCGCTTCAACTCCGAGCTCGGCAAAAAGCCCCCCGAGTGCCTCGAGTACGTCGTCGTCCACGAGCTCGCCCACCTGATCGAAGCCTCGCACAACGCCCGCTTCAAGGCGCTCTTGGGGCGACACCTTCCCGACTGGAAAAGGCGCCGCGATCTTCTCAACCGTTTTTCGTTCTGACATCTCGTGCTAGCGTGAGGGCGGGGAGGCGACGATGCGACTGCAGCACAGGCTCTTGCTCACTTACAGCCTCCTCATATTCCTCCTTCTCGTTCTCCTGTCCGCGGGATTTTTGCTGTATTCTTCCAGCGTCTTTGAAAAAAACGCCCGTGCTACCTATGCCCTTGTTCTCGACAAGGTCGTCCAGCAATTCGACAACCAAGTTCAATCGATGGAATTCTTCGAGACGAACCTCATTTCCGATCCGCTATTCAAACAGTCCCTCGATCTCCTGGGCAACGTGGACCGGAAGGACCCTCGCTATTCGTCGGATATCAACGACGCGCGCCAGGCAGTGCAGGCGGACCTGTACAACTACGCGGCGATCAAGAATTTCTACTCGGTCAATGTGTTCAATTCGTATGGAGATTATTTCTCGAGCAACTTCATTCAGCACGCCAATGTCGGCGACATCGGAGCCGTGCTGCCGAGGCTCGGCTGGCTGCCCGAGGCCGAGGCCCTGCTGGGGAAGAAGCTCCTTCTTCCTCCGTACCCTGATCCCTGGACCCGCGATAAGCCCAGACTCGTTTTCGGACTGGTTCGTTCGATGCCCGGATCTCGGGCCGACCTCGGCTACATCGAGGTCCAGAACGAATATTCCGTCCTTGCGAAGATTTTCCAGGTCCCCAATTCCGCCTTCGTACGCGTCGTGGCCTGGACATCGGACGGCACACTGTTCTACTCGAGCGAGTCTTTGACCTCCGCCGAACTCCGGGAATATCGCATGGCGGCGGAGAGCCAGGGAATGCCGGAACCCCGCTTCCAGAGGAATCCCGCGAATGGACGCAGCGAGCTTTTCCTGAAACAGAGATCGGACGAGAGCGGACTCGTGGTCTTGATGGCCCTTGATCAAGCCGAGTTGACGCGCCCGATATGGATTACGGCGAGCCTGACCTTCTGGGTAGCCTTCTTCGTCCTGGGACTTTCCGTCGCCTTCAACTGGTGGTCGTCGAAACAGCTGACTCGGCCTCTCAGGATAATTCAAAAGCGCATCGAAGAGACGGGAATCGCGAATCTCGGATTGGCGCAACCCCTCGACCACCCAAGTGACGAGATCATGGCCCTCTACTCCTCCTTCGAAACGCTCAAGGGACGACTCGACGAGTCGATCCACGAGGAAATCCGTCTCCGCACATTGGGCGTCCAGGCCCAGCTCGATTCGCTCCAGGCCCAGGTCAATCCGCACTTCCTCAATAATATTCTGACGGTCCTCGCGAACCGAGGTCTCGAGGCCGGCGACCCAGGTATCGGGGAAATATGTGTAGGAATCGCCTCGATGCTTCGCTATTCCACGGACACCATGGATCGGACGGCGACGCTGCGAGAGGAAATCGAGCATACTCGCATCTATCTCGACCTGATGAAGCGGCGCTTCGAAGAGAGGCTGAGCTATTCCTTCGAGATTGAAAGTGGTCTCGAGGACGCCAGGTTGCCCAAGATCATTTTGCAGCAGCTCGCCGAGAACGCACTCAATCACGGCTTTCGCGAGGTCTTCCGGCCCATGGAACTGCGTCTGCGCGCCTGGAGGACCGCCGATCGATGGATGATAGAATTCACCGACAACGGTCAGGGCTTTTCCGGGGTGGAATTGGATCGACAGCGAACGATGCTCGACGAGACGGCTCGCCGCTTGGATCGTGGCGATTGGGGCGAAGGCCTGACGATAGGGGGACTGGGGCTGCGCAATGCCTACGGCAGGCTCCATTTGTTTTTCGGCGGCAAGGTAGAGTGGAATATGGGTAATCGCGATTGCGGAGGCGCCTTCGTTCGCGTCTCCGCGCCGATGGTGAAGAACGAGGCCGAATCGTGATTCGCATCTTGATCGCCGAGGACGAACTGGCTCCCGCGCGATACCTGAAATCGCTCATCGAGCTTCAAGGCGAGGACTTCGAGGTGGTGGGCGTCGCCCGTCACGGCAAGGAAGCCCTCGAAATGGCCACTAGCCTCGATCCCGACATGTTGATCACCGATGTCCGCATGCCGCTGATGGATGGCATCGCGCTCCTTGAGGAATTCCGGCGGAGCTTCCCCGCCATCCCGACCCTGATCGTCAGCGGCTTCCAGGAGTTCGAATATGCGAGGAAGGCGCTAGCCCTGGGCGTGAACGACTATCTCCTCAAGCCGGTGGACCCGGCCAAGCTCCGCAAGCTCCTCGATGATTTGGGGGGGCGAATCAAGACTCGTCGCAGGGAGAGGCTTCTCGGCGATGTCGAACGCCTCATCGAGGACCTGGCGCCAGAGGGACCGACCCCGCGACGCTTCCTGATCGCCCTCGTCCGCGACGGCGGCCCGCTACTTCAGTCCCAATTGTCACGAATTATCAACGATGGTCCGAATTGGGATGGAGATTTGCTCCGTTTTCCCGGTCGCGATTCGCGGGAGTTCCTCTATTTGGCGGACGCCGATTTGGTGCGACGTGACGTCTTGGAGTCCCGACTCGAGGCCGAAACCGAATGTCTGAAGTGGGAGACCCGCACAATCCTGTTTCCCGAGCATTCGGTCGTCGCTACGGAACTATCGAGGACGGTGCGGGAACTGGGGCTCGAACTCGATCGGTTCGTGACCATTGGCCGCCGAACGACCATCGGGCGTCCGCTCAAGGAGTCCCATCAGGTCGAACTGGAGGCGATAACGGCGCAGCAAATCAGATTGGCCCTCCATGCCCGCGCGCTTAACTCGATAAAGGCGACGATCGGCGATCAGGTGGGGCGCTGGTGTCGTTGCGCCGGAACCGCTCGAGAGGTCACCCAGGGCCTCAGGCAGATCCTGTTCCTGGCCCAGGAGGAATCGGCGGGGCGACGCGAGGCCGCGGCGGATTGGGAGTTCCTCCTTGAACAGGGAATATCCCGATCGGACACGATCGAGGAGGTCATCGAGCTGGCGCAGGGCCTTTTCATGCAGGTCGCGGGCCTCGAGGGCATGGAGAGCGGGCCTACCGACGCGCCGGAGACGCACCAGCGGGTCAGACGCTTCCTTCAGAGCCACTATGCGGAACCCTTGTCGCTCGCGCTTGTGTGCGAGCGTTTCGCGATCAGCCAGACCTATCTGAGCAAGCTATTCCGACGCTACGATTCCTGCACCTTCCACGATTATCTCACCCATTTGAGGCTTGACGCTGCCGAGCGCTTATTAAAGGAGAATCCCGGGATGGGGCTCAAGACGGTGGCGGCCTGCGTCGGCTATCAAGATCAGTTCCACTTCAGCCGAGCCTTCAAGGCGGCGAAGGGGATTTCTCCTTCGGAGCTGCGAAGCCGAAACTGAAATGCCCCGCATTCAGGCTTGGATTGCGCATGGACCGTTTTCGCGGAAGGGGTTGATAGTCTCCTCGAAATTCGATCTCAATCAGGAGGCGACCCATGAAAAGAACGCTGTCGGCATTGCTTTGCATCGCGGCGTTTTCCCTCGGCGCGGCGACAGCCGCCGCCGCTCAGACCAAGGAACTCACCCTGCTCGTCGACAATCAGTCGAACGTGATCGGGCTCAAGGCGGTGGCCCAGGCCTTCACGGATAAGACAGGCACGAAGGTGACCTTCGATCTTCGACCGGGCGGGGCGGAGGGCGACAATCTCGTCCGCACACGATTGGCGACCGGCGACATGGATGATCTGAGCTATTACAATTCCGGCTCGCTCTTCATGGCCTTGAATCCCGCGAAAAATTTCGTCGACCTGACCGGCGAGACCTTCATGGCCCCTGTCATCGATTCCTTCAAGGGCGTCGTGAGCGTCGACGGCAGAGTCTACGCCGCGCCCGCGGCGACCATCATGGGCGGCGGCTGGTACTACAACAAGGCCATCTACGCCAAGCTCGGACTAAAGGTCCCAAAGACTTGGGCCCAGCTCATGTCCAACCTCGAAAAGATCAAGGCAGCTGGAATAGTCCCCGTCGAGGCTTCCTACAAGGATTCCTGGACGGCCCAGATTCTCATTCTCGCGGACAACTATAACGTTCTCGCCAAGAACCCTTCATGGGCCCAGGACTACACCGCTCACAAGGCTGGATTCGCGAACACGCCTTCGGCTCTGCGCGGATTCGAGAAGCTCTACGAGATCTACAAAAAGGGCTACATCAACAAGGACGCCTCGGCGACGACCTACGATCTCGCGATCAAGGCCTTAGCCGACGGCAAAGCCGCGCATTATCCGATGCTGAGTTTCGCGACGGCGGCCATCGCGAGCCTGAACCCCGCCAAGGCCAACGATATCGGGTATTTCGCCCAACCGAGCGACGACGCGTCGGTCAACGGCCTCACGATCTGGATGCCCGCTGGGCTCGCCATCTACAAGGCTTCTCCGAACATCGAGGCGGCCAAGGCCTTCCTTGCCTTCTTGCTCTCTCCCGAGGGCATGGCCGTCAACATGGCGGCGGTGAAGCCTGACGGTCCTTGGGCCGTCAAGGGAATCAAACTCCCCGAGGACCTGCAGGGCGCCACGAAGGACATGCTGCCCTACATCGATTCCGGTCGGACGGCCCCGGCACTCGAATTCCTGTCGCCCATCAAGGGCCCCAATCTGCCTCAAATTTCCGTGCAGACCGGCTTGGCCCTGAAGCCGCCGATCGAGGACGCCAGGGAATACGACCAGGACGTCGCGAAACAGGCGAAGCAGCTCGGCCTCTCGGGCTGGTGATCTGATGTCCCGCCGCGGGGGCGTGCCCCGCGGCGCGCGTATTCGAACGGGGATACCCTTGAACTCCTTGAACACGAAGACCTATCCGTACGCCTTCCTGGTTCCGGCCGGGGTCGTCTATGGACTCCTCTTCCTCCTTCCCACGATCATGTCGTTCTTCTTCGGTATGACTCGGTGGACCCTTACCGATTGGCAATTCACCGGACTCGACAACTTCGTCACCTTTTTTTCGGAGCCCTCGTTGAATATCGGTATTATCAATACCCTCATCTATGCGGTCGTCACCTCCGGGCTCAAGGTCGTCCTCGGTTTCGCCCTCGCCGTACTTTTGACATCCCGGCTCAAGAGCAAGAACCTCATCCGTTCCATCATCTTCTTCCCGACCCTTCTGAGCACCATAGCCGTGGGCATCACCTTCTCGAACCTGTTCCACCCCACGATGGGGGCGATCAACGGCCTCTTGGCCGGGGTCGGCATCCAGGGGCCCGATTGGCTCGGCGATGTAAGAATCGCCCTCCTGTCGGTCGCCTTCGTCGATGTCTGGAAGGGCGTCGGCATAGCCCTCGTGATCTTCATAGCCGGCATCATGTCCATTCCCGGCCATTACTACGAGGCTTTGGCCATAGACGGTGGCAACGCCAGGCACAAGTTGTTCGCCTTGACCATCCCGCTGGCTCGGCCCGCCATCAATTCCGTGATTCTGCTGTCCTTTATCGGCGGCCTCAGGACCTTCGACCTCGTCTGGACGATGACGGGCGGCGGTCCGGGCTTCACGACCGACCTCGTGGCCTCGATCATTTACAAGCAATACCAGGGCGGGTTCTATGGCCTCGCCACCGCAGGCAACGTCCTCCTCGTCGTCCTCGTGTCGGCGTTGGTCGTCCCGCTTTCCCGTTTCCTTTCCAGGTCCGAGGTCGACCTATGAGACGCGCATTCGGCCCCCTACGCATCGGCCTCGAGTTCCTGGCCGTCGCCGCGGCCCTCGCGATATTCGTGGGACCTCTGCTCTTTATCCTTTTCACCGCCGGCAAGAACTCCCAGGAGGCGGCGGCGATGAACCTAAGCCTTCCCGCCCATCCTCAGTATTGGAAGAATATCGTCGCCGTCGTCCAGGCCTCCAACTACATGTTGGTCAGGGCCTTCGTCAACAGCCTGATTCTCACCGTCTCCTCGATGGCGATCTTGGTCTTCGTGAGTTCCATGGCGGGCTTCGTCATGGAACGCCGCCGAGGCAAATTCATCGCTCCAGCCCATTTTCTCATCTTGGTCGGCCTGATGCTGCCGCCATCCGTAATCACAACCATCTGGGTTCTCCAGGGCCTCGCCCTTTACAAGACCCTCGCGGGGCTGATTCTCGTCGAGGTGGCGCTCGGATTTCCCTTCGCGGTCCTCCTTTACCGGGCCTTCATGGTGACCGTGCCGCGAGAGCTGGACGAAGCCGCCCTCATGGAGGGCGCCAGCTCCGGCCAACTCTTTTTCCGCATAATCTTTCCCTTGCTGCAACCGGTGTCGGCGACAGTCATCGTGCTCTCGTCGGTCAATGTCTTTAACGATTTCGTCAACCCGCTTTATTTCCTGCCCGGCGCTAAGAACGCGACCATCCAGCTCACTCTGTACAATTTCCTTTCCCGGTACTCCACGCAGTGGAATCTGCTGTTCACCGATGTCCTGCTGGTGACCATACCTCCGCTGCTCTGCTTTATCTTTTTCAATAGGCAAATCGTGGCGGGCATGACCGCGGGAGCGATAAAGTCATGAAAGCAATAGATCTTAGGGTTGAGAATCAAGTCCGTCCCTTGGGCCTGGGCGAAGCGTCTCCCCGTTTCTCTTGGAGATACGAGGGTAGCCCCTCGAACTACGTTCAAGGCGTCTATCACATCGAGGTCGCGCGCTCCGCGGATTTTCGGATGGCGCTCTGGTCTTCCGGCCTCATGTCGGGGGCGGAGTCCCATCTGGTGCCCTATCTGGGCCCGCCACTCGAACCCGGAAGTCGCTACTGGTTCCGAATTCGCGCGGGATCCTCGGAGGCCGCGATTTCAGAATGGTCCGATCCTTCATGGTTCGAAACGGCTCTCGACCCGAGGTTTTCGGAACCGGGAGCCTGGCCTTTTCCTTTTATCACGGCCGAGCGCCTTTCCGATGCCCGGAGCAGCGCCGCGACCTCGCTCGAAAAAACCCTGGAACTGCCCTTCACGCCCGTCAGCGCCCGAGTCCGGGCGACCGCCCTCGGTTTGTATGAATTGACACTAAATGGCGAGAAGGTATCCGAGGCCCGTCTGACGCCGGGCTGGACCGCCTATGGGAAAAGGCTGGCGTATCAGACCTATGACGTGACCGGGCGCCTCAAGCGGGGAGTGAATGTCATCGCGGCAATGCTTGGCCCGGGTTGGTACAAAGGCGAAATGACCTGGCTCAAGTCGCGTAACCTCTACGGCAAGCGTACCGCCTTCTCCTGCCAGCTCGAGGCCCTGGGACCCGGGGGGGAGATCTTCTCGGCGAGCACCGATCCCTCATGGGAGGGACGTGACTCGCCGCTGCTTTTCGCGGAAATCTATCATGGCGAAATTTACGACGCTCGCCTCGAAAGAAAGGGGGCCCTGCGTCCGGTGTCCCTGTTGAAGCTGCCGGAGGTCGCCGTCGTGCCCCAGGACGGCCCTCCTGTCCTGCCCCACGAGCGATTTGCGGCGCGGAAGATCGCGACGCCTCTGGGCGATTTCGTCCTGGATTTTGGCCAGAATTTGACGGGCTGGGTCGAGTTCAGGGTCGAAGGACTGCCTGGCGAGCGTCTCGTGCTCAGCCATGCTGAGACCCTCGACGCCAGCGGCAACTTCTACACGAAGAACCTTCGTCGGGCGAGGAACCGAGTCGAATACTTCCTGCGCGGAGGACCACCGGAGCTCTTCAGCCCGCGATTTTCCTTCCAGGGGTTTCGCTACATACGCATCGAGGAATGGCCCGGCAAGGATCGCGGCCTGGAGCCCTCGCCAAAGGATTTCACGGCGGTAGTCATTCGTTCCTCCATGGAAGAAACGCTCACCTTCGAGTGCTCGCATCCCGGTTTGAACCAACTCCATCATAATATCGCCTGGGGCTGGAAGGGAAACGCGGTGGACATCCCGACCGATTGTCCGCAGCGCGACGAGAGGCTGGGCTGGACGGGAGACGCGCAGATATTCGCCGCCACCGCGTCGCGGCTCTGCCGAACGGACCGATTCTTCCTGAAATGGCTCAGGGATCTCCGGGCCGACCAAAGGCCCGATGGCGGCGTCCCTTTCGTGATCCCGGACGTGTTATCGAACAATCCCAAAAAAGAACCCATGATGGAATCGACGCACTCGTCGACCGGGTGGGCCGATGCCGCCGTCATGGTTCCCTGGGAAGTTTACCGCGCTTCGGGTGACTTGCGAATCCTCGAGGAGAGCTGGCCCTCGATGAAGGCCTGGGTCGAGTACATCAGGGCCCGGGCGGAGGACGGTCTACTCTGGAACACGGGCTTCCATTTCGGCGATTGGGTCGCCCTCGACGCGAAAGAAGGCAGCTTTTTCGGCGCGACGCCCAACGATCTCACCGCCACCGCGTACTACGCGCGCTCGACCGAGATTCTGGCCGAGACGGCGAGAATACTCGGAAAGGATGCCGAGGCGAGAGATTACGGCGCTCTACATAAGCAAATAGTTGGGGCGTTCCGGGCCGAGTTCCTGACCGCAAGGGGGCGCCTGGCCTCGAGGACGCAGACCGCGCACATCTTGGCCTTGGCCTTCGGTTTGGCGCCGGAGGAGCATGTGGCGCGAATCATCCGCGACCTCCTGCGGCTGCTCGACGAGAACGACGGCCATTTGACGACGGGCTTCCTGGGAACACCGGCTTTCTGCGACGCTCTTTCCGGTTCCGGCCGACTAGATCGAGCCTACGCCCTCCTCCTCAAGGAGGACTTTCCTTCTTGGCTCTATCAGGTAGGCAAGGGAGCGACCACCGTTTGGGAGCACTGGGACGGGCTCAAGCCCGACGGCAGGATGTGGAGCGCGAAGATGAACTCGTTCAACCATTATGCCTACGGCGCCGTCGGCGACTGGATGTATCGAACAATTGGAGGGATCGAGCAGGAAAGGGATTCCGCGGGCTATCGGCGCATCGTCTTCAAGCCTCGGCCCGGGGGCGGCTTGACCTGGGCGAGACAGGAACTCGAGACGCCCTACGGCAAGGCCGCCATGAGCTGGTCCATCGCCGATGGCATCTGGTCCCTCGAATTCGAGGTGCCGCCGAACGCGAGCGCTCGACTGGTCCTGCCCTCCGGCGAGACCCGCTGGGGTTCGGGGAGTTGGAGCGTCGAGGAGGAGATACCGACTGCCGCGGTCCGGTAGTCACGCCATAGATGAATCTTCCGCCGGGGGACGTGAAGACTCCGATGCGGGCGGAAGGCCTCTCGGCACCCCCGCCCGACACCGCTCAGGGAATTGCCTTGTCCCCTCGAATGGCGTCCACGTCGAGTCCGATGGATTTATAGACCGACCTGACGCTGTCCTTCTCGTCGAGGACCTTGGCGTTGTAGACGCCCATTTCCGACGCGGGCAGCAAATGCGCCTTGAGGTCGAAGGCGGGCCGCGGCTGGGCGTCGATGTAGAGGGAAACGTCGACTGCCTGCGAAGGCTTCAGGCCCGCGTTCCCCGGGGGCATGTTTTGCTCGACCCATGTGGCGAGCTGACCGGGAACCGCCATGCCCGCGCCGCTGTTGTAACTGCCCTCGCCCCAAAGGGGAGGGGCCGCGTCGCTTCCTAGCCCATCGTCGCCGTGGCAGGCCGCGCATTGATCCTTGTAGAGAGCTTCGCCCTGGACATAGTCGGCGTGCGACGATTTCTTGACGAGGGGCCTCACCGCCTTGTCGGGCCATTTCTCCGAAAAGAAGGGCGTAACTGGTTTGACCGGGTCCATCCTCATCGGTATGCCCTCGGACAACCAGCTTACGTAGGCCGCCATGGCGATCGAAGCCTTGCCGTCGACTAGCGGGCGCGTGCCGTTCATGCTGCGCATGAAGCAGTTGTCGTTGCGGTCCTGCAGGGTCAGCACCGCGTCCTCGCGAGAGGAATAGGCCGGGTAGACCGTCGCCGACCCGATGAAAGTTCCGATCGTGGGCTGCTTACCCCCGTCGATGTGGCAGCTGGCGCAGGTCAGCTTGTTGCCGACAAGGTCCTTGGTGAGAGGGTTCTTGTCGGTGTTCATGACGATGTCCTCGCCGAGCTTGACCAGGTCCCCGAGTTGCCCGGACGGGTACTGGGTTGGTGGAGTCGGCAGGCTCTGGGCTCCCGAATAACCGGCGGCCAGGGACGCGAAGGCGAGAAAGAGCGTTGGTAGTTTGGACACGATCCGTACCTTTCCTATCGAAAAATATGCCCACCATATCCTTTGTTTGTACTTAGTGTAAAGTCGTAGAAAGTTGTGAAGTATTTATAATGCGTTGATATTTATGAAGCGCCGACCTCGCGATGGCTCTGCTTTCGGATCGATTGCATACTTTATCTAGAAAGCTGCAGGTAGGGGAGTGAGTGAATTTGGCTTCCGGTCGTGAACATCCATGTACGCTCCCTCTGGCCTGGCGAGAAGCCCTCGCAGACTCGGCGCACTCAAAGGATCGCGAGCCTCCATGCTGGCTCGACCGATCTGCACCTACAAATGATCGGGCTGAGTGGATTTGCCCTTCACTCGCGCGGATCATCCGCGCTCGTTCCGGGCCGGCTCCGCGGGCTGACGCGCGCATCCCTGCGCGCTTTTCGCGCCTATCGGCGCGCGCCCGCTCCGCTTCAAATCCACTCAGCCCCAAATGAAAACGGACGCCCGTAAGCGTCCGTTTTCTCGTCGGGCTGAGTGGATTTGAACCACCGATCTCTTGGTCCCGAACCAAGCGCGCTAGCCACTGCGCTACAGCCCGCAATAAAAAGCCCCGTCGTGGGACGGGGCTTCGGGAGCGACGGGGCTTGAACCCGCGATCTCCGGCTTGACAGGCCGGCGCGATAACCAGCTTCGCCACGCCCCCGTGTCGTTACCGACGAGGCAGCATTATCCAGATAGGTCGGGCCAATGTCAAGTCGGCAAGATAACGGCGCCTGACTTCTCGTCGTTGCGCTGGAGCGGCGAGGCCTGAACTTCGAGGAGGTCGCCCGGCTCGAAGGGGTCGCTGTCGTGGGGGCGGCGGAGCAGGGAGTAGCCGAGGTTGGAGCAGCCGTATTGGCCAAAGGATCCGTCGGGCAGGGCGAAGGGTTCGGAGACGACGCGGACGAGGAGGCCATGGTTGACGGCCCGGGCCCGCCTCTCCCTTTCGCTCGGGTGCTGGTCGACGGCAGGGGCGGCCACGGGGCGCGCGAGGACTCCGCGCGCTGCCCAGAGGTACGAAAGGACTGCGCGTTCCTTGGGGAGGCCCGCCTCTTCCGAGCGGGAGCGGAGCCAGGCTGGAGCCAGGTCCGTGTCGACGCCGAAATGGCACCAGGGGAATTTGTCGCGTTTTTTGGGCATGACGACGGGATGCAGATGGTAGCGCGAAGGGGCGACGTTGGGGTCGCCTTTGGCGTGGTGTAGATGTTGTTCGTGGGTGTCGAGGCCGCGGAAGATGCCGGGGAAGGGGCAGGAATAGGCGTGTGGGCAGGGGCCGAGGGGGGAGGCCCCTTCGGCGATCAGGCCGGCGCGCAAGGCGGAGATGAAGGCGCCGGAACGGGGGTCGCCGGGCTCCATGACGAAGAGGCTGCCATCCTGCCTTAGATAGGTGAGGAGTGTGCGGGCGATCTCGATGGCCCGCTCGCCGATGCTCGACTTGTCCTTCCAGAAGAATTCGTTGAAGACGTTGGCCGCCGAAAGGAGGTGGGCGCGCTCGGGCATCGGAGCGCCGAAGCCATCTTTCTTGAGTTCGATCTTCCAGGGAGGGATGGGAAGGCCGTTCCGCAGGCAGAGGGTCTCGAAAATGGCGAGGCCGGTCTCCATTACGCGCTCGACGCGATCGAGGCAGTAGATGGTGAGGGGGACTTCACGAAGTTCGGGGCGAGCGATCCAAAGTGCCATGACGAAGGTGAGGGGACCCGCGCCGATATCGACCACGACTGCCCGATCGGGGAGGCAGAAATCGGCGTTGGAGAGGATGGCCGAGAGTCGATAGACATTCCAAGGGAGAAAATAGCGAAGGTAGGCTGAAAGAGAGGCCGGGTTGCCGAGGTAGTCCGCCGGCCTGTATTCGCGGTCGGAGGTGAGGTCTTCCCAGAGCTGTCGAATGTCGCCGCGGAGGGCAGCCCGATGTTTCGGCTGCAGCGGGGCTACTTCATCCATGGCTACGTCGAGGCGTTCGAGGAGGGCGAGGCTTGCGGAGGAGGGGGAGAGGGACTCGAGGGCCCTCACCGGCGACAGGGGTTTCTTGGTAGAGACTCTGCCCTGTCGCGAGAAAATGGGCCTTCCTTCGGCGTCGAAGCCGGCGATGCCGGGCGGCAATTCGATGTCGTCGTCGCCCGCGCCGAAAACGGGTACGCGATCACCCTGGCGGGGGGGCGGCGGCGCATAGCCGCCCTGGCGCTGCTGGTTGTGATAGCCGCGTCCTTCGGGTTCGTTCCTTCGCTGGCCTTCAAAGTTGCGCGATTTCAGCCTGCGATCGCCCTGCGCGTGATGTGCCTCATCCTTGAAGCGTTTCGGTCTTCCGGTCGCGTCCTGCCGAAAGCCTTCGGGCGGGCCTCGACGTTCGGACGAGGCCCCCTGATTGGGCGGAATGTAGGGCCGCATGGGGGTCTTCGCGCGGACCTGTCCCGGCGCGGGGCCCTGCGGCGATGTCTCTCCGGCGTCGCGGCGCTTTCGCCTTCTTCGCCTTCCGCTCTTTTCTTGCTGGGTCTCGTCGCCCGGGGAAGGAGGTCCGGGCTGTTGCACAGCCTGGCTTGCAGGCTCAGCCGGAAAAAGTTCCTGGCCGCCATCATTGTGGTGGCGTCGTCGCCGGCGCCTTCTGCCGGGTTGCGCGCCATCGCCGGCTTCGCCGTCGTTGCGAGGAGGCTGTTGAGGCGCGCCGCCGTCGGATTGGGGGAGGCGAGCGCCTTCATCCGCGGGCTTTTCGGCCCGCGATCCGTCGGCCTCCTGGCGGGGCCTGGGGTTGCGTGGTTTCACGGTGCGAAAACTGTAGCATGAAACGAAAAGGAAAAATAGATGGGCGGTGGCGAGTCCGAATCACCGGTACCCGAGCAGACACAAGGGACATCGAGAAAGCGGCCGCAGAGTGAAAGTGTCTGCCACACCCGAAATGCCGAAGGCGTGGTAGGAATCTCACGCGGGACGTAAATACGATATCCCGCCGCCCGATGGCGATCACCAGACTGTCGAAACCGGTAGCATGGAGGTAATTGAAGGCCTCGGCAAAGTGCTTTGAAAATCGCCCGTACCCCAAGTGGGGTCTTTCCATGCCCACATTGGGCAGAGCTGGAAACCATCGTAGCCTGGGGCTAGACCCCGGCATTGGCTGCTTCTGGTGGTTGTATGAGAGGGCGATTCTGCCGCGGGCTAATAGCAGAAATATGAGAAGCAAGCATTACCGAGGCGCGGAGCGAGTTCCGTGAGGCGCTGGGTTGCCTCTAGCACCTTGCCATCGTCAAATGAGGGGGTATAATCGGTTCATGAGGCATCGGTATGAAGATAGAGCTTGAGCGAGAAGAGGACGGTCGATGGATTGCGGAGGTCCCTGAACTTCCAGGCGTCATGGCTTATGCCGCGACGCGCGATCTTGCCGTTGCCCATGTCGAGGCCCTCGCCTTGCGAGTCATGGCCGAGCGGCTTGAGAACAACGAAAGAATACCTGAAATCGAAAGCGTGTTTGCCCTACCAGCATGAGTGTTTGGCCTTCCTCCAACGCACGCCGGGTCTTGGCCGCGCTCGTACACGTTGGCTGGATCGTGAAAAGACAATCTGGAACCTCGCATCGTATTCTCTCGAGGCCTTCGTGGCCGGATTTTGTCTTTGCTTTTCATGAAGGAGATGAAATCGGGCCGCGCATGTTGGCTCGAATTGCGAAGCACACCGGCCTGAGGCCGGAGGATCTGTAGCGCGCGGAGTGCCCAACCCCGCGCGCGTTGCTATACAGGCGCGCGGGGGAACGCCCGAGGTCAGAAACTCAATACGACCTTCCCCGATTCTCCCGATACCATCGCATCAAATCCCTTCTGGAAATCGTCGAAGGCGAAGCGGTGGGTGATGATGGGGGAGATGTCGAGGCCGCTTCGGATCATGGCTTCCATCTTGTACCAGGTCTCGAAGATTTCGCGGCCGTAGATGCCTTTTAGGAAGAGACCTTTGAAGATGACCTTGTCCCAGTCGATGCCGGCGCCGTTGGGGAGAAGACCGAGGAGGGCGACGCGGCCGCCGTTGTACATGTTTTCGAGCATCTGGGCGAAGGCCTGGGGGCTGCCGGACATTTCAAGGCCGACATCGAAGCCGCCGACCATGCCGAGGCTCTCCATGCTGTCCTTGAGGCTTTGTTTGGCGACGTTGACGGTGTTCTCGATGCCGAGGCGGCGCGCGAGGCCGAGGCGCCAGTCGTTGACGTCGGTGAGGACGACGTTGCGCGCCCCGTTGTGGCGGGCGATGGCGGCGGCCATGATGCCGATGGGGCCTGCGCCGGTCACGAGGACGTCCTCCCCGACGACGTCGAAGCTGAGGGCAGTGTGAGTGGCGTTGCCGTAGGGGTCGAAGATGGCGGCGATGTCGTCGGGCACGGAGGGGTGGACTTTCCAGACGTTGGTGGCGGGAACGGAGACGTATTCGGCGAAGCAGCCTTGGCGATTGACGCCGATGCCCTTGGTGTTGGGGCAGAGGTGGCGCTTGCCGGCCTTGCAGGCGCGGCATTCGCCGCAGACGATGTGGCCCTCGGCGGAGACGCGTTCGCCGACCTTCCAACCCTTGACGTCCTTGCCGATCTCGACGATTTCGCCGACGAATTCGTGGCCGATGACCATGGGGGTCTTGATGGTGCGCTGGGCCCATTCGTTCCAGAGGTATATGTGCACGTCGGTCCCGCAAATCGCGGTTTTCTTGACTTTTATCAGTATGTCCGTCAACCCGATTTTGGGCATGGGGACGTCTTCCATCCAGATGCCTTCCCCGGGGGTTTTCTTGACGAGGGCTTTCATGCGTGCTCCTTTGTCGCGAGTATAGGGCGATTTTTCGCGATTGTGAAGCGAAAGCGGGCTCCGGAAGGGCCGCGGAGGGCCCGAGTCGAAGGGGCTTGCGCTCCGCGTTTTGCTCGCCGATACGGATAGGGGAGGGGCGGCAGTATGGCGATCGGCGATGGTCTCGTGCTCGACATCGAAAGGCTCGTCGCGGGCGGCGAGGGTCTGGCTTTTCACGAGGGGCGGGCTATCTTCGTGCCCTTCGTCCTGCCGGGGGAGAAGGTTCGGGCTGTCCTCGTCCGGGAGCAGCGGGATTGGGCCCGAGCGGAGCTGCTCGAAGTGCTCGAGGCGAGCGGGGAGAGGGTCGAGCCCGAGTGTCCCTTGTTCGGGGTCTGCGGCGGCTGCGATTTGCAGATGGCGAGTTACGCGGCACAGCGCGAGGCGAAGTTAGGAATCCTTCGCGACGCGCTCCGTCGCGGCGACGTGCTACGTCGCGGCGGGGGGGCGGAGCCGTTCGAGGCAGCGCTCGGGTCGGGCGAACTCGGCTTCGAGGCTTCGGAGCCCTACGGCTATCGCAATCGCTTCCAGTTCCATTTCGACGAGGCGGGAAGGCTTGGTTTCAAGCGGCGAAGCTCGGACGAGGTTGTGGCCGTCCCCTTTTGTCCGATAGCCGATCAGTCGGTCAACGACTGGCTCGCCGAGGGCTTCGGCTCGTCGGTGTCGGCACGGGAGGAGATGCGTCCCTTTATCGGCGGCGCGGAGCGTTTTGTCGTGTATGGCCAGGGCGGCAGGGTTTGGCTCGAGGGCAGGCACAAGCGCGCCGAGGTCGAGATTCTCGGCGACAAGATCGGCTTCGATCCGGGGGCCTTTTTCCAGTCGAATCATGGGATGCTTGGGCGGATGGTCGAGGCAGCCCTCGCGGGCATCGAGGGCGGGCGTGCCGCGGATCTCTACGCGGGGGTGGGACTTTTCGGGCATTTCCTCGCCAAGCGGGGGGCGAGGGTCGTGATGGTGGAGCAGAACGCCGCCTCCCTCGCTTTAGCCCGGAAAAACGCGGCCGGGCCTGTCCACGAGTGGCACCAGCGTTCGGTCGACGACTGGTGTCTCGGTCCCGGTGCGGGAAGGGTATTCGACGCGGTGATCGTCGATCCGCCCCGTACGGGTCTGAGCCCCGCACTCAAGCTCTGGCTCGGCAAGAAGCGTCCACCGATCCTGTCGTACGTCTCCTGCGATCCGGTTACCCTCGCGCGGGATACGAGGGAGCTTCTCGACGCGGGTTTTCGCCTGGAGCGGCTGACGCTCTTCGACTTTTATCCGCAATCGGGGCATATAGAATGTCTGGCGCGATTCGTCGGGGACTAGGGTCGAAAAGGGGAGCCTGGTCCGCCGCGGCGCTCGTGGCGATGGCGACCTTCTTCGCGGCCCCGCCCGCGATGGGTGCCGATTTGCCGCCCCTCTTCAAGTTGTCGATCGGCGGTCGACCCCTCGCGCCCCCGGTCCTCGATACGACAAGGGCTCGTGCTGCCCTGTGGACCCTCTCCGAGGACGGCTCCTTGTATCTTCTATCCGAGGATGGCCGGCTCCTTTTCAAGAAGGCGATAGCGAGCCCGGAGCCCTGGCTGGGTCTCGATCCCTTCGGCCGAGCCCTCGTGATTTCGGATGCGGGCCAGGGGCCGCGGCTCGAGGTGCTGACGAGGCTGGGCACCCTGGCCTGGGCCTTTCCTCTCGTGCGATGGGCGGGGTCGGTGGCGGCGAGCGGCGGGGCCAAAGCCTCGGCCGGAGGGAAGGGGCTCGATGGAGTCGATTTCGGGCCGGATGGGCGCTTCCTTCTCCGTTCGGGAAGGCGTCTCCTCTGCCTGTCTCCCGCGGGGAGGCCCTTGTGGAGCTACGAATTGCCCCTTGGGCCTTCCTGCGCCCCCGTTCTCGATGCCGATGGCGATTTTCTCCTCGGCCTTACCGATGGGAGCATCCTGGCGCTTTCGCCCTACGGGGAGAGGCTCGGTACGGTCGGGGCTCTATCGGCGGGGCTTGGCGCAGCTGCTGGCGCCGGCGTCGGCGTCACGGCCCTCGCGGCCTTCGGCCAGACCCTCGCGCTGGGTTACGGCGACGGGAGGGTCGCGCTCCGACAGGCGAAGGCGCCCCTCACCCTCATCGGCCGCACGGGGGCGGCGCAGAGTTTTATAGCAATTGGTACCATCGACCCGAGGGGGGCTGCCGAGGGCGGCCCCGCGACTGGGAGCGAAAGGATCGTCTCCCTCGATCGGCTGGGTACCTTGTCCGTTTTCGATCTTGGTGGTCGCAGGCTCTGGGGCGCCGAGACGGGCCTGACCTCGGCTTCGCTCTTTCCCGCGGTTTCCCGCCTCGTCGTGACGGGAGAGGGGAAGGCCGTCTCATATTCTTGGGAAGGCGAACTCCTCCGCGAGGCCTCGATCACGAACGCCGTCGCAAGGGCAGTCCTCGCGCCATCGGGGCTCCTCTTTTCGGCGGGGGCCGATTGGATTCTCGCGGCCTACCGCTACGAGGCGCCCCTCCAGCGACTCGCCTCTCCCAGCCCGCCGGCCTGCCCGGCCGATCCCTCTGCCCTGGTCGCACGCGGTATTTCGGAGGCCGGCTTCCTCTCCGAGGGCCGCCAGTTGTCCCTTGTTGCCGATATTGAAAAAAGGCTCGATTCGGCTACCATAGGGGAGAGGGAAGCGGGCGATCGGGCCGTTCTCGAGGCCATGGCGAAGGGGAGTCTGTCCGAGGCGGAATGGTCCTCGGCGCGGAGGCGGTTCCAGCTTTTCGTGCGGCCCCGCGTCGAGGCCTGTCGGCTTCTGGGTGAAATCGGCTCTCCGGCGTCCATCGACGCTTTGGTCGACATAGCTCTCTCGAAGGCCGACCCCTCGGTTCGGGCCGCGGCGCTTCGGGCCATAGGAGCGATCGGGGTCGATCCCGGGGTGGTGGCCGACCGAGCCTTCGCGATCGCGACCTCGGCGACGGCGGTCGACGAGGAGGTGGCCTCGGCCCTCGTCGACGCCATCGAGGCCATCGCCCTGCGTTCGGGGGCGACCCCCTCGCCCGAGGCGGCCCGCGCCCTCATGGCCCTGTCGGGGCCGCTTTATCCGGCGGCGGTCGGCGCTCGAGCCGAGGCGGCCCTCGCGCGCCTCGCTCGCTGGTCGGTCGGTGATTGAGTTCGTCACAGTCGGGTTCGTCCCGGCTTTCATTCGGGAGGAGGCGTGGTGAACAAGCTAGCTGATAATGTGGTGGGGGGGCGGTCGTCCCCGCAGGGTGGCGCCGCGGTTCGCCTGGCGCTCGTCTGCGCCTTGTCGCTCCTGCCCCTCGCCGGCCTCGCAGCCCTCGACGTGGCGAAATCCGAGATCGAGTCGACAAGCGGCGCGAAGGTGACCTTCGTGAACTACGAGGGGCCGCAGACTGTCGTGCAGAGCGCCGCGGAGATTCGCGGGATAGGCGCCGCCCTCGCCGCGGCGATCGGCAAGCCCGACGGGGCCTCGGCCCGGGCGGGCGACCTCGCTCGCTACGCCGTCATCCGTGCCGTCGATCCTAAGACGGTCGAGGGACTCGACGCCGATATACTCATAATTGGTAAAGATTCGATCATCGATCATATCGACAACGTACGCCGCGTTATCGCGGGCTATCTCGAAGGGGCCTGGGGCTATTCGCGCGCCGACGCCGCCACCCTCGCGGTGTTCATCACCGTGTACAACGCGGTGCATCGGGGCGACCTGACCTTTTTCGGCGCTAAATACAAGTCGGTCGTGACGAAGGAACTCAGCGCCGCCGACGCGGGCCTCTCGACGAAGTGGGACGAGTGGCCCGGCAAGACGCGGATCCTCATCCCCCTGAGTTCGGGCGCCCAGCCCGGCGCGGCAGGGGCGGTCTCGACGGGGACGATTTCGGGCAAGGAAGTGACCCAGAGCATGAAATCGGAGCCGGGGGCCGGCATTCCCGAGCGCCAGGCCCTCGTCGACATCAAGCAGAAGGAAGTGGGGCAGGCGCAGGACCAGGCGGCCCAGGCTGCCGCGGCGGCCTCGGCCGCGGCGGCGAAGGCTGCCGCCGACCAGGCCCAGCTCGCCCAGGCGCAGAAGGATCTCGCCGCGGCGCAGAAGGCGGCCCCGGCTTCGCCTGCCGCTCCCGCGCCGAACGCGGGAACCGGCACGCCGCAGGCGCAGACGGCGCAGCCGTCGATAGCTCAGGCACCCGCAGGGGGAAGCGCCGCGCCAGCTGGCGCCGCGCCTGCAGGCGCCGCGCCTGCAGGCGCGACGTCTGCAGGTGCCACGGCGACTTCGGCGCCGCCTGCCACAGCTGCTGCAGCGCCCGCCACGCAGGGGCAGGCCCAGCAGGCTACCTCGACCGGCCCCCAGGTCGCCGCGGCCCAGGCGAAGGTCGCGGAGGCCCAGCAGACGGCCGCGGCCTCCCAGGCCGATGCGGCGGCGAAGGACGCGGCGGCGAAGCAGGCCCAGGCGACGGTCGCGACCAAGGAGGCCGCCGTCGCCGCGGATCGCCAATCCATCGCCGCCGACCAGAACGCGGCCATCGCCGACCAGGTGGCCAAGGCCAAGGCCGCCGGGGCGACGGGCATCCTCCTCCTCGAGATCGTCGACACGGGCTATCCCTTCGCGAGGGTCGATTTCGTCGACACCAAGACCGGGGCCCTCATCGCCGCCTCGACGATCAACAGCATCCGCTCGCGTTCCCTGGTGGATGGAGGCCCGGTCTTCGTCGCGGTGGCCGGCAAGGAGGGAGGCACGGGGGCGGTCAGGCTCGTTGCGATCGACAAGCAGAGCCTCGCGCAGACGGCACAGGGGGAGGTGGACATCTTCCCGGAGAGCGTCGTGACCAAGATCGGCGACGCCTACTTCGCCGTGATCAAGGCCTCCGATGGAAAGTATTATCTAGGACGATTTGGGGCCGACCTCAAGGAGGGAGCCCGCTCGAAGGACCCGGTCAATCCCTATACCTTCGTCGTGCAGGGCCCGGCCGGAGCGGCAACGGGTGCGTCGGCAGGTACGAGTGCCGCTGGAGCGGCGGCCACGGCCACCGTCGTGGCCCAGGCCGCGGCGGGAGGCTTCCTCACCCTCGACGCGACGAGCCTCGTCACCACCGGGAAGCTAGGGCTATAGGGGCCTGAGGGCCGCCGCCAGCAGGGGGCGAAGCGCCTCGGCGCTCTCGCCTCTGCGGCTTCTGGAAAGAACCCGCATATCTCGCAGGCAAAATCGGGCTATCGCGCGGGGCGCTCGCGGCGATATTCGTAGAGCATGACGGCCGCGGCGGCGGAGACGTTGAGCGAATCGACGTGGCCCCACTGGGGGATGGCGAGGCTCCCGTCGCATTCGCTTCGGACGAGTTTGGACACGCCCTCGCCCTCATTGCCCATGACGATGACGGTCTTCGCGGCCAGTTCGGCCTCGGGCAGGGACTCGCCGTCCATGGCGGCGGCGTAGCTCCAGAAGCCGGCCTTCTTGAGGCGTCGCAGGGCCTCGGCGAGGTTCGGCACCCAGGCCAGGGGCACATGGGCCGAGGCGCCGGCCGAAGCGCGGACGGCCGCCTCAGAGAGGGGGGCGGCGCGGCGCTTGGGAGCGATCACGAGGTCGCAGCCGAAGACGTCAGCCGATCGGAGGATGGCGCCGAAGTTCTGGGGATCCTCGATGTGGTCGAGGATCAATACGAGGGCATCGTCCTTGTCTTCGGCTTCGGAGAGGAACTCGTCGAGGTCGGCCTCGGCGGGATTGGAGCTGCTGTCGGTTTCGAAGGCCACGCCGCGGTTGTCCGGGGCAAGGCGATCCAGCTCCTCTTGGGAGAGGCGGGAAATCGGGACGACCTGCTTGGCCGCCATCTCGAGGATGGCCTTGATCCGCGGGCCCGAACCCGCGATCAGGAGTCGGCCCTTGATCTTGCCTGCGCGGAGGAGCTCTTCGATCGCGTGGAAACCGGTTATGCGTCGCATGGCGAGGATAGTACGCGGGGCGGAGGACCGATGTCCACGGGCGGGGCTTGGTGCCACGAAACGCGTCAGCGGGCGAAGCGGAAATCCTCGCGCGAGCTCATGTGCGGCGCGGGCGGTCTCGCGGAGCGAGACCGCCCATCGAGAGAGCTTGCGAGCGCGAGATTGGAGCGGAGCACGCGGTCCGGCGCGCACGCGCGCCGGAGACGCCCTGACGAATTGAGGCGGCGCCTCAATTCGTCTAGAGGTTTTCGCTGAGCGAAAACCTCTTAGCCAATCGGCGCTAGAGGGAAGCACGCCATCTAGATCGCCGAGAGGTTTTCGCAAGGCGAAAACCTCCAAGCCAATCATCGCCGCGGCGATGATTGGCTAAGGCATGACGGTGAATTCCTGGACGACTTGGATGGCGCTTTCGACTTCTTCGACGCCGGGGATGGTGCGGGCGGCGCCGATGGCGGCTTCGATGGCGGTCTGGGTGTTGGAGACGCCGTGGAGGATGACCCGTCCGCCGCGGACGTCGGCTTCGAGGAAGTGGAGGGGGAGGCGTTTGCCGTAGACGATCTCGGTGACGACCTTCTGGCCGAGGACGAGTTCGGAAAGGCGTTGCCTGCCCTGGGCCTCGGCCTCCGCGTTGACGATGCGTCGTCGATAGGCGTCGATGACGGCGGCGGCGTCGGTCGGCGAGGGGCGTTCGCCCATGGAGAGACTCAGCGAGTATTCGCTCGCGTCGGTCCAGTCGGTGGAGAAGAAATAGCGTTGGAAGCCGAGGCGGTCGCGGTCGCTCTGTTCGATGATCTGGAGGGCGTGGCGCTCGTTGCAGGCGTGTTGCGCCATGACGCGGCGGACGCGGATGGAGGTCGGCGCGACGATGCGAACCGCGACGGTGCTGCCGAGGCCCTTGAGCACGGCCGAGGCGCCGCGGCCGATGATGATGCAGTCGCCCTGCTCGGCCTCCTCGAAGATGGCGGTCTTGAGATAATGGAGATAATCGTCCCTCTCCTGGGACAGGGAGGCCCACAAGCCGGGTTTCTTCTCGTCGTACTTCCGCCGTTTGTCGGCGGTGATTCCGAAGTCGCCGAGCCGCTTTTCGAGCCATTCGCGGTCCACGAGACGGTATCCGGTAAGTTTTACGAGTTCCTGGGCGACTTCCTCGCCGAGGGCGGCGATCTGACGCGCGATCGTAATTACTGCCATGGTGGGCCTCCCCGGGAATCTCGGTTCCCTAATCAAAACATAGGTCCGTCCGGGGGCGAAGTCAAACCGATCTGTCCACTCCCGGGGCATTCGGGGTAGAGTGCCGCGCCATGGAAAAACTTGGAGCTCTCGCGGCCTTTGGCACGGCGCTGTTCTGGACGGCCTCGGCCATCGCATTCGAAGGGGCGTCGAAGCGGGTGGGCGCCCTCGCGGTCAATTTCTGGAAGGTGACGATGGCCTTCGTCCTCCTCGCCCTCAGCTCCCTCGCGTTGGGAGGCGGAATCCTGCCCTTCGGCGCCTCCGGCACTTCCTGGATATTCCTATCGCTCTCGGGCCTGATAGGCTTCGTGATCGCCGATTATTTCCTTTTCAATGCCTATGTCCTCATCGGGTCGAGGGTCACGGTGGTCTTCCAGGCCCTGACGCCTCTTTTCGCGGCGGCCTTCGGCTTTTTCATCCTCGGCCAGACGATGCGGCTCGGGGCCCTCGTCGGCATGGCGACGGTCGTCACGGGCATCGTCATCCTCGTGGTGGCGCGCAACGCGGCGGCGGCGAAGGCCAGGGCCTCGGCCGGGGCGGCCGAGGGCGGCGGAGGCGTCGAGCATGTGGCGTCCGAGGCGCAGCGGCGCAGGGCGGTGCAGGCGCGGGGCTATGCTTTCGCTTTCCTGTCGACGGTCTTCCAGGCGTTGGGGCTCGTGACTTCGAAGCTCGGTCTTTCGGGTATCGAGGCGATTCCGGCGACGCAAATACGAGTGCTCGCGGCCATGGCGGGCTTCGCTATCCAGACCCTCCTCCTTCGCCGCGCCGACGAGGTCTTCGCCCGGCCCTTCCGCGAGGGAAGGGTCGCCGTCAGGATAGGCCTCGGCTCGGTGGTCGGTCCCTTCCTGGGCGTCACCTGTTCGCTCTACGCCCTCCAGCACACCGACGTCGGCACGGCGAGCACGCTGATGGCCCTGACGCCCGTCCTCATCATCCCGCCTGCCATCCTTTTCATGAGGCAGAAGGTGGCGGCGATGGAGATCGTCGGCGCGGCCATAGCCGTGGCGGGAACGACGCTGTTCTTCCTAGTTTAAGGTATTTACTCCCGCTCCCGGCAGGCTACAATGACAGGGCCTTTTCGGGAGGTCCCATCGGTGGATCTGGACAGCACGAGCGTTCTCCTCGCCGAGACCGAGAGAAAATTCCGGCTCGCCTTCGAGAACTCGCCCATCGGCATCATCCTCACCAATCTCGAAGGGCAGCTCCGCATGGCCAACAAGGCCTTCTGTCGGATGCTCGACCGCTCCACCCTCGAGGTGACCTCCGTCGATTTCGTCGCCCTGATCAGGCAGGAGGATGTGGAACCGAGCCGCGAGGTGGCACGCAGGCTCCTCCGGGGCGAGGCGCCCTCCTTCGACTACCGCGTGCGCTATGTCCATTGCGACGGACACGACGTCTGGGCCGACGTGAGCACGGCCCTCGTCCGCGACGCGCTGGACAATCCTGACTTCTTCATCTCCCACGTCACCGACATAAGCGAGAAAAAACGCCAGGAGGAGGAGCTCAGGGATACGCGGAATCGCTACGTCGATCTCCTCAACGCGATCGGCGAGGGTTTTTGCTACGTCGACGAGCAGGAGATCGCGCGGGTCGTCAACCCTTCCTGCGGCAAGGTCTTCGGCCTGCCCTCCGAGGAATTGATCGGACGCTCCCTCTTCGATTTTCTCGACGAGGAGGGCAGGGCGATCGTCGAGGAGCAAAATCGCAGGCGGGCCCGGGGCGAGTCCTCCGAATACACCTTGCCCATCCGCAGGACCGACGGAACACGGAGGCTACTGCGTGTGAACGCGGCGCCGCTCGGGCTGACGGTCGGCCCTTACCTCGGCGCCTCGGTGATCTTCAGGGACATCACGGATGAGCTGCGCGCCAACGAGGCTCTCAACGAGCTCGTCAAGCGCAAGGAGACCCTGATGAGGGAGCTCCAGCATCGGGTCAAGAACAGCCTCGCCATCGTCTCGAGTCTCATCGGCATTGCGATGAGCGAGCTTGCGGACGAAAAGGCGATCGGCGTCCTCGAGGACACGAGGTCGAGGATCGATTCGATGTCGGGCATCTACGAGCGACTCTATCTCACCGAAAGCGTCGAATCCCTCGATTTCGGCACCTACCTCGAGGGGCTGACGAAGTCCATTTTCGAGGCCTTCATGCCCGATCCCGCTCGCATCGGCCTCGAGGTCGAGGTCGAGCATCTCGAGCTGGACACGAAGCGGGCGATAGCCCTCGGCCTCATCGTCAACGAGCTCTGCACCAACGCGGTGAAGTACGCCTTTCCCGGCGAGCGCGGCGGTACCATCAGGGTCGGCCTCGAGGTCGCCGTCGACATCGTCCGCGTCGAGGTGTCGGACGACGGCATCGGCATCGATCCTGACCTGCCCGAGCGCTCGACGAGCATGGGCATGAGCCTGATAAAGCTCCTCGTCGAAAAGGAACTGGGAGGCAGTCTGCACGTGGACGCGAGGTCGGGCACCTCCGTGAGCATCGAGTTCAGGCTGTAGGCAGAGCCGAGGCTTCGGAGGGGTCGAGCCGACGCGATCGGAGATAGCCTATCGAGGCGAGTTCGAGAAAGGCTCCCGCCTCGACGGGGCGGGCGAAGAGGTAGCCCTGGCCGGTATCGCATCCCTGCTCCCGGAGATAGCGGTGCTGTTCCTCGGTCTCGATCCCTTCGGCTACGGTCTCGATTCCGAGGCTTTTCGCCATCGCGATTATCGCGGCGACGATCGGGCGCATCTTGCCCTCGGGAAAGATGTCGCGGACGAAGGACTGGTCGATCTTGAGTTCACCCACCGGGAAATGCGCGAGATAACCGAGGGAGGAATAGCCCGTGCCGAAATCGTCGATGGCGACTCGCGAGCCGAGGGAGCGGATCGCTCCCATGGTTCGCTTGGCGCTCGCGAGGTCGTGCATGATGGCCGACTCGGTGATCTCTACGATGAGGCGGTCTGCGGGGAGTCCGCTATCCGCGAGGGCTTTCTCGATCACCTGCGGCAGGGTGTCGTGGCGAAATTGGCGTGCCGAAACGTTGACGGAAACGGGTATGTCGAAGCCCATCTCGGCCCACACTGCGGCTTCGGCGCAGGCGGTCTTCAGCACCCATTCGCCGATGGGCACGATGAGTCCCGTTTCCTCCGCCAGAACGATGAAGTCGGAAGGCGAGATCATGCTTCGATCGACCGGTTGCCATCGGAGCAGGGCCTCCGCGCCGCAGATGCGGCCGCTGTCCAGGGAGACGAGGGGTTGGTAGAGGAGATGAAATTGGCCGAGCTCGACGGCCTTGCGGAGTTCCCCTTCAAGCTCGATTCGCGCCCTATTGCGTGAATCCGTCTCGCCCGAGATGAAGCGATAGCCGTTGCCTCCCGCTTCCTTGGCCAGGTACATGGCGGCATCGGCCTTGCGCGTGAGTCCCGCCGCCGTCCAGTCGTCATAGGGATACACGGCGACACCGATGCTCGCTCCGGAGAAGAAATCGACTCCGTCGACGTGGAAGGGCCGCGAGATTTCGTCGAGGAGTTCCTGCGAGACGAGGGCCGCATCCTCGCTCTTGGCCAGGCCCTCGAGGATGATCGTGAATTCGTCCCCGCCGAGGCGAGATATGGAATCGGAGGCTCGCGTCTTCGCTTTTATCCTCTTTGCGATTTCGACGAGGAAGGAATCGCCGGCGGCATGTCCCAGGCTATCGTTCACATATTTGAACCGATCCAGATCCAGGAAAAGGAGGGCGAGCCGATGTCCGAATCGCTGCGCGCGGGCTATGGCCTTTCCGAGGTTCTCGTTGAAGAGGGCGCGATTCGGGAGGCCGGTGAGGCCGTCGAAGTAGGCGAGGCGCTGTAGATCCTCTTCCGCAGCCCGCTCCCTGTCGGCTCGGTCGAGTCCGGCATAGATAGCGATGCCGATGAAGGCGTACTCGAGGAGGTAGGGCCCGGCGATGACTGACAAGCCGACGGCGAGGTCGTTCAGATAGATGGCGAGGAGGATGACGGGAATGACAAGAAGGCCTCGCCGCCTTTTGGGATCCCTCTTCCGGAAACGGAGGGCCGTGACGAAAAGATAGGGCGCGAGGGCGAAGGCGGTCATCTCCTGAAGGTTCGAGACGATGCCGGTTCCGGCCTCCGGGAAGCTCCAAGAAAGGCCGAAGGGAAAGGCGGCTGTTCTCGTGACCCCTTGCGAGGCGATCCAGGTGAGCGACTCGGGCCCGAAGATTTGGAAGAGGGCGAAGGCGAGGGAAATGGCCGCCGTGAAGTAGAAGACCCTGCGCGAGACGCAGCCGGTGACCGCCTTGAAGAAGCCAACTAGGGCAGCGCCAGCCGCCGCGTTGGCCGCGTACTGAAGTCGGAGCCAGGGTAGGGTGCCGGCAAAGTCCTCGGCGTTCATCTGTCCCGCGCAACCTGCGGCAAAAAGGGCGCAGGAGAGGCAGAGGGCGATGAATGCGTAATCCCTGGCGAGCGGCCGCTTTGCCAACAAGCCTACTAGCTCATAGAGGCCGATGCCCAGGGCGATCGAGGCGACAATGAGATCAGGGAGGGCTTGGGTTTCCATCATTCCTCTGAACTCTCGGAACGGGCCTGGGGAAACGATCGAAGATATCGTGCCATTTCGATCTATTTCTGAGTCTATGCGTCGCGGGTTCCGCGTCAAGGCCGGCCAGGAGAAGGCATCGAAGACCATTGTGAGGGGTCGCCTCGTCCTTTCGTTTGCGCCGGCGACCGGGCTCGGTTAGGATTGCAGCCATGAGCATACGATTCCATTCCGTCGGCGGGGCCGGCGAAGTCACCGGTTCCAAGCACATACTCGCCATCGACGGGGCGCGATGCCTCATCGATTGCGGAGCCTTCCAGGGCAGGCGCGACGAGGCCGAGCGGAAGAACCGCTCCCTCGTGCCCGATCCGGAGAGCCTCTCGTCGGTGGTACTGACGCACGCGCATTTCGACCATTGCGGCATGCTCCCCCTCCTCGCCAAGCGCGGCTATCGCGGCAACATCTACGCGACGCCGGCCACCCGCGATCTGGCCGGCATCGTGATGATGGACTCGGCGGCCATACAGGCCCGCGACGCCGAGTATCTCGGCAAGCAGGCGGTCAAGAAGGGGCAGAAGTTCGACTGGCAGCCCCTCTACGACGAGGAGGACGTCATCGAGGCCCAGGGCCAGTTCGTGACCGTGTCCTACCATCGACCCCTCCCGATCGGCGACGGCATGAAGATCGAGTTCTACGACGCGGGCCACATCCTCGGCTCCGCCCTCGTGTACACCCACGCGCGCGACCGTTCGGGCCGCGAGGTGACCATCGGTTTCACGGGCGACCTCGGGCGCAAGGGAAAGCCCATCATCCGCGATCCCGAGCCCCTTCCCGCCTGCGACTACCTCGTCATCGAGTCGACCTACGGCGATCGCCTGCACGAGTCGGTGGCCGAGGCCCTCGACACCCTGGCCGACGTGGTGAACGAAACGGTGAGGCGCAACGGGAAGATCGTCATTCCCTCCTTCGCCATCGAGCGGACGCAGGAACTCGTCTACTACTTCCACGTGCTTTGGGACCAGAAGCGCATTCCCGACATCCCCATCTGGGTCGATTCGCCGATGGCCATCAACGCCACCTCGATCTTCCAGATCCATCCCGAGTGCTACGACGAGGAGATCCACGAGGCCTTCGTGAGGCACCACGAGAACCCCTTCGGCTTCAACGCCCTCCATTTCGCCTCGAGCGTCGAGGACTCGAAGCGGCTCAACGACCTCAAGGGTCCGGCGATCATCATTTCGGCCGACGGCATGTGCGAGGCCGGCCGGATCCAGCACCATCTCATGCATACGGTAGAAGACGAGCGAAACCTGATACTGATCGTCGGTTTCATGGCCGAGCACACGCTCGGCCGACGCATCCGCGACCGCGAGAAGGAGCTCCGCATCCACGGCGACATCTACCGACTCAGCGCCCGTGTGCAGGAGATCAAGGCTTTTTCGGCCCACGCCGACTATTCCGAGGTCTGGGACTGGCTGCAGACCCTCGATCTCTCGCAGCTCAAGAAGGTCTTCCTCGTCCACGGCGAGCCTCCGGCCCTGACCCACCAGGCGACCTACCTTCGCGAAAAGGGAGTGAAGGAGGTGCAGATCGTAAAATATGGAGAGGTTTATGATCTCTGAGGCCGCGGAGGCGCAGGCGGCCTTTTCGGTCGATTTCGAGGTGCGCGACAGCGAGCTCGACGCGCAGGGGATCGTCAACAACGCGAATTATCTGCATTATTACGAACATGCGCGGCATCTCTACCTGCGCTCCCGAGGCGTCGACTTCGTCGGCATGCACGAGGCGGGGCTCGATGCCGTCGTCTTTCGCATCGAGGTGGACTATCGCGAATCGCTCCGTTCCTTCGACGAGTTCTCGGTGAGCGTCGCCGTGGAACGAGAGGGCACGCTCCGGATGATCTTCAGGCAGGAGATCGTGAAGAAGTCGAACCGCCACGTCGCCTCGAGCGCGAGGGTCGTCGCGGCCATCGTGTCCGGAGGCAGACCCGTTCGCCCGCCGGCCGAAATGATGGAGAGGCTCCTCGCCTGAAGCGGCTCAGCAGCGAGCGTCGGCCTGGGGGCCCAGGACCCGCTCGGCCTCGACGAGGGCGAGGAAGAGATGGTACAGCACCCTCGAGAGGGCGGGGACGGGCAGGGGGCTCCTGTCCCGGGCGAGGCGGTTGCGGAAGAGGGCCGATCCAGGTAAGAAATAATTGGTACTGATGGCGCCGAGGCACTCGATGGCCGCCCGTTTCGCGGCCTCGTCGCCCGTCCATTCCCACCAGGCGAGATGAGCCTTGAGCAATTCGGTCTGGGGCCAGAGGAGCTTGCCCTCCTCGACGAGGCGGCCCACGGGATCGACGGCGTCGAAGGCGAGGCCGTCGGAATCCCTGCCCTTATCGCAGGCGAATCGGTAGAGGCGTCCGGCCATGTCGAAGGCCCCAGGATCGCCGCTCGCCTCCTGCCAGCGCCTGAGGAGCCATACCCACTCGAAGTGATGCCCCGGCTCGCGACGGCTTCCCGCCTCCCCCGAAGCGGGGGCAAGGTCCTCGTCGAAAAATTCGCCGAGGGTTCCGTCGACCGGATCGATGAAGCGGCGGCGCGCGAGTTCGACGATCGAGCCTGCCCTCTCGAGCCAGGGGCCAGTCGGATCGGCACCATGCCAGGCGAGAAAGGCCTCGAGGAGGTGCATGTGGGGGTTCTGGCGACGGGGGGTGGCCGGAGGGCCGCCAAGGTGTTCGGCCACGGCTGGCGCGCGGGATCGACGCCATTCGGGATAGCCTTCGTAGGCGCCGCCGCGC
>Ga0307375_10001080_pt1 | contig 30964 bp, 32 predicted proteins | sample TR1MG_FD_202531 | JGI IMG/M metagenome (GOLD analysis project Ga0307375, IMG submission 202531) | Soil microbial communities from Risofladan, Vaasa, Finland - TR-1 | ecosystem: Environmental > Terrestrial > Soil > Coastal area > Acid sulfate soil | place: Finland: Risofladan, Vaasa | collected... | reverse complement strand
GGCCGTTGATGACGCCACTGTGCGAAACCAGGAAGCGGATCAAGTTGTTCGCGGCGCTATACCGTGCTTTATTTCGCTCCAGGCGACGGTTTATCGCCTCCAAAGCGCTACGGTAGACCTACTTGAGGTTGCCGATACCCTGGCTGATTACATTAACAGCCGGGATTTCAACGCTTCGTTGACCGTCTCTCAACTTTCGGCCATTTTTCACTCTTTTGACATCGTAAGAGTCGCTTTGGACAGCAAATCCAGCGCGGGAATGCGTCTGACAGGTGAAATTACCGCCGCAGACGGCACAATTATCGAAATTTCGGGCGATTCGCTGGATATTTCCGCCGTGGCCAGCCCAGAATTGCTGGTTTCGGCTGATACGGTGGTTTTTGCCGTGGATTTGCGCAATATTTTCCTAAATGAGGTCATTGTAGCCGTATGAAACACGATATCTCAGTGTCTGGCCAGGCTGGAAAGTCGGCTGCACCTACTTTTTTGTGGTTGGGGTCGTTCTGGACTACCCTGTACACCGATAAGGCGTTCATTTATGCTTACTGCAAGGGTAATGGCCTGGCTGCGGCCCAGCTTTACCTGAACTTTCTCGAAGCGGTCAACAGTTTGAGCCGGCAAAATATCCCGATTTTTCACCGGGAGGTGTGGTTACCGCTGATTATTCGCTTATCGCAACAAAATTCCGGCGACAAAATAGCAGTTGGCCTGGACCCGGCCGTATATGTTGGCCCTCAGCCGGAAGACACGGTGTACCAGGCCAAGAAAGTGTACCCGGTTGGCGGAAATGTTGTTCGAAGCGGCTTTACAGTGTACCCGATCATCAGCGAGCGGCCTGTTGTTGACGGGGTCAGTCGCATTGCCAGTGCTATCGTGAGTACGGAGGCGGTATTGCTCAAGGGTACGCATTATTTCGTGCAAGGTGGTGAGATTATTTTCAGGGAGGACTCGGACCCGTTTGCTAACCCAGCCTTTTTGCGCCGGGAAATTCATGACGAGACCACCGGGGTGGCTGATGAGGAGATTCTGCTTTGGGCTACGGATGCTCTGGTGGACTTGGAGCTGATCTACAACAATTATGGTTATCAGCTGGCGTTCAACCCTGGCAGCAGCGAGTATGGACACGACGCCGTTAATGCTTTATGGGATGTTAGATTCAAGGGCGCCAATTTAACCGCGGTGCGGCGGGCGATGGGCGCTTTGCTAGACGTACCCACCACCGGAGTTGAGCAGGAAACAGTGGAGGACGTGGTTGCCAATGCCGACGGCAGCCAGACCGTCATTACCGACACTGACGTGTACACGGTGGCAGCGGCGGAGACTATCCGGGAAGAGGTCGTACAGGGCGCGGTACTCGAAGCCGGTTCTTTCTTATCGCATACAATTCATTACTATACAAAACTCGATCCGGCGCGGTTTGAGGCTGGGAACCGTCTCCCTTTGAGCCAGTTTTTGCTCGATATGCCGATGCTGCAACTTCCTGTCGGCATTGCCGGCAACGGCGTGCGCAACGGTCTGGATGCGGAATGGAAGGCTACCGATATAACCTACAACGGTGATGACGCCAACGGTAATCCGAAGCTCTCGTTCAAGTTGGGCGGAGCCCCAGCCGACCTGGTTATCTTTTGGCAGTCGATCTGGGACCGGGCCGAGGATCGGGAGGAGAGCCTGGCCGACTTTTTTGCAGATTTTCTATGGTCGACGCCACCGTACCTGCAGATTGGCATCGCGGTTGGTAGCCTGAACCCGATGCGCTTTTTCATGGAGAACTTTTTTAAGTATAACGTTGGCGTTGCCGTAGTGGACTTCAATGCCCTTCCGGAGTATGTTACGTCATTGAGCGTTTTCGCCTGCCTTCACCGGCTGTTGCCGGCCCATGCAGTGCTGATGACCGTTGCCAAGCAGCAAGTCAGCGATGCGGTAGGGTTTGCGGTCGGAGAAGCGCTGGATGCAAACTACGGAAAAGCATTGAGCGACGCCGTACCAACCGTCTCCGAAGCGGGACTTCAACACAGATGGGTGCCAAGACCATGAAATTACAGGATTATTATCAGAGCAGCGTCCGGGGCCACGTTGATGCTTACTGGAAACGTAAAGACGGCAGCCTGCTCCAAGCAACTGACCGACAGAATGTCATAACCTACAAATCAGCGGACATTCTAGCCCGCATGCTGGGTGGCGACGATAAATTTCGGCCGGCCTACGTTGGCTACCTCTATGGGCCAAACGCTCCCGGAGTGCCGATGCCCAACCCGGATGCCGCCGGCCGCGAGCACACAATGGCCAGCATGGCGGCAGAATTGCTGGCTTTGGCCGGGAACATGATTGTCAGCCCGTTAAGCGCCAACCCCCAATTTATCGTTGACGGCAATCCCGTCTACTATGATGGCAATGGCGTCGTGCTGACCGCGATCAGCGACAATGCGTCGGAGTTGATCTACCCCTCCGGGGCAGGCTACGAGGCGACGCCGCCGCAGGTGGGCGCGGATAAGTATTACCAGGTGATGTTGCTGGCACGCTACTTCGAGGCCGGCAGTACCGATCCGGTATTTGTGCCATTTGCCAGAACGCAGTTGGCGGCGGGCGTCGGCGGCCTGGACGTGCAGGCGGGTTCGGAGCTCGTTGTCTTTTGGACGATAACCTTCAGTTAAGAGGATTTTATCATGGCTGGAATTTTTCCGCCGGTCGTTGGCTACCGTGACACTATTGATGCGCTTAACGAGCAAACCATGAATCGGCCAATTACGGCGCTGGTTCAACGTACCGACTATCTTAAGGCGTTGCTGGAGACTATCGCCGGCACACCTCCGTTCGAGGCGGTTCGGCTTTCTGGTGTTGCCCTGTCGACGACAGATGTACCGACAGTATACGATTTCGTGTATCTCGAAGAAGTTACCGGCCATTTTGCACCGGCCGAGGCGAGGGCCATCCCTTCAGCGATCGAGGCTTACGCCAGCGCTGGACTGACGGCCTATGCTGTTGGTCTCCTGGTCGATTCTACCAGCGGTTTTGGCACGGTTGTGACCTACGGCAAGGTAGACCTCAGCAGCGTTTTGCTGACTACACTGCTCGAGACCAACGAAGTCTTCCGCGATGGCCCGTACTTCCTGTCTACGTCCGAGCCGGGCAAGATGACGGCTAACCCGCGTGGGCCGGCAATCTACCTGGGCTACTTTCTGGCAGACGCGAGCAACCCGGGTTACGGCAATTTCGCCGTTCTGGCGCCGCAGCTCAAGGATATCTGGCAGGCGCACCTGCATTATAACTTTGCCCTGGCGGCCCAGCCGGCCGGCGATAATGAGCCGACCGGCATTACGCCAACCGACATGCACTATGTGCGCGGTATTAAGCCGGACGACTATCAGCCCGGGGGTGGTCACGCCGGGGACGATCCGCCGATTCGCGCTCTGGTTACCGGCGACTGGACCGGGACCGGCAGCGTGACCTATACTTTCTGGGTGACGACTACCGATGACACCCTAAGCGGTGCCCTGGTGCACTGGTCGACGAGCGACGGCTCAGACGACGTTGGCGGCGCCGCCGGCGTGCGCCTGATGGCTTTCAATCAGCCGATCGCCGTGGGCGTTAAGGGCCTATACTTTACGCTCGAAAAGGGTGGGGCGTTTACTACCTATACTACGACCGCCGACTTCGACGAACTGGTCACCGGAGCTGTGGCCCAGGTGGAGCGGCAATGGACTATCCCGGTGCCCAGCCGAGTGCAGGGCTGGCTGCAGAAATGGGTCAGGGCTCCGGGCGGCTATACGGGCTCAACGCCGACTACCGAGACTGTGGTGGTCATGTATTTGTTTGGCCGTTACGTCAACCCGGACAAGCGGGCCTTTGAAGAAATCAATATCGCGGTTACCAATGCCGGGGGTCACTTTTCCGCCGGCACCGTTAATCTGAGTGTGACAGATCGCTATGGCACGGTGATTGATACATTCAATAATGTTGACTATAGCGGAGTTGCCCTGGCAATCAAGGATGGTGGCAGCGATTACGATCTCTGGCTGGTTATCAGCAAGTACGATGATGCCGGCAGTCCGGTAATCGACAGCGGCGGCGGCTTGCAGGTTACCGACTCGTGGCAGGCGACGTTCCAGGATGAAGCGCCTGGCGCCGCTTTCGAGTACGCGGTTGATTTCGATCCGAATCTGGATGCCTACTATCCGCCGCGCCCGCTGGCAGCGGTTGTAATGGAGATCAACGGCATCACCCTCGGCCCGCGCGACGTGTTCGGAGTCGATCTTGGGGCCTACCTGGCCGGGCCGCGGACGCTGTTCTGGTATCCGGATGATTATGCCAGAGTGCCGTTCCCGCGTGATTGGGAAACCGAGGCCATCCCCGGGTCGTTCGAGTTCCAGACCAACACCATGTTGTATTTCAACCGCTTAGCCATGGCCGCAGCCGGCATCGTTACTTCCCTGATTCCGGATCCGGAATCCCCCATTACCGTTGTTGATGCCCTCAGCGGCGAACCGGCCAGCATCGGCGACCTGAAAATCAGGGCCGACCTGACCGTTTTGCTGGAGGACGTTTTGCGGACTGGTTATCTGGCCGCGAAAGGCGTCGGTAGCAATGGCAAGTTGCAGACCGGCGCGGTGGTCGAGAAGCTTGAGAGTGGCCCCGGAATCGAGGTCAGCACTATCAACGGAGCCCCGGCCGGGCAAGGCACGGTGCGGATTTCGTACAGCGGCGAGGGGCTCGGCGTCGGCAACTTCGAGGACATTACCCTGCAGAACGCCAAGCAGGAGGTAGTCCCAGATAAGTTGTTCTCGTTCATCAAACTGTTGGCGTGGGATTCCGGCGGTTCCAGCAATATCGACTCGGGATTTTTGGCCCAGTTGCGCATACCGCCATCCCTCACCGGATATTACCGGGCATTACTGTATTTCTCTATCTTCGGACTGGAGAAGATTGATACGGGTATAAACGTCAACAACACACTGTGGGCTGGTCTGACGATGACCTACAGCATCATCCGCGACTATTCGCTGGTTGGAGGCGTGCCGGCTTATGTCGATGACACCTTGCTGGATGCTAACGAAGTCAGTTACCAGTTACCGAACGACGTGCCGTTCGGGCGTGCCGCCGGGTCGTCCGTTCCGGGAGTAGCCTACCGGGCATATGATCCGATCTTGCTGCATAACGATGCCGCTTTGACGCCGGTCGCGGGCGAAGTGACTGATCCGTTTATGCCGACCGGAATCCCAACTCCAGGAGACGTGCCGGCGACGTTCGCTCTGCTAACGGCTGGTGATCTGCTCGCGATCAAAATCGTGCGGTCGAGTCCGACTCTGACGCATCAGGGCGCCAATAAAGAGTACACGGCGCCGATTGGCATTATCAAATTGCGCTGGAAGCTAGTAGGAGTCTAAAATGGCCCAAGGCTGGAACCTCGAATGGTTGAACGCGAATGCGGAACGATCGTTTCCGTTCAAAGAAGACGTAAGCCGGCAAGACATCAACGCGCTTATTCGGCTGCCTAACTCGTTAATCGTCGACCTGGTCTTTGTAGTCCCGGCCGGTTCTGATTATCGGTATTGGCTAAAGTCGCTCATGTACAGCGGCACGCATCTTAATCTGGTGCTGGCCGACGAGTCGGACAACACGGTCGGATCGCTCACGGTCGACCTTGCGACTCATCAGCGAAACGACGCCTACACGATTGTTGGAGAAGAGTCGTTTGCCGGGGCACTTGGCAGAATCGCGCTGGGTGATTTGGCTTCGCTTGGCGAGACGGTACCGCCCGGCGCGTACACGTTCACTCTGGCGGCCACCGAGTTTGAACTTCGTACCGTGCGGCCAGACTTGAGGGCAGTCTACTCGCTTGGCGTGATCGCGGCCGACGGCTCGGAGTCGGAGCCGGCTACCGGCATAGTAAAACTACTGGCCGGGCAGAACATTCGACTGACGTACATTCCGGCAGCCGGGGTCAACCCTGCGGGTATTCGCATCGACGCGACCGATAACCCCGACTACGAGGAAGACTGCGAGTGCGACTCGTCCGTCACTCCGCTTCTGCCGATTCGCAGCATTAACGGCGTCGGGGCCAATCCGGCGTCCGGCCGATTGGATCTTATCTCGGCGTCTCCGTGCCTCGCTATCACGGCCGCCGGGGACACGGTTATCTTGGAGGACAAGTGCTCGGAGCCGTGCTGCGGCTGCCCGGAAGCGGAGTTTCTGACCGAGCGGCTTAAACTGCTGGAAGACACGCTTCTCAAGCTGGAGGACACGCAAAGTCAGTTGGCCGATAATGAACGTGATTTCTACCGAGACGTTCTCGAGACGCTGAAATAGATTGCTGCCAGCCTAAGCTAACAGCTTGCCCTCGCCAGGCGGCAGGGCTTCAGGGCCGATCTATGACGGCCCACTGCTCCGTAGAACAGCAAAGCGAAACAGGATGTTCAGAGAGGCATTGACATCAGCATGAGCCACATAACCACAATGCGGACAGCTGAACTTACTCCGCTTGCGCTCTCCGAGGAGGCCGCAGCTCGAGCAAAGCTGACTGGTATATGCCGGATCGACGAAGCCGATGGCAAGACCAGCGCGCTCAGCCCGGTTCTTCACCGACTGAAGCATCAATCGGTAAAACCAGCTGTTGAGCTTCCGACGGGCGCCTTTCCGCAGATGCTGCTTTTTCCGGCTTCGGGGGATCTTCAGATCCTCGAAGACCAACACTGCATCGGCAGGAGCCCACTTACAGAGCGTTGCCGCAGTTTGCCTGCAGAACGTCTTATTCCTGTTTCTGGTTTTCCGGGACAGCCGTTTCAGCGTACCGCGGACGCTTTTCGTGTCCGTGCGCTGTGCCTTCTTCCCGGCGAGTTTGGATTGGAGGCGGGAGCGAACCTTGCGGGTTCGCTTGTTGCGTATGGCGAGTTGCTTTCCACTGACGACCAGCGTAGCTTTCTTGGTCGAGGCAACCAGGGCATTGTTGACGCCAAGGTCAATCCCGACTGGAATGGTGCCTTTCGGGTCTGGAACCTCGAGAGTGAGACAAAGCGTTGCTTTGCCGTTGTCCCGAATGACCAAGCAATCGACCGGTTTGGCCTTGGACAAATCTCGCTGAAACCGTTCAGGAATTCGGTAATTGATACGCTTACGGCCGTTGACAGTCCAGATAGAGAGTGTACTGTCTTTACGGAACGAAGCGTCGCGGCCGGCCTTGCCAATCAAAAACAAGGCTCGCGGTCTTTTGAAAAGAAATGGCTTGCGGATCGCTCGACGATTGGATTTGGCGGCACTGTATGCCGCCGTTGTCAGCCGGATCGCCGAACAGCGAAGCTGGGAGGAAAGCGTAGTTGGTATCTGATGATAAACTATTCGTTGGAGCTCAATTGCGCCAAGCGGCTTGCCGGCGTTGAAAGCAATAGGCGAAATTGTGCGTTGATACCGATTGAATTCTTTGACAGTTGCCGAGATATCAGGGCTCGTCTCGAGGATAATCGGGATTGTGCGTTTAATATTCATACTAAGACTGTATCACTGCTTTTGGAGGAGTACAAGGGCTAGTGGAGAATTTTATTGAGTACCTTACCGCAAATGAGCACATCGCCTACCCGTTCGGGGAGGACGCGGCGGCGCTTGTCCCCGAGTGGGACGACGTAGCCGTTACCGGCGACGCGACGATGCCGAAAGACTTCCTGGCCGACGCCGTCATCGTGGTGCCTGCAGAGCACGCCGGCTATCTGTACCTGCAGGATATTCACTGTACCAGCCTGACCGAGTACGTGCTTAATATCTATGATGAATTTGGCGTTAACGTCATTGCTCTAGCAATCGATATTGGGCCTCCGGTACCGCCAGAGCATTCGGTTATCCAGGAAATCTCCGCCGGGCCAACGGTATACGCAGTACGGATGTTGACCGGCCCGAGCTTCATTGATTATCTGAATAAGATTGGCACTGACCTCGGGCTAGGCAATGCCGCTCAGTTCGGTGTGCGCCTGCCTTTCGAAACCGCCGCTATCGAGTTCAGGCCTCGCAGGGTAGAGAAGATCATTTTCAAGGATTCGCTTAGCGGCTTAGATTACGAGCTCACCGAGGATGTAAACCTGCATGAAGGCTATAACATAGCGCTTGTAGAGGCACTGGGGGAAATTTCAGTTGAAGCGGATCCCGGCCTGGGACAAGGAAAAAATGATGAAGTTTGCGGTGGCGTGCAGCAACCCTCCTGGCAAGATAAACTGACCAGCCTTTCCGGCAGCCGGACTGACGAAGACGGCAACATCAGTTTGCGCGGCGACCGTTGCCACCGGATTCAAGCCGACCCGGTTAACTACCGCCTTCTGATCTATAACGATTGTCAGGCAGGTTGTACTGCTGAAGACTACGCGTACACCGCCTACGCGCTGGAGAATATGTTTGAGCGAGCCAGGAGGCTTTGGATGGGGGCCTTTGACGAAGACCCAGCCTATGCCAATTTGCTGAAGGTGATAGAGACGCTAAATGAGCATATCACCGAATACAATGATGATATTTTTCCGAAACTGCGCACCGTCGGCTGCTGGGGGCATATCATCGTTGGAAGTAGCCTCGAGGGTGGCGGAGCACTGGGAAGTCGGGCTTACGCCACCGTGGCTCTGGTATTTGTCAATCGTACTTCTGAGCCGGTCACCCTGACTGGCTCACTGGCGTTCAGCAAGCCGGTCAGCAAGGTCACGGCTAAGTATGAAGGAAAAAATCCAGTAACCATTAACATCGGCTCAATCAACGGGACGCTTGCGCCGTTCGTGGAGGCGCACAGTTATCTGCTGGTGCAGAGCAATATGTCCGGCGATAGTCGTCCGGCGCTAGACGGCATGACGGCAACGGTCAATGTAAGCTGGACACAGTACGGTAATAACAAAAATCTTATTCAGGTGATATCGTGAAGAGCTGGTACAATGAGAATGAGGGCCGGGCTTATCCGCTGCGCGAGGACTCACCACGGGTGGACGTGCTGGGCCGTAAGTTGCCGGACGACGTTATTGCTGACATTGGCCTGGTTGTTCCGGATGATATTACCGAGGATATCTTTCTCAGTGCTCTCAGTGTGTCCCCAAAGCTTGTTTCGCTGGTGATCGGCACACCGGAAGAGGGCTTACTTATTGGCACTTACTCCCGTCCGGTCAGTGCCTACGCGCCTCTACCGCTTCTCGGAATCGCCGACAATGTTTCCGGCTACGTGGTTTTTGGTCACGGCATCAGTGGCGCCGTAGCGAATTACCGGTTTTCCACCAAGGAGTCAACACCGTTCGCCATTAAAGCTCTGCACACGTTCGATGCGCTGCCGGTTGAGTTTATCGGCAAGCTGGGAGCGGCTGCGGTGTTGCGTGGCATTATCAAAATCGAAGTCAACGCTAATGTTGAAGTCAGCTACGACGGGATAGGCAATGCCATTGTTTTCTCATTGGCCGAGAGCGTTCGGGATGAGTTTGTCGGACCCTGCGCGCGAGCGGACGCCATTGCCGGATGCGGAGTGCCGCCGCTGCGCTCGATAAACGGCGTTTGTGCCGCCGCCGGCGGGGCCATTACCATTGAGGTCGAGTGATGCCTGAAGTCCATCAAATAGAGTGGCGCGACAGCAACAACGATCGGGGTTACCCGTTTTCGGATGATGCCGGTTTGCGGGCTGAGACCGGCCTGCCACTGCCGAACGACGCCTTTCTGGATGCGGTGTTCTTTCCGATCGACTTGGTTGGCTCCCTCTACCTGTCATTGATTAACAAGGCCAACGGGGTAGTCGAGATCGCTGACTCGGCAAACGGCAGCACTAAGGGCACCGCGGCAATTATTGCCGGCGAGGAAACCTTGGAGTTCAGCGACGTTTACGGACGGCCGACGGGAACTCTGGTAATCGGGCCTGGGTTTGAGGGCACAAGCAGCCTTACTGTGCTTGATGCGGAAAACGCGGCCTTTGCCGCCGCCTGCGTCTTTCCACAGAATCAGCAGGGTGTCAGGGGCTTTCTGTTGCCTGATGGCACACTGGTAACCGGAACTGTGATTATTCGTGGCGGCAACGGCATCAGGGTCGATTCCGCGATGGAAGACGGCAAGTTCGTTATTCGGCTGCAGGCGGTCGGCGTCGGCAGTTCTGCCGATTGTATCAGTCTGCCGCCGGCGGTAACCTGCTTGAAGATCTCCCAAGCTGATGACAGTAATCTGACTATCAAACAGAGCGCTGCAGCGGGCGGCGTCATGTTGGAATTGGGGGCCAGGGTGTGCATGAATGATCTGTGCCCCGCTAAGAACGTGCCGGACGAGACTGGGGAGTTGCCACTGACGTCGTCCGATCCCTGCGGTGAAGACCCGCCGCAGCCGGAACCCCCGTGGCCACCGGATCCTGGTTTCGGGCCGGTTAGCTGCATTAGCCACAACGGCCGCTACTTTCTGGTGGCGATGTCAGACATGCTGGCGGTAGAACCGTCGGATGAGCCGAACGCGGTCGGGACTTCGCTTGAAGGCGCCAATATGGAAGGCCTGCAGAAGATCATTGATCTCTTGCCGCCGCGGGCGGCGCAGGCGATAAAAATTCGCGTGAAGGGCTGGTAACGATGCCGGAATACACAACAGAGTGGATCAACCAGAACCGTTACCGTCGCTATCCGTTTATTGAGGATACGGTGTTAGAGGACGGTACGGCGGTCATGCGGTTGACGGATGACTGCATCGTGGATGCGTACTTCATTGCTTACAACACCGCCCTGCCTAACTTAAGGCTGCACAGCGTGGCGGTGGACGGCGGCGGCGTTTCTGTCACCTTCACTTTCCGCGCCGGGGTAGCTTCTGAGTATGCCATAATCGTCCCAGGCTCGGTCGAGACCACTTATGAGGGCACCGTGAGGGTTACTGCCGGAGGGTTGTTGTCCGTCTTGCTGCGGGTGATGTTTGCCGAAGGCGTAGCCGAACTTGCTTCCAACCCAGTTTACCAGGGGAACACGTATACGTTTACGGACGCGTTGCTGGAACCCTGTGTTGCGGTCAAGCAATGGAATAATCGGGTTGCTTCGGTTAATGCTAAAACCGAAGAAGTTTATTTTGGAGATGGAGTTAATACCCGCATCACTTTGGCGCCGGATTTGAACGTGTTGCGGGTTACGGCGGCGATTGGTGAGGGGCTGGGTATATCCTGCGAGCCCGCCGCCGGCGGCGCTGCCGATTGCAGCGAGGCGATCTACTACATCAATGGCCGCCACCCGGACTGGCTTGGGCGCTTCGGCCTGCGCGGCGGCGGCGGAATTATGATTGAAGCAGATCCGGCAAATCATAAACTTACAATCAAAACGGCGGTCGACAAGCGGCGGCCAAAATGCCGCGACCCGAGGGACATCTGATGGCGGTAAGAGAGCCCTTCGAATATGCGGCCTGGTGCGCTGGTCCGTCAGTGGACATCAGCCCGCCGGCTGACTTTCCGATTTGCACGGTAATCTCTTACGTGCGGCCTACCCTGGCGCTGCATCATATTGATATGACGTTGCCAGACCTGGCGCCGCCACCGCTTTGCCCTTGCATCTGGACATATAATACCGAGATGGAGGACAGTAACTTCTCGATCGAGATGGCCGCTATCAGCATAGGGGAGATCTCGGGCTTCTTTGAGGTAAGGCCAAAAGTCGGTCTGGCACAAGACTGCTGCGCGCCGGAGTTCAACGTCAGCATCGACATGAAGCTTCCTTGCATGGCGTTTGAGCCGTCGCTGCATCTGTCAATCAATACCGGCCTATTCAGCGGCAGTTTTTGTAAGGACGAATGCGACCTGCAACTGAATTTGAAGCTGTCCATTCCCGAAGTCGACTGCATCAATTTCTCTGCATTGGCAACCGGAACGTTCACCGGAGTCGGCGGAAAGTTCGACGTCACTTTGGCTGAGAACGTTTCTAACTGTCAGCTGAGACTTAGCTACAAGCTCTCGATTCCCTGTTTGCATTTTAACGTTGCCGATGCCCAGGACGTTATAATCGGTGTTGGGGGTCTTGGTGGAGAGTTTGATCTTGCGCTATCAAAGTTGGCAAATTGCACGCTTAAGCTGAGTGGTCACCTTAGCCTACCATGCATGCCGTTTAACGTCTATAACACGCAGGTCTTCTCAGTTGTTCCCGATGCCGGATTTGATGTAAATCTGGTTAAGATGGCAAATTGCACGTTAAAGCTCAGCCAGCATATCAAATTTCCCTGCATGCCGTTTAACGTTGCGGTTTCAAATACGGTAACGATGGGTAATTGGGACACCCCGGTCTTCGATGTAGCGCTGAAAAAAATGTCAAATTGCACGTTGAAGCTCAGCCAGCACCTGAGTTTGCCCTGCATGCCTTTTGAGGTATCTGATGCCCAGGATCTTATAATCGGCCCCGGCGGCTATGGCGGAGAGTTTGATCTCGCACTGTCAAAGCTGACCGGCTGCGGATTGAAGCTCAGCGGCCACCTTAGCCTACCTGGTACTGGTCTGGAAGTTCTCGTTTCGGCGGAATACGCCAATAAAACGTTCAAAGTCTGGAAGCGGACTGTGAATCTATACAAGTTTGCGAGTGCCAGCGAGAAAGTAATCTTCGTGGCCGTTTCTTGCGATGGGTAAAGCATATGAGTTTACAGGAAAAAGGTGGCAATTTGGTAGTCAACAGCGGGGGCGACCTCTTCGATGATCCTGAATGCTGCTGTGCCGATGTATGCCCGACAGGAGACTGTTCTACGTGTACAGATCTTACAGGAGTAATTAGTGGTCAGACCGGTTGCTCTGAAGTTAACGGTACCTATCCCCTAGTTAGAAGTGGATGTCACTGGACCGGAAGTAATAGCTCAGGTGCAGTGTTACAAATCTATTGTTACTTTGGCTTTTGGGTTTACCAGGTAACTTATCTAGGCTCCCATAGGGTAACCCACCAGATCGAAGCAAGTCCGTGTCCACGAACCGGGCTTATACCCCTTGCTGCATGGTCGCTTCCTTGTACCTACCCCTCGACGTTAACAATATCGTGATCATTATGACAAAATTCGTAGAAACAGACCATTGCGGGCAGGGACGCTTTATCGATCGGTGCAGGGACTGTCGCACAGATCAGAGCTGGCGTGATTTAATGCGGCAAGATTGGGAAGTCCCAGACGGTTGGGACGAGGTCTGCCCGTGGGGAGTAACTTTGGAGCAGTTAAAAAAATTGCCGATAACGCCTACGCCACAGAAGTTCCCGTCGCTCATTAAAGAAGCGAAGAACCTTGCTGGTTGCGTGGGCCGGGCTGCCAAAGCCCTGGTTACCCATAAAAAGGTGCTGGCACCTACGGAAATTAGGGCGGAGCGTATAGCAATCTGCGAGAAGTGCGAGTACTTTGCTAAGGACGCCGTCCGGTGCTACAAATGCGGCTGCAAGCTTTTCGCCAAGGTCGCTTTGGCTACGGAAGCGTGCCCGGAAGGCAAATGGCTTAAAACTAACGAGGTGCCTGAATGGCAAGAACTATTACCCTGAGGATGTCCCGCGCCCAGGATGACGCCGCACTATACCAGTCGTACCTGATGCGGGTAGAGGTAATTGCTGCCGAAGAGGTAAGCGATAAGATTTTTATCATGCAGCGCAGTCTGTCGCCGGCGACGAAAGACGAACCGTTGCCCGACCCGATTGACCGATTCAGCTCGATAGCCAGCCCGGTCGACCTGGAGCAGTACCCGGAGGACGCCCCCGACTTGGAACATGAAATTCCCTTCTACCGAGCGAGTGCGGTCGAGTTGCTGTTTCGCAGTCTAACAGAACTGCAGGACACCTGGGCCGACATTCAGGAAGACGTGCAGGGTTTGATCGACGCCTTGAACACCGGGCTGGTAAACCCGGTAACCGTGGACGTGGTGATTGCCTGATGAATGTTTTGATTACACGACCGTTGGTACGGAAGATCCTGACCACCTCGTTTCTGGTTGCGTTCCCGGAGTTTGCCAGTTTACAACCATTGCTCAGCAACAACCGGACGCCGGTAAAAGCGCCGTGCCCGGGCTGCGGCAGTGCCAGGAAGCCTGAGGAGCGGCTGGTCGGCGGGTTCGTGAATATTATACGTTCGTTGGCTCCGAGTCGGCTGCAGGGATTGAAAAGCCGGCTGAACGCAAGTAAGTTTCAGTTTAATGGCTTCAACCATGCCCGCCAAACATATGAGGTGATGACGCGATGAGTGAGGCGAATATTCTTGCTAATCTAGGAATAAAAGGCGTCGCTGATATTGGCGGTACCGCTGACCATGAAGGTTTTCTGCTGAGGGCTAACGCTGCCGGCAAGATTGATACTTCCTGGCTGGGCGCGGTGCTCCTGTCACCGTTGTACGCCACCTACTACATTGACGATACCAACGGCAACGATACTACCGGCAACGGTACGGTTGGGGCGCCGTACAAGACGATCACCAAGGCGGTCGCCGTCAACCTGGCCGCTACGCCTAGCGAGATGGTGATGATTTTGTCGCCGGGCGTTTACGCCGCTCCAGAGCTGACCCACGCTGACCAGGATCACATCGTCTTCAGCGGCTCGGACCCGCATATAGTTGAACTCACCGGCAACGTGAAGATGAACAACGCCAACGGCGGCTTCAACCGGGTAACGCTGGTCGGAGTGACCGCCGATGTTGTTGAGGATGTTACAACCAGCTCGACCTTTGAAGTGGCTATGCTGGCCCGCGCCATTGTCGACACGATTCGCTACGTAATCGGCGTCCCGGGCGAATACGGCACCGTCTATCAGATGCCCGGCACCTCGCTGATTAACAGCCCGCCGACGAATCTGGCACTGGTCACTGCCACCGCGACGATGCAACTGAACAAGGTCCCGGTTGGCGTGCAGAACGGCGTCAACACAACGTTCACGCTGCCGTCCGCGCATGCTTACATCCCTAATAAGCTGGTCGTCTACCTGAACGGGATCATGTACGGGCCGGCCGACATCCAAGAGAACGGCCCCGGATATACTACCTTTGACGTAATCGGCGGGGTCTTGCCGGATGCCGGTGAGAGCGACGTCTTTACTATCTCGTACTTCACCTATGCAGCCTGAGGAGTTTGACCCATGGGTATCAGAGCAGAGCAACTCAATGATAGTACGATAACCGCCGCGCAAATCGCCGACTCGGCGGTGGTCACTGCCAAATTGGCCGACTCGGCGATCGTAACTGTCAAGCTGGCCGATTCGGCGCTTACGACCGCAAAGATCGCCGATTCCGCGCTCACGACCGCAAAGCTGGCGGACAGCGCAATAATTGCCGCCAAGTTGGCGAACACCGGCATTTCGACGGCGAAGCTTGCGCTCAGCTCGATCACCGGCGCTCAGATCGCTGATACGGCGGTGACGGCGGATAAGATAAAACCAACATGCATTACTGCGGCGCATATTGCGGCGACCAGCATTACGACTACCAGAATCGCCAATGCCGCGATCATAACCGATAAACTTGCGTCGAGCAGTGTGACCGCGTCGCGACTCGCCGATTCAGCCGTTATTAACCGCAAGTTGGCAACTACATGTGTGACAGCAACGAAGCTGCAGCTTACGAGTATCACGGCCTCGCAACTGGCTCCGCTGGCGGTCACGGGTGCGAAAATCAACACGGCCACAATTGCCAACGTCAAGCTCGTGGACAGTACGCTTACGGAAGCCAAGATTGCGACGGGCACACTGGTTGCTCGAGTCCTGGCAACAAACGCGGTGATCACGGCCAAGGTGCTCGATTCGAATATCGTCGAGAGTAAGCTTGTTGACTCAGGGGTCACGAGTAGAAAAATTGCCGATAGTGCGGTGATTACGAGGAAGCTGGCGAACAGCAATGTCACAACTAGCAAGTTAGCAAACAGTAACGTGACAACTGCCAAGATCGCGGATGCTGCAGTGGATACGGATAAGCTTGGGTTTACCTTCGTTGAAAATGAAAAACATACTGCTGCAAGCACAATTACTGCATTCCAACTGGATCACACCCCGGCCCCAGGCAGCTCGTTACGCTTGTTCTTTAATGTAGACAGGTGGTGCCCGACGGACGACTATACATTATCGAATTCCTCGGTAACATTGCTGAAGGCTTCCCAAACCAGTAGCGACATTACGGTTAGCGACTATCGTTACTGAACTTAATTCTCGCGTGTACCCCGTTATAATTATATGAGCCGTAGTTTAACTAACGGGAGGCTAACAATGTCTAAGAAGATTCCTTTGAACCATGGCCGGGTGGCCCTGGTCGACGATGATGATTACGCGTGGCTGAACAAGTATGCGTGGTACGCCGACTGGAATCCACACACCCAGTCATATTACGCAATGCGCACGGTTAGATATGGCAAGCGCAAGTACAATAAGAAGCGTAAGATTTATATGCACCGCGAGATTCTTAATGCCCAACTAGGCCAGCAGGTCGACCACAAGAGCCACGACACGGAAGACAATCGTAAAGCGAATCTGCGGCTTTGTACAAATGCGCAGAACAGTTATAATCAAAAGCGGTGTAAGAAGGGCAGTTCGCAGTATAAAGGTACTTGTTGGTATAAGCCTTACCAGAAATGGATGGCCCGTCTCCAGTACAAAGGCCGCCAATACTTCTTGGGTTACTTCACCGTCGAAGCTGAAGCTGCTCAAGCCTACGATGCGGCGGCCCTCAAGTACTTCGGCGAATTTGCTAAGCTTAACTTCCCTAACAAGAAAAGCACATAACTGCTTTTCTTTAGCTGTCGGTTAATCTTTCCCCCAAAGCAGTTATACTGAACCGCTTAATAACCAGCCACTTCCTGTTATAACTGTTTAGTAATAGTGTAGTTTAACTCACAACCAGGGAGACCCCCATGAATACCGCCCCCAAACAACTCGACTCTGCGCCCGATGTCTTCGATACCGGGTCTGCGCAGCTCGACTCCCCACCCAACGTGTTTGCAGATATCGAGCTTAAGCAACTCGATTCCAGCCCGACTCTGCTAAACACCAAGCCCGGGCTCAAAATGATCACTGACGCCGCTACGGGAAAGAGGATCCCGGAGTGCCTGGCTATTGCCCGGCGCCTTGGCGTTGATGGTTGCCCCGCGTTCGGCCGCGGTTGTTGTGCCGAGTGCGATGAGTGCGGCACTGAGCATTGCCCGAATGAAGAAGCAGTGCACGCAGCGCTGTTCCCCGAACCGGAAAAGGAGAAATAGCCCGGACCGCGCCGCCCGGAAAGTCGGCGCCCTGTACAGCGAGCCTTTGGTGGCTTCCGGCCTGCAAGCCGGTATAGAACTGCCGGATACGCCGGTAGGATCAAAGCCACTGCTGGTAACAACCCAGCACGAGATGCGGGTGCACGGTGCACGCGTAGTCGGGTCTCGTTCGCTGTACAGGCTATACCACTTTCAAGTTCCCTAACCCAAGCCCAAGGAGGACGCCATGATCTTCAAAGATCAAGGTAATGTGCTCATCCACCTCTTCGGCCTGAGTTACTTCTCAGGGCTTCTTGGCACCTTTGCCAGGGTGCGGGCGCTCTCTATCGGAGCGTTTACGCTGTTCTACACGAGCAGCAAAACGCTGGGGAGTAATATAATGCTGGAGCAGGACCAGGGCTTGCGTCCTAAGCGGCGCAAAGTTCTGGCTGAGTGGGATTCATAGCTGTAAAGCTTCCCGACCAGGGAGAAAAGCAGTTATGTGCTTTTCTTTAGCTGTCGGTTAATCTTGCCTGAAAATCGGTTATAACCGTAGAGAGTGTAATTGCAACTCTTTAACTTACCCATACAAGGAGGAAGACATGTCAACTTTTAAAGCACTTGATCGCAGCGGATCCCGTTTTGACCACGACCCCGACATCGAAACTCCTAAAGAGTTTGTCGACGGAAACGAAGACGATCTTTATGAGCCCTATGACGCAGCCGCAGCCGCAGCCAAATTAGAGACGACGTATCAGGAATTACAACGGCTGGACGATGCTGGTTTTCCTGATCCTTTTCTTGACGAGGTCAAAAGCAGAGTACCCACCCGTCCATGCGGTGGAAGCCTCTGCTGAGAATCAATGTAGGATTAATACTTTCTAACCACACACCAATGGAGGAATCTAATGAACACTTCCACAATCACCAAACTACGCAAGCTCCACGCCTGTGGCGAGGCTGTCGAGTGGGCCGAGACGCAACCGTCCTTTGCCGCAGCCTGGCGCAACTGCCAGCGCGGCGGCTGGATGCTGTGGCTGCTGACTCATACCGGGTGCAAGCAGGGATCGCCGAAGCACCGCAAGATTGTCCTGTCGGCCTGCGACTGTGCCCGGCTGGCGCTGGACAAGGTGCCGGACGGCGACGACAGGCCGCGTATCGCTATCGAGACAGCGGAAAGCTGGGCGCAAGGTAACGGTGCAACACTTGATCAAGTAAAAAGTGCTGCTGATGCTGCTTGTACTGCTTATGCTGCTGCTGATGCTGCTTATGCTGCTTATGCTGCTGATGCTGCTTATGCTGCTTATGCTGCTGATGCTGCTGCTTATGCTGCTTATGCTGCTGATGCTGCTGGTGCTGCTTATGCTGCTGCTGATGCTGCTTATGCTGCTGCTGATGCTGCTGCTGATGCTGCTGATGCTTATGCTGCTGCTGATTATGCTGCTGCTGGTGCTGCTCGGCGCAATACGCAGGCCAAATGCGCTAACATCGTGCGTAAGCGGTTCCCAAACCCGCCAATAATCTGGGGCAATATAACATGAGCCGGGATGGTAAACCGGGCCCTTTTTTATCTATCGTCTTAATCTTGCCTGCAAAGCAGTTATAACCGTAGGAGTATAGGCCGTAACTTTTAACTTAACCACAATCATGGAGGAAAAGGTTATGCTTATCCAGTCAAACCAGGCGCACGCAGAGTTCGCCGTTTTTACCATGGCAGTCCGCGCTGAAGTAACCGCTGTCAGGCTTGCCGTTGTTGACGGCAAACGAACCTATGCTGGAAGGCTGCTCATTCGGCAGTTGGCGCGGGTCAAAGACCGGCAGCAGCGGCCGAGCTGGTATCCAGTCGCACCGGAGCTTTTCCAGCTGCGCTGTGAACTTGAGACGGTTGGCAAGAAGCTGTGCGTGCTGCAACCACAAACCCCAACCATGACGAATTTGCTTACTTGAACTTCCCCAACAAAGAAAGCGCCTAAGTGCTTAGGCGCTTTCTTTTAGCTACTTAATATTCGCCAAAATCCAGCTATAACTATATGTAGAACAAGCTGTAGCTTAACTGCTAACAACAAACAAAGGAAAGCTCCAATGGCACGTGCTTCTTACTTCAAATGTCCGGTATGCGGATTCCGCCACTGCCCCGTCGGGGAACCATGTCCGAACTGTGACGCCAACCCGGACAATCAGGGTTTTTCGTCTGACCTGGTGGACTATCTGGCTCGCACAACTGGCCGGCTGACCAAAAGCTCCTTCGAATTGTGCAATGCCGGGTCGCGGGCCTTCGACCGCTCATAGGCCGGATCGAAAACAAACGCCTTCTGTTCACACAACCCACAACCAAGGAGCCCTGCCATGAAAATCCCCGATTTTCTCACTTCCGAACAAGCCCTCGACGACAGCAAAGTTCTGGCTGCGCTGATACAGGGCTTGTGCGTGCTCGAGAACTGTCCCCAGAAGGGGGTGCAAGGTGCGGCTGATGACTTGTTGCGGATTGTTCGTGCCGCTGGGTTCATGACGCGCGGCTTCACCTGTCCGTCAGTCTGGTCGGAAGACTGGGCTGAGACGTATCGGCCAACCAGCTATGTCAAGGTGGGCGACCAGGTACGGGTCGACAAGTATCCGGTGATCCGGAATGGCAAGGTCTTGCGGAAAGGCGTAGTCTGCGTGGACAGATTTCGTTACCCCGATGCTCCTGCCCCTTGCGGGTCCCGGCTTCGGAAGGGCAAAGACGCGCTGCTTTATCCGTTTGTTCCGGCGTCAGTTTGACCCAGGAAAAAGCGCGCCCGGGTGCGCTTTTTTAGCTATAGGAGGTAATCAAATGCAGCTCTTTGTTTTCAAGTGGCCGCACGAGAGCTACGATGCTGGCCTGGCTGTTGTCGCTGCCGACAGCTGGGAGACTGCGGAGGAGTTCCTTCGGGGCAGCCAGCCGCGGAGCGAAGACCGGTGGCAGCGGGAGAACGCTATCCCGATTGAAAGCTTGGTTGCTCAGGACGAGCCTAAGCTTATTGCTCGGCTAACGTACGCGAGGTACCTACCCCACAAGCCCTGAACTGGAGAACCCAATGAAATGTGCCATTGTAAACACGGCTGACGTCGATTTATCGCTCTGCATGAGCGCCAAGCGATTCACGGGAGGCTGTGCAACCTGCCAGCGCGTGACGCTGTGTAAGCTGCCGGAGGGCCTTCAGGGTCTGATTTCGTTTCACCGGGAACGAATCAAAGCAGACCAAAAACGCCTCGACGGACGATTCGAGGAGTCTCAACAAGAAATCACAAGAGCGAAAAAAGTTCTCGCAAAACGTAGAAAGGCTGCAACTGCATGAAAATCGCTCATCTCTGTAATTACGCTCCAAACGAGTCTGGCATGTACGGGACCGTGAAAGATCTCGTCCTTGCAGAAATCGAGGCGGGCCACGACGCCGGCATGGTAGACACGGTGGCCAACATCTCTCAGTATGGTATTGACGGCTTCATGCCGGAACCGCTTTCGTTCGGCGACGATGCTGACATAATATGTTGGCATCACGCTATGAACGAGACTTGGCTCAACAACAAGCGGAAGAATATCGTGATGTTCCTGCACGGAACCCCGGAGTTTAGTTTTCACACCGAGCTGAGCGGCACAGACCGCCCCCTGTCCGTAATTGTCGGCGCCGCCAACCTTGACGTTCCGGCGGCCTTCGTAACGTTCTGGAAAAGGCACGTGCCCTTCTGGGAGTATCTGCTCGACCGGCCGGTGCATTGTATCCAGCCACCAGCCGACCTGGAGCATTTCCCGGTGTCCGAGCGCAGGCCTAAGGACAACGTGATCAAGCTGGCAATTGTTGACTATTGGCGCCTGACCCGGGAGCCGTTCCAGTTGCTGACGGCCGTTGACGTTCTGCGCAAGATGCAGAAAATCCGGGTGCAACTCGATATCTGGGGCGCGCCCAATCCGCTGCCGGACGTCTGGAAGGTGGCCTTGCAGCGACTGGCCGATGCTGGCGTACTGCGCTTGCACGACCGGACGCTGACTCCCTGGAGCGACATCTACGACAAGACCGACGTTGTGCTGACCATGGCTGCCGAGGAGACTCGGGTAGTGCGTGAAGCTACGTCTTCCGGCGTGCCCGTTGTTCGCGGCCGCATTGGCGACATACTAATCTCGGGCTATTGCTGCGACGCATCAGACGCCAAGAAGTGTGCGGAGACGATTCTGGAAGCATACACGGAGCGGGTGAAGCATCCTGAGCAGTGCGTTGCCCTGCATGTCGATGCCGTTAACTTCTTCTCTTCGGAAGAGTCGGTGGCTCAGTTGATTCCGATCTTCGAAAAAGTCCTGGAGGACAGGCCCGAGGAAGACAAGTTGGCTCATGAAGACGAGAAGCTGGTAAAGCTGGTCGGCAGCGGAGGAACTGACGTTATCGTTCTCAGCCACCACCAGCCGGAGATGACCGGCGTTTGCCTTAAAACGCTGGGTAAGAGTCTGGCGCCGGGCCTTGACCGTTTGCTCTGGATAGACAACGGCAGCACCGACGAGGAGCACGAGCAGATCCAAGCTGCGATGCCCGATGGCGGTACCAGCTTCGGCAGTTCGTTGCTGATTCCTATTCGCAGCGAAGAGAATCGCGGTTTCGCCGCCGGCGCTAACCTTGGCATCCGTCAGTCCCTCGTAGATCAGAGGTGCGAGTACATCGCCCTGGTGAATAACGACGCGGTGGTCTACCCTGGCTGGCTGGCAAAGTTGATCAAAGCTATGGACGTATATCGGTTCAGCGCTATTTGCCCGTTGACCAACGGGGCTCAGCCGACCGGGATGCTGACGATAAACAAACTGCTTGGTGAAAACACGTCTGCCGAGCTGCCGAAGGAGCTGGTCACGGCTGCCAACGAGCCAGAAAACGGTGGATCTGTCAACGTCGCTCTTTGGGAGCGCTACGGGTCTCGTTGCTATATCTGCAACAAGATGCTGTCGTTCTTTTGCTGCGTTATTCGGCGTCGGGCGTTCGAGGAAGTCGGGCTGCTTGACGAACGTTTGTTCGCTTACGGCGAAGATAACGACTTCTTTGCGCGTGCTCGGCAGTCAAAACTCACTTTCGGAGTTGCTTTGGGAGTCTACGTATATCACGAAGGTGCGGTCACTGCCGGCATGCTACCTGGCGGATCGGAGAATCTCAAACAACGGGCCAAGGAATATCTTGAGAAAAAACACGGCAAATAAGTTGACTATCTTCAGTTTGCTGTTATTTTAGTAGGTAACAGCCTCCTTGTTCATGGTGATGGCCCTTTGACTTACAGAGGGCGCGGAGTCGAGCCGCCTCCCCCCAAGGCGGCTCGACTCTTTTTATGGTTAATTTTGTCCGCTAACCTGTTATAACACTATGGTATGAATGAAGTTAACCGTTGGGAGGTTCCAATGTCCCCGATTATCTGGCAAAAGATCATCGCGGCTGCAGCAGCAGCGGGAATTGCCGAACGAGAACTGTACGGCAATCGTAGCTTGCGCACGAAGTTCGCGGCAGAAGTAGGTAGCCGCGGCGGCAGGAGAACGGCGGCGAAACGGCGGAAAACGGCGGCAAACGGCGGCGGCGAAAAGCCGAAGCAGTTAACACTCAATTTGTTCTGATGGCGGAACGGCGGCGGCGTTTTTGCCACCGCCGCGCCCGCCGACGAAGTAAGAGGCAAACTCCTTCCTTTAGCTGGGAGACTGACAATGAAAACGATTCCTCTGTCACAGGGCCAGGTGGCCCTGGTTGACGATGACGATTACGAGCGTTTGAACAAGCATAAGTGGCACGCTCGGTGGAGCCCGAAAACGCAAAGCTTTTATGCTCTGCGCTCCAGCAAAAAAGGCGAGGGCCTTCCTAGGCACACTATTTACATGGCCCGCGATATCATGCATGCTCAGCTAGGTCAAGAAGTTGATCATAAGAGCCACGATACGCTGGACAACCGTAAAGTAAATATGCGGCTTTGTACGTGTAGCGAAAATCTAGGTAATCAGAAAAGGCATAAAAAGCACAGCTCGCAGCACAAAGGCGTATATTGGCATAAACAACACCACAAATGGCACGTCTACATCAGCTGTAAAGGCTGCCGACACCACCTGGGCTACTTCTACGACGAAGACGACGCTGGCCATGCCTACGACCGTGCGGCCCTCAAGTACCACGGCGAGTTCGCCTGGCTTAATTTTCCTCAACACCGTAATGGTATACCTCCAGTCTGACGCTATGGTATAGCAACTTGGAGGTATACCATGGCTAAGAGTACACACAACCCTTTTGGGGTTAATACGCCTGATCCTGATGACCGCCTCATAATCCGCAAGTTCTTTCAGGGCGACGTGATTACTTTCGTTGTCAAAGTTGAATACGGCGGCAAGCCGGCCGACAAGATCAACAGCCGCGTGCGTTGCGTCTTAAAAGATCAGCGCTTTACCCGGGAAGTTCTCTGGACCGGCACTTGGGGCGAGGGCATTGAGTCTACCAGCGTTCCGGGAGTACTTAAGGTTACGCTCCCCCAAACTTTGGCCGCAGTCTTGCGCCGTGGGCCGTTTCTTTATGCGGTCGATGTAACCGATCCGCTCGGAAATAACCGTCAGACAGTTGAAGAAGGCACACTGCTAATCGATTACTCCGCCGGCGCTCCGTTGCCGGATGTTCCCTACCGCAGTGACGTTTGAAGTCGGCAATTTTTTACGCAATGCGGCTGCCGGGACAACCTCCGGTAGCAGCAAGCGGCAAAAATTGCGGGTTTTGGAAGATTTGGCGGAACACTTCTTTTAGCTATCGTATTCAGCTAATTTCAGCAGCGGAATCGTATACTTATTGCCCGTGCGCGGCAGTACGTGCGTGTTCCAAACATCTGGCGTAAATTGCCAAAGATGCAGGGGGCCGGACTTGACTGTAGCAAGATCAACACCCACAAGCGCATTTTCTACATCGTCAAGATTCAGTGGCCAACAGCCCAGGAGGGCGTTTATGTGCCGTACGGCCCGCGAACCCCGAATAACTACATCGCTGCCGGGCGTACGCCAGCCCAGGCTTTGCGGGTTGTTTTTGCCCAGACGTTCCGTCGGACTGACAACGTAAGTTTTTGATAATAGCTTGCATATACTCGCAAAGAAGATGCTGGTTACACTCGGCCGCTCGATTATCGAGTACTGTGTAAACATACTGATAACGCTGGCGTTTTGCTTTATATCGAAGAAGTTGCAGATCCAGGCATAAGCGACGGCCGCTGGCACGGCGCTGCACAACTCCTCGTCTTTTGCTCGGAATTCTCGCAGGCACGTCGCCAGGAATGGCAACCAGCCCCGTTGCAGCTTGGTAATTACTTCTGGCTCGAGTTGGGCCGGTTCGGCCGTAACGAAGGCCTGCTGGTCCCAGGCAGTGACCGCCGTATTCAGCAACTGCCCGAGAGACTGCGACGCTTCGTCATCCGCCAACGCAATTACCGGGTAGTTGCAAGAGCTAAGCCAGTTGTCGATCTTGGCGCCGGAACCTTTAATCCGGCAGAATAGCGGCAGATCCCCAAGGGCATCATAATCGGCTACTTGTTTTTTGAACTCGGGGATGGGCTTAATCTCGGAGCTGGGGGGAGTCGCCATAAAAATACTGCACAGTTGCCGGAACGAAGTTTCCCACAGCGACGGGTCTTCGGATGACGTGGCGAAGATAAAATGCTTGGGGGAAAGTTTCCGGTTGGCACTGGTTCGGGCAACAAAGTGATGAATAATGTGAGCTAAGGCTCCGGCAATGCCGACCGCCGCCGGGTGGTCGGAAGCGAACAACTGACGGTAATCGTTAAGATCGCCATCCTCCTTGAGCGCATTATAGAGCTGTTGCGTGTTTTCGTTAACGAAGACTCCTGTGCGCTGGGGGTTTATCGAGAAGTTTTTGGCCTCCAAATAGAAATTTGGAAAGTTAATCCGTCCCTCTTTGCTGCCTAACTGACTGATTCCGCAACAGAATTCGGGGGAGTCGAAGGCCTGGAGCAGGTCCAGCCAGTCGAAGCCGGGCAATGGGACCGAGCGCAGATTGATTGGAACTTCTTTGTTCGCCACGCTTAGTTGCTGCCAGACGATATGCTTGAGTCGGCGATTGCCACTGTGGAGTAACTTTGCCGGCAGCTTTACTTCGCCGGGGAATAGTTGCCCGTCGACTTGTACCCGGCAGTGGGCATTGACTTCGTTGGCGGGATTGACTACAAAGCGAGTCGTGTATAGGGCAAAATTAGTCAGCGACTCGTGGCGTGGGAGTAGCAGATGGTACCCCTGGCTGTCCCGCCGGACCAGGCAGTTGTTGATCGCCCTGTCGGTAATTGCACTCTTAACGTATTCGACCGTCTCGATCAGCCCGGGGTCGACGTTCTCGCGGCGCTTCAGCTCCGCCAGCAGGAATTCGCGGTCGAGGTCACCGAGCGTTGCAGTGCTTAGAACCCGAATCAAAGCATCGCGACCCTCTTTATAGCAGCCCTGAATCTGATTGGCTACCCAAGGCCAGATATCCAGAAGAAGTTTCTCGTGGTTGAGGAAGACGGCGGCTTTTGTTTTCGATGGCGGCTCCACCAAATCCAATATTTGCAAGCGCATGCCCCTGTTATGGAGCGTCCGCCAACAGCGCAAGACTTCGCCGAGCTTGAGCGGCGACCGCGGGTGCGTCAGCAATTCTACCCGCTTGAGGTCGGGCAGCTTCAGCAGGGCGCGGTAGTCGCTGACCACGATCGGGTTCACCGGCACCGACGACAGCGTCTGGGCGGAAGAGTAGATAGCCAGAGCGTCCAGTTCGTTGTTGCAGAGAATAACCTGCGAAACTTCTGGCCAGCTTAACTCCCGCTCCATAAAGATGCCAGGTAGGTCATCCTGGATCGGGCAATGCTCCGTCTGTCCGGTGAGCGGGTTGTACGTGGCCAGGTGTGTTACGTAAGGTCCGGAGAAGTACGGTATTAGCAGCAGGTCGTTTTTAATATACTCAGTGTCGGACAGCATATTCAGCACGGCGGGCAACTTCGGGCTGGCCATGCCGCACTGTGTACCCAGCAGGTAGTTGGGCAGGATACCTTCCGACTGCAGGGGCATCAGCACATTCTGCCCGTGCAGCCGGAGCAATTGCCGACATTCTTTGAGGTACGTGCGGAGGTCGTCCTGGTCTGTCGCCGGTTTCAGCTTTGCCTGGATGATGGCAGCTCCGACGGCTTGTCCGAAGTAGCCCTCGAATTCGCCGCCGCCGCCGAACGCCGCCAAGCTTTCGCGGACACTGAGCTTGCGAACTGCCCGCAACAAATCCGCCGGCGTACCGACGAAATGGCAGTCGCTGTGTAAGCATCTGAAGTAAGGACCGGCTAGGCCGTCGTTAAGTAGCCAAAGCGTTGCCGTTCGGCTGCTGTGGAGCGGGCAAGTTTGCGGGCCCGAGCCGACGGGTTCGTTCGGAGTTCCGAGGTGTGCTGGAAAACTGCGCGCCATTATTTTGCTCTACCGCTGGAAATCAGAATGTTTACGCCTTAAAGTACTGCCAAAGACACTTCTCGTCAAGGTTAATCTGAATAGGAGGAAATTCGATGGATCAGGTAACGGACAACAGCCGGCGGACGCTTCTTGCCATTGCGAACGAACACCAACTGCCAGAATACGTTAGCCAAGTGGAGCTGTTGGAGAAGGCGGCGGCTGACCAGCTTGAAGATGACCTGTTCGCCGATAACGCCAGGCGGCAATTTCCGCTGGACAGTGCCGGCAACACCTGGTTATCGGCGGCTTATTTTGTACGCGGTCGTGACCAATTTAGGCCGGAAACGGCCAACTTCATCGAAGGGCGAATTAAAACAGCAGCTAAAATTCACGGCATTACCAAAGATGTCGAGCCCCTTTTTGCCGAAGCCAAAACAGCGGAACTTCTACCAGAAGATGATGACAATAACTATGCGCTCGTAACCAAGGACGCGAACGGTGCCGTTCTTGACCGCCGTTACCCTATGTTCGATGCGCGGGGCATCAAGCTGGCAACAGATTACTTCAAGTTAAACCGCGGCCGCTACCCGTTGGGGATTCGCCGGCGCATTGCTGTTGGCATCTGCAAGAAGGCCGCCACGCTTAATGTGGACGTGCCTGATTTTGTTAGCCGCGAAGCTGGGCAAGGCTTACCGGTACGGTCAGTCCTGATGGATGAACTTCTGATGCGTGCCGAGATGACCAAGGATGCAGAAGCCTCCATTCTGCTGGCCAACGTTAATGAGATTGTAGCTTCTGCAGGGCCAGGGGAGTTGCTGCCGGTGCTGGACAAGATTGCCGAGATAGTCGATAGCGTCGACCGGCTGAACGGATTTACCCGTCTTTACGGCAGCAAATTGCTGCCTCCGGCGGACTTCATTTTTGTGCTGAGCGAAAAAGAAGCGGAGGGTTTTGTAGACGACTCTCTGTTGCTCTCCAAGCATACGTTCAGCTTGAAAAAGCTTGCAACGCTCGAGCCTGAAGTATTCGCCATCCTGGGCGACGACCTGGTTGAGGAGCTGACCGGCGCGGACGCAAAACTGGACGCCACTAAACTAGCGGTGCTTTTGCCGACATTGCCACAGCCGGAGAAGGTCTTGCTCGAGCAACACCTCGCCAACACGTTCGGCTGAAAATGAGTTATGAAGTTGCTGCGAAAGAAGCGTTCGAAAACGACGCGACGCTGGCCGTTGTGCTGATGGCCCTATTGCGACGGGCGTTTGGCGATGACGTCTACTTCTGGGATCCGACTACCGTTTATCTTGAGATTCGCGACGAATTCGGTGCTGAACCCGCTACGATGGCCATGGACCGCATTTCCGCCGCCCAGGTTGTAATTTCCGGAGATGCCTTCTTCCAGGACATTGGAGCTTTCTTCAATATCTGCAACACCTTTGCCAGCGGCCAGCCGGCCTTCAGCGTCTTCGACCCTGTCGAGCCTGAGGAAGCGGCGTGGGCAATTACCGAAGTAGCGCTTATGCGTGACCTGCTGCCGTTCGCCCCGACGATCAGATCTTACCTGCGGCTCCAACTGCGCGCCGACGGTTACACCGAGGAAGATTACCCGGCGGTATTCGATTACGTGTTGACGCGTAAAGTGCCACGGTCACGGGAACTCAAGGACGTTCTAAGCCGGACGTTGCACGACGACCAGCGGGATAATGTCGAGAACTTCCTTCTGGAACAAATGGATAGTGTCGTTCACCAATTCGACAAGATCCCGGGAATGCCTGACACTCTACAAGAGTTGCTGAGGGAGAAAGACCTGGAAGACCTTGCCGAACTGAGGGCGTAAAATGGCTAAAGCCCAAGTCCTCGAAATTGTTGAGACACAAGACCCTGGCACCAAGCGTCCTCACGTACGCTACGATGCTAACCTAGACGGGAAGAATGTTGGGTTTGCCATTATTGCTTCTCCTATCAAAGGTGACCCTCCTGGGGAAATGGCACTTCGTGCATTTTATGTGGCTCCTCAGCATCGCGGTACCGGACTTGCTACGAAACTAATGATTCACGCCCTTACGCAAAATGCGGGGCGCCGTGTAGCTCTTTACCCGCGACCGTATGAAGAGATAAAAGGTAAAGAGCCCCCAAAGTCTACAAAGCAGTTAAAAGCGATGTATAGGCACTATGGCTTTCACGCGTCTCCAACACGGCCAAGATTGATGGTTCAGAAAACTGCCCAGGAATCCGCCGCCGGTATCCCCGACCGCTCGCTTTACGGCGACACCGCTTCACTGCCAATCGATGAGTTACTGAACTACGTAACTCAGGAGCATGATGCTGTCAGGGCCGGCCGTCACACAGATTTACGTTTTGGGGCGGACGACCTCCACAGCTGGGCGGTGCCCAAAGGCATGCCTGAGCCTGGAGAGCGCCACTTGGCCATAGCCCAGCCTTTGCATGCTGGTTCGTATGCTGGCTTTGAGGGCGAGATTCCTGCCGGCGAATATGGCGCCGGCACGGTCAAGGTGCGCGAGCGCGGGACGGTACTGGTCACCAAAGCCGAGCCGGGCATAGTCAACTTTGTCGTAACTCACAAGAAGTACCCCGAGCGCTTTTCGCTGGTGCGCACCAAGGAGCGAAACTGGCTGCTGTTAAACACGACTCCGGTTACAAGCGAAGCCCTCAAGGCCCACAAGAAGGTTCATTACACGATTGTAGACCCCAAGGACGTCGAGAAGGTCCTGGACGGCTCTTACGCCGTCTCAGCCAAGATTGACGGTGCTTCGGCGTTGTTCTCAATCCTGAAGGATAAAATTGAAGCGATCTCGTATCGTACGGATACGCGGGGCCGTCCGATTATCCATACACACCGGATACCAGGGCTGTCCCCCACCAAACCGCCGAAGGAGTTGCACGGGACTGTGCTGGGCGGCGAGATTTACGCCGAACGTGGCGGCAAGACACTGGAACCACAGGAGATCGGCGGCTTGCTCAACGCCTCGACGGAGACCTCCCGCCGCAAACAGATTGGCGAAAAGATTAAGATGAAAGCGGCGATCTTCCGCGTCCTCCACGACAAGGGCAAACTCGTTGACGAGGGCGCTCCCTACGCTCAGCAGATGGCCCGCTTACAGGAGATAGTCAAGTCTCTGCCAAGAGACGTTTTTAACCTGCCGCCGACTGAGACCGATCCGCAACGCGCGCGCGAGTTATATGAAAAGATTCGCAGTGGAAAATTCCCGCTTACGGGCGAGGGCATTGTAGCAACTCCGCTGGCGGGCGGTAAACCCAGCAAGGTAAAGTTCCGCCAGGAGCAGGATGTCTGGATCAGGAACATCTTTCCAGCCGTGATCAGCAGCGGCCCTCCGCGTGCCGGCGGCTTCGAATACAGCTATACACCGGAGGGAGAGACAATCGGCCGGGTCGGTGGGGGCTTTTCTCACGAGACGCTTCGGGATATGTTGGCCAATCCGGATAAGTACGTTGGCCGTATGGCGCGTGTGGCTTCGCAGGGGCGTTTCCCCAAAACTACCGCGCTACGGGCGCCAGGGTTTATTTCTTTACACGAGGATTACCCGGCGGACGCGAAAACGGCGGAGGCAAAACTCAATTACACTAAGGTGCATGGCCATGCCAAAGAACGGGTCGGTTCGATCGGCTGGTACTTCCATAACATGGCCACCCACGGTAACAACGTAGGCTACCAACACTGCGTTGGCGGACCAGCTAATCCGTATAAGCTTCGCCATCATCGAGTCGATGGTAAAATCCAGCATGAAATTAACAAGGAATACGCACGAGGGCACGGTACAGGGAATCAGCCAACCTGGTTCCACTTTAGAAGAAAGACGGATAAAGGTTGGTGGGACTTAGATAGTGCTGTTAAGGTAGATGTAGCTAATGCGCCTAAGAGATATAAGGTGAAAGAAGCAGCAGACAAGAAAAAGATTGTTGCCTGGACCACAGCGGAGAAGGCCGTATTCAAAACCAAGCACGGCAAGGACCCGCTGCTGGCGACTTATGGCGTTTCCTTCTTCAAGGATCCGAACGGTTACTTTTGTGCTACCCACCGCTGTCGGTCAAAGTCCAAGTCGGCCCCGGACAAGGTTACAGCGACAGAGATCGCGCGCATTGAGAAGACGGGAGCGGCAAAAGGGCGTAACAAGTTGCGTACTAAGATAAAGAAGGACGCTAAAGGCTTTACGGAAATCTCGTTCAAAGTGTGCGGAGACGCGGTTTACAGCATGGCGGAAATGCTGGAGTACATTCGCCATACCGGCGCCCCCGGACATAGTTTTGGCATCGAAGTAGATCCTGAAGATCGCACGCGCCGTATGCGCTTTGGCTTCGACGGTGACGGCAGCGATCGCATTGAGGACATCCGCGTCAGTGGCACTGAAGCAGTATTCGAAAGTGATGATGACGGTAACGAGTGGAGCTGGACGGCCGTGCGGTTG
>Ga0307375_10001079_pt1 | contig 30976 bp, 25 predicted proteins | sample TR1MG_FD_202531 | JGI IMG/M metagenome (GOLD analysis project Ga0307375, IMG submission 202531) | Soil microbial communities from Risofladan, Vaasa, Finland - TR-1 | ecosystem: Environmental > Terrestrial > Soil > Coastal area > Acid sulfate soil | place: Finland: Risofladan, Vaasa | collected... | reverse complement strand
TACAACAGCGACCTCGCCGCCGCCGCGATGTGCGCCGCGGTGAGGCCGTAGCGCTCCATGAGGTACTCGACCGTGCCCACCTCGCCGAATTCGTCCCTGATCCCGATCCTGGCGAACTTCGCGGCGACTCCAGCCTCGAGGATGGCCTCGGCCGCGGCGCTGCCGAGGCCGCCGGCGATTTGCGCGTTCTCGCAGGTGAGCACCCGGCCCGTCGAACGGGCGCAGCGGAGCACGCACTCGAGGTCGAGGGGCTTGAGGCTCAACATGTCCACGACAGTCACGCGGGTGCCTTCGGTTGCCAGTAGCTCGGCGGCGGCGAGCGCCTCGTTGACCATGACCGAGCCGAGCGCGAGGATCGCGGCATCGCCGCCCGAGCGCAGCACCTTGGCCTTGCCGAACTCGAACTGCTCCTGGGCCCCATAGAGCACGTTGGCCGGAGTCCGCTGCATTCGCAGATAGACGCAGCCGGAATGGGCGGCCGCCAGTCGGACGAATTTCTCCAGGCTGGTCGGGTCCGAGGGCTCGACGACCGTGAGGCCAGGTACGACCCGCATCAGCGCGAGGTCCTCGAAGGGCATGTGGGTGCCGCCGTTGTACTTGGCCGCGACGCCGGGATCGGTGCCGACAAGCTTCACGTTGAGGCGGGCGTAATTTGCGGAAAGGAAGAACTGGTCGTAGGCGCGGCGCGAAGCGAAGCAGGCGAAGGTCGACGCGAAGGGGATCTTGCCGACGGCCGAGAGACCGGAGGCCACCCCGACCATGTTCGCCTCGGCCACGCCGCAGTCTATGGCGCGGTCGGGATAAACCTTGGCGAATGCGGCCGTGCCGTTAGCCTTCATGAGGTCGGCATCGAGGACGACGATGTCGGGATCGGCCCGCGCGAGGTCGATCAGGGTCTCCGCGTAGACCGTGCGCATTTCCTTCTTTTCCATCGATCGCCTAACCTTTCAGGGCCGCGATGGCCTTCTTCGCGTCCTCGTAGCTGAAGCTCATGCTGTGGCTCCCCACCTGCCCCTCCGCTAGGGAGAAACCCTTGGCCTTGACCGTGTCGAGGATGATCATCGAGGGACAGCCCGTGTTCGCCTTGGCGCGCGTCACCGCCTCGTCCATCGCCTCCATGTCGTGGCCGTTCACCTCCTGGGTGAACCAGCCGAAGGCTTCCCACTTCGCCTTGAGGCTCTCGAGATTCATGATCTCGGCGGTCGGCCCGTCGATCTGCATCCTGTTGTAGTCGGTGAAGGCGACGAGCTTGTCGAGCTTGTACTGCGCGGCGAACATGGCCGCCTCCCAGACCTGTCCCTCGTCGCTTTCGCCGTCGCCGATGATGCAGAAGATGCTGGAGGATAGGCCGTTCATGCGGTTGCCCAGCGCGATCCCGCAGGCGGCCGAGATGCCCTGGCCCAGCGAGCCCGTGGTCATGTCGATCCCGGGCGTGCGGTTGCGGTCGCAGTGGCTGGGCAAGTTGGTCCCTCCCACATTGAGGGTGTGGAGCCATTCCTCGGGGAAGTAGCCCTTGCTCGCCAGGGCGGCATAGAGCGCGGGGCCGGCGTGCCCCTTGGAAAGCACGAGCTGGTCGCGGTCGCGCTTGCGCGGATTAGCTGGATCGACTCTCATGTGGCGATAGTAAAGCAGTGCGAGCGCGTCGACGATCGACATGGAGCCGCCGATGTGTCCCATGCCCAGGTAGCCGATCGCGTCGATCGTGAGCGCGCGAATCTCGCGGGCTTTCGCTTCGAGCTCGGTCCTCGTTTCCTCGGTCATATTCCACTCCTGTCGGACGAGTTGCGCATGCTCCGCAAGTCCCGGCGCCTAGACGAGCGGGACCGTCACGGTGCCGTCGAGGAGGACGGCCACCTTGGCGTCCGGGCCCTTCTCGGCCATCGCCTCGGCGAAGGCGCCGGAGAGTGTGGCGCGCTTGGCGATGAACGCCTTATCCAGCGTCGCCTCGTCGAGTTCGCTCACCGCCCTGATGCTCGCGCGCGCGGCGACTTGCGCGATCTTGGCCGCCTTGTGGTAGCCCAGGCGGTAGCCCGCCGCGATGCGCGACATGGCTTCGGCGGGAGTCGCCGAGGCGCCGAGCAGGTCGATGTAGGCCCGGTCCCCCACCCCGTCCCGGCACGAGGCTACGAGGATGAGAATGCCGCCGTCGGCCAAAGCCAGGGCGCCGTTGTCGATAGCCTTCTGCGACTGGTACAAGTCGATGTCCATGGGATGCCGCGCCACCGATACGACGATGTCGGCCCGTCTTTCCAGCTTGACGGCGAAGATCGCGTTGGCCGCGCCCACCGCCGCCCGGAAAGACGAGCGGATGTCCCCCGCGAAGCAGCTCGCGAGCCGCTGATGCCTGTCCAGCACCGCCATGACGGAGAAGACCCGCCCCGGGATGAGCCGCAGGGCGTCGTCCATATCCTGGCTGACCGGATTGTCGTCGAGAGCGAGGGCCCTGGCCCGCGGATCGAGGGCGAGCTTGTGGTTGGCTTCGACCGTCTCGAAGCCGGCGACGCCCGGCAGGAAGGCCTTGCGGCCCCCGGTATAACCCGCGAAATAGTGCGGCTCCACCGAGCCGGTCGCCACGATGCGCTCGGCCTCGACGAGGGCGCGGTTCAGGAGTATGGGCGTGCCGTTCCTCGTCTTTCCCAGATCGACGAGCGAGGCCCGGTCGCGCGCATCGTGCGCCTCGATCCGCTGCCTGAAGCGCCCGTAGTGCCGGCCGAGCATCTGCCGATACTCGGCCTCGGTGGGCGCGCGATGAGCGCCGGTCGCCACGATGAATCGGGCGGAACGGGCATGGAGCTCGTCGCCCAGAGCGTCGAGCATGCCTTCGGTCGGCGTGGGTCTGGTCGCGTCGTTGACGATGACGATGATCTTGCGCGCCTCCCCGAGGAAAGCTCCGAAGGCAGACGAGTCCATCGGCCGGTCGACGGCATTCCTGACCGTCGCTCCGGCGTCCGGAGCCGGCTCGACCTCGTTGGGCTCCACCACGGCGAGCAGGTTCCCGTCGGGTACCTCCAGCGCGAGTTCGCGATCCAGATAGGGCACGCCGATCTTCATCGTCTTTCCGCTCCTTCCCCTCCGCGAACGCCGGCGGACGGCTCTCAGGCCGCTCTTTCAGCCGGCGTCGCGGACCTGCGCCGCGCCTACCGGACCTGCGCGACGGCCCAGTCGAGCGCCTCTTTGAGCATCGACACGGGCGGCGTGGCCACATGTCCGAGCCTCTGCATGTCTTCGATCGCGCTGCGCGCGGCGGCGATGTCCGCCTTGGCGCGGCCGTAGACCTCGTCCCACGAGAGCTTCACGCGCGCGACGCCCTCGGCCACCGCCTGGGCCGCCACGTCGGCCGCCTCCTGGGCGAAGACATCGGTTTCCTCCATCGTGGCGGTGATGTGGTCCGGATCGATACCGCGCTTCTCGGCGAAATCGGCGATCGAGTGCGCGCAACGTATGGCCATGCCGTCCGTGATCTTGCGGGCCCGCACGAGCAGGGCCCCTTTGAGGAGGCCGGGGAAGCAGATCGAGTTGTTCACCTGGTTGGGGAAGTCGCCGCGGCCGGTGGCCACGATGAACGCCCCTTCTTCCTTCGCGGCGTAGGGCCAGATTTCCGGGACGGGATTCGCGCAGGCGAAGACGATCGATTTTTCCGCCATCGAGCGGACCCAGGCCCGCTTCACGGTGTCGGGTCCCGGCTTGGACAGGGCGATGAGGACGTCGGCGCCTTTCAGCGCCTCTTCCTCGCTCGCCGCGCGGCCCGGATTGGTCGTCCGGCAGAGCTCCCATTTGCGATAGTCGCGCGGGTCGGCTTCTATGTCCGAGCGCCCCGCGTGCAGCGAGCCCTTGGAGTCGAAGAGCACGATCTTCGCGGGGTCGCCGCCGTCGGCGATGATGAGGCGCGCGATCGTGGTATTGGCCGCCCCCGCGCCGAGCAGCACGATCCTGACCTCACCCAGTTTCTTGCCCGCGAGCTTGAGCGCATTCAGGAGCCCGGCCAGGGTGATGCAGGCGGTACCCTGGGCGTCGTCGTGCCAGACCGGGATGTCGCAGGCATCGCGGAGCTCGTCGAGCACCTTGAAGCAGTTGGGCTGGCTGATGTCCTCGAGGTTGACCGCGCCGAATGACGGCGCCGCCATCTTCACGAACTCGATGATCCTGTCCGGATCGTGCTTCCCGTCCTTGTCCCGCGAATCTATGCAGAGCGCGGTGGCGTCGACCCCGCCCAGGTACTTCATGAGGAAGGCCTTGCCCTCCATGACGCCCAGCCCGCCGGGCGGCGTGCAGTCGCCGTCGCCGAGCACGCGAGTCGAGTCCGATACGATCGCGACCAGGTTGCCGCGGTTGGAGAGAGCGAAGGATCGATCGTTGTCGTCGCGGATCGTGGTGGAAATCTGCGATACGCCGGGCGTGTACCAGACGTTGAACCAGTTGAAGCCCCAGAGGCCGCACTTGGGCACCGTCTGCATCTTGCCCCCGAAGAATTCGTGCGCCGCGAGCGAGAGCCGCTTCAGGAACAGCGTCTGCGCGCGAGCCCGCTGGTCCTGGCTCAGGTCGGCGGGCAGCGCCTCGGCGAGATTCTTAAGACTGAGATCGAGTTCCATTCAGACAATCCTTTCTCTTCCTACCGGCGCAGCGGCGCTCGCAAATCGCGTTCGTAGGCTTTCTCCATGGCTTCGATGAGGGGGAGCCGCTTGCCGGCCAGGAAGCGCACCATGGCGCCGCCTCCCGTGCAGACATAGTCGAACTTCGAGAGGTCGGTGAACTTGCTGGCTGCGCTGATTGTATCGCCGCCGCCAATGACCGTATAGCCTGGCGCCGCCTCGATCGCGCGCCAGATGTCCCGCGTGCCTTCTTCCCAGAGAGGGCTCTCGTACATGCCGGCGGGTCCGTTCACGAACACCGAGCCTGCGCGGGCGATGCTCTCCGCGAAACGGGCGATGGTCTTCCGTCCGACGTCCGGGAAGCTGACATCCCTGGAGATAGTCCCGGCGTCCGGCACGTCGAGCTCGGCGCGCTTTCCCCCGTCCTCGTGGGCGAGGTCCAGGGGCAGAAGGTATTTCGAACCCCAGGTCTCGAGGAGCCTCTTGGCCTCGGGGATGAACCCCTCGAGCCCGCGGTCCTTCAGGAACCTGCGCGTCGTCTGACCGACCTCGATGCCCTTGGCGATGAGCATGACGAGTCCCGTGACGCCCGCGGCGAGGATCTGGTCCGCCGCGCCGTCCTCCAGGACCTTGCGCATCATGTCGAAGGCGTCGGAAATCTTGGCACCGCCCAGCACGTACACGCAGGGGCGCTTCGGCCCCTCCATCACGGACTTGAGGGCGGTGTACTCCTCCATGAGCTGTATCCCGCCGGCCGTGGGCAGGAGCTCCTGGAAGGCCACCATCGAAGGCGCATTGCGGTGCGCCGCCGCGAAGGCGTCGTTCACGTAGAGATCGGCCAGAGGCGCGAGGCTGCGCATCAGCCAGGTGCCGAGCATCTCATGCGCCTTGAGCTTGACCGCGCTTTCGAAGGTCGAGATCTCCTCGGCCAGGTAGCGCAGGTTGCCGAGGATCACCGTCTCGCCCTCGCCCAGGGCGCGGACCGCGTCCCGGGCCGCAGGGCCGCAGACATCGTCGATGTAGGCGACCTTCCGTCCGCAGAGCGCGGCGAGCTTCTCGGCATGCTCGGCCAGAGGGATGAGGTTCTGGTAGTCGAGCGTGTCGCCCTGGTGCGCGATGAGCGCAACCTTGGCCCCGCGCTCCAGGAGCCAATTGAGCGTAGGCACCGTCTTCTCGATGCGGTTGGTGTTGGCGATGCGCTTGGTTCCAGGGTCGATGGGGGAGTTGATGTCCGGGCGGAAGATCACGGTCCTGCCCCGGACATCGAAGTCGGCCATCGGCCGGATCTTTATTCGAGGGCCTTCCATTTTCCTATCCCCAGGTACTTGTTCGTCGTGTCGGTGGCTTCGATGCGGTCGGCCTGCATCTTCATGCAGGCGCGCACCGCGTCCATGTTCTCCGGGATGACCACGGCCTCCTGCGGCACGTTGATGGCGAACATGATGTCCTTGCCGCTCATCACGATGGAGTCCTCCCAGAGCGCGATCTCGTACATGTCGCCCCGCGGGTTGCCGAGGTCGCGGGCGTAGCGGAAGAGGCTCGCGTTGCCGAGGAAGCCCTCGTCGATCCGCACGATGCGGATGCGCGGGTGCGCGGCGAAAAGCTCGAGGGCGCTTTCCTTAGAGACCGCCTTCTTCGTGCTGGCGACCACCGTGATGATGTGCCCGTGCGTGACCGGAGTATGCACGAGGATCCCTGTCGCGTCGACATGCGGCATGATCGTCATGAGGTCGAGGGCCTGGTGGCTCGGCGCGTGATCGATCTGCAGGGCGTTGGTCAGGCCCCGGTGGTAGTCGCCCGGGTCGGCCACGCGGCGGATGATGGTGATGGCGACCTTCTCGACGCCCACGCCCCGGTCGAGGCAGTCCACCGCGCGGATGAGCCCCGTGGTGTTGCAGGAGGTGAGCTTGAGGAACTGGGCGCCCAGGCCCTTTTCGTAGTTCGCGTAGCCGTGGAAGAAGACGTCGGCGACCGAGTTCTTCTCGCCGCCCTGAAAGATGCCCTTCTTGCCGTGCTTGGCGTAGAGCTCCTTGTTCTTGGCGCCCACGCCCGCCGAGGTCGCGTCGAGCATGACGTCCACCTTGCCCACGAGGTCCTCGAGCGAGCCCGACACGGGGATGCGCAACGCCTCCAGCTCCGCGAGCTTGTCGGGCGCCGCCGCGTAGAAGGCGTAGGGCATGCCCTTTTCCTTCAGCGCGCGCACCGACAGCGTGGGGGCCACATCGGCCACGCCCACGAGCTCCATATCCTTCTGCAGGGCCACGCCGTCCGCCAGGCGCTGCCCGATCACACCGTAGCCGGCCACGCCGACTTTCACCTTAGCCATCGTTCACCTCCATGCGCGCCCGCCCGGGACACGCTGCACTATTCTTTCCAAAGCCGCGACGCCGCTAAATGCCCGCCTGCTCGCGGATATACTTCCGCGCCTTCATGGCGTACTCCAGCGGATTGGCCAGCGCGGGATCCTGCTCGGCCTCCACGACCCACCAGCCCGCATAGCCGCCCGCCTTCAGGGCCGAGAACACCGGCGCGAAGTCGACCGAACCGTCGCCCGGCACGGTGAAAGCGCCTAACTTTACGGCGTCGAGGAAGCTGAGCCTTTCCCTGCGCACCTTCTCGACGACGGCGGGCCTGACATCCTTGAGGTGGACATGCCTCACTCGCTTGCCCCATTTCCTGAGCACGGCCAGATGATCCTCGCCTGCGAACACGAGATGTCCGGTGTCGTACAGGAGGTCGAGGAGGCCGGTTTGCGTCGACTCCATGAGCCGGTCGATCTCGGCCGCGGTCTGCACTCCCGTGCCCATGTGGTGGTGGTAGGTCAGGGTCATCCCCTTTTCCCTGGCCCGCTCGCCGAGCCGGTTGAGCCCCTCGGAGAGGCGCTTCCACTCCTCTTCGGTGAAGCTGGGCTTGTCGTCGAAGACGGGCTTCTTCTGGCCCTGGATCGAGCGCCCCTGCTCGGCGGCTCCGATCACGCGCGCGCCCACCGCATGCAGGAAGTCGCGGTGCGCGATGAAGTCCTTCTCCACCTCGGCGTAGCTCTTCGTCGTCAGGAAGGACGAGAACCACGCGTTGCAGATCGTGAGCCCGCGCAGGGCGAGGGCCTTGTTGAGGACCGCAGGGTCCTTCGGGTACTTGTTGCCCACCTCCGAGCCCGAGAAGCCGGCGAGGGCCATCTCGCTCACGCACTGCTCGAAGGGAATCTGCCCTCCGAGCTCGGGCAGATCGTCGTTCGTCCAGCCTATCGGCGCTATCGCCAATCGAATGCCGCTCTCGTTCATAAACGCTCCTCTTTCGCACCGCGCCGAGTTCCCGAATCCCTGCCTTCTGCGTGTCTCGGCGCCTCTGTGGTTGTCGCTTTTCTAGCTACCTAGAACTTCCTCGTCGTCGCGACCTGTTCCTTCATATCCTGGGCAGCCTTCACGACCTCGGGCTTGTCGGAAATCTCGGCAGTACCCACGCGCCACCAGGACTCGTAGCCGCCGGTCATCGACTTGGGCGCGACCTTGGCGTCGACCACGACCGAGCGCTTTTCCGCGAGGGCTCGCTTCATCGCCTCGCGGAACTCCTCGGGCGTCCCGGCGCGCAAGCCCACGGCTCCCCAGCTCTCGGCGTTCTTCGCGTAGTCGACGCGCACCGATTCGCCCGAAAGGCGGCCGCTCTTCTCGTCGCGCGTCTTCCACTCGTTGCCGAAGTGATCTATGCCCTGGCTCCCCTGCAGATTATCGATGCACTGGTAGCCCGAATTGTCCAGGACGACGACGATGATCTTGCGACCCTCCTGGATCGAGGTGAGGAGCTCGGTGTGCAGCATCGTGTAGGCCCCGTCGCCGACGACCGCGACGACGATCCTGTCGGGCTCGGCTATCTTCGCCCCGAGGGCGGCGGCGATCTCGTAGCCCATGCAGGAAAAGCCGTACTCCATGTGGTAGCAGCCCGGAACCCGCGTGCGCCAGACCCGCTGCATGTCGCTCGGGATCGAGCCCGAGCCCGAGACGAGGATCGCATCGGCCGGCAGCAGACGATCGTTGAGCTCTCCCAGCGCGCGCGCCTGCGAGAGGCCGCCGGCCACCTCCTCGGAGTACAGGCGGTCCACCTCGGTCTTCCACGTTGCGCGCTCCCGCTCGATGGCCTCGCCCCAGGCCGAGGCATAGCCGCTCGGCTCCAGAGCGCGGCTTATGGCCGCCAGAGCCAGCTTGGCGTCGGCGAGGATGGGCTCGGCGTTCATCTTGTAGGCGTCGAAGGCCGCGACGTTGATGCCCATGAACGCGCAAGCCTCGTTCTGGAAAAGCCATTTCGAACAGGTGGTGAAGTCCCCCAGCCGCGTGCCGACGGCGATGACGAGATCGGCCTCCTTCGCGAGCCGGTTGGCCGCGAGGCTGCCCGTCACGCCTATGCCCGACAGGTTATGCGGATCGTCCCAGAGGATCGTGCCCTTGCCGGCCTGGGTCTCCGCGAAGGGCACCCGGTGCTTGGCGCAGAAGGCCGCGAGCTCGGCGCCGGCCCCGGAGTATCTCACCCCGCCTCCGCAGACCACGTAGGGTTTCTTCGCGGCGAGGATCATCCTCACGGCCCGCTCGACCTGGGCCGCCGTGGGCGCGCGCCGCTCGACGTGGTGCACGCGCCGCTCGAGGAACTCCTCGGGGTAGTCGTAGGCCTCTCCTTGCACGTCCTGCGGCAAGGCGACGGTCACGGCGCCCGTTTCGGCGGGATCGGCGAGTACGCGCATCGCGTTGATCATGGCCGACATGAGCTGCTCGGGCCTCGACACACGGTCCCAGTAGCGGCTCACCGCCTTGAACGCGTCGTTCGCCGTGACGTTCGCGTCGCTGAACTGCTCCACCTGCTGCAGCACCGGATCGGGCTGACGGCAGGCGAAAGAGTCGCTGGGAAGGAATAGCACGGGTATGCGGTTGACCGTGGCGGTCCCCGCGGCCGTGACCATGTTGAGGGCGCCAGGGCCGATCGAGCTCATCACCGCCATGATGCGTTTCCGGTCGCTCTGCTTGGCGAAGCCCGTGGCCGCGTGAGCGGCGCCTTGCTCGTTCTTGCCCTGGTAGAAGCGCAGCGAGTGCCCGCTCGCGGCCAAAGCCTCGCCCAGGCCTACGACGCAGCCGTGGCCGAAGATGCCGAACACGCCGTGGACGAACTTCGTCTCGGCGCCGTCCGACTCGATGTACTGATTGTCGAGGAACCTGACCAGGGCCTGCGCCATGGTCATCCTGATGGTTTTCATGATCGTCTTCCTTTCTCGCGTTCCGAAGGCGGCGCCCAGATCTCCGCGTCGGCGGCAGTCACCCATTCGTGCTCGGGAACGAAGATCGGATTCACGTAGCGGCGTCCATCGAGGTGGCGGATCACCCAGATGTACCACATGGCGTAGCCGGGCGCAGCCGCGTGCGGATGGACCTGAGCCTCCCGGATGAGCACCGTGTCTCCGTTCCGGATGAGCGTGGCTTCCTCGCCGATCGCGGCCAGGCCGAAGCCCTGCTTCGGAGCGAAGCGGTAATGGTAGATCTCGGGCTGAGGGTGATGATGCGGCGGATAGCTCGACCACTTGCCCGGCGCGGCGACCACCTCGCCCAGCACCAGGTTGGCCCAGGGCGCGTTGGCGTCCTCGATGACCGTCCGCACGATCCGCGTGCTGGTTTCGCGCATCGTGCCCGCGCCTCGCTCCTCGCTCCGGCACTCCGCCGGGACGTAGAGGTGCGGCTCGAAGGCGCGCGGATTGGCGGTGCGCATCACGGCGAACTCGGCCCCGCCGGAGCCGGCGCGCAGCGAGGCGTCCACCCCACCCGGCAGGTGGAGGATCGTCGGCGACTCGTCGAGGAGGCTCGCGCGGCTCGCCTCGGCCCGTTTCCCGGCCCAGGCCAGCTGGGCCGAGCCGGAGACGAGGAGCAGGGCCTTCTCGTCGCGCTCCCCCGAGCTCCACGACTCGCCGGCTTCGAGCCTCAAGATGCCGAAGTCCATGAGCATGTCCGCGTTGAGACCGCCGCGGTCGACGACCGCCTCGTAGCCTCGCGCGAAGGGCGAGGGATGCCTGAGCAACATGGCCGCCCCCTACGATATCTCGGAGATCTTGACGGGTCGCCCCTCGGCCAGGGACTTCGTGGCGGCCAGGCCGACGAGCAGGTCCTGGAGTCCGTCCTCGCCGGTGACCGGGCAGGGCTTGCCCTCGGCCACGGCTTCGAGGAAGGCCCGCATCTCCGAGATGAAGGCCTCCTTGTACCGTTCGAGGAAAAAGTAGAGCGGCTTGTCTCCGACCACGCCGGACTCGGTCGAGAGCCGCACCGTGCTCGGCGTGTCGTTCTCGGCCGAGGCGGAACCCTTCGAGCCGAAGACCTCGACGCGCTGATCGTAACCGTAGACCGCCTTCCTCGAGTTGTCGATCACGCCGAGGGCGCCGTTGGCGAAACGGAGCGACACGAGCGCGGTATCCACGTCGCCGGCCTCCCCGATTGCCTTGTCCACCAGGACGGCGCCGGTGGCGTAGACCTCCACCACATCGCTGCCTGCCTGGTAGCGGGCCATGTCGAAGTCGTGGATCATCATGTCGAGGAAAATCCCTCCCGACACGGCTACATACGAGGCGGGAGGCGGCGCGGGGTCGCGGGAAGTGATCTTGACGATCTGCGGCGCACCCACCGCGCCGGACTCGACGAGCTCGCGCACTCTCTTGAAATTATGGTCGAAGCGGCGGTTGAAGCCGACCTGCAGCTTGACGTTCGCTTTCTTCACCGCCGCCAGCGCGGCTCGCACCTTGGCGACGGTGAGGTCCACGGGCTTCTCGCAGAAGATATGCTTGCCGGCCTGAGCCGCCTTGACCACGAAATCCGCGTGCGTATCGGTAGACGAGCAGATCAGGACGGCCCCGATGTCCTTGTCGGCGATCAGGGCCGAAGGGTCCTTGAGCACCTTGGCCACGCCCAGATTCCTGGCCCAGGTTTCGATCGCCGGCGTCATGTTGAGGTCCGCGATCGCGACGAGTTTCGCGTTCGGCATGAAATAGGCGATGTTTTCCGCGTGAATCTTGCCGATTCGTCCGGCTCCGATGATTCCGATATTGATCGACTGCGACATCGAATCCTCCTAAGGTGAACTCGTCGGCGACGGTCCATAACCGTTCTGCAAACGTTTTCAGTCACTGATTATTATTGCCTTCTTTCCCGGAAAAAGTCAAATACTTTTTGCGCCTCGCGGATCGCCCGCTATAAGCAAATGCCGTAAACCTCACTCCACACTCATCCCTCCGGCGCGATAGAGCTTCGGCCGTTCCAGTAACTCTACGGGGAGCGGACGATTCTCAAGCAGGGAGGCTTTCGATACCGCAGAGACGGTCATCGCGGCATAGCCGTCCCAGGCGCTGGCCCCTTCGAAGGGTTCGCCCGACGCCACCGACGCGATCCAGGCATCCAGCTCTGCCGCGTAGGCGTCCAGGAAGGGAGCCGTCCAGGAAGGGAGCCGTCCAGGAAGGGAGCCGTCCAGGAAGGGAGCCGTCCAGGCCATGGCGACGGGCGCCCCCTCGCCGGGACTGAGAGCGGATCACGGCCCGCTCGGGTTGCGCCGTGGTCGCCACGCCGAACTGTCCGACCAGCTCGGCTGAAACCTCGTAGCCGTAGCCGGAACTTACGAAGATCCCGGCCGCTGAGATTCCGCGACAGGAGGCGGATCCGGCCCTCCAGCTCGGATTCGAGGACCACCGTCAGGTCGCTTTTGCCGACTCCCTCGGTCGACCGCTCGCTCATTCCAATGATACAGGCGCGCCCTTTTCCAGAGATTCGCGCATCGCCACGGCGAGGCGGGTGGCTTCCCGCGCGTCCTCGAGCGAAGAAGCCGAGGTCGCTCCGGAGTTGGCCGCTTCGACAAAGGCGTTCGCCTCGTGCAGGAAGGCGTCGCCGAACCGTGAGAAGAAGTCGGTCTGACCCGTCGATTGTGCGGCGCCGCCCGCCTCGCGGATCACGGGAAGCTCGGACAGGTTGCGTCCGCAAGACAGGGCCCCGGAGGTTCCCGTCACGGACATCGTGGCCTCGTAGCCCCGATGGGAAGTGCGGGAGACGTGGAAAGAGGCCAGCACACCCTTTTCGAACTCGACCATCGCCGCTGCGGTGTCCACGTCGCCGCAGCCTCCGAGCCCGGGATACATGACGCGCGTCCCGTATGCGCTGACGCGCAGGGGACGGAGCCCCTCCAGCATCCAGCGCGTGAGATCGATGTCGTGGATCGCGCAGTCGAGGAAAATGCCGCCGGAGGTGGGCGCGAACTTCACGAAGAATCCGCTCGGATCCACCGGGTCGTGGGACTCGCAGTGGATGCGGAAGACCGTCCCGAGCTCAGCTCCGGCCACGGCCCGCTTCACCAGCGCGTAGGAGGGGTCGAAGCGGCGCATAAAACCGATCATCGATGTCTGCTTCGGGTGCCTCCGCGCGACCTCGATCACGCGATCACAAGGAGCGACATCGAGCGACAGCGGCTTCTCGCAGAAAAGATGTTTCCCCGCTTCCAGAACCTGGATCGATTGTTCGGCGTGCAGCGAGGTGGGCGTAACCAGCCACACCGCGTCGAGGTCGGAGCGTCCCAGCAGAGCGGAAAGATCCGTGTAGACCGCGACGCCGAGATTCTTCTCGGCCCACTCGAGCTCCGCGGCGACCGGGCTGGCGGCGGCTACGAGGACGACGCCAGGGACTCTCTTCGACAGGTTCTCGGCATGGCGCCGTCCCAGGCGACCAAGACCGACGATACCGACACGGACACTGTGCGACACACCTAGCTCCTTAACGGCGATAGAGGGAACTGTCGAGCGCCGCGGGTTCCCGCGGGAGGCTGTGCCGCCCACATGGCCCGTGACGCTCTGTAAACGTTTGCCGTTTCGCGAAACGAAAAATTCCGCCTAGTCCTTGATCGTCTTGCGGAAGTCGAGCAGCTGCTGGGCGTTGGCCTTGGTGATCAGGGTCGCGCCGGAGTCGATGCGCTTGTCGATCGTCTTGCCGGCCTTGAGCTCAAGAGCTTTCTCGATGGCGAGGCGGCCCATATCGTAATTGCCCTGGGCGATCGACCCGTACAGGTCGCCCGCCAGCATGGATTTGAGGGCGTCCTCGGTGGCGTCGACGCCGATGATCGGGACGTGCTTGCCGGCCTGCTGCATGGCGCGGAGAGCGCCCAGGGCTTCCTCGTCGTTGCCGGCGAACACGCCGTCGATGTCAGGAGTGGCCTGAAGCACATTCTGCGTGACGGTGTAAGCCCTCTCGCGGTCGCTGTACGCGGGCTGGTTGGCGGCGATGACCATGCCGGCGGCCTTGAGCACCTGCTCGGCGCCGTTGACGCGGTCCGTCATGGTCGGGTTGCCCGGGGCCCCGTAAAGGAGGAGGACCTTGTCACCGCGCTTGAGCTGCGAGGCGAGCGCCTTGCCGCCGGCCCTGCCCGCGGCGAGGTTATCGGTGCCGATGAAGCTCGCGTAATCGTTGAAGCCCGCGGGCATTCCGGTGTCGACGAGGATGACGGGCACGCCCTTGGCCTTGGCCTGCTCCAGGACATTGACGGAGGCGGCGGGCTGCGAGGGGGCGAAAACGAGGACGTCGATGTTCTGCGCCAGGACGTCCTGGACCATGTTGATCTCCTGCTCGACGGCGTCCTCGCTGGGCGGCCCGAGGAGGATCAGCTCCACGTTGTTCTTATCGGCGGCGGTCTTCGCGCCGGCGGCGACGATCTTCCAATACTGGCTACTGAGGGTCTTGAGGACCATGCCAACCTTGAGCTTCTTGTCGGCGGCGAATGTCGGACTGCCCATGGCGAAGGCGAACATCGCTACCGTGACGAGCGTGACGAACCTTTTCATTTCTCACTCCTCCTGAATCGAATCTTCGGTAAGACTCATAGTCTCACGCAAAAACCGCGCCCACCGACCTCCTTTCCTCGCGCTCTCCGCGGAATTGACATAGGCTCATTTCTTGCCGCCCATCATCACGCGCTGGCGCAGCACATCGACCGCGACGGCTATGATGATGACCGCGCCGATGGCGAAGGTCTGGTAATTCGAGTCCACGTTGAGCAGATTGAGCCCATTACGTAGCACCGCGATGATGAGCACGCCTACGACCGTGTTGCCGATCGAGCCGACGCCGCCGAAGAAGCTCGCGCCGCCGATGATCACCGCCGCGATCGCGTCAGTCTCGTAGTCGAGTCCTGCCAGCGGGTAGGCGGCGTTGACGCGCCCCACCATGACTATGCCCGCCAATGCGGCGGTGAAGCCGCTCATCATGTAGACCATGTTGAGGATGGAGTTCACCTTGATGCCGCTCAACCTGCTGGCCTCTTTGTTGCCGCCCACCGCGTAGACGTAGCGCCCGGTCGCCGTCCTGGTCAGGAAGAGATAGGTGCAGATGTAGAGCACCGCGACAAGCACGAAGCTGACCGGCAGTCTGCCGATGTAGTTGTTGCCGAGGAACTGTATCGGAGCGGGGAACATGCTGATCGGCGCGGCGGCCGTGACGACGAGGGCGATGCCTCTGGCCATCTTCTGCATGCCGAGAGTCGAGATGAAGGGATGGGGCAAGTGCAGCTTCGTGAGCAGGAGGCCGTTGATCAGTCCGAGCAGGGTCCCCGTGGCGAGACAGATCAGGATCGAGAGATAGGGATTGAGGTGGAGATTGACGCTCACGATGCCCATAACCATGATCGAGAGGGCGAGGACCGATCCTACGGAGAGGTCGATGCCGGCCGTCAGGATCGACAGGAACATGCCCACCGATACGATGGCGCTGATGGCGGCCTGCGAAGCTACATTGGTCAGGTTGCCGACGGTGAGGAACCGCGGCGAGAGGATGGTCATGATCAGGACCAGCAAAATCAGACTGACGAGGACGCCCAGATTGTAAAGGCTGCCCTTCGATTTTCTCTTGACTGGGATGGCTGCGTCCGTACTGGTCTTCTCGTGTGGCATCGTGATTTCTCCTTAATCCTCGCGTGCTCTGGTTAGGCCGACGCGGCTATGCCCGAGGCCGCGTACAGGATCTTCTCCTGCGTAGCTTCCTCCTGGCTGAACTCGGCCGTGATTTTTCCTTCGTGCATGACGAGGATGCGATCGGCCATGCCCATGACCTCGTCCATTTCGGAGCAGATAATGATTACGGCGGCGCCGTTGGCCACCAGTTCGTTCATCAGATTGTAGACTTCCACCTTCGCGCCGACGTCTATGCCGCGCGTGGGCTCGTCGAATATGAAAATTTTCGCCTTGGTAAGCAGCCATTTCGCGATGACCACCTTCTGCTGGTTGCCGCCGCTCAATTCTCCGACCACCGCCTCGACATTGGTCGCGCGAAGCTTCAGATCGGAGGCCATCTTCTCGGCCGCCAGCCGGATGGCCTTCAGCCGGAGAAAGCCCAGGCGGGAATACCGCTCCAGCCGCACGAGCGAGGCGTTGAAGGCGACGCTCTTGATCAGGATGAGCCCCTGGCTCTTCCGGTCCTCGGTGAGAAAGGCGATCCCGGCGCCGATCGAGTCCCGCGGAGAGCGAATCTTGATTTCCTCGCCGAAGACCCGTATCACGCCGGCGTCGATGGGGTCGGCTCCCGTGATGGCCCGAGCCGTTTCCGTGCGACCGGCACCCACCAGGCCGGCGAAACCCAGGATCTCTCCCGCGTAGGCCTTGAACGAGATGTCGTGCAGCACGCCCTTCCGCTCGAGTCCCTCGACCGAGAGCGCCTCCCTGTCGCGTCTGCTCTTCACTTTCGGATACTTGTTGACGATGTCGCGGCCGACCATCAGGCGGATGATGTCGTCGACCGTCGCATCGCCGATATTCATGCTCGCGACCCTTTTCCCGTCCCGGAGAACGGTGACCCGGTCGCAGATGCGCTTGACTTCGTCCAGCCGATGGGAGATGAAAACGACGGTCACGCCCTTCGCCTTCACCTGGTCGATGATGCGGAACAGGTCCTCGGCCTCGTGCTCGCTCAGACTCGATGTGGGCTCGTCCATGATGATCAGCTTGGCATTGGAATGGACCGCCTTGCAGATCTCGACCATCTGCTGATGTCCAATGCCGAGGTCGCCAGTGCGCTTCTTCGGATCGAGATTCAAGCCCAGGTCGCGGAGCAGCGATTCCGCCTCCTCGAGCATCCGCTTGCGATCGAGAATCCTGAGTCGCCTAACCTTGTAGGTCTCGCGTCCGAGGAAGATGTTCTCCACGACCGTCAGATGGGGAATGAGATTCAGTTCCTGATAGATGCAGGCGATCCCGAGTCCCATGGCCTTGAGCGGCGTCAATTGCGACAGGCGCTTGCCGTCGAAGACGATCTCGCCCTGATCGGGCGTGTAGGCTCCGGTGAGGATCTTGATGAGGGTCGACTTGCCCGCCCCATTCTCGCCCGTCAGGCCGTGGACCTCTCCGGCCATCACCTCCAAGTCCACGGAGTCGAGAGCGAGGACTCCGGGAAAGCGCTTCGTAACTCCGGTCAACTTCAGCAACACCGCATCGTTACCCATAGAAGAATCCCCCATCGAAGATGCGAAAAATCGTCGCGCACGCAGGAAGTCCTTCGACTCGACGGACCCGCGACGAAGCGAAGCGACACGCCGGCGAGAGCGCTTCCGGTCGGACTCCGCGCGTCCTCATCCGATCCCGGCTTGCGGCGACCGAAAGCCACGAGAACAGGAAAAGCCCCGTGCAGCGTCCCTTGTCTCCAATTTTCTGCAAACGTTTTCACATAAATCCAATTATTACCCATCTTTTCCCACTTGTCAACTTTTTTTCAGTCGGCTTCGAGAATCGGAATCGCCCCCTCGCAGGCCGGTGACAACGCGGAGCCGAGGGGTGTGGCCCCTCCGCTTGTCCGCCGTCTCGCCGTACGGTACAGTGAGTGCCCTGGCACAAGTGGCATGATAAGCATCAAAGACCTGGCCCGCCTCGCGGGAGTCTCGCCCTCGACCATCTCGCGCGCGGTCAACGGCAAGAAGTACGTCAAGCCGGAGATCCGCGAACGCGTTCTCGCGCTGGTCAAGGAGACGGGCTACGTACCGAACAGCGCGGCGCGCTCCATGGTGCTGCAGCGCACCTTCACGGTAGGCATCGTCATCCCCGATACCTTCAACATGTTCCAGCGCCAGCTCTTCTCGACGATCGAGCGCAGCCTCGAGGTCTTCGGCTACAGGACGCTGTTCTACTTCGTCAAATGGGAGGCCGAGAGCGAGCTCAAGTGCCTGAGGCGCCTCAAGGCCGAGAAGCTCGACGGCATCATCATGCTGCACGAGGTGACGCACCCGAGCTTCTACGAGTACCTCGCCGACGGCGCTCCGCCTGTGGTGCTCTGCACCTTCTCCCGCGAGGGCCTCACCTTCCATTCGGTGCACGTCGACGAGGTCGCGGCCGCGAAGGCGGCCACGTCCCATCTCATAGGACTCGGCCATAGGGACATAGGCCTCATCTCAGGCATCCAGTTCTCCTTCGGCGCGCAGCGGGCCGAGGGCTATCGGGAGGCGCTCAGGGCGGCCGAAATCGGCTACGACGAGAGCCGCACGGTTTTCGTCCCGTCGTATACGCTGGAGGATGGCAGGCTCGGGATGATGCGACTCCTCGAACGCAAGGCAGGCTTGACGGCCCTGTTCGCCGCCACCGACGAGCTCGCCATAGGCGCGGTGCGCGCCCTGCACGAGGCGGGACTCAGAGTGCCGGACGACGTGTCGGTGGTCGGCTTCGACGACATCGACATCACCGAGTATCTGGCGCCCGCGCTGACTACCATCCGCCAGCCGATCCAGGAGATGGGCGGCAAGACCGCGGCGATCATGTCCGAGCTCATCGCCGGCGAGAAGGAGAACGAGGGCTCAACCGTCCTGGGTTTCGAGCTCGTGGTCCGCGAGTCCTCGGCCAGGCTGCGCGGCCTCAAGCGCCGGCGCTGATCGCCCGAGACTGCCCTACCGCCGCCCTACCGTCGCGCTACTCCCGCGGTCTCGGGCGCGGAGGCGAGCCGACGCGCTTGAACGCGGCGAGCGCCCCGTAGGTGAGCGCTATGAAGATCGCGAAGGTGAAGGAGAAGAGGATGGCCTTCGGGTCGGTCGCGGCGTCGCGGACCTCGGCGATGACGCGCTGCGGGTCGAAGATCGCGTCCCAGGAGCTGAGGCGCGAGAAGCGTCCGAGGTAGATGCCGAAGCCCGCGAGGAGTATGGCCGCCGCGACGAGGGCGCGGGAGGCCGCGGCGCCCCAGGCGCGCCGGACGGTCCGCTGCACGAGCCACATCGACACGAGTCCCATGAAGTGGCCGATGAAGGCGAACACGGCGTTCATCAGGAGGTCGTACCAGATGAGGGCGTTGATCCCCAGCCACTCCGAGGGCGAGGCCCGGAGGTAGGTCCGGTCGATGACGTGGATGAAGTCGGTGAGGATGTAGGGCGCGTTGGGATAGAAAAGCAGCCAGAGCAGCGCGAAGGGCGCCGCCGCGATCGAGAGCGCCCGGCCCGGAGCGATGTGCGACAGCAGCGTGGAGCCTATGGCCGCTATGAGGAAGGGTACGACGGCGAGGGCCAGGTTCCAGACCAGGTAGAGGTACCAGAGCCGGCCCGAGATGAGGACGCGAAGGCCGTAGATGAGCACGCAGCCGAGCGACGCCAACCCGAAGATCGCCGTCAGGCTGAGAAGATCGGAATGCCTCTTCTGCGCGCTCATCCCCGCCCCCGGAGCCTTCCGGCCTAGGCCTCGATCGCCTTGGTCGCGATCTTCTCGAGCACGCGCGCGGTGAAGTCGCCCAACGCGAGGCCGTTCTCCTGCCGGCCGTCGCGGTACCGCACCGACACGGCGCCCTCGTCCGACTCCTTCTGCCCCACGACGAGCATGTAGGGGATCTTCTGGTTCTGCGCGTCGCGGATCTTGGCGTTCATGCGCTCGTCGGAGAGCATGGCCTCGGCGCGGATGCCCGAGCCCCTGAGCGCGGCCTTGACCTTGGCGGCGTAGTCGGAGAAGGCCGGGGCCACGGGGATCACGACCGCCTGCACGGGGCAGAGCCAGACGGGGAAGGCTCCGGCGTAGTGCTCGATGAAGACGCCGAAGAAGCGCTCGAGCGAGCCCAGGAGCGCGCGGTGCACCATGTAGGGCTGCTTCTGCTGACCGTCCTTGTCGACGTAGGTCATGTCGAAGCGCTCGGGCTCGTTCCAGTCGAACTGGATGGTGGTCATCTGCCACTCGCGGCCGATCGCGTCCTTGACCTTGAGGTCGATCTTGGGCCCGTAGAAGGCGCCGCCGCCCTCGTCCAGCTCGTAGGGCAGGCCCTCTTTCTCGATGCCCTTCTTGAGCGAGGCGATCGCCTCCTCCCAGCGCGAGTCCTCGCCGATCCCGCCCTCCTTGGGCTTGGTCGCGAGGTAGGCCTTGATGTCCTTGAAGCCGAGGGTCCGCCACATGTGGAGGCTGAAGCGCAGCACCTCCTCGACCTCGCTCTCGATCTGCTCGGGGCTGCAGATGATGTGCGCGTCGTCCTGGGTGAAGCCGCGCACGCGCATGAGCCCGTGCAGGACGCCCGAGCGCTCGTAGCGGTACACGGTGCCGAGCTCGGCCCAGCGCAGGGGCAGGTCGCGGTAGGAGCGGACCTGGCTCTTGTAGATCATGATGTGGAAGGGGCAGTTCATCGGCTTCACGTAGTAGTCGTCCTCGTCGATCTTCATCGGCGAGTACATGTTGCCCTTGTAGAAGCCGAGGTGGCCCGAGGTCTCCCAGAGCCAGCTCTTGCCGATGTGCGGAGTGAAGAGGAGCTCGTAGCCGTTGCGGTAGTGCTCGTCGCGCCACCAGTTCTCGAGCTCGACGCGGAAACGTCCGCCCTTGGGGTGCCAGTAGACGAGGCCGGGGCCCGCCTCCTCGTGGGTCGAGAAGAGGTCGAGTTCGCGGCCGAGCCTGCGGTGGTCGCGCTTCTCGGCCTCCTCGAGCATCTTGAGGTGGGCTTCGAGATCGGCCTTGCTCGCGAAGGCGAGCGCGTAGATGCGGGTGAGCATGGGACGCTTCTCGTCGCCCCGCCAATAGGCGCCGGCGAGGGCGCGCAGCTTGAAGGCGTCGGGCCTGATCTCGCGGGTCGAGGCCACGTGAGGGCCCCGGCAGAGATCGACGAAGCCGTCCTGCTCGTAGGTGGAGATGCTCCCGTCCTCGAGGGCCTCGATGAGCTCGACCTTGAAGGGCTGGTCGGCGAAGAGCTTCAGGGCCTCGGCCTTCGGGATCTCCTTGCGGACGAACTCGGCCCCCGAGGCTATGATGCGGCGCATCTCCTTCTCGATCGCGGCCAGGTCCTCGCTCGCCAGGGGGCTCGGGAACTGGAAATCGTAGTAGAAGCCGTCGTCGATGGCCGGGCCGATTCCCAGCTTGGCGCCCGGATAGAGCTTGAGGACGGCTTCGGCCAGGACATGGCTGGCCGAGTGTCTGATGGTCTGGACATCCGCGGACATGGACTCTCCTTTCCGGGGCGGACGCCTCGGCGCCCGGACCCGGCAGGGGCGCATACGGCCCCGGCACAAGCACGCGGGGCCCCCGAGGAACACGTCCCCGCTTCAGGGCCGCATCTCGCCGCAAGCGGCGCGCGCATGCCTTAGCGTAAGGACGAACTCCACGGGGGCCCCGCATCTGCGGAAGGCCGACCGCTCGGGAATCCGCGGTACCACCTTACTTCGGCACCCCTCGACGGGGGCCGCTCTCGACGCCGTTGACGCCGGCCTGCGGCCGCGATTACCGGGCGCTTGATCGCGCCTTTGCTCACGGCGGCTCCGGAGTGGTTTTCGCCGCTCTTGCGCCGGGGGGTCTTCCAGCCTCGGACCCTCGCCGTTTCCTAATAAGGAAGCGGCACTACCGCCCAGGCCCGCAGGCCCGAACAGTGCCCTCTCTTTGACGCAGTGCTGCGGCTACTCTTCTCCCTCATAGCCTTCCGGGCAAAGGTACAGTTCGACCGGGAGACTGTCAAGGGAGCGTATGATTCGCATCCGCTCGGCCTTGCCGTTTGAATGAATATGGCCTATTATAGTCTTATGGAGACTATAACTATTTCCGGTTTCAAAGCGAAGATTTCAGAACAGCTTCGCAAAGTTCGCGCCGGAGAAAGCATCCTCATAGCCGATAGAGAAACACCCATAGCCCTGGTGTCCCCGATCGCGGAGGAGCCGCGCGTCCGCATACGAAATCCCAAGGTCGAGAAGTTCGCGCCTCCGCCTCCCCCTTCCCCTATAAAGCACGACCCCCTGGAGTATCTGCTTGAGGACCGCGGAGCGAGATGAAAATTTACCTGGACTCCTCGGTCGTGCTTCGCTACCTATTGAATGGCGATGAGACTATTAAGCAAATCGGCAATGGACACGAGATAGCGTCGAGCGAACTCCTCGAGATCGAGTGCAGGCGGGTATTGCAGCGCGAGCGGCTGGAGATGCATATCGACGATGAGCTCTACGCCGCGGCGGCACAGGCTCTCGATTCGTTGCTGAATATGATAGCGATCATCGAGCTCGGAAAGAACGTACTTCGCCGAGCCGGCGAAAGTTTCCCGACAGTCATCGGACCGCTCGACGCGATGCACCTCGCCTCGGCTCTCCTCTGGCGGGAGAGCGCACAAATCGATGTCGCTATCCTCACCTACGACAAGCGGCTCGCCGTATGCGCGAAGGCCCTGAATATTCCCGCCTTCGGCGCGGAAAAACGCGGAACGGCCCCTCGCTGACGCGTCGCGGCCGTCGAACTCGGCGCTAGCCGCGGCTCGCCCCTTGTTTTTACCCCGTCTAGTCGCTATTTTTACGATAGTAAACACCATGGCGGACAACACGGAAATGGAAGGTGCCCTGAGCACCCGCAGCGAAGAGGAGTTCAAGGAACCCGACGAGTATCGGGTGCTGCTCCTCAACGATGACTTTACCACCATGGAGTTCGTCGTATCGGTGCTGATGACCGTGTTCCACAAGCCCATTCCGGAGGCGACGAGAATCATGCTCGACGTTCACAAGAAAGGAAGGGGCACCGTTGGGGTATACAGTTACGACATCGCCGTGACGAAGATCAATCAGGTGCATCTTTTGGCGAAGCAGAACGGCTTTCCGCTGAAATGCACCATGGAGAAGGCATAAGACGTATGAAGGTCAGCCAGGAAGTCCAGGCCATATTCAACGCCGCGTACAACGAGGCGAAGCTCCGCAACCACGAGTATCTCACGCCGGAGCACATTCTCTACGCGGCGCTCTCCTTCGAGCAGGTCCGCAGCATCCTCGAAGCCTGCGAGGCCGACGTGGAGCAGCTCCGGAGAGGCATGGAGGCCTACTTCGAGCAGAAGATCCCCCAGGTCAAGAACGCCGAGCCGGTCCAGACCGCGGGCTTCCAGAGCGTGATCGAGCGGGCGGTCCTCCAGTCCCAGGCGGCGGGCAAGGAGGAGGTCGAGGTCGCCGACGTCCTCGTGTCGCTCTACGACGAGGAGCGCAACTACTCCGCCTACTATCTCCGCAAGTCCGGGGTCAAGCGGCTCCAGCTCCTCGAAGTGATTTCCCACGGCGAGGGCGTCGACGGCGAAGCCTTCGAGGAGGAGGAGGACGAGGAGGAGGACGAGGAGGGCCGCGAGTCGCCCCAGGAGCGCAAGCCCCGGCCGGCCAGCCGGGCCAGCCCGCTGGAGCGCTTCGCCTCCGACCTGACCAAGGCCGCCCGCGAGGGCAAGCTCGAGCCGGTGATCGGCCGGATGGCCGAGATCGAGCGCACCGTCCAGGTGCTCTGCCGCCGCCTCAAGAACAACCCCATCCACGTCGGCGACGCCGGCGTGGGCAAGACCGCCATCACCGAGGGACTCGCCCAGCGCATCGTCTCGGGCGACGTCCCGCCCCGATTGCGCGACTACACCATCTACGCCCTCGACATGGGCGCCCTCCTCGCCGGCACCAAGTTCCGCGGCGATTTCGAGGAGCGCGTTAAGCGCGTGGTGGACGAGCTCCTGAAAAAGGATAGGTGCATTCTCTTCATCGACGAGATCCACACCATCGTGGGCGCGGGCGCCGTCTCCGGCGGCTCGCTCGACGCCTCCAACCTCTTGAAGCCCGCCCTCACCTCGGGCAAGCTCCGCTGCATCGGCTCGACCACCTACGACGAGTACAACAAGTACTTCGAGAAGGACCGCGCCCTCTCGCGGCGCTTCCAGAAGATCGACATCGTGGAGCCCAGCCAGAGCGAGACGGTCGAGATACTGAAGGGCCTGCGGTCCAAGTACGAGGACTACCACCGGGTCCGCTACTCCGACGAAGGGCTCGAGCTCGCCGTGCGGCTCTCGGCCCAGTACATCACCGAGCGGCGCCTGCCCGACAAGGCCATCGACGTGATCGACGAGGCCGGAGCCTGGGCCCGCATGAACGACTACAAGACCCGCAAGGCGGCCAAGCAGGACGGCGAGGATTCGGCCGAGGCCGACAAGGCCGTCTCGGAAAGCGCCCCCGGCGAGGACTTCGTCGGCGGAGATGCGGCCCTCGATCTCGGTTCGGGCGGGGGCTTCGGCGCCGCGGTGGCCATAGCCGAGCCGAAAGCCGCGGCCAAGGATTCCAAGCCTCTGGCCGGGCCCGAGTCGGAGACGGAGATACTCGACATCTCCGCGAAGGAAATCGAGACGGTGGTGGCCAAGATCGCGCGCATCCCCGAGCGCTCGGTCTCGATGTCCGAAAAGGACAAGCTCGGCTCGCTCGAAGCCTCGCTCAAGGGCGAGGTCTTCGGCCAGGACGCCGCGCTCGAGGCGGTCGTGCGCGCGGTCAAGCGCTCGCGGGCGGGCTTCCGCTCGCCCGACAAGCCCGTGGCCAACTTCCTCTTCGTCGGGCCCACGGGCGTCGGCAAGACCGAACTCGCCCGGCAGCTCGCCAAGCACATGGGCGTCTCGCTCCACCGTTTCGACATGTCGGAGTACCAGGAAAAGCACACGGTGAGCCGGCTCATAGGCTCGCCGCCCGGCTACGTGGGCTACGAGGAGGGCGGCCTCCTCACCGACGCCATCCGCAAGACACCCCACGCCGTGGTCCTCCTCGACGAGATCGAGAAGGCCCACCCCGACGTCTACAACATCCTCCTGCAGATCATGGACTACGCCACCCTGACCGACAACCAAGGCCGCAAGGCCGACTTCCGCAACGTCATCCTCATCATGACGAGCAACGCGGGGGCGCGCGAGCTGGGCAAGAGCCTCATAGGCTTCGGCGAGCGGGCGGTCACCGAGTCCGCGCTGAACGAGGCGGTCGAGCGGGCCTTCACGCCCGAGTTCCGCAATCGCCTCGACGCGGTGGTGCGCTTCGAGAACCTGCCGCCGACGGTCATCGAGCGCATCGTCGAAAAGGCTATCGACGACTTCCGCATCCAGCTCGCCGAGAAGAAGGTCGGGCTCAGGACCACCGAGGCCCTGATCAAGCACCTCGCCGAGAAGGGCTACTCGCGCGAGTTCGGGGCGCGCAACATCGGCAGGCTCGTCGAAGACAAGATCAAGACTTTCTTCGTCGACGAGGTTCTCTTCGGCCGCCTGGCCGAGGGAGGAACGGCGGTCGCCGACGTCGTGGACGGCGAAGTGCGCATAACGGTCTCTTGATCCGGTCCCTGAATCCGGAGTCCGCATCCATGCACCAGCCTGTGTCGAAGACCGGCCTTAGGGGGCGCTACCGCCCCCTGGCCCAGGACTTCATCCTCGCCTTTCTCTCGATCGTCTTCGCCGTCTGCTCCTTCGCCTTTCCCCGAACCGGCTGGCCGGATTACTCCGGCTTTCCGCGGGGCGACCTCATGGGCTTCGTGTTCCTCGGAACGGCGGCGCTCTCCCTCCTGGCCCCCTTCGTGGGCGACGAAGCTCCCGCGATCCTGCGTTTCCTGCGCATCTTCTACCCCCAGGCCCTCATGCCGCTCTTCTTCCAGGAGTCCATCCTCCTCTCGGTCGAGACCTTCCGCGGCCGGACCTTCGACGCGCAGATCGCGGCGATAGACCAGGCCATCTTCGGCTTCCAGCCCGCCCGCTGGTTCCACCACGCCCTCGATTCCTTCCCCGCCATCAACGAACTCATGTTCGCCTCGTACTTCCTGTATTACATCATCTTCTCCGTCACGCCCTGGCTGCTCTACCTGGCCGGCCGCGACGAGGATTCCAGAAGGCTCATGTTCGTCCTCTCCGCCATGATGGCCATCATCTTCATCTGGTACCTCTTTTTCAGGGTCGAGGGGCCCAAGTACTGGTTCGAGGACCTCAGGCGCAAGGCCTACAGCGAGTTCCAGGGCGGGTTTTTCGTGCACTTCTTCCAGGGGGTGTTCCGCTCGACCCCGCTGTACGGGGCGGCCTTCCCCTCGACCCACGTCGCCTTCACCCTGCTCATGCTCATCGCGGCCGTCCGCCTCGACCGGAGGCTCGCCTGGGTCTACGGCCCCGGCCTCGTCCTCGTCGGCTGCGCCACGGTGTACCTCTACGCCCACTACTTCACCGACGTACTCGGCGGCCTCGCCGTCACCGCCCTCCTCGAGCCCTTGCTGTGGCGGGCCTACCCGCGGATACGCGCCGCGCTGGAGCGCCGCTCCCCGGAGCGGGGAGCATGAGGCCGCGCCGGGCCGCGAGCTTTCCCTATTTCGACGAGACAATGGACTATCCCTTCCCGGACCCGAGCGGGGCCGACGCCCAGGGGCTTCTCTGCTCGGGCGGGAACCTCTCGCCGGGACTGCTCCTTTCGGCCTATCGCCGCGGCATCTTTCCCTGGTATTCCGACAATGAGCCCATTCTCTGGTGGAGCCCCGACCCCCGCTTCGTCCTCGAACCGGAGAGCCTGCACGTGGGCGAGACCATGCTCAAGATCCTGCGCCGCCGGGAACGCGAGAGAGCCGCCGGGTTCTTGGAACTCACGCTCGACCGCGACTTCGGCTCGGTGATCGAGGCCTGCTCCCGCACGCCGCGCCGCGGCCAGCGCGGCACCTGGATCACGGCCGGCATGATAGCCGCCTACCGGGAGCTGCACCGGCTCGGCTACGCCCATTCGGTCGAAGCCCGGCGCCGAGGCGCGCTCGTAGGCGGGCTGTACGGCGTGTCGCTCGGCTCGATTTTTTTCGGCGAGTCGATGTTCAGCTTCGAGAGCGACGCGTCGAAAGCGGCCTTCATTCCCCTGGTCTGGCGCCTCCGAGAAGAGGGCTTCACCCTGATCGATTCGCAAGTGTATACTGACCATCTTGCGGGGCTCGGCGCGCGGCAGATCGAGAGAGGCGACTACCTGCTTCGCCTGGCGGCCTGCCTGGGCGCGGCCACGCGGAAGGGCGACTGGGGCGCCCTCTTTCCCGACTTCCCCCTCTCGGAAACCTATCGCCGAATCGTACTGAAAGAGCCCGAACGAGCATGAAGATACTGTTCATCCAGCTTCCCGTGCAGGATCCCGACTGGGAGAGCGCCCGAGCCAACATCCCCCTCGCCGCCGGCTATCTCGCGGCCTACGCCGAATCGCGGGGCCTCCTGACTCGCGGGGAATGGCAGCTCCTCGACCGGCGCGCGCAGGACCTCGGCTCCGACAGCTCCATCGTCGAGGCCATCGCGGCCGAAAAGCCCGACCTCGCCTGCTTCTCCCTCTACATGTGGAACCTCGAGCGCTCGATGCACATAGCCGAGCGCGCCGCGGCCGCCTCGCCGCGGACACGCTTCGTAGCGGGCGGACCCGAGGTGGTCCAAGGCATGGGCATCTTCTCGCGCTCGCCCTTCCACTCCCTGATCGAGGGCGAGGGCGAGCTGGCCTTCTGCGCCCTCCTCGACGACCTCAGGCGCGGGCGCCCCCTCGCCAAACACTACGCCGCCGACGCCCAGCTCGACCTGGCCACCGTGCCCAATCCCTACCTCACGGGCGCCCTCCCCTTCGAGGAAAACCGCCCCGTCCATCTCGAAAGCATGCGCGGCTGCCCGGCGCATTGCGCCTATTGCTACTACGGCAAGAACTTCCCCTCGATCCGCCGCTTCCCGCGCGAAGACGCCAACAAGGTGGTGGAGGCGGCGGGCAAGGCGGGAGTGCGGGAACTCTATCTCATGGACCCCTCGTTCCAGGCCACCGAGGACCTGCCCGAGCGGCTCATCGCCCTCGCCCGCGCCAACACCGCCGGCCTGTCGATCCACGCCGAGCTCAGGCTCGAGTCCGTCACCGAGGAGACGGGGCGGCTCTACGCCGCCGCGGGCCTCGTCTCGGCCGAGGCGGGGCTGCAGAGCGTCAACCCCAAGGCCCTCGAGGCCGTGGGCCGCTCCTGGGACCGGGCGGCCTTCGAGCGCGGCGCCGAGATCATGGAGAAGAACCACATCGTCGTGAAGACGGGCCTCATCCTGGGCCTGCCCTTCGACGGCTACGAGCAGGTCATCGAAACCTTCGACTTCCTCGGCATGCACGGCCTGGGCCAGGAGGCCGAACTCTACCCGCTCTCCCTCCTGCCGGGCACGACGGTCCGCGGCAAGGCCGACGAGTGGGGCATGGCGCGGATGGAGAAGCCGCCCTACTGGGTCACCTCCACCGACTGGATCTCGCAGGACGACATGGCCGACGCGGTGGCCGCCTTCGAGGACGGCTTCGACGTCGAGTGGGCCTTCCCGCCCGCCCCGCACTTCAAGGACGAGGAGGGCGGCTACCGCGCCTTCGTCGACGCGCGCTCGGGCGAGAACCTGGACTGGATGCGCCTCAACCCCGCCAAGCTCGCCAACTCGATCACCCTCCTCGCCGACGCCGACGACCCCGAGGGCCTCTCGCGCCTCGTGCGCGCCGCGCGGGACCTGAAGCGCGACAACCCCTTCACGCTCTACCAGATCGTCCTGCGCTCCGACACGCGCTTCCCCTCCGAGAAGCTCTCGGCCCGCATCCGCGACGCCTTCGCCGACCCCGAGCACTACTACGAGCTGTCGCGCTTCTTCTCGCTCGACCCCCAGCCGAGCTATCAGGTGCGGCTCTTCTTCGCGACGCGCAACCCCTCCCTGGCCTACCGCGCCATGGAGGAGGCGACCGACCTCGAGACCCTCCTCGTGATCGGCGGCAAGGGCGGCTTCAACGCCGACCGCCTCGCGGAGCAGCTGCCCTTCGTGGCCTTCGACCGCGAGGCCCTGCCCTTCGACAGGCTGTACGAGCTCATGAGCATCTACGCCGAGTACCGCCACATGCTGGTCGAGGCGCCCGAGGAGCTGTTCGAATAGGGGGAGCGCGGGCCTGACGAACCTACGGCCCGCGCATGGCTCTCCATGGTTTGAGCGCCTCCCACTTGCCAAGCGAGGGGGCCCGCTCGGCTGCGAAGGTCCTCGCTCAGTCCTCGGCGCGCAGTAGCGCGCCTGCGGAACCGCTCGGCCCTTCTCCGCCAGCGCCCCTCGCCCCGCATCTGGATGCGCTCAACGCATAAACGGATATACCCGGGCCGCAGGTTCGGGAATGACAGTAACTCACACCTCGCGGCTCCCCCGCGCTTCAGCGTCCTCGGCGTCGCGTTACGCGACGCCTCCGGTCGCTTCCGCTCCCCCCACTCATGCCGAGGGAAGAACCGCGGAACCGGAGGTTCCGCTCGCCCTGCGGCGCGGCCTCGGGCGGGATATCTTTCCGGTGTACGGATAAGGGGGAGGCACGTCATGAAGTGGATATCCAAGAAAATCAGCCTCGACAAGAAGGACAACAGCTACACGCTCGGCTACGGGCAGGAGAACCGGGCGGAGATTGAGGACACGATCATCGTGGTCCGCGCCGGCGGCCGGATTCACCAGCACGACCTCCTGCGCGAGTCGGACGGCGTCAACGGCGGAAAGGTCCGCGCGGCCCGGCCGGAATACCTGGAAGAGGTCCAGAGGGCGCTGGCCAAGCTCGGCTGGGAGCTGAAGTGAGCCGAAGCGAGAGCTGAGGCCGGCCGGGGCGCGCGGCCGGACGGGCTCGGACCGGCGCCGATCCCCCGCCGCAGGGCCTGGGCCGGCCCCTCACTCCCCGCCTACCGCGTGGTCCAGCTCGAGGAAGTGGCCGAAGCGCTCCTTCTTGGTCTGGAGGTAGCGCTCGTTCTGCTTGTGGGCGGGGAGCTCGTGCTGGACCCGCTCGGTGACCTTGATGCCGTAGCGCTCGATGGCCTCGACCTTCTCGGGGTTGTTCGTGAGCAGCCGCACGCTCTTGACGCCGATCTTCTTGAGCATCTCGGCGGGGATGCGGTAGTCGCGCTCGTCGGCCTCGAAGCCGAGGGCGATGTTGGCCTCGTAGGTGTCGTAGCCCGAGTCCTGGAGGGCGTAGGCGCGGAGCTTGTTGACGAGGCCGATGCCGCGGCCCTCCTCCTGGTGGTAGAGGACGATGCCGCGGCCCTCGGCCTCGATGATGCGCAGGGCCTCGTGGAGCTGGGGGCCGCAGTCGCAGCGGAGGCTGCCCAGGGAGTCGCCCGTGAGGCAGGCCGAGTGCACGCGGGTGAGCATGTTTTCGCCGTCGCCGATCTCGCCCTTGAGGACGATGATGTGGTCCTTGCCGTCGCGGTTGTTGACGAAGCCGATGATGCGGAAGTGGCCGTACTCGGAGGGAAAGTCGGCCACCGAGACCACGCGCACGCAGACCTCCAGGGCGCAGGTCGCGCACTTGAGGCCCTCGGGGCACTGGCGCATGGACTCTATGTCCTGGGCGATGATCTCTTCGATATCGGGAATCAGCATAGAACCTCCACCGAGCGTGCTCATGTCGAATTCAGGGCGCGCGAAGCGGTCCGGAAAACGCGGACCGCGCTGCCGCGCCAACTGATCAAATATACAGACGAGGCGGCGGGGCGGCTAGCTCGATCGAGGGTCTTCCGGCTAGCTCGGGGCGGGCCAGCGCGGCGCGCCGTCGATGACGACGTCGCTTCCCAGCACGGAGATGAGCGGATCTTCCAGATCCACGGGGAAGGCGCCGGCGGGGCTCCGCGCAAAGGGATTGTAGCCGCCCAGCACTCTCGGCCCGAGAGTGACGACTATACGGTCGACGAGCCTCGCCTCGAGGAAGGCGGCGAGCACCATGCCGCCGCCCTCGACCATGAGGCTCGCGATGCCGAAGTCCGCCAGGCAGGCGAGCACCTCGGCCAGGTCGAGGCGGCCGTCTGCGTCGACGCCGGCGCCCATGATGCGGCAGCCCGCCGCCTCCAGGGCCGCGCGGCGCTCGCTCGAGGCGCTGGCGGCGGCGAAGATCCAGGGCTTTCTGTCTGCGCGCCCCACGAGAACGCTCCCGAGCGGGGTCCTGAGGCCGGCGTCGAGGACGACCGGCTGAGGGCTGGGGCCTTGCGCATGGCGGACGTCGAGGCGCGGGTCGTCGGCCAGCACTGTCCCCACGCCGACGAGTATGGCGTCGTGCTCCGAGCGGAGCCGGTGCGTCGCAGCGAGCGAGGCTTCGCCCGAGATCCGCGTGCGCTGCCCCCGGCGGGCGGCGATCGATCCGTCGAGACCCTGCGCCCAGCTCAGGGTCACTGCGGG
>Ga0307375_10001078_pt1 | contig 30988 bp, 33 predicted proteins | sample TR1MG_FD_202531 | JGI IMG/M metagenome (GOLD analysis project Ga0307375, IMG submission 202531) | Soil microbial communities from Risofladan, Vaasa, Finland - TR-1 | ecosystem: Environmental > Terrestrial > Soil > Coastal area > Acid sulfate soil | place: Finland: Risofladan, Vaasa | collected... | reverse complement strand
CCACCACAAGCACCACGAAAGTGCCACCCAAGTCCTTGATTAACAAAGGATTGTTAGCTCAAGGCGCCGCTTTCTGGACGTGCCGATTTGTGACATTCCCCAGAATGTGACCGTGCTGTGCCCTATTTCGTGTCACAAAAAGGGCCGCTCACTCACCGTGTTGGCCCGCGACCGGTGCAAAAAAAGGTGCCGCGAAGCACGGTAGTGTCTCAGTTTGAATTTTCAGACGCGCTCAAGCTGGTCAAGGAGCTTCATAACATCGAAAGATCCCCAGCATTCGGTAGCAAGGGTCATCCCTTGCGGCGGGAAGCCTGCTTGAATAATCTTCTTGCCCATCGTCTGCATGTATTCGACTGCGGGCACCATATCGGCATCCAAGCTTGCTAGGACTGCTGCATCATAGGAGTCTGAAAGACCTAGCCTGAGCAGATCGGTCACTAGGAACGTATCGACTCCTTTTTCTTCCGTCGCGTTGATTTCTTCTCCGCACACAGCGTGCGGACAATGCGTAATTTCTTGGTGACAAGCTGGACATTTTTGAGGGGACTTTCGGCGCCTTTCTCTTGCTTGGACATTTACCCCGGGTTGACGATCAAGCCATGTGGTGGCCCAATTTTTGAACTTCTTTCCCTCCTCGGTCAGGGGATTGAACGAGGTATAGATGTAGGTTCCTTGATAGGAGAGTTCCGCCACATCACAGCCCAAAATACCGCAGGCCTGCTTGGCAAGTAGAGGCCCAAGCGTTTTCCAGTTCACTTTGACACGTAAGTCATTGATATGCCTTAATGAACTAGCTTTTTGGTTCAAAGTAAGCTGGAAGTTCCAATAGTCGATGAACACGGCGATACGCATAGGGCCAGCTCCTTTGTCTAGCTATTGACAGGCTCGTCAGTAGCCTCTAGTCTTTTCCGCATTGAATCCCATCTGTCGCGCCCTTTGATGGGCAACAACACGGCAGATCGTTGAATCCCCAAGGGGCGCTCGCGCGCCCCTTGTGTTTTTAGACTTCACCAATCTTACGCTTCTTGTAAGGGCCTCGATTCTTGGCAACTGGCTCAGGCACCAGCGCCGCAATCTCTTCCAGCGACCACATGTGGTCAGAGACGCCAGCTTCCATCGCAGGCGTGACGCGCAGCGTCTTGTGGATGCGACAAAAATTGTAATGCATGAAGTGCAGGGCCACGGCGTGCATGTGGTTGTCCACTTTCTTGCTGAACCCGTTCGTGAGCCGCGTGAATCGGCGCATCGACATGCGCATGGTCAGGTTCTGGCGCTCTACATAGCTGGTCGAGATATGGGCCGGATCAGGCTGGCCTTCAATGCGGACGATCTTGTTGCCTAGATGCTCGCTCGGGCTGTACTTGCGTTCCGGGGAACCAAGGCGCTACGCATGGATGTATGGACATCCATGCGCTTGCCCGTACCGCCTGAGCCAGAGCAGCGAGAGATTGTCGCGTTTATCGCGAGGCGCAACGGTGAGTTGGATTCCTTGGCGAGAGAAGCAGAGCGTGCAGTCGCGCTACTCAAAGAACGCCGCAGCGCCCTGATCGCCGCCGCCGTCACCGGCAAGATCGACGTGAGGAATGCGGCATGATGCAGTACATCGCCGAAGCGCAGGGGCTCTGGTACGAAGGTACGCAGGCGTGGCTTCGGCGTGTCCAGGGCCTGCCGATCATCCTGCCCTTCGTTATCGCCGACGAGCCGCCGCCACAGGATCGACTCTTCGTCGAGGACTACTTCAATTCAAGCACGCGAATCCGACGCGGCAGGTTGTTCGAACGGGACAACAACAAGAATGGGTGGCCTGCGGATTGCGTGTCGCGCTTTCCCAATCGTGATACGAGCAACCCTTCCAATGCCTTCAACGTAAACCGCGCCTACTGCACGGCGAACGTGCATCCCAAGCTGGGTGCCGAGGTCAGCCTCGGGGACAGCGGGGCGAGCTCGCGCTGGATCGTGGTTTTCTCGGAGCGCATAGGCCTGGAGGGTTGCTTTGTCACGCTCAAGTCGAAGACATATCTTGGCGTGCTGCCGCAGCTGATCGTCTCGGAGATACCGGTAGGTAGCCGGCACGATGTGCAGGCGGCAGTCGAAGCAGTAGTCGAGACCGCGACCATACAGGCGCCTCAGGCTGTGATTGATGCTTGCAGGAACGCTGCTTGTTACATCATCAGCGCGAGACATCCTGCGTCCAATCCGGATGGCAAGAATGATCTTGGGCCGTTGGTGAGCTACCTGGGGAATCAGAAGATGCAGGCACAAGTCGGTGCCGGCGATTTGATTCGGCAGCTTCATGTGCGCGCAAAGGCCAATGCCGCGGCAAGCCACGGAACCCGGTCTGTCTCACGGAATGATGCCGAACTGGCAGTGAATGCGCTGGCCTTTTTGCTTCAGGATTTCGGGTGGGCTGCTAACGACTAGCTAGTCGATCTAGACAAGAATTGGGGAAACACATGAGTGACATTCAATTATTTCGGCTAGCCTCGGGCACGGCGCAGGAGTTGTCCGGCCGTGCCGCCGCGGTCGAGAAGCAGTTGCAGTCCCTGATCGAGGCGCAGATGCCGACCTTCCTCGGCGTGCGCTTCCTCGCCAGCGAGTACACCACCGGCAAGACACATCGCGGCCGCATCGATTCGCTGGGACTGGATGAGAACGGTTGCCCGGTGATCATCGAATACAAGCGGCACAGCAACGAGAACATGATGAGCCAGGGCCTGTTCTACCTGGACTGGCTGCTCGACCACCGTGCCGAGTTCCAGTGGCTGGTGATGGAAAAGCTGGGCAAGGACGTGGCCAACGAGATCGACTGGACCGGCACCCGGCTGCTCTGCATCGCCGCCGACTTCACCCGCTACGACCAGCACGCCGTGCAGCAGATTCCGCGCAACATCGAACTGATCCGCTACAAGCTGTTCGGCGACGACCTGCTGCTGCTCGATCTGGTCAACGCCGTGAGCGTGGACGACGCTACGTCTGTGAAGGACAAGGCGGTGGATGGCAACAAACCGGCGAAGAACAAGCCCGTCGGCAAGGACAAGACGGCTGCGGAGCAACTGGAACATGCACTGCCGGAAATCCGCATACTGTATGACGAAGTATCCAGCTATCTGCTTTCCCTTGGCGACGACGTGCAGGAAAAACACTTGAAGCTGTATGTCGCGTTTCGCCGGCTGAAGAACTTTGCCTGCGTGATCCCATACAAGGACAAGCTGCTGGTCATGCTCAAGTTGAATCCGGATACAGTCCCGCTAGAAGCCGGCTTCAGCCGTGACGTGCGCAACATTGGCACCTGGGGGACGGGGGATCTTGAGCTGTGTCTGCGTGGTCTGGCTGACCTGCCGCGTGCCATGCCGTTGCTCGAACGCAGCTACAGCGAGAGCTGAGTTATAAAAATGGAAGGTATCTGTCGGGCAACATCCATCGTGGCCAGCAAGATCGACTCCCCCCAATTTGGCTAAGATGTCCGCATGACCCGCGTTGCCATCCATCCCGAAATGTTCCGCTGGGCGCGTGAGCGGTCCGGGATGGACAGCCTTGCGCTGGCAGCGAGGTTCAAGCGGCTGGATGCGTGGGAAGCGGGCGAAGTGCAGCCTACGGTGCGGCAACTGGAAGACTACGCGCGGGCCACCCATGCACCCGTAGGCTACTTTTTCCTGCCGGAGCCACCGGTTGAAGTGCTGCCGATTCCGGATTTCCGCACGGTAGCCAACCGGGCCATCGCGCGACCGAGCCCCAATCTGCTGGACATGGTCTACGCCTGCCAGCAACGCCAGGATTGGTACCGCGACCATGCGCGGGTGACGGGCCAGGAGCCGCTCGCGTTTGTGGGAAGTCTGACGAAGGCGATGGCGCCTGTTGAAGCCGCTGCACAGTTAAGACAGGTGCTGGGTTTCAGCGTCGAGGCGCGCCGCGCGTGCCCGACCTGGACCGAGGCATTGCGCACTTTTATTGAGCAAGCTGACCAGGCCGGCGTCATGGTAATGGTCAGCGGTGTAGTGCTGAATAACAACACGCGCCATCTTGACCCTCAAGAATTCAGGGGCTTTGCGTTGTCCGACGAATGGGCGCCGCTGGTGTTCATCAATGGTGCCGACAGCAAGGCTGCGCAGATGTTTACGCTGGCACATGAGTTGGCCCACCTGTGGCTGGGACAGACCGCTTTGTCGGATGTCAGTGCGGAAGTTGTGTCGGACAACGCCACCGAGATCTGGTGCAACAAGGTAGCGGCTGAACTGCTGGTGCCGATGGCGTCTTTCCTTGGCGAGCTGATGGTCGACGAATCCATCGCCGACACGCTCAGGCGGTTGGCGCGTCATTTCAAGGTCAGTTCCTTGGTGATTCTGCGCCGTCTGCTCGATGCCGGTCGTATCGACCGCAACACGTTCTTCGCGGCTTATCGAGAGGAATTGGCGCGCTTGCGTGAGGTCGAAGCACGAGGCACGGGAGGCGGCGACTTCTACCGCACCACGGCGGCGCGTGTCAGCAAACGCTTTGCGCGCGCGCTGGTGGAAAGCACGTTGGAAGGTCGGACCCTTTTTCGCGATGCGTTTCACATGTTGGGTATCGCCAAGACCTCGACGTTTAATGAACTGGGCCGCTCGCTGGGATTTCCCGCCTGATGGCCTACCTGCTTGATGCCAATGTGTTTATCCAGGCCAAGAACCTGCAGTACGGGTTCGACTTCTGCCCCGCGTTCTGGGAGTGGCTGGAGCTGACGAATGCGCAAGGCAAGGTTTTCAGCATCCAACCAGTTGGCGATGAACTGCAGGCTGGTCAGGATGAGTTGGCCGAATGGGGAGAGGCCCGGGGCAACGGCTTCTTCTTGCCCGTGGATACCGCTGTGCTGGCTGCAGCACCCAAGGTGAGCACCTGGGCGACCGGGCAGGATTACGCGCCAGCGGCAGTCAATACGTTCTTGCAGGTCGCCGACTACTGGCTGGTGGCATTTGCCGCCGCGCATCAACACACAGTGGTCACGCATGAGGTGGCCGCCAACTCGCCGAAGAAGATCAAGATTCCCAATGCGTGCGTTGGGCTGGGGATTCGCTTCATGACGCCCTACCAGATGCTGCGCGGTGAGCGGGCACGTTTCATCCTTGGGCCGTTGCCCGCCGCAGCGGCGGTTTGATAACCCACCCACGCTTGCCGATCTCGCGCAGCCAATCGGGGTCCGGACAGTCCTGCGCGAAATGATCGGCGTGGCGCTCTACGCTCAGGCCGGCCGCGCGAAGGATGTCGGGAAATTTCTTGCCTAGGTCGCGATCAGTGAAGTAGGCCGTCGGCACCCTGCAAGCCTCAGGCAGCGCGCTCGTACAGCACGGCGTCTTCGATTTCCGCAACGGTCAGATCGTAGTCTTCAGCCAGCTCGGCGAGCGATTCGCCCGCGTCAATGCGTCCGGCAATCGCAGCTGTGGTGATGCCCCGGTGCACCAGAACCGGGCGGCCAGTGGCGATGTTTGCAGTGATGGCGACCGGCCGCTTCTCAGCAGCGGCGACGTTACCGGCGAATGGGTACAGGCGGACCGGGAATTTCCATTCGTCCCACTCCACCCGGGCCAGATGCGCATTGAACAGGCTGCGCATGGCGATCTGGCCGGAAGCAGACAGCTCGATCAACTGGCCGTAGCGTTCCAGCAGCAGCTTGCCGGCATCCATGCGCAGCTCAGGGCTGAGCAGCAGGCGGTCGATGTTGAGGGTTCTTTCCGCGTACGCGATCGCGCGACGGAGAGCATCCATCGGCACAGCATGATCTATGCGCAGGGAGCGCAGCACATGCGCCTCGATCAAATTCCAGAACGACAACGTCACTGGCGGGTTCTTCGCCGGCCGGATCAGCGGCTTGGAATGCGCTGTGCCCTTGCCGGCGGGATAGGGCCGGCCAACGACCCACGAACGCAGCGTCGCCGGCGCCACCTTGAGGTAGCGGGCGGTTTCGGCCACGGTGTAGGCCGGCTGGTTGCGGATGTCAGCTTTTGCCATACAGAAGGTTGGTCCATGGCGGGGAGCGGGTCGGAAGAATTGTAACCTCGTCGCAAGCCATAGAGGGCTTGCGTCATCTGCCGATCTGGGCCTGATTTGTTTGATGGCTATTTGATGGATCGGGCGGTGAAGAAGCGTGGTATTGACGAAAGCGTCGATAAAACAGTGACGTGCGTCGATGGGTGCGCCTCCAGCTCATCGATGGGTCTTTGATGAGGCTGGCGGACTGAGAGGGGCAGTGGGTCTTGGCGGTTCGCTCCCAACCGCTTTCCGCGTTGCCTAAGTGGCCACATCCGTTGCTGATTGGGCAACAGGCTCTATCTAAGCCCCGCCATCGCCTTTAATTTCAGTTGGCGGCCCAAGTGAAATTAGCCGCGGCTGACCCCATACCCTGGTTCGATCGGGCCGCGGTCGCACTGCTCTTGCCTCTCGGCGCCCATTCAGCGATATTCGCAATTCGCGAATAGCGAATATCGAGCCCCGACATGGAACTGAAGCCCCAGGATCTGCTTGTGCTGTTCAAGGTGGCGGCGCATCCGCAACAGCGCTGGACCTACGCCGCGCTGGGCGAGGCGTTGTCGATGAGCGCGTCGGAAGTGCATGCCAGCGTGAGGCGCGCGGTCGGGGCCGGGCTGGCCGTGGTGCGCGGGCGTGGCGACTGGGTACCGGTGCGGCCAGCCTTGGCCGAGTTCGCGGTGCACGGCGTGCGCTACGTGTGGCCGGCGCAGCCGGGGCCGGTGAAGCGCGGGGTGCCGACGTCCTTCGGCGTGGAACCGCTGGCGGGGAAGATTGCTGCAGCCGTGGATGAGGCGCCGGTGTGGGGGCATCCGGCGGGCAAGGTCAAGGGGCCGAGCCTGTCGCCGATCTATCGCTCGGCGCCGCAGGCGGCGCTGGTCGATCCCGCGCTGCACCGCCTGCTGGCTCTGCAGGACGCGATACGCGCCGGCCGCGCGCGCGAGCGGGCTCTGGCGGCGGAGCTGTTGACGAAGGAACTGGGGAGCATGGATGCGGCGGATTGATCCGAACCTGCCCGCCTTGCGCGTGATCGCGCAGGCCCTGGGCGACCTGCGTGAGCAGGTGGTGTTTCTGGGCGGCGCAGTGGCCGGATTGCTGGTGACCGACCCGTTGGCCGAAGGCGTGCGCGCCACTGTCGACGTGGATGCGGTGGTGCAGGTCGGGCGGGCACAGTTCCATCACATGCAGCGTGAGCTGGCGCGCAGGGGCTTTCGGGAGGACGCGGACAGCGGCGTGATCTGCCGGTGGATCCATCGTGATTCCGGCGTGGTGTTCGACCTCATGCCCGAGAACCCGGACGTGCTGGGCTTCGCGAATCGCTGGTATCCGTATGTCGTGGCCACGGCGCAGAGCGTGGCGCTTGGCGAGGGGCTGCACATCCGGCTGGCGACGGCGGTGGCGTTTGTGGCCACCAAGCTGGAGGCATTTGCCAGCCGCGGTCGCGGTGACGTGCTCGCCAGCCATGACCTGGAGGACGTGTTGAACATCGTCGATGGACGTGAGGAGCTGGTGCGGGAGCTGGCCGAGGCTTCGGATGATGTGCGGCATGCAGTGGTTCAAGCATTCGCCGATTTGCTGGCGCGGCCGGGCTTTGTCGATGTGCTGCCGGGCTTGATCGCCGAGCCGGAGCGTGCGGATGTGGTGGCCAGTCGCCTGCGGGCGATGGCTGCCGGGCAGCAACATACAGGGGAAGGAAGGGAATGAATCTGCATCGCGAGCACCACTTCGAGCGCGAGATCTGCGAGTACCTCGCCACCCACGGCTGGCTCCACGCCGACGGCGATGCCGAGCACTACAACCGCAGCCACGGCCTGTATCTGCCCGACCTGCTGGCCTGGCTCGAAGCCACCCAGCCGGATAGCTGGCAACGCTTGGCCAAGACCCACGGCCCGGCCGCAGCCGAGCGCATCGCCGAGCGGGTGCGCAAGAACCTCAACGAGCGCGGCACGCTGGAGGTGTTGCGGCGGGGCGTGGAGATGCTGGGGCTGAAGGAGCCGCTGTCGCTGGTGCAGTTCAAGCCGGCGCTGGCGATCAACCCGGTGATCCAGCAGCACTACGCGGCCAACCGGCTGCGCGTGGTGCGGCAGGTGCGGCATTCGCCGAACAACCCCAAGGACGCGCTGGACTTGGTGCTGTTCGTCAACGGCATCGCAGTGGCCACGGCGGAGCTGAAGTCCGACTTCACCCAGAGCGTGGGTGATGCGGTGGATCAGTACCGCTTCGATCGCCATCCACAACCCAGGAGCGGGCAGGTCGAGCCCTTACTGAGCTTCCCCGGCGGGGCGCTGGTGCATTTCGCGGTGAGCCAGGCCGAGGTGATGATGACCACGCGGCTGGCGGGGCCAGCGACGCTTTTCCTGCCGTTCAACCGCGGCAACCATGGCGCGGCCGGCAACGCACCCAACCCGGACGGCTTCGCCACCGCCTACCTGTGGGAAGAGGTGTGGGCGTGCGACAGCTGGTTGGAAATCCTGGGCCGCTACCTGCTCGGCAAGCGCGACGACAAGAAGCAGCTGACCCAAGTGATCTTTCCGCGCTATCACCAGCTCGATGCCACCCGGAAGCTGGTGGCCGATGTGCTGGCGCAGGGCGCGGGACAGCGCTATCTGATCCAGCATTCGGCTGGCTCGGGAAAGACCAATTCCATTGCCTGGAGCGCGCACTTCCTGGCCGACCTGCATGACGCGCAGAACACCAAGCTGTTCGACAGCGTACTGGTGGTGTCCGATCGCAACGTGCTCGATGCGCAGTTGCAGGAGGCGATCTTCGACTTCGAACGCACCACCGGCGTGGTGGAGACCATCACCAGCGAGCACGGCAGCAAGAGCGGGCAGCTCGGTCAGGCGCTGAAGGACGGCAAAAAGATCATCGTCTGCACCATCCAGACCTTTCCGTTCGCACTGCAGACGGTGCAGGAACTGGCCGCCACCGAGGGCAAGCGCTTTGCGGTGATCGCCGACGAGGCGCACAGCTCGCAGACCGGTGAAGCGGCGGCCAAGCTCAAGCAGTTGTTGAGCGCGCAGGAGTGGGCCGAACTGCAGGATGGCGGCGAGATCGACACGGAAGTGATTCTGGCCGCCGGCATGGCGGCGCGCGCGGGCAGCAGCAAGGGCCTGACCTATGTGGCGTTCACCGCCACGCCCAAGCAGAAGACGCTGGAGTTGTTTGGTCAGCCCAGTGAAGACGGCTTGCCGCAACCGTTCCACGTGTACTCGATGCGCCAGGCGATCGAGGAGGGTTTCATCCTCGACGTGCTGCAGAACTACACACCGTACAAGCTCGCCTTCCGGCTGGCCCACGAGGGCAGGGAGTACGACCAGACCCAGGTGGAACGCAGCGCGGCGATGAAGGGGATCATGCAGTGGGTTCGCCTGCACCCGTACAACATCGCCGCCAAGGTGCAGATCGTGGTGGAGCACTACCGCGAGAACGTGCAGCCGCTGCTGGCGGGCAAGGCCAAGGCGATGGTGGTGGTCGGCAGCCGCAAGGAGGCCGTGCGCTGGCAGAAGGCCATCCGTGCCTACATCGCCCGGCAGCATTATTCGCTGGGCGTGCTGGTGGCGTTCTCCGGCGAGGTGAACGATCCGGACAGCTATCCGCAGGCCGTGACCGAAACCAGTGCCGACCTTAACCCCGGTTTGAAGGGCCGCGACATTCGCGAGGCCTTCGCCAAACCCGAATATCACCTGCTGCTGGTCGCCAACAAGTTCCAGACCGGGTTCGATCAGCCGCTGCTGTGCGGCATGTACGTGGACAAGCGGCTGGGCGGTATACCGGCTGAAAACGATCACCCGTGCGACATACCCTCCATCAGTCGCTGCCAAGCCTCGCAATCGGACGCTGCATTAATAGGCAATTAGACGCTACTAAAATAGGCAAATGGACGATACACTGCCCGCACTATGGACGCCGACCTTGCCCCCTTTTGACCGCCCGTTGAACGCCGCCGTACGTACGGCGCTTGCCGACACGCCCGTGGTTTGCCTGCTTGGCCCGCGTCAAGCCGGCAAGACCACGCTGGCGCGGCAGTTCGAGCCGGCGTACGGCTACATCAGCCTGGACGATCCCGCCACGCTGGCCTTTGCCGAGAGCGATCCGGCGGGTTTTGTTGCGGCGTTGCCTGACCCCGTGATTCTGGACGAAGTGCAGCGGGTGCCCGAGCTGTTGCGAGCGATCAAATTCGCGGTGGATCAGGATCGCCGGCCCGGCCGCTTCCTGCTTACCGGCTCGGCCAACCTGCTGCTATTGCCGCGGCTGGGTGATTCACTGGCCGGGCGCATGGAAGTGGTGGATCTGCAACCGCTGACCGCGGCAGAACAGACCCGCCAGCCGGGTGCGTTCCTGAGTCAATTGCTCGAGGGCCAACTCAAGCCAGCCCTGGTGCCGGCGGGCGGTGTCGCGGCACCAACCCTGGCTCAGCATGTGATGGCCGGTGGCTACCCCGAGGCGGTCCAGCGCCCGCCGACGCGCGCGCGCGCCTGGCATCGACAATACCTGCGCACCTTGATCGAGCGTGACGTGCAGGACATTGCCCGTGTGCGCGATACGCGCGAGGTCGCCCGCCTGCTGGAGCTGCTCGCGCTGCGCACCGCCCAATTGCTCAACGTCTCCAGCCTGGCCAACGAGTTGGATCTGCGCCGCGAAACGGTCGAAAACTATCTGGCCATCTGCGAGCGGCTGTTTCTGGTGCGGCGCCTGCAGCCCTGGCACCGCAACCACGCCAAGCGCCTGATCAAGACCCCCAAGGTGCATCTGGTGGATAGCGGCCTATGCGCTACCCTGTCTGGCCTGACCGCCGAGGATGCCGTCAACCGCCGCGACCGTTTCGGCCATCTCTTGGAATCCTTCGTGGTGCAGCAACTGATCGCGCAAGCAGGGTGGACCGCACCGGATTTACAGTTCTGGCACTACCGCGACAAGGATCAGGTGGAAGTGGATCTGGTCATCACCCGTGGCCGCGACGTCTGGGGTGTGGAAGTGAAGGCCGCTGCCACCGTCACCCCCGCCGACGGCGCCGGCCTGCGCCGGCTGGCCGACCAGTGCGGCAAGGATTTCCGTGGCGGAGTGGTAATGCACGCCGGCTCCAACACCCTCAAACTCGATATCGACCAGTGCCTGGCCGTGCCGCTGGCACGGTTGTGGGAGATGTAGAAGTAACCGTCATGGACAAGCTGAAAATGCACATTCCCGATCTCGCCGCCGCCAATATCGGGCAGCTACCCTAAGAGTATAAGCATGGTTTGATTTTCAGTGACTTGGGTCCCTGGAAGGGTGGTGCGAAGCCAAACCGGGACGCCGCCTCATGCAGAATCTGGCGCAGAAAGCAGAGGATCTTGTTGATCCGGCTTGGCCCCAGTGAGCCCTTGCGCCCCGGCAGGGAGGCCAGGTCGGCGCGAAACGCGAGGACAACCGTGAACAGCCGTCCAAGCGTCGAAAGTACTCAGAGGCTCGGCAGAATTTCGTTGACTTCGACCTCTCTTGCCACTAGCGTGCGCACGCCACGCGATCTTCACCGCAGGCACCTCTTCGCCACATCTGAGATCCATGGTCATCTATCCGAGTACCAACGCAGTGATCGCGCCGTCGGCGCCGCTTGCTGCTGCGGTTCAGCCCAACGTGAACACACCCCGCGCACCGGTCGCGGGCGGGCACTCCTGACGTCCCGCTCGCCTCCGGTCCACGGACTGGAGGCGAGCCATGCTCCTTTGTACTGCCATCCTCTCTCGCGCCCCGGGCGGCGTGGGTGCGTCCGCCGCTGCCACCGGTGGCGGCAGCTTGCGCGCGTCCCGTACTCATCCAGCAGTGGGTGCGCCCGCCCGGCGACGCGCGGCCGCGTGCCCGCTCGTTGACCCTCGCCTGACACCCCGGTGCCCCACACTGGCGCCGGCGGCCGTTGTCGCTGGCACCCTTGCCAAAGATTGATCGCATGACGCGTTTGCCTGCACCCACGTTGTTCGTACTGATGTTGCTGGGCCTGAGCGGCCTGGCCGCGCGCGTGCGCGCCGACACCACCACACCGCCGCTGTTCGTGCCACAGCTGCTGGATGCGCAGGTGAGCTACGTGGCGCAGAAGCTCGACCCCCTGCACTCCGCCTATGCCGGCCCGCTCAGCCTGCCTGCCGCCGGTGACCAGGCGCTCTCGCGCACTTTCGGGGTCTACCTCGGCATGCGGCTGCCGGCGCATCTGGCGTTCTATCTGGACACCGAACTATTTACCGGCGGCGGCATCAACAAGGGCACGGGAGCAGCGGGTTACGTCAATGGCGACGTGGTGCGCGCCGGCCCGGGTTCGGGTGGCAAACAGCGGCCGTACATTGCGCGTGCCTACCTCGACTGGAATTGGCCGTTGGGCGCGGCCAGCGCGCCGGTGGAACGTGCGCAGGATCAGCTCCCCGGCGCACTTGCCACGCAGCGGATCGAGCTCAAGCTGGGCCGGATGGCGCTGGCCGATGACTTCGACAAGAACCGCTATGCCAACGACACCCGTCACCAGTTCATGAACTGGGATTTCATCAACACGGCGGTCTACGACTACGCTGCGGACACTCGCGGCTACACGGACGGCTTCATCGCCGCGTGGGTGCAGCCACACTGGACACTACGCTACGGCGTGTACCAAATGCCGCTGCTGGCCAACGGTCAGGTGCTGGCCGGGCCGCTGGGCCGCGCTCGCGCCGAGCAGGTGCAGCTGTCGCTGCGCCCGTTCGGTAGCGACGGCTTCGCACTGCGCCTGCTGGCCTACCGCAACATCGCCAAGATGGGCGACTACACACAGGCGCTGGCGCTCGCCGCCGCCAGCGGCAGCACGCCGGACATCGCCGCCAACGGCCGCTACGGCCGGCGCAAGCACGGCTACGTGATCAATGCCGAGCTGCCGTTGGCCGACGGCGGCGACACAGGGCTGCTCGCGCGCTGGGGCTGGAACGACGGCCACACCCAGTCGTTTGCCTACACCGAGGCCGATCGCGCGCTGAGCGTGGGAGCGCAGCTGTCCGGCGTGCATTGGCGGCGCTCCGAGGATCGCGTCGGCATCGCGTTCGACCTCAACGGACTGGCCAGCGCGCATCGCGCCTACCTCGCCGCCGGCGGCTGCGGCTTCCTGCTGTGCGATGGCGCGCTGGACTACGGCCGCGAGCGGGTGATCGAGGCGTATTACCGCCTTCAACTCGGGCGCTCCCTGCAGCTGAGCCCGGACCTGCAGTGGATCGCCAACCCCGGTTACAACCGTGCGCGCGGCCCGGCGCGTGTCATGGGGCTGCGCGTACATTTGAGCCTTTGATCTATCTTTGACCCGTACTGGAAACATGCCCATGTCTGTGATCAATACCTCGGTGCCGCACGCCAGTGCGGCCGCCCGCGCCGGCCTGAAGCAGCGTATCCGCGACCGCCTGCATCTGGCGGAATTGCGCCAGCGTCCCGGCACACCGTGGAACCGGTTGGTGCTGGCATTGGCGCTGATCGGTCCCGGCCTGCTGGTCATGTTGGGCGACAACGACGCCGGCGGCGTGCTCACCTATGCGCAGACCGGTGCGGCCTACGGGCTGGGACTGTTTCTTCCATTGATGCTGGTGCTGGGCTTCGTCGCCTACGTGGTGCAGGAAATGACCATCCGCCTGGGTGCGGTGACGCGCCGCGGTCACGCTGAGCTGATCTGGAAACGCTACGGCCCGTTTTGGGGCATCTTCTCGCTGGTCGACCTGGTGCTGGCCAATGTCCTCACCCTGGTCACCGAGTTTCTCGGCATCCGCATCGGCGGTGAGGCGTTCGGCATTCCATACGCGCTGAGCGTGCCGGTCACGCTGGGCTTTGTGGTGATGACGCTGGTTTTCTTGCGATATTGGGCGTGGGAACGTATCGCGTTGTTCATCGCCTCGCTTAACCTGGTGTTCGTGCCGTTGGTGCTGATGGCACATCCACACTGGGGCGCCGTGGCGCGCGCCTTCACCGGCTCCGGCTGGGCGATACCGGGCGGCATGCTGTCGGCGACCTTCCTGATCCTGCTGTCGGCCAATATCGGCACCAGCATCGCGCCGTGGCAACTATTCTTCCAGCAGTCCTGCGTGGTCGACAAAGGACTGCTACCGAAGGACATTCCGGCCAGCCGACGCGACCTGATGCTGGGCGTGGGCGGCATGGTGCTGGTGGCGATTGCGGTGATCGTGCTCGGTGCGGTGGCCCTGTCGGGGCTGCCCGATGCGAAGGACCTTACTACCGAGGCGGTGCTCTCCGCGCTGCAGCAGCGCCTGGGCGAAACGGCGATGAAGCTGTTCGCGCTGGGCCTGATCGAAGCCGGGCTGATCGCCACCATCGTGATTACCGCCAGCACCGGCTGGGCGATCGGCGAGGCGCTTGATCTGCCGCGCTCGCTCAACGCGTCGCCGGGCCAGGCGTGGCGCTTCTATGCCCCGGCGGTGATGGGTACGATTGCCGCGGCGGGCGTGGTGCTGTTTCCGAATCTGCCGATCGGGTTCCTCAACCTCAGCGTGCAGGTGATCGCCACGGTGTTCATGCCGGCGGCGATGCTGTTCCTGCTGATGCTGCTCAACGACCGCGAGCTGATGGGCGAGCACGCCAACGGGCCGGTGCGCAATGCAGTTTCGATTGTCATCATGCTCGGTCTGATCGTCTGCAACGCGCTGTATGGGCTGGTCACCGTATTTCCCCATATCTTCGGAGGCACCCCATGAAAGATCTCAACGAGTACACGCCCGAGCAGGTGCAGGCGCTGCTAGACGAGGAGCACTGGCACGACGAACTGCAGCCGGTGCATCGCATCCAGCTGAAGCCCTGGCAGCAGTGGGTGTTTTGGGGTCTGCGCATCTACGTCGTAGTGATGTGCGTGATCGTGCTCTGGGCATTCACGGCAGGCGTGCACGCCTGACTTACCCAAGCTACGATCATTTTGTTTGGCTCCGATCCGCGGCACGTGTGGATACGGCTCGATTCAGCCGCATGACGGATCCGGGCGGAGCCCATCCCAGATTAGTTTTCCTTGAGCCGTGGAGATTCAACCACGATGCACATTTTTCAACTGCTACTGATCGCGCTGATGCAAGGTTTGACCGAGCTGTTCCCAGTCAGCAGCCTGGGACATGCCGTCGTCCTTCCGGCCATCCTGCACTGGCCCCTCAACGAGCATGCACCGGATTTTCTGCCGATCCTGGTAGTTCTGCACGTGGGCACGCTGAGCGCGCTGCTGCTCTACTTCCGGCACGAATGGCTCGGTATCGCGCGGGGTGTGTTGCGTGGCCACCGCGAGGGTGACCTGGAAAATTACCGACATCTGGCTTGGCTGCTGGTGCTGGGTACGTTGCCGGCGGTGGTATTGGGCTTTTTTCTTGAGAAGCAGCTGCGCCAGCTGTTTGGTGAGCCCGTCGTCGCGGCGGCGTTTTTGGTGGTCAACGGTGGCATGCTGTTGCTAGGTGAGCGACTGCGCCGACGCACCAACGACTCCGGTTCCAGCAAGACCGCAGCGTTGCAGGCACTAACCTGGCGGCAAGCGCTGAGCATCGGGCTGTGGCAATGCATCGCCTTCATCCCCGGCATGTCGCGCTCGGGCGCCACCATGGTGGGCGGTCTGCGCGCCGGCCTCAATCATCTGCAGGCAGCACGCTTTTCCTTTTTGCTGTCGGCACCGATCATCGCCGGTGCGGCCGCGCTGGAACTTCCCAAGCTGGGGCATGCTGACCTTCACGGACAGCTCTTCGCGCTGTTGCTTGCGGGACTCGTCTCGGGTGTTGCGGCTTTCGTGAGTACCGCCTTCCTGATGCGCTATTTCAAACGCCACGAGACGTCAGCGTTGCATCCGTTTGCCTGGTATTGCGTGACCGTCGGTGTCGGAGCGCTGCTGTTGCTTCGCTTCTGATGGGCGGCGATGGAAGTAGGGAGAGGATCGATGGCGCGGCGAACTTGCTCGCCCAAACGCTTACAACTCCGGAAAGGTTTGCAACATGCGCCAACGAAGTTGGTGGCGTGACCGGGCGAATCGTAGTTGAATTCACCGGTAGTCGTTCGGAAATGCGCTTGGCGTGTCAGTCTTCGACACGACCGTATTCGCGTAACTCTCCTCCGCGAACGATGCGAACGTCTTAACGGCCTCGACCTGTCGCAGCTTGCACGGCCGTCTCGAGCCTGCAAGGGCAGCCACGGCCATAAACGACCGATCGCCCGAAACGGGCCGGGCCGCGCAGTTAGTAAAACGCCTTGATTATGACGCTCACGAACGGTCAGCCGGCCACAGTGCAAACGCGCATGCGTCCTCATCGCACACCTACTCAGGGAAAAACATCAGCACGGCTGCTGCGGCCATGACCACCACGGCAATCCAGCCCAGGGCGATGATTGTCCGACTCGCCGTGAAGGCACCCATCACAGACTTCCTTGAGACCAAGAGGATGACCACAACCATTAACGGTACGGCCACCACCCCGTTGATGACTGCACTCCAGAACAAAGCCTTCATCGGGCCGATAGGGGAATACTGGATACCAAGACCGGCGAGAACACTGACCGCGATGACGCCATAAAACCCGCGGGCGTCGGCCGCCTTCCGCTCAAGCCCCCAGTTCCAGCCCATGGCTTCGCAGAGCGCATAGCCGGCCGAACCCGCGAGCACGGGCACGCCGATCAGTCCGACGCCGAGGATTCCAAGAGCAAAGAGCAGAAATGCAAAGTCGCCTGCGAGGGGCCGAAGTGCGCTTGCCGCCTGTGCCGCCGTCTCGATGTTCGTCACGCCGGCCAGGTTCAGCGTGAGCGCGGTCGCAAGGATGATGAAGTATGCCGTGATGTCGGAGTAGAACATGCCGCTCCAGGTATCCCATCGAATGCGGCGAAGCTCCCTTCCAGCAGCATGCGCGTCGCGCAAGAGCGGCACGGTACCCTGTTTGCGCTGCATATCCTCGACTTCTTCAGAGGCCTGCCAGAAGAAGAGATAGGGACTGATGGTGGTGCCGAAGATGGCCACCACGACGGTGGCCGCTGCAGAGTTCGGCGTGAAGTGGGGCCAGATGGTACGAAAAGCCACTTGGCTCCAGGGCACGTGCACCGTAAACAAGACTGCTGCGTAGGCAAATAACGATAGCGTCAGCCACTTCAGGAAGCGGACGTAACGATGGTACGGAACGAATACTTGCAGCAATAGCGTGGCGAGCACAAAAAGCACCGTCATGAGGTGGCGATTGATGCCCATGACGAGTTCCGCGACCTCTCCCATGGCCGCGACATCCGCGGCGATATTGAGGGTGTTGGCGATCAACAGAAGAAGCACGACCACCTGAAGCACGATAGGGGGAAAGGTGGTCTTGATGTTGGCTGAAAGGCCTTTCCCAGTGACCCTGCCGATGAGCGCGCACATGGATTGGATCGCGGCCATCAGCGGATAGGCTAGCGGCATCGTCCACAGCATGTTGAGGCCGAATTGCGCACCTGCCTGGGAGTACGTGGCAATGCCACTCGGGTCGTCGTCTGCCACGCCGGTAATCAGGCCCGGACCTACACGTGACAGGGGATGCTCTTTGAGACGGGCCCAAAGAGCCCTGGCGGGGCGTTCGCGCTTTGAGTTATTGGCGCCATACTCAGGATGTGGCATGCGCTAGGCCCAGTGACATGAAATGGATGAGCGATCAAGTATGCCGCTTGATAGTGCAGCATGGCCCAAGCGATTAGGTTGCAAGAGGGCTCTCGTCTGTCGCAACCCCCCCGTGGACCGGCAATCTTTCTTCCAGCAGCTTCGCCACCGCGGCGCCGTCATTCCGGGTGAGATTGGGCACAAAGCGGGAATACACGCGAAAGAGCATCTGGGTATTGGCATGGCCCAGCAGGAAGGCCACCCACTCGGGATTCTCTCCGGCGGCAAGCATCAGTGTCGCAGCCGTGTGCCGCGTTTGGTAAGGGCGCCGCTGCGGCAGGTCGAGCTTGCGAAGGAGCGGCAGCCAGATCCGGTTGTTGAAATTCTTGGTGTTGATCGGCAAGCCGTTGCGAGTGGGGAAGACCCACGGGCAGGCTGGATCGTGCCCCGCCCATTGCGCTTCGATCGCGCGGCGCACGATCGGCAGCATCGGCACGTCCCTGGCCGAGCGCTCGGTCTTGGTACCTTCCTCCAGCACCCCGGTCACCAGTGTCTCCCGCACCAGGATCAGCCCGAGATCCTGATCGACGTGTCGCCACTGCAGGCCGTTGATTTCCCCGCTGCGGAGTCCGGTGAAGAACCGCACGATGAGATAGTTCCGATAGTCCGGGCGCACGGCATCGAGAATCCGCCCTACCTCGTCGAGGGTGAACGGTTTCGCGTCTGAACGTTTGATCTTCAGCGGCTTGAGTCCCTGGAAGGCTGGTGCGAAGCCAAACCGGGACGCCGCCTCATGCAGAATCTGGCGCAGAAAGCAGAGGATCTTGTTGATCCGGCTTGGCCCCAGTGAGCCCTTGCGCCCCGGCAGGGAGGCCAGGTCGGCGCGAAACGCGAGCACGTCCGACCGGGTGACGGATCCCACCGGGCAGTTACCAAATCGAGGCAGGAGATTCTTCTTGACGATTTCCCGTACCGTGCGCAGGTGAATGCCGCTCCATTGCGGGGTCATCTCGGCAATCCATGTCACGACAAAATCGCGAAAGAGCGGCGTGCTGGCTTCGGCAGGTTCCTCATTGAACCGTTCCGCGCGGCGGCTGCCGGGAAAGAAGTCGCTGTAGCGGAAGTCGCCGCGGGCCAGCGCTTCCTCAAGGTGACGCTGCAGGTGCTCAGCGCGCCGACGTTGGGCCGGGATATCGAAAAACTCGGTCTGCTCGCGGCAACGCACGCCACGATAGTAGAAGTCCAGGAGCAGGCGACCGTTCTCGGGGCGAGCGCGCAAGGTGGCCATGGATTAGGCCCTCCCCATGTGGGTGGTGCTTTTGGGCGACGGCGGAGTTAGGGGAGCGAAGGTGAGTCGATGCATGGCGAGGTTCCTTTTCTGGGGGCCTCGTCGATTGGATACCACCATGCGATTCGCGCAATCCCGAACACGGCCGCCCATCTGGCGACGAACCGTGCATTTGCAGCGCATGCAAGTGGCCTGGCCGTTCCAACCGTGCGCAGGGTCCACCGGACCTCGCGGTCCGGCATGGACATTTGGGTACAAGCATGAAGCTCGGGACGCTGCTCCCATCTAGGAAATGCACCCGAAATTGTGTCGGTAACCCCCGTTTATCTCCGGTTATTTGCGCAAGCGCGCACCAAAAGTCGGCGACGCTAGTCACCTGGCAGGTAACGCCGTCGATATCGCCAAAAACTGTGAATGGAGCACGTAGTGAATGACGCACGCCACACCATCGAGCTCATCCCCGACAACCATCGGGTCACTATGCAGCCTGACAGCCGCCAGAAGTGGATCATGCCGGCGAAGCAATACGTCCTCTGGAAGATAGTCGCAGAAGCCTTGTCCGCGCAGCTCCGCAGGATCACACGAGTGCACCACGAGGTGAACGTCGAATGGACTAGAGATCAGCTTCGTTTTGTTTTCGTTGCTTCGCGCTCGGTGTCGTCGAACGAGGAGCTATTCGCTCCGGAGGCAAAGTTCGCCGCGTGGCTCGAGGACTATCGTCGGGCGACAACGATGATGGTCGATTTCTCCAACACATACTCCACCCACCACCACCTGGCCCGGAATATCACGTTCAATCAGGGGGATAACAGCGGTTGCATGGCGTCGTATGACCGCCAGGAAAATGCCATCGTCATCCATGAGCGGGCGTGTTGGCACCGCTTGCGACAGATGGCTACGCTTATTGCCGCGGCCAGGAAGCTAGGCGAAACAGAGATCCATATATGGTGCGGGACTGAACACTTCGTGCTGGCCACCCCAGCGGAAATTTTGCTCGGCGCCATGCCGATCGTAGACTCCCCGTGTGCCGTCGTCGGGACCCTTCGATACTTTTCCGCGAAGCTGGCGAAGGTCTACTTCAGGATTTGGAACGGAAGCCCGAGGCAAGACCAAGAAATCCAAGTCGACCTGTCAGTTACGCCCGACATCCCGTATCTGGCGGAGTCGCGCGACCCCGTGCGTCTCACGTTCGAGCGGACCCATCACGTCAATCCGCTGGCCCAAACGAAGGACATCTATCGTGCGATGTCTGTCGAGGTGCTCGACGCGGCTGACGCTGAATGCGCACCACTGCTGGGGCGCCTGATCTGATCGGCCCGACGCGTGTCCACCACGATGAAATTTTCAATTGTGCACGATGCGTGGGATGAGCGCTTCGCCGGCGCCTTTGTATCCGCTGACGCGCGTGAGCGTGCGTTCCAAATCGTCTGCAAGCTCCGGGCACCGCCGGGATGGCCCTACCTGACCGCGGTGGCGCGCGGGCTGCTTGCCTGCGTAGATGCGAATCCGTGGCTGCTCAGCTTGAAGCTGGAAGGACTGCACCTCGATCAAGCCCAGGAAGCCTTCCGCTTCCTGGGGGCCCGCAACGACCCGGATCCCGCAGTATGGAGAATGCGGTCCGGCTCGAACAGTAAGTTGGGTCCGTCAGCGGCAGGTGAATACCGGGGTCTGCTATTGCTGGGGCAGGGGGTCGCACAAGAGGTTGGTGCCTTGCGTCTGGGTGCCGCGCTTCTCCTTTCTGCCCTTCTGCGGGGCTCCGCGCTCGATGAACGGGCGCTCTCGAGACAGGATACCGATGCACTCATCGTCTTGCTGAGCGCAGAGCCCGCCACTGTTGCCTATGGTCTATCCGGACCCAGTAGCCGGGATAAGGGCGTGTTGGCCGAGGCCGAGGTGCGCGTCAGACTCGGCGAGAGTCCGCTCGAACATGTCCTGGAAGCATGGCAGGCCCTCGTGGACAAACGAGTCGATGAGCTGCCTGCCTACATTCGCGGTGCGCTTCAGCGCGCGGCCCAACTGCTGCATGCCTTCTGTAGAGTTGCCGTCTCCCCGGCCACGCCCGACAGGGAACGGAACGCACCCCCATCCACGGGCATGGCTGTTTCGGTTCGTGCCGACCAGCCGCCACTGCCCGCGACGCTACCTTCGGTCACGGCTCCGGTGCAGCCGCAACGCCGGCGCCGATGCGGCCGCCTCAAGCGAGTTCTGGGAGCGCGGAGCGTCGGCGGTCTAACGGTTCTGGCACCCTCCAAGCCCCGTGGATTGCGTCCGGCACGGGGTGAATCAAGCGAAGACATCGCTGAGCGCGCTGCGCCGTCGGCCCTCGTCTTGATGCCCGACCCGCCGATCGAGATCCGATTCGGCTCCCTCCCGAATCGGCTCCAGACGAAGTTAGTCCATAACGCCTACCAGGTCATGCGTGAGAGGCTGCTCTGCCCGGATCGTTATGGGGCGTACACCCTCGAGGAATGCCACATTTTGGTGGGATCACTCGTTGAGACGACTCGCAAGGCCATCCAGGCGAAGGATGTCCTGGGCATCGGTCTGGGCATGGTGGTGCTGCTGAGCATCGCTACTTACCGTTCCGTCAGGGCGCTATCGGGCATGGAGCTCATGCCCGCGAACGCCGAGGGTGCGAAAGGAGCCTGCTGGATTTCCCCCGATGGCTACCTGTGCCAGCGTGTCCCGGTGCCTGAGCAACACTTCGAGCCGCTGGAGGCGCAGCGTCCCCATCTGGTGCCCGTGGTTCGCCGTTCAATAGTGGCTCTGCCGGCGATCTGCCAGGAGGCATTGGAGGCGTGGCTGAACGAGCGAGGCCGGGAGCGGGTCACCTTGTTGGGTGGTGCCCAGGATGTAGTGCAAGCGGTGGGGGCCTTCCTCGGTGAGCATTCCCGCCGCGCTCAGCTGAGGCCGGCCACTCAGGGCCTCATTCGCGCGGTCCTGCCGGGCCAGATCGTGGCCATGTCGTCGGATACGCTACTTGCCCAAGTGCTTACCGGCGTCACGACGGGGTTGCCCACGGTTGGCATGGCGTACCGGACGCTCCCGCTTGCGGAACTGCAGCGCGTCTACGATCGCACGCTCACCGCCATGGGATTCGAGGTGTCGAGGAAATCTCCGGATCCCGCCCTCGGTGCACACATAGGCTCTGCCCTTCGTCTGCACCAGCAGGTGCGCGAGGGCTTCGCCAAATACGTGCGTCGAGGGTTGAATCATGCGGGCCATCGCAAGCATGTCACGCTGCAGGAAACGTGTCACTTCCACGCGCGCATGGCCGCGTACTGCGGATGGTTCCTGATGCAGGCCGTCGCCGCGCGCAGTGAGCGGATCCTTGTGGGGCTGGTGCGACAGGAGATGTGTCTGGAGTCGGGCCAGATGTTCCTCGACGACAAACGCGTGGACATCGCCCATACCGGGCGCTGGGTGGTGCTCTCGCCGAGCACGGTCGCGCAGATCCAGGCATACCTGTGCCACCTGCAAGCGCTGGTCCAGGACACGGTGTTGCCGCCCCTGGCGCGTGATCGCGCACGCGATGCCCTCAACGGAAGGGGCCCGCTGTTCTTCCTGCTCGGCACGGTGGGACAGGTGGTGCCGATCTCGCGCGAGGCGCTACGCCCCTACGCGCCCGCGTCATGGCCTTGGCCCGCGAACGTCTTTCGTCACCAGGCGGCCACGCATCTGCACGAGCAGGGGTGCCCAGCCCTGTATGTCTCCATCCAGCTCGGTCACCTGGACCTGGGGCAGCCCTTTGGTCGCGACGGTGATGTCGATCCGCGCGACGTCGTTGCGCAGGTGGGAGCGGCAACCGATCGTGCCATGGCCCGCGATGGCTGGCGCGTCGTCCGCGGCATGGGCGATCCAAAGGTTGCGTACGTCCCCCATGCCGTGCCGCTTGATGAGCGTGTCATCAGCATCGAGGCGAAGGCGCGCGCACGAGAGCGTGGCCGGTGGGGTCTGCAGGAAACCTATGGTTCGGGCGAGAAGCTTGCCATCGACCACGCCTCTCGCGAAACGGCACGCCAGCTGGTTGATGCATGGCGGGTCAGCATGCCCGGCGACGGGTCCGTGCCGCAGGTGGATGCACGAACCGTATCCGAGCTGCGCCAGCAGATGTTGCAGTCGCGACCCAGGACGCAGGCGGATCAGGCAATCGCGCTGAATGCGCTCCGTGAGGAGTTGCACAGGGCCCACCGCCAAAGACAGCTAGAGTGCAAGGACTTGCGCCGTGCCTTCTACGTCGGGGTCGAGCCTAGCCCCTATGCGTCGGGGATGATCGGTGCAGTGACAACCGTCAGGGCGATGCGCCTAGCTTGGCAGGATCTGATTTGCGCCCAGCTCGACGGCCCGCCAGAAGCGCACACGTTGTATCTTGCGCTCCTTGTCGGTGCTGTGCTGTTCGGCCTCGCCTTGCATGAGGACGCGGTAACCGGGCTCATCCTGGGTCTTGCGCGGATGGTGATTCCCGGGGGCGACCTCGATGTGGTGATCGTACCCCTCGCTGCGCCGGAGAGTCAGCCCGATCAATCGATCGCGTTGCCTGGCATTCTCGCCTTCCTGGCGGTGCACGTGAAGAGTTACGTCACCACCGTCCCGGTCCTGGGGGTGGCGGACCTCGATCGCTGGCTGCGCAAGGCATTCGGTGCGTTCCTGCCGACATCGGGCTCCCTTTTGTCCGCCCTGATGGCAGCGGTTCGGCTAACCGCCCGCTTCGAGCTGCCTGGCGCGTTGCGTGCGGTGTTGGATCGCGCGCTGCCTACGACGACTCTGGCGCCCGAGCGTCTCGCCGCGTTGCTGGAGGACCGCCAGGCCGGCCGACGCCCGTCGCCCATCGCACCGAGCGCACCGCCACCACATCAGTCGCCGGTCGCCACGCGCGAGCGAGTCCCACCCAAAGCAGCGAGCTTGCGCAAGTTGTTGGGTGTCCTGCGCAACCAGCTCAATCCTCATGGCGAGCCGATCCGCCTGGAGCGGGGTGGCGGCGCCAAAGGCCGCGGCGCGCGGCTAAGGAATGATGCGCTGCTTGCCGATATCGCGCAGGAGGCCGACGAGGTCCATGACGTGCTGGCCCTGGCGGCGCGCTATGCGCTGAAGCTGCGGACCGAAGGCTCCGAGTACACACCGTGCCTGGCACCGAGCACGATCTATAGCTATGCGTTGCGCATCGTGCCAGCACTGCTGAGGTTTGCGCCGCCATCGGGGCTGCTCAACCTGGACGAGGAGGAATTCATCGCCCTGTACGAATTGTGCTCGGCCTGCGCTCCGGACGATGCGGTGTCCAAGATCCGCAGCTTGCTGGCGTATTTTCACGTGTATTTGGTCTCGCACCATCGGGCGGTCGAGCTGGATCCCGCCGATATCCTCCAGGGTGCGCGAAGTTTCGCGAGGGTCGATGCGAATATGGTGATGCCGCGGGAATACGTGACGATGCATGACGATGTCACGGCCCAGATTACGCACGGCAGCACCTCCGGGCTTCGGATTCTGCGGGCGGCCCGAATTGTCCTGATCCTGATGCGGTACGCGAAAATGCGCATCGGGGAAGCGACCACTCGCCGCCTGGACGACGTGCGTTTCGTCAGCAGGGAGGTACTGGTGCTGGTGCGGCCCAACCGTGATACGCAGCTGAAAACAGCAGCGGCCAAACGCCTCATCCGACTGCAGCCCGCCTTGTCGGAGGACGAGTTCGGTGAGCTCAAAGAGTGGTGCGGCGCGGAAGTCGCCGCCCGCGGGGGCAAGTCGACGCCGGACGCATTGCTGTTTCCCGTCGAACCCGGTGGCAGCGTTGCTATGGATCCGGCGACGCTGGCAAGACCGATCAGTGAATTGGCGCAGTGCGCCACCGGGCTGGCGAATGCGCGGCCTCACTGGCTACGCCATGCGGGCGCGACGGTCGAATTCCTGGCCATTGCCGGCCGACCTTGGATCGACACGGAGGCATCGACCACGTCGGTTGCAGCGCCTCTGGGGCGGCTCGCGCAGTTGAAGCGTCTGATTGGCCATGTGGATTTGCTCACCACGTTTGGTTCCTACATCCACGCCGTACAGCTATGTCTCGGTCAGGACGCCTTCGCCTTTGCCGCTGTGCTTGCGCCGAAGCGTCTTGCACAGCTGGTCGGCATCAGCCACGAAAATCTTCGGACCATCCGGGGCCGTCTAGGCGCCAAGGGCCGAATAAACCGCGTCTTTTTTGCCAGGCTGGTCCAGCGGCACCAGCCCGTGCAAAAGAACGAACCAGAGCCACGGAGGCCATGGGTCCCCGGCAGGGACACCCCGATAGAAAGTGTGCTGGGCGCGTCGATGGTCATCCGGATCCTCGGGGATCTTCGCGGCGACCCATCGTGGAAACGGTGCTGGGAAAGCCTGGAGCTCAGGCCTGGCCAGCGACGGGTTCTGGCGCGCGCGATCGTGATGCAGCATCTGCTTGCCGAGGAAGGCTGGATCGACCGCGCGATCCTGGCGGACATTTGCGAATTTGAGCAGCTAGATGACCTGCGCGATGAACTGCGCTGTCGCGCTCCGATGAACACGCTGCCGGCGCAGGGGCATGCGCAGCAACAACACTCCGCTGCGGTGGTCCAGGCGCTGATGGGCGTGCCTCGGGCGGTACGTGACTGCATGGTGGCTGCCTATGCATACCATCGGCGCCGGCCTTATCTGCGGCTGAGCACGGCAGCGCACCTCGACCAATTTCTGGTCGTTTTCGACGCGCTGTCGGTGGAACGCCAGCGCCTCGCGATATGCGTGGCCGACGAGGAAGCGCGGGCCGATATGGCCGTGCTCCTGCAGCGTAGCAGGGGACATGGCGCACAAGAGATCCTCCTCCGGCTGGGTTACCCCGGTGATCGCCGGGCACACCATCGGGAGCGTGCCCTGCTTGCGCTGGATCCCTCGCCCCAAGGCGATGCGGATCTCGTGCCGTCGCTGGGGGCGTTGTTCCATGCGCTGATCGGGTCGGGCATCCTCTCCCGATTTCGGGAACTTGCCAGCCACTCGTCGGGGTAGGCTCTCTCGCTTCGCCGACGAAGGCAATGGCGGCACGGGCAAACAGGCTGCCGCTATCGAGTATTTCGCAGCTGGAAGATCCCTGTGCTGTGACCCATTGTCCGAACGAGCATCCTCTCGCTCGGGGACGCATTGCGTGTAAGCGGATCACGGAAAGGTGCCGATCGCGTGCCCGTCCAGCATGGACAAACACGCACGCGCACCGGCCAGGGTGCCTGCCACGGTCCGCTCCCGATCCGCCCAGAGCTAGCCGCCATGCCACAAGGTGTCCGTGTCCGCGCAGGATTTCCGCAAGGGCCGGTGGGCGCTTGGCAGGCCGCTTGCGTGATCGCAAACCTGTGTTTTCTTGGTTCAGGTCATCCACTCCAAGGAAACCCATGCCCGACGTCCGCGCTTTTGAGAACGATTTGTTGGAACCCCTGCTGGGGGTGATCGATTGGGTTCATCGTACGGGGTGGCCCCGTCGTGCGCAGGACACCGCATTGGCGCAGGCGGTGTTCGATGCCCAGCGCGCCGAGGCTGAATCCCGGCCGGGGAAGGAGCCTGATTACCCCGCCCTGGTCGCCGCGCTGCTGGATGCCCTGAGAGCCGATCACGATGAGGCCGCGCTGCGGCATCTAGGTGTGCTGTTTACCGTGGTCTTCCTGGTGCATACGCGCTCCCGACCCGAGAGCCGGCGTAGCCCGGCGTCATGAGCCACCCCGCGCGCATGCCATGCGCCCGTTCGTGCCTCGCTGTCTGTTCTCTCTCCATTGCCTCCACAGGAGTCTTCCATGCTTCAGGCAACGCTTTTCGCCAGTCTTGTCGTGCTGGTCATCGTCATCATCCCGTGGAATTTCAAGCTCGAGCGTGATGCCTGGTACAGGCAGCCCACGCTCCGGCAGTACCTGGAGCAGTTTCCCCACTGCCGTTCGGCACGTGGCATTGAGTGCGTGCATTGCGGGTCGTCCAGCATCCGCAACTGGGGTCGCTACAACGCCGCCAGTGCCCAGCGCACGTTCCTCTGCAACCACTGCGGCACGAGGCTGTATCGCAGTGCGGACTGATCCGCTTTTCGCGCTGACTGTTGCGCCAGTCCTGCATTTCGCCGAGGGCGTCGCCTTCGGTTTTGACCACGGCTCGCCGCCGAGAGCCGACTCCCCCTTCATGAAAACGAGGATTTCTTCGATGATTTCGAAAGCGCTCATCCGTCTTGTTGTGGCCTCCGCCGTGATCAGTCTGGCCGGTTGCAATGCCCAGCCACCGCGCACACGTTCCGCACAGGCCCCCGCGCCAGTGGCCGGCGCGATGCCGGACCAGCAGCACCTATGTGAAGTCCACGATTGGCAACGGGACGTGACCACTGCGACCTGTACGGCGGGGCAGAAGATCGTCTTTCTGCCGGACCGTTTCGGCAATGAGCAGTTGCCGATCCTCTTTGCAGCGGTGAACTGCGACCTCCGCTACGCCGTTGCGCTGACCAACGGCGGCGTGGCGTGCATCTACCTCGGATCCGTCACGGCCGCCGGCAAGCGCTGACGCATCACTCCTTCTCACCATGGTCCAAGGCACGCATGATGAAAGTCATCCATGGATTTTCGCTTCAGGCAATTTACGACGCGGCCTACCTGGAGCGGCTGGGCGCGACGTTCGAGGCGTTTGGCCGCGCACCGATCGCCACGCTCACGGCGCTCGGCCAGTACGGCGCGATCGACATCCTGCGTGACGGCTATCGGCCGCTGCTTCCGGCGCAGGTTCTTTTGCGCCGGGCGCTCGAAGCGCAGTGGCTCCGCGAATGCATACCACCTGATCGCCGTGCACGCACCAGGAAGCCCCCCGAGAGCCTGTGCCGCCACGCCAATGGCGACCCGCCTCGGTGTCGAGCACAAGTCGTACATCGAGATGGTAACGATCGGCGCGACCTGGATCCGGACCGCCTCGGATCGCAAACACAGTCCGGGGATTGACGATGCACGGAGACAGCTTTTTCGAACTCTCCCATGACGATAACCATCCTCGTCCGCGTAATGGTACTGCTGCTCAGTCGCCCTCACTTTGCGCGGGGCCGCTATCACTTCGAAGCCTTGCGGCTGGTGATCGGCAAGGTGGATCGCGACAGGGTGTGCCGCGGCAGGAAGCGGTGTCGAGATCGCGACAGCCCAGTGATCGGCGACCTGGGGCCGGGTCGCTTGTCTCCCTCGTGATCCGGTGTACATACTTGCGCATCAGATGGCGTTGGCAGGGCGTTGGCGCGCCCTGACCCGGTGATCCGCCTGACGTGATTGACCGTCTCGTGCGCTGAGAACACGACGTGGCACTCTCGTTGCTCCGATCAGGAGAAGAACATGAACGACATCCTCAAGGCCATGGGCGAGGGTTTCAAGCTGGGCGCCCGGGAAACCCCGCGAGGCTTCTTCGCTCCGGTCATCGTGTTCTTCCGCTGGTTGTCCCGCATCACCGATGAAGAGATGCGCAAGGCCGGGCCATGGGATAGCCGACGGATGCTCGCGACGCTCGATCTTGCGCAGCAGGAACTGGACAGGGTGCAGTGCGAGATGTTCGGGCGTTTGAAGAGGCTTGATCCGGAACTGCATACCTTAGTGCTTCTCACCTTCGGCGAAACCGGTCGTGCCGCCACCTGGATGAGTCAGCCATCGGCCGGACTCGGTGGATTGTCGCCATACCAGTGGCTGGCTGCCGGCAATCGGGCACGCGTCGTCAGCACTCTGCATGCCATCGAGCGGCGATTCGGCGACCACGGCAAGCCGTCAGCCTGACTTGCAACAAGTCAGGTTGCACAGAGCGGGATCGTCTGTTTGTGAATACTCACGCAGGGAGAATTGCCATGAAGAAGAAATCCGTTCGGTTCGGTGTCTACTGTGTTCCGCCGATCTGGCGAGGGCCACCGGGCGACGTACCGGAGAAGATCCGCCGGGAGGGTATCGATGCGAAGCGGATTCATGTCGATCCGTCGAAGTTGATGCGCTTCCGGAAGTTCACGAACCAGATCGGTTAGCGCGGATAGCGGCGACACATGGCCATAGGACTCATATCCCGCCCTCCGGCGACGCCTTCGGTTCGGCGTGAGAGCGTGCTTGCCGACCGCCAGCGACGTGGCCTTTGTCAAATTGACGACGACCCTGACTGTTGCACAGTACGCCTGTTAAGCATAACCTGACGACAGGTATTACTGATGAGGTGTCTCCATGCTTCAGCCGATCAAACTCGAATCGCTCCGGGAGCTGGTTGCTGCCGGTTCGATCAAGTCCGTCACGATTCTAGGCCAGAAGGGCGGCTATGCCGTGGTGGCCAGCATTGGCATGCAACAGCGCACCCTCGGCACCAAGTTCGGTGAAGTGCGTATGTTTGGAAGCACGGACACCGCCGTGAAGGTGCTGCGCGAGTTGGGCCTGTCCCAGTTCAATCTCGACGTGTCGAACTACGAGGGAGGTCGCTTGCGTGCTGCGCGCCCCGATGTAACGGCGAAGGCTAAGAATGCAGCGGCCGCAGTGGCCCATGATCGCTGGTTCCGCGAGCAGGTCACTGCGGCCATCGCCAAGGACAAACGCGGCGAAGCGACCTGGCACGACCACGATGCCATGTGGGACGAACTGGAAGGGCAGACGGCGCAGCTTGTAGCCGCCAGGGACAAGAAGGCGGAAGCCGCTGCAGCAAAGCCGGCACGACGGAGCAACACCCCCGGCCGGCGGGGTTGAGCGATGGTCATCCGCTACATGGACGAGGCGAGATCCGACCTTGCGAGCATCATCCTGTACCGCATCGAGCAGCCGTTACCTGATCCGGTCGGATTCGTGCTCGCACTGCGGCAGAAGATCTCCCACCTGGGCGCGATCGAACACCCCGGCCGGAAGGGTCGCGTGCCAGGCACGATGGAATGGATACTCACCGGCTTGCCATACATCGCGGTGTTCCGGCGCGATGGCAACGACGTGAAGATTTACCGCGTGCTTCACGGCGCGCAGCAGTGGCCGTAAGGGCCGCAAAACGAAGCGGCCGACGCAGCGTCATGAGATCGACGATCTGCCGGTGGACGCATGATGTATGTGATCGGCGTTAGTCTTTCGGCCGCCGGTAGGGATACGATCAAGGCAAACGACGTTGCGACCCTAACGGCGGACTTATCGAAACCACTACTTGAGGAGCGCAGTTGTGCGCAAAGACAAAGCGGGCAAAAAAGACAAATTGAAGCACCTCGACTTGTTCGAGATGATGTTGAACCAGAGCCAAGTTTTCCGGGACATGGTCGAACATTTCCAGAGCACCTGGGTTCCCCGAATTCCCTCCGTGGTGGTCGAAGCCGACATGACCACTCGCAATCCGACGGAGAAGCGAGCCAAGGCCGCAAAAGACACGCCGGTGACCAAACCAACGAAGTCGCACGCTGCATGGAAACCCGTAGCCTCCGCGAAACCCGTGCCAAACGCCGTCGTGCCAAACGCCGTCAAGCATTCGCCCTCGAAGTCACCCAGCAAGGCCAAGCAGTCCAAGCCGGTGACGCCACGCAAGACCGCAGGCAAGGCTGCCGCCGCCCGCCGTGTGGCCAAAAGGAAGTAATTTGAATTTGTCATCGGTATCAAACCGCCGTGCTGTTTGCGCCGGTTGCCTGCGCGCCTCTATCTGCATGTCGAGGTTCGATGATCGTCAGCAAGCGGCGAGCGGCAGAGGCCGCCCATTCACCGGCATCAACCGGCTGCTTTTGGCACCGTTAGCAGTTCAGTGCGAGCAGCGGCGGGTGTTGAAGCGTCGAGGCTTGCATATTCCAGTCGAAACCGGCCACCCACAATGATGCAAATCGGCCACCTGCAATGCTCTCAAACTGGCCACCCGTAACGATGTGAAACCGGCCACCCGAGACGGTCTGAAAAGCGCCCCCAAGATGAGGCTGGTTCGCCGCCGACCATGTTGCCAGGGAGAGCCGCGTGTACCGCAACGCATGCAACACGCGACCGAACGGCGCTGGCCAGGCCACCGACCAGTATGATCAGCCGAAGGACGACGTCGACCGGCAGACATCGACCCCTATGCAAAGGACGCAACTATGTAAAGCCGGATTCGGCGTGGTGCTGATGAGGGCCGTCTGCCAGCGGTTTGGGCGCGAGACGCCGGGCTGAACTGGACATAGTTTCACGGTTGCGTTG
>Ga0307375_10001077_pt1 | contig 31003 bp, 32 predicted proteins | sample TR1MG_FD_202531 | JGI IMG/M metagenome (GOLD analysis project Ga0307375, IMG submission 202531) | Soil microbial communities from Risofladan, Vaasa, Finland - TR-1 | ecosystem: Environmental > Terrestrial > Soil > Coastal area > Acid sulfate soil | place: Finland: Risofladan, Vaasa | collected... | reverse complement strand
AGGCCACGGATGCGCTGATCGCGGCGCTCATGCCCCACAATATTATGCGAAGAGAAAAACGCTAAAATCCCTACAATGCGGGGCTTCTGGGAAAGAAGCTCCGCATTACAATAGACTCTGCATTACAATTTGCCGTTGAACACTGGCATGAGTTGATTAACGATCCCACTTTGGCGGATGCTATCTTGGATCGCTTGGTGCACCACAGTTACCGCCTGGCACTGACGGGCGATTCTATGCGGAAACTAAAGAGACCGAAGGAGACCGAAAACACCTAAACCCACACCCCAACCCAACCCCGCGTCGCTTCGCTCCGATGGGGTGGCAGCAATGGCCGGACTGGGTGGCAGCTTTGACACCGGAATGGGTGGCAGCAATGGCCGGAATGCGCACGGCTCTCGGCAAGGCCTTGGGCTATCTCCATAACGAATGGGAGAAGCTCCTTGTGTATCTTCAGGATGGGCGTTTAGAAATCGACAATAATAAAACCGAGAACGCCCTGCGACCTTTTTGCGTTGGTCGAAAGAATTGGCTTTTTTCGGACTCCGTCGCAGGGGTAAAGGCCTCTGCTAATCTCTATTCCTTGATCGAAACATCAAAGGCGAACGGCCTTGAGCCTTACGCCTACCTGCGCAAGATCTTCACCGACCTCCCCAAGGCCCAGACCCTCGAAGACCTGGAGGCGCTGCTGCCGGGGGCCATCCTGCCGGACCAGGTACCGATGGTGTTGCCAGTGCCTCTTCCTAAAATCAAAAACGAAGCCGTCAATTAAGCAAGCCTGTAGTTCCCCGATCGCTTACGCTGATCCGGCGGGCGAGCCTCGCTGAGGGCCTCGCAGGACGACCCCTCGCTCTGCACTCGGACAATGGAGAAGCCATGAAAGGATCGACGATGCTGGCGACTCTGGAGGCCCTAGGCATCGCCCCGTCCTTTAGCCGTCCCCGGGTGAGTAACGACAACCCCTATGCCGAGGCACTCTTCCGCACGGGTAAATATCGCCCCCAGTATCCGACGAGACCCTTCGCGGATGTAGCGGCCGCTCAGGCCTGGGTGTTACGCTTCGTGCGTTGGTCGCTGTGCGCGCAAAGCGATAACGAAGACCACCAGCACAGTGGCATTCGCTTCGTGACCCCCGCCCAGCGTCATACGGGCGAGGCGTTCCGCATCATCGAACGGCGCAAACAGGTCTACGAACAGGCCCATTCTCAACACCCCGAACGATGGTCGCAGACCCTCCGCAACTGGGACCTGCCGACCGAAGTGTGGTTTAATCCGGAACGCATCAAATCAGAGCCGTCATCGGAGACTACCTAGACCTCAATACGACATCTGTTGACAAACACCGCGGCCGTCCTTGCCGTGTATGGTGGCCCTTACGTTTCCGGCAACAGACGTTGTTCCGCCGATAAGGGCGATGATCGGTTGACGAGCCAGATGGCCGCGATAATAAAAATCGCCCCGATGACGACATGAACGTCGATGACCTGGTTCAGGAGTGCCCAGCCCGCAAGTACGCCAAAGACCGGTGCCAGAAAGAGGTAGGCGCTTGCCTGAGCCGGATCCTCGTGATGCAGGACGTAGAACCAGAGACCGAATTGCATGATCGAGCCCATCACCACGAGCCATGCCAAGAGGCCCACCGAGGCGAGGGTGATATGAAAGGTCGGCCCTTCCTGGAACCCGCCCACGACCAGGAGGACGAGTCCGCCGATCAGCATCTGGTAGGCGGTCAGCACCCACAGATCGACCGATCCGCCCCAGCGCTTCATGAGCGTAGTGGCCACTGCCCAGAAAAGGGCGCTAGCGAGCCCGTACAAGACACCTACCTGGAGGTGTAAGCCTGTGCCGACCGCGATGGCGATGCCGACTATGCCCAACGCCGCGCCTAGCCATTGCGCCGTACTGTAGCGTTGGCCCAGAAACACCGCACCCAGCACCACCACCAGCATCGGATTGGCGAAAGTGAGGATCGCCGACTCACCGGCCGGAATGGTCACGAGGCTCAAAAAGATCCCCCCCATGACGCCCGCAGTCTGCAAGAGGCCAATGACTGCGATCCGCGCCCACAAGCGCCGGTCGCGTGGATGGGGCCGCTGTCGGACGCCGACTGCTAACAGGAAGCCTGCCAGGGTGAAACGAAGGCCGGCAAGAAAGAGCGGTGGGGCATAGTGGAGAGCCGTCTGGCCAACAGCAAAGGAGGACCCCATGAGAGCGGTCGCCAGCACCAGGAAAACTAGACTTTTACGTTGCAACGTTTGCTACCTCGCATCCCCAAAAGCCCCTACCGTATTTTCCAATCCCTCAATGAGTCAGAACTCCACGGTGGAATCGCCCTAACCCATGTTTAACATGCTGCAAGAAATATGTCTTCCGTTCAATCAGTTACGATTTCAGAAATTGCAGGTGGTACAGCCACCGCGTCAATGCGACATCAGACGATCAGTGTTTTGGTTCCCCCCGGTGTGGGATCGAGCCCCAAGGCCTCGTATATGGCCTTGAGTTCGGGTTCGGCAACAGTGCTCTTGCGCACATAGAGCGCGCGCCCATCGCGCCTTTGAAAGCTGGCTGTGACACGACGCTGAACCGATAGGGTCTCGCGCAGACTCGACCAACTTTCGTGAATGCCTTTGGCCTTCAGTTGACGCCGCAATGTCTGTAAGCGATCGGGGAACCTTTCAATTACCCACAAATTGAGTGCCAAGCTGGAAACCGAATGCGATGTCCGACAGCCGGGACATGCCGCGCCAAATGGCGATATTGCCCGGCGGGGGATCACAAGTCCGATCGAGGTAGCCGCCAAGCCGTGCCAGTTGCCTTAAGCAGGATTGTATTGTGGGCGATCGCCGTATGGATGTTCTTTGTCGATCCGCTGCAAGGCGGGCGAGGAGATCGATTTCCAGGGGCGTGAACGCCCTCATCCTCTTTCCAGCGCAGGAAATATTTCGCTTCAGTACCGACAGTGCCGTACTGCAGCCCCTCGGAATCATTGCCCGCGAAGACGACCTGTACGGTAGAAAAGAACCACTCGTTGAACTCTTTCTGCTGATTGGAGAGCAACTGGCGTATGCCATCACCGATGGAAACGCGGCTGTTTTTCAGTTCCAGCACGCCAACGGCGATACCGTTGACGTACAACACCAGATCAGGGCGACGCTCGTGAGTGCCCTTGAGGGTAACCTCCTCAGCGATCGCGAAATCGTTCTTCTCCGGTTCCCGCCAGTTGATGAGCTGCAGGGTTTCGGTAACGACGCCGGCCTCCACCTTCACCGGCACGCCATAGCGCATTAACTGGTAGACCGCCTCATTGTTGGCATAGTGGCTGCGGCTGTGATTGTTTGCCTCGGTGCGTAGTTTGTGCAGGGCCACGGCGATTTGCGCCGGGGCATAGCCGTTCGCTGTCAGCCAGTCGCTTAGCAGCCCTTCTTCTATGTTGCTGTTGCCTTCGCGTTCGTTCCAGTCACCGAGGTAACGGTAGTGCAGTTCATCTCGGAACAGTGCTATGACGCGGTTCTGCGTCACACGCTCAGGCAATCCGATGGTGCTCAAGGTCGGGGTTCCTTTCCAATAAATGGCTTCGGGGTCTCAGCCCCCGAAGCCTTACCATACCGCAAATAGCCGGTTCGGCGCACAGGGGACACCATCGTTCACTGGCCGTCACCACGCATCTGTGAAGCCAGCTCTCTCAGGTAAGCGGCCTCCCCCTCCAAATCGTCGAAGGCATAGGGGTTGAGGAACTGACGTCCCCAAAGCAGGGCCCGGTCGGTAACCGAGAGTTTCGCGGCCTCACACACCTCGGCCCAGTGCGAGCCTAAAGCCCGCAACTGCCCTTCGACTAGGGCTAATGCCTCCTGGCGCGAAAGCAGGAAATGGTGGGCCGCATCGAGGCAGACCGAGATACGGCTATGATGCTCTTCGCCAGAGATCAGCATCGCCTGCGTCGCCTCATTGCCGGCGCGCGCCTGCGGGCAGAGATCATAGGCGGGTGTCAGGCTCAGCATATGACCGTCCCAAAAGGCCGCGTGGTTGCGGGCATGGTCATCGGTGTTGCCGCACAGAATGTTGAACACCAGCCGCCCGAACAGTTCGCGCAGCGTGGCAGCGGGCTCCGTAAATCGGTGGCGCACGATCTCGGCCAGATCTTCGTAGCTGGCATAACGCGCCATCATCTCGTCCAGGCCGAACAGCGTCAGCGCCGAGACCATCGCCTTGCGCTGCCAGCCTCCGGCTATGGCGACACGATCAAAGCGTTCGATCAGCAGCACGTCCTTGCCCGCCGCCTGGGTCAGGGTGACGGGAGCGACCTTCAGGCCCACCTTTTCGGCGAGGCACATGGCGATGAACTCCGCCTTGACCACACTGTAGAGATCGGTGGTGGAGGAAAACTTGGCGATCAACTTCCGATGCCCGCTCTCGATCAGCACCTTGGGCCGGGCGCCGCCGATGGAACTGCCGTGCTGCAGCGCCTGATCCAGTTCCGGCGTCAGCGGAATGCCCTGCTCCACCCGTTCCGCCGAGGCCTGCAACTCATCCAACGTGGCGTTGGCAGCACTACGCGGTACGTATTCAGAAGGGGAGCGCTGGAAATCAAGGGCACCGATACGGTCGGGCCCCGACTCCAGCAGATAGGCCAGCTCATCGAGCTGGGCGCTGTCCGCCTTGACACCTTTCGGACCCAGCAGCCGGTTGATGACTACCCGCCGCCCCCAGGCATCCGGCGCGGCATCACGCAGGCAGTTCGGCATACTGAGTCCTGGCAACAGCGGCAACACACCGGATTGCAGCGGCAATTCGGGCTCGTAGAGTGGGAAGGCGGTGTCCCGCTCCAGGTAGCTCTTGCCGTAGTTGAACAGCAGCTGACCGTTGTCCGCGGCCAGCCGCCCCGCCACCACCGGTTCGGTGGCGCCGGGCAACCAAACCCAGACGTAGGCCTCGCGAGGTTCAGAACTCATCGATTACCGCCGTTTTGCCCGGACGCACCGCCTTGGGCAGCAGCGCCAGCTTATCGTCCATTCGCTCGTGCTGACGGGCCAATCCCGGCAGGTCTGCCTCGAACAGCGTCACCCCCACCAACACGGCCACCTCAAACACCAGCCCAACGGCGCAGCCGGGGTCACCCTTTTCGATCTTCTGCAGCGTGGCGCGGGCAATCCCCGCCCGCTCGGCCAGATCGTGCTCACTCCAGCGGCGCTGCTTGCGCCCGAGGCGGATCTGCTTGCCCAGCAGCGACAGCGCCTCGCGGGCGTATTTGGAATAGGTTCTGGCTGTCGTCATTCCGGCCACCCTCACATTGACTACTTTTGTAGCCATTCGACCATCAAATGAGTTGTTTTATAGTCAATAAACAGCCGACCGTCAACCCGCATTGGCTATATTTATGGTCATAGCATCACTATTTGACTATTTACACGGTCCTTCTTACTAATCAGTTCACAACTTAGAGACTATGTGATACCATAGTCCCATGAAGGTTGATGGACGCAAACTCTCTCACGAGAAACTCGAAGAGATCCGCTTTCAGGCGGTCCGTGCGGTTCAGGACGGGCAGTCCCCGACCGAGGTGGCCCGTTCTTTGGGCCTCTATGTCAACCGAGTCTTTATCTGGTTGGCCGCGTACCGTGCCGGGGGCTGGGACGCGTTGCGCGCGAAGAAAGCGATGGGTCGCCCGAAGCGGCTGAATGGCAAACAGATCCGCTGGCTTTACCATACCATCACCCAGAAGAACCCTCTTCAACTCCAGCTGCCCTTTGCCTTGTGGACGCGGCCCCAGATGCGCACCCTCATTACGCGGAAGTGTGGCGTGACGTTAAGCCTTGCCTCTATCGGCCGGTTGTTGGCGCAGTTGGGGCTCACCTGCCAGAAACCCTTGTTCCGGGCCTATCAGCAGAACCCGGCTTTGGTGGAGGCCTGGTTACAGACCGAATACCCGAAGATCCGCGCTCAGGCAAAGCGGGTAGGGGCCGAGATCTTCTTTGAGGACGAGTCCGGGGTCCGCTCCGACTTTCACAGTGGCACGACCTGGGCCCCGAAGGGAGAAACCCCCATCGTGCGGGTGACCGGGGCGCGCTTTAGTCTGAACATGATCTCGGCGATTAGCCCTCGGGGGACATTGCGCTTCATGGTGGTGCGCGGGGGTGTGGGGGCGCAGGTCTTCATCACCTTCTTAAAGCGCTTGCTCACGGGTACGGACCACCCCATCTTCCTAATTGTTGATGGTCATCCGGCGCATCGCGCGAAGAGCGTTCAACGCTTTGTTGATTCTCTAGACGGTCGCTTGAATATCTTTTTCCTTCCTCCGTACTCCCCAGAGCTGAACCCCGATGAGCTTGTCTGGAACGATGTGAAGAATCATGGCATCGCCCGCACCATCGTCAATGGTCCTCGCGATCTCCTGCGGGCCGTGGTGGGACGTCTCAGATATCTCCAAAAGACTCCCCGTATGGTGCAATCGTTCTTTCGTGCGCCCGAGACGCGCTATACCGCCATTTAGTCCCTAAGTTGTGCACTCATTAGTATCGATGCGGCAGAATTGGTGTGCAGTGCAAGTGTCCACAAAACGCCCACACTGACGGTACTAAAAAGAAAAGCCGGTTAGTGGTGACACGTAACCGGCTGTATTTCTTTAGGTATATGGTGCGCCCGGAGAGATTCGAACTCCCGACCACCTGGTTCGTAGCCAGGTACTCTATCCAACTGAGCTACGGGCGCGTAAAGGCGGCGATTTTGCGGACTGGTGGCCTTATTGTCAAGAACGGCGTGCCCCTTAAGCTTCGTTCGCAAGAGCGTAGCGGCCCACTGACAACCCAGTCGCCAACTTAAAGCCGGGTAATAAACAAATAATGGCGGAGAGAGAGGGATTCGAACCCTCGATGGAGTTTTTGACCCCATACTCCCTTAGCAGGGGAGCGCCTTCGACCAGCTCGGCCATCTCTCCAATTGGTGTCGCACAGCATACCTTGTGTGACGCGTTCGGGGAAGAGAGTTACCCTTTGGGAGGAACCCCCTCGGTGCTCGTTTCCCGCTCTTTCTGGATCCGTTCGTAGATCTCTTCACGGTGCACAGCGATATCCTTCGGGGCATTGACGCCAATCCGGACTTGGTTACCCTTAATGCCCAACACGGTGACTTGAACTTCATCGCCTATATTGAGTGTCTCACCGATACGTCTCGTTAAAATCAGCATGGCGCCACTCTCCTTAATCTCGCAAATCTTCCCACCTGCCTAGTCGCTTCGGGACATGCACGCGCCCCGCCCTGACCCGCGCACTCTCTTCGACCGCCCCCCCGAGGACGATGCGAGTCGACCGTTTACTGTGCAGATTCTATGCCAGTTATCCAGGCACCCCATTTTCGGCATCGAGCCCAAAGGCGCTATGTAAGGCGCGGACCGCAAGTTCTAGATACTTCTCCTCGATAACCACGGAGATCTTAATCTCAGACGTGGATATCATCTGAATATTAATGCCTTCTTCGCCTAACACCCTAAACATGGTGCTGGCGATCCCCGCGTGCGAGCGCATCCCGACACCCACGATCGAGATCTTCGCGATACGCTCGTCGCCGCACACTTCACGGGCCTGTAATGCAGTTGCGGTACTCTGCAAAATTTCGCGCGCCTGACGATAATCGGCATGCGGCACCGTAAAAGTGAAGTCCGTGGTCATGTCAGCGCCGATATTCTGAATGATCATATCGAGATTGATATTCGCCTGGGCGATGTCGCCGACAATGCGATAGGCGATGCCGGGCTTATCGGGAACCCCCTTGATCGTCAGCTTGGCCTCGTCCCGGCTAAACGCGATGCCTGATATCAGCGCCTGCTCCATTTTCGATTCCTTGTAGGTGATGAGTGTCCCAGGCCCGTCCTCGAAGGACGACAAGACCCGTAACGGCACATGATACTTGCCAGCAAACTCCACCGAGCGGATCTGGAGGACCTTGGCGCCGAGACTGGCAAGCTCCAGCATCTCCTCCACCGTGATCTGCGCCAACCGCCGCGCCTGCGGACAGATGCGCGGATCGGTCGTATAGACGCCATCGACATCCGTATAGATCTGGCACTCGTCGGCCTTTAAGGCGGCGGCCATAGCCACGGCCGTGGTATCCGACCCGCCGCGCCCTAAGGTCGTAATGTTGCCGTCCCCATCCATCCCTTGGAATCCGGCAATCACGACCACGCGCCCGTTCGCCAAATCCTCACGCACGCGCTCACCATCAATCGCGAGGATGCGGGCCCGGCCATGGGCGTTGTCCGTACGGATATGGACCTGGCCGCCGGTATAGGACTTGGCCGAACACCCGAGGTGTTCTAGTGCCATAGTCAGCAGGGCAATCGTCACCTGCTCGCCGGTTGCCAGCAGCACATCGACCTCGCGGGCTGGGGCCGTGGGGTGTAGGGCATGCGCCAATCCCAGCAGGCGATTCGTCTCGCCGCTCATAGCCGACACCACGACCACCATATCGTGGCCGCGCGCACGATCGGCGGCGACTCGCTCGGCCACGGCCTGAATACGCTCGACCGTACCTACCGAGGTGCCGCCGTACTTCTGGACAAGCAAGGACATAGTTGAGAGTCTTGACGTTTGAAAGACGCGCAGATTACCGCGCCCTTCCTTGAGTGTAAACGAAAAGTGCCTTTTTTAAGCCAAGCGATCGGCTAAAAACGCGTGTGCGTGCGCCAAAGCCTGATCTAAGGCCCCGTTATCGGCGCCGCCGGCCTGAGCGAGGTCCGGGCGTCCACCGCCCTTGCCCCCCATCACGCGCGCGGCCTCGTTGACGAGCTCGACGGCACTCACCTTCGAGACGAGATCTGGTGTCACGCCGGCGATCAGGGTCACCCGCCCCTCCGCGACCGCCGCCAACACAATAGCCGCCGAGCGCAATTGGCTCTTTAGGCGATCAATGGCCTCGCGCAGACCCTTCACATCGCCCTCGAAGCGACTAATCAAGACCTTCGCGCCCCCGATATCCATAGCCTGTGCGGCCAAATTTTGGCTGGCCGCCGCCCCGCTCTTAGCACGTACCTGCGCCAACTCCGTCTCCAACGTGTCCGCCCGGGTTTTGAGGCGCAAGACCTTGTCGACCAGCTCTTCACGAGCGCCCCCGATCACCTGCGCGGCATCCGTGAGGCGCTTTTCGATGGTGCGCACATAGTCGAGCGCCGCAGCTCCCGTCACCGCCTCGATGCGCCGGACGCCTGAACCCACGGCCGTCTCCGCCAAGATCTTAAAAAGACCAATGTCGCCCGTGCGGTTGACGTGGGTGCCGCCGCATAATTCCGTGGAGTGATCGCCCATCGCAATAACGCGCACCCGATCGCCATACTTTTCACCAAAAAGCGCCATGGCCCCGATGTCGACTGCGTCCGCCAAGGCCATCTGCCGGATGGTCACCTCGGCATTGGCCCATATGGCCTCGTTGACCGATTGCTCAAGGGCCACGAGCTCCGCCGGCGTCACGGGCTGTGGGTGGCTAAAATCGAAGCGTAGCCGGTCCGGTCCGACCAGTGAGCCGCGTTGCGCCACATGGGTGCCCAGGATGCGCCGTAAAGCGGCATGTAGCAGGTGGGTGGCCGAGTGGTGGGCGGCAGTCGCCAAGCGCCGCGGGGCGTTCACCACGGCCGTCATCCGATCGCCGACGTTCACAGTCCCGCTCGCGACTTGCCCGATATGCGCAAACCCCTTACGGGTATCGGCCACCGCAAAGGCCCCGGCCTCGCCCTCAATGACGCCGATATCGCCGACCTGACCCCCGGATTCGGCATAGAACGGGGTTTTATCCAAAAACACTACACCCTCTTCCCCGGCCGAAAGCATCGCGACCGCCCGCCCTTGGGCCGCTAATGCCCGGATATGCACCGGGGCGACAATGGACTCATAGCCGCAAAACGTCGTATCTCCGGCGACTACGACCTCCTCGCCATGGAAGCTCTGCGCGGCGCGCGCGCGTGTTCGTTGGGCATTCATCTCCCGCTCAAACCCGACCATATCAACCGTAAGTCCCCGTTCCCGGGCGATGTCCTGGGTCAGGTCAGCGGGAAAACCATAAGTATCATAGAGCCGAAAAACGATGGCCCCGGGAATTGCGCCGCCCGCCTGCAGGCCCTCGATATCCTGATCCAAGAGCCGCAGACCCTGCGACAGGGTCTCTGCAAAGCGCTCCTCTTCCTGCTTTAGGACCGCCTCGACATGCGCCTGATCGCGCAAAAGCTCTGGGTAGGCCTCGCCCATCTCGGCGATCAAGGGGCCCACCAGGCGATAGAAGAACGCCCCTTGGGCACCCAGACGATAGCCGTGACGCAGCGCCCGGCGGATAATACGGCGCAACACATAGCTGCGCCCCTCATTGCCGGGGGTGACGCCGTCAATCACCAGAAAAGACGCCGCCCGAATATGATCTGCGATGACATTTAACGACTTGTCGCGCAGATTGCTCAGCCCTAAGACCTCGCCGACTGCGCGAATCAGCCCTTGAAAGAGATCGATATCGTAGTTGCTGGTGACCTTCTGAAGAACCGCCGCCATGCGCTCAAGGCCCATGCCGGTATCCACCGAGGGCTTAGGGAGCGGCGTCAACTCGCCCTCGCGGTTCCGATCAAACTGCATGAACACGAGGTTCCAGATCTCGACGTAGCGATCGCCATCGGCCTCGGGAGTCCCGGGTGGGCCACCAGCAATGCTTGGACCATGGTCGTAAAATATCTCCGAACACGGCCCGCAAGGCCCAGTATCACCCATGGACCAAAAATTGTCCGCCGCCCCTATGGCGCTAAAGCGGGTCGCATCCACGCCGATGTCGTTTAGCCAGATATCGGCGGCCTCTTGATCTTCCTCAAAGACCGTCACCCAGAGGCGCTCGGCCGGCAACCCCATCTCGACTGTCAAAAACTCCCAGGCGTAATGGATGGCCTCTTTCTTGAAGTAGTCCCCGAAACTAAAGTTGCCGAGCATCTCGAAGAACGTATGGTGGCGCGCGGTGTAACCCACGTTTTCCAGGTCGTTGTGCTTACCACCGGCGCGCAGGCACCGCTGCGCGCTCGCCGCTCGTCGATACGGTCTGGTGTCGCGTCCCAAGAAGATATCCTTGAACTGAACCATGCCGGCATTGGTAAAGAGCAGGCTCGGATCATTACCTGGAATCAAGGAACTACTAGCGACCACCTCATGCCCGTGGCGCGCAAAAAACTGCAAGAAGCGACTGCGTATCTCGGTACTTTTCATAACCTTTGTCTTTTAGGTGCGCGGCGTGCTGACCGCTTGGGTGATTTGTTCAAAGCTAAAACCCCGCGTCTGCAAGAAGCGGGACTGGCGCGCCCGTTCGGTCACCCCCTCAGGGAGCGCCTCGCCAAAACGCTTAACACGCGCACGGCAGGCCCGTTCGTTCCATAAGGGGTCGCGGCAATCTAATACGGCGGCAATCGTCTCGGGCGCTAAGCCTTTCGCCCGCAGCTCAACCAAGATGCGCAGCGGTCCTACCCCCTGCAAGGCTCGCGAACGCACGCGACTGTCCCCATAGCGCTTATCGGAGACCCAGTTCTCGGCCGCCAATTGCGCGACTACCGAGCGCGCCTCGTCCGGCTCATACCCCCGCGTACCAAGCCGCTCGATCAATTCGACACAACTATAATCGCGCCGCGCGAGCAGGCCGAGGGCATAGGCGCGCGCCGAAGCGCCTCCCCCGCTCAGATATCCGCCTCCTCATCGCTCTCCGCAACATCTCCGACGATGACGCCGGGCGGCGCGGTAAACGTCTCGCGCAGCCGTGCCTCGATATTCTGGGCGATCTGCGGATTATCACGCAGGTACTGGCGGGCATTTTCTTTGCCCTGACCGATGCGTTCGCCACCGAAAGAGTACCAGGCGCCGGACTTCTCGACGATATTGGCAACGACTCCGAGCTCCACCAGCTCGCCTTCCTTGGATATCCCTTGGTCGTAGAAGATATCGAATTCGCACTGCCGGAAGGGCGGCGCGATCTTATTCTTGACCACCTTGACTCGGGTCTGGCTGCCGACGACCTCTTCGCCCCGCTTGATCGCCCCTATGCGCCGAATATCCAGGCGCACCGAGGAATAAAACTTTAAGGCATTGCCGCCCGTTGTGGTCTCGGGATTGCCGAACATGACCCCGATCTTGATGCGAATCTGGTTAATAAAGATCACCAGCGTGTTCGAACGCTTGATATTTCCCGTGAGTTTGCGCAACGCCTGGGACATCAGGCGTGCCTGCAAGCCGACATGGGAGTCGCCCATCTCGCCCTCGATTTCGGCCTTGGGCGTCAACGCCGCGACCGAGTCGATCACGACGATGTCGACGCCCCCGGAACGCACCAGCATGTCGGTGATCTCCAGGGCCTGCTCCCCGGAATCGGGCTGCGACACCAAGAGATCGTCGACATTGACTCCTAGCCGCTTGGCGTACGTGGGGTCTAGGGCGTGCTCGGCATCGATAAAGGCCGCCGTGCCGCCGAGTTTCTGGGCTTGGGCTATGACGTGCAAGGTGAGCGTCGTCTTACCTGAGGATTCCGGGCCATAGATCTCCACGACCCGACCGCGGGGGAGTCCACCGATACCGAGCGCGATATCCAGTCCCAACGACCCGGTCGGGACGGCGGCGATCGCGGGCGCATCCCCGGCATCGCCGAGGCGCATCACTGATCCCTTCCCAAACTGCTTTTCGATCTGGCCTAAAGCCGCACTTAAGGCTTTGCCTTTATTGACATCCATGAATACCCCCGCAATGGCGCGCAAGGGGGCGATTATTCCACAAAGGGCGTCTAGGACCTAGCTTAAGAACCCTTGATCGAGACGGGCAATGAGTCCCGTGACCGCCGAAATCACCGCCTCCCATCGCACGATCTCGCGATTTCCCGCGAAATGATAGGTCTGGGCCTCGGCTGCGGCCCGATTGGCCCAGGCGATCACGACCGTGCCGACCGGGCGCTGCGGGCGCCCCCCGGACGGGCCGGCAATCCCGGTGATGCCGATCCCGGCATCGGCGTGGCCTAAAGCGCGCGCCGCGCGCGCCATCTGGCAGGCCGTGGGCTCGCTTACGATATGGTCCTCGTCCAAACACTCCGGGGCAAGCCCCAGGATGGTGCGCTTGGCGGCCGCGCTATAGGTCACAAACCCGTACTCAAACCAGCGCGAACTCCCGGGAATCGCCGTAAACGAGGCCGCCAGTAGTCCCCCTGTGCAAGACTCCGCCACCGCAACATGCAGACCCTGGCGGCTCAACTCCTCGCCCAAATCGCCACAAAACGTGACTAATGAGGCGCGCCGCTCAGTATCCATAGGACCCCCTGTAGGCAGACATTGGCATACACCCCGGCCAAGACATCGTCCAACATGATCCCATAGCCGCCGGGGAGCCGTTCGAGGCGCTTGATCGGATAGGGTTTGGTGATATCAAAGAGTCGGAACAAACCAAACGCCGCCAAAACGACCAGCAGCCCGTGCGGGACGGCCAGTAGCGCCACCCCCATCCCGACCACCTCATCCCACACCACCATGGGCGGATCGGTCAGACCCAACTCGATAGCCGCTCGCCCAGAGGCGACAACACCCACACCGAGGGCGACGACCAGCAACAGACTATAACCGGGCCAACCTAGGCCCATGACCGGCCACCACAAAACGAGACCTAAGAGCGATCCGGCGGTCCCCGGCGCCTTGGGAAAGCGGCCGACGCCAAACCCCGTTGCCAAAAAGGTCGCCGCCGAGATCTTAGCCAAGGAAGTGGTTAAAGCCAGCGACCGCGGGGGTATAGACCCCGGCGTCTGTGTGTAATGTGAGGCCGGCCCCGACCACGATGTCGCCTAGATAATGAAAGCCACAGCGAAACCGCGGGGCGATCTCCGCCAACGCCGCCAAGCGCTCGGGTGGTACCGTAAAACAGAGTTCGTAATCATCCCCAAAGCTCAGCGCCGGATCATAGCCGATGGTATCCAAGACCGTGCGATAGGCATCCGATAACGGCAGGCGTTGCAAATCGAGCGTTGCACCTACGCCACTGGCCGCCAGGATATGGCCGAGATCGGCGATCAGGCCATCGGACAGGTCGACGGCCGCCGACGCAATCGCGCGCAGCGCTTGGCCCTCCTCGATACGGGGTCGCGGGCGATCAAGGCGCGCCAAGACCCCGGCGCGAAACTCGTCTGCCAAGGCCACCGTGCCGGCACGCGCCAAAAAACCGAGCGCCGCATCGCCCAAGAGGCCCGACACATACACGCGATCACCTGCGCACGCGCCACTGCGACGCAGGGCCTGCACCTTAGGGACCGCGCCCAACGCCGTGATGGTCACAGCGAGCGGTCCACGCACCGTGTCGCCGCCAATCACATCCATAGAGAGACTATCTGCGAGCGTAAAGAGCCCGTCGCGGAACTGCCCAAGCCAGCGTTCATCGATACCCGGGAGCGTCAGATTCAGCAAAAAACCGATCGGGCGGGCGCCCATGGCCGCCAGATCGCTCACATTGACCGCGAGCGCCTTATAACCCACATCGAAACCAGGGGCGTTCTCGGGGAAGTGGATACCGGCGACAAGGGTGTCGGTCGTCAAGGCATAGCTGCTATCAGGGGCGCAGGCGGCCACGAGCGCTGCGTCATCGCCGATCCCGAGCAAGACCTCGGGGCACCGCGGCGCGCGCTTGAAAAAGGCCTCGATCAGCCCAAATTCATCCATCTAGCCGCGCCTCTCGTCTGCCCTCAAGATGGCAGCGGCCTTATCCAAGACGGCATTGATAAACTTATGACCGGAATCGCCCCCGAAGCGTTTGGCAAGTTCGACCGCCTCGTTTAAGACGATGCGATAGCCGATCTCGGGGCGATACCGAAACTCATAGACCCCGAGGCGCAAAATGGCCCGCTCGACGGGGTCGACCTCGGCCAGTGGCCGGTCGAGATGCGGAGCCAGCAAGCCATCGATTTCTTCCACGTGACGCGGCACCTCGCGAATCAACTCCGCGAAATAGGCCTCGTCTAGGTCACCCTCCGCGTCCTCGTCCGAGTCCTCGTTGCGCAAAAAGAGGCGGCCGATATCGTGATGCGACTGACCGGTCACCTGCCATTGGTAGAGCGCCTGGACGGTCGCTTGTCGGGCTCGGGACCGGCTCCCACTCATGGATTGCGCAGACGATGTAACAGGTCAACCATCTCCAGAATGGACAGCGCGGCCTCCGCGCCCTTGTTGCCGGACTTGGCCCCGGCGCGATCGATCGCTTGGGCCACGGTATCGACGGTCAGTACGCCGAGCGCGACCGGCACGCCGGTTTTCAGGCCGACTTGCGCGAGACCCTTCACGCACTCGCCGGCGACAAATTCAAAGTGTGGGGTGGCCCCGCGGATCACGGCCCCTAATGCCAAAATCCCCTCGTAGCGCCCGCTCTCGGCCATGACTTGAGCGGCCAGCGGGAGCTCAAAGGCCCCGGGCACGCGCACGACGGTGATGTGCTTAGGGTCGGCGCCATGCCGATGCAGGGTATCGAGTGCACCCTCCAAGAGCCGCTCGCCCACGAACGCGTTGAAGCGTCCCAGCACGATCCCGAATCGGGCCTCACCGGCGATCAGTGTCCCGTCAATCATGACTTCCCCGCTCATACATGTCCTCCCGTCATCGGTGCCAGATATTCGACTACTTCTAGGTTGAATCCGGCCAATCCCGGCACCTTGCGCGGATGACCCAATACTTGCATTTTATGGACACCCAGCTCCAACAAGATCTGGCTGCCAAGACCCACCGTGCGCATCACTTCGCGCGCCGATCCGGGGGCCTGGGTGTCCTGCGGCGCCCTGAGCCTGGCCATCGTCAGCGCCATGGGCGCGGGCTGGTCTAACAAGACGACAACGCCACGGCCCGCCTTATCGATAAACTGAAGGGCACCGGCCAAGGTCCAAGACGGCGAATCCACGGCGTTCAGGAGGTCTAACAGGCTTTCCTGGACGTGGACGCGAACCGGGATCGGATCGGCATCAATATCGCCGCGGATCAAGGCGAGATGCACGCGATCCTCGATGTCGTCGTGATAAGTCACTTGGCGGAACGACCCATAGACGGTGTCAATCGACCGCTCGTCTAAACGGTGCACGCTCGATTGATGTTGTAGACGATAATGAATGAGGTCAGCGATCGTGCCGATCTTTAATTTGTGTTCCGCGGCAAAGACCTCGAGCTCCGGTTGGCGAGCCATCTCGCCGTCGTCTTTCAGGATCTCGCAGATGGCCGCCGACGGCTCAAAACCGGCCAGCCGAGCGAGGTCGACCCCGGCCTCGGTGTGACCGGCGCGCGCCAACACGCCGCCCCGTTGCGCCATGATCGGGAAGATGTGCCCGGGGCTGACCAGATCGCGGGCCTTGGCCCCCGGCGCGATCGCCGCCCGAATGGTCGCGGCCCGGTCGGCCGCCGAGATCCCGGTCGTTACCCCCTCGGCGGCCTCGATCGAGGCCGTAAACCGGGTCGCATAGCGTGAGCCGTTGTCCTTGACCATGGGCTCAAGGTGTAGTTGCTGGCAGCGCTCGGGTGTTAAAGTCAGGCACACGAGGCCGCGGCCATGGCGGACCATGAAATTGATCGCGTCTGGCGTGACCGCCTCGGAGGCCATGAGCAGGTCGCCCTCATTCTCGCGATCGGCGTCGTCCATGATGACGACCATCCGCCCGGCCTTAAGTTCGTCTATGATTTCAGGGATGGGGCTAATAGGCATGATGTGTTCATTGGCAACCGGCCGAGTTGACCGGCCCCGAATTATGACTGACCAAGAGATGGAAGTCGATGGAACCACATAGAACCGGCCGCAACGAGCCGCGAGTCCCGATACTTGAGCCTGGGCGGGCACTGGGCCCCTATTTGATCTTGAGCACCCTGTCGTCTAGCGTGCGCAGCACCATCTATATGAGCCAAGACCTCGCCCTAGACCGGCCGGTCGCCTTAAAGGCCACCCCGCGCGGGGCGACCTCCGTGATCGCCGAGGGGCGGGTGTTGGCCCGTTTCAGCCACCCCCATATCGTGACCTTGTATGGGCTCTGGGCACAGCCGGCGGCCTTGATCCTCGAATACTTGGTCGGTGAGACCGTAAAAGCCCGTCATAAACGGCTCGTAACCCTCCCGCAATCCCAAGTCCGCACCTGGATCATCGCCGTGTTGAGCGCGCTTGAGGCGGTTCATGGCCAGGGTTTTGCGCATGGCGCCGTGCGCTCCGACAACGTCTTCCACACCACAGATCAGCGTATTAAGCTGCTCGACTTCCGCCAAACAAGCCTCGGGGAGTCCCCGCCCATGCCGGCCGGCGATATCCGTGACGCCGGCCGCCTCATGCAGGAGTTGCTCGGTACGGAAACGGGGATATTGGCCGAAATCGCCCGGGGCGCGACCCTCGGACGCTACCAGACTGCGCGGGCCTTCCGCATAGCCCTCGAGGCGGTGGCCGATGCCCTCTTCGGTGAGACCCCATTAGCCGAATTACCCGAGACCAAGGAGTCCGCCTCCGAGGCCGCAGACCTGGTCACGCGCGATCCGCAGTCTGGCGACTCGGAAGAGGTGGCCGGGCCTGCCGTGTTCGCGTGCGACAGTGGATCCGGTGTCCTCTTCCCGGACATCTTCGGCGAGCCCGCCACGGGCCTCGTGGCGACCGCGCCTAAGCCTGTGAGACGGTGGGAGCGACCGGCATCCCCGCACAAGCGCCTCGGGATTCTGCTCAGCCTCCTTTTCATCGTCGGATTTTTTGCCATCGAGGCGGCCTGGCCCTATCGAAAAACGGTGTTACGGCCCGTTTCCCACATCACCCATGCGGTCGTGCAGTTGACCCACGGGACGCCGCCGGTTCTGGCATCCCAATCGGCCGCCACCGTGCCAGCTACCAAGCCCACGTCCCCGATCATCACCCCAAGGGCTGCCGCCCCCGTAGGAGCCTATGCCGCGTTGGCTCACGCTTGGGGCGATTAGTCTCGCCGCCGTCCTCGCCGGGTGCACGCCACCGCCCAGCGCCCAGCGCGCGGTCGTGGGTCGTTGTCACGCCGGTGCCGGGTGGTCGATGGCCTATGTCTCCCTCTCGCCCCTGGGGGCACTCCCGGCGCGCCACGTTCAGGCCCTGCGGTACTGGATCACGGTCACGCCGACCATCGGCCGACGTTGCGGTTCGTTTTTATTGACTAAACACTTGACGCTCCTGCGGGGGCCTGGATCGCTGCACATCACCGAGGTGCGCGATTTCTACGCCCACGGCCAGCTGATCGCCGAACATCGCGCCAGCGTGGGTCGCGAGATCCGTCACAGTGGCACCTATGAGGGGCGGCTGTCGCTGCCTATTCCGATGTCCACGCCGTTCGGCCGCTACCGGGTCGTGAGTTTACTGTATGGCCGCTGGGGCCGGCGCGCGCCGTTTTTGATCGCGCGGACGCAAGCGACCTTTGCGATCCGCCCTTAGGACGCCTTCAGCAGGCGCTCTAAGTAGCGCGCGATGAGATCGACCTCGATATTGACGAGCGCCCCGGGCTCCACGTGGCCCAAGGTCGTCGCGGCCAAGGTGTGGGGGACGATGGCAAACGAGACCACGGCCCCGTCTATGGTGTTGACCGTGAGGCTTATGCCATCGACGCAGAGCGACCCCTTGCGCGCGATATAGCGGCCAAACTCCAAGGGCACCTCCAGGCTCAACAGCAGGCCCTCACCTTCCCGACTACAGCGCAATACCGTAGCGATCCCGTCGACATGGCCGGAGACCAAGTGCCCGCCAAGCGCATCGCCGACCTTCAAGGCGCGCTCCAGATTGACGAGGGCCCCAGGTCGCAAGGCGCCAAGCGAGGTGCGCATCAAGGTCTCAGTCGACAAATCGGCCGAGAACTGCGCCCCCTCCCCCTCGGTCAGGGTCAGACACACGCCGTTCACGGCAATGCTTTCCCCTATGACCCAGGGCGCCTTGGTAAGGCCCGGGGCGGCGATCGTCAACCGTGCCCCGCGCGCGTGCGCGACTCGCCGCTCGACTGTGCCCATCGTTTCGATCAGTCCTGTGAACATCTATTCCCCTCTCAAATCTCCCGCGTCAAAGTGATACGCAAGTCGTGACCCACCCGCCGGACCTCCTCATAACGCCAGCATATTTGCTGATCGAGCGCGGGGATCGTGAAATCGGCAATCGGACGCCCACTCCCAATCAGGACCGGCGCCATGTAAAGGATCAACTCATCGATGAGTTGATCATGCAGTAAACTCGCGAGCAACGTCGGACCCGCCTCCACCAAGAGGTCGTTGATGCCCAGACCGGCGAGTTCCGCCATCACCGCGCGCAGGTCCACCGCATGGGCGGCACCGCCGACCGCCACGACTCGCACACCAGCGGCCCGCAAAGCCTCGGCGTTCGGTCCTTCGGCTACTGTGAAAACGACTAACTCACCGGGTTCCGTGACGAGCCGTGCGGTCGGCGAAAGCGCGAGACCCGAATCCACGACCACTCGCAACGGCTGACGGACGGCCGGATGGCGGACCGTCAAATGGGGGTCATCGAAGCGCACCGTCCCCATACCCGTCAGAATCGCGCCACTTTGGGCCCGTAGGGCCTGGACGTCGGCACGGGCGCGGACCCCCGTAATCCATTGGCTGTCCCCGTTTAAAAGCGCGGTGCGGCCATCTAGGCTTGCGCCGACCTTGGCGGAGACGAAGGGAGCGTTTCGGGTCAATCGGGATATGAATCCGCGGTTCAACTGGTGGGCCTCGTCGCGCATGAGGCCGACATCGACCGCCACTTGCGCGGCCCGCAAGGCCGCAAAACCCTCGCCCTGCACACGCGGATCCGGGTCTTCCATGGCCGCGACCACACGCACAATGCCAGCGGCCAGCAAGGCCTCGGTACAGGGGGGCGTGCGCCCCACATGACAGCAGGGCTCAAGGGTCACATAGGCGGTCGCGCCACGCGCCAAGGCGCCGGCCTCCTGCAAGGCCAGCCGCTCGGCGTGCGGCTCGCCGGCGCGCTCATGAAAGCCCTCGCCCACGACCCGGTCGCCCAGAACGATCACACAACCTACGCGCGGATTGGGGTGCGTCGTCTGCATCCCGCAGCGGGCGAGCCCGAGCGCGCGCGCCATATAGACACTGTCGGTCAGCGCGTTCACGGCTCAGACGACAGATCTGGGGCCTCGGCTTCATCCTCCAATCGCTCCACCTCTTCGCGGAAGGCGTTTAGATCCTGAAAACTCCGATAGACCGAGGCAAACCGTACGTAGGCGACCTTATCAAGATCCCGCAGCTGCTCCATGATCCACTCGCCAATCTGGCGGCTGGCGATTTCACGCTCACCGCTGCCGAGTAATGAGCGCCGAACATAGGCCACAATGGCATCGATCCGGACGGCCTCGACGGGCCGCTTTTCTAGTGCCCGCTGGAGTCCGGAACGCAACTTCGCCTCGTCAAAAGGCTCCCGTCGACCATCGGACTTGATGATCTGGGGTAGCCGCAGCTCGGCATTCTCGAAGGTCGTGAATCGTTCCCGGCACGCGAGGCACTCGCGACGTCGGCGCACGACATCCCCCTCCTCTGCGAGGCGGGAGTCTATGACTCGCGTATCCTCCATACAGCAAAAGGGGCACCTCATGGCCTACATGGTTACCTCATCGTTATAGACGGGGAACCGCGCGCACAACCCCAATACCTCGCGCTGCACGCGTTCGCGCAGGGCGATGTCCTCGGGTTGCTCCAAGATATCGCACACAAAGCCCGCCAGTGTCCGCGTCTCCCGTTCACCAAAACCCCGGGTGGTAATGGCCGGCGTGCCTAGGCGTATCCCGCTGGTCACGAACGGTGACCGGGGGTCGTTGGGTACCGCGTTTTTATTGACGGTGATGTTGGCCTGCCCAAGGGCCTCCTCGGCCGCCTTACCGGTCACCGACCGGTCGATCAAATCGACCAACATCAGGTGGTTGTCGGTACCGCCGGATACGACCTTGAACCCACGACCCATGAGGGCATCGGCCATGGCCTGCGCGTTCTTGACCACTTGCTGCTGATAGACCTGGAAGTCCGGGGCCAAGGCCTCGGCGAACGCGACCGCCTTGGCGGCAATCACGTGCATGAGGGGGCCGCCCTGGGTACCTGGGAAGATCATGCTGTTTAAGCGCTTCTCGATCTCAGGATTGGCGCGCGCCAGAATGATGCCGCCGCGCGGGCCGCGCAGGGTCTTATGGGTGGTCGACGTCGTCACGTCGGCGATCTGCACGGGACTTGGGTACAAACCCGCCGCCACAAGCCCGGCCACATGCGCCATGTCGACAAAGAGATAGGCCCCGACCTCGTCGGCAATGTCCCGAAAACGCGTCCAATCGATCAGCCGAGAATAGGCGCTAAAACCGCCGACGATGACGCGCGGCTTGTGGGTCCGCGCGAGCTTCGCGATCTCGTCGTAATCGATAAGACCAGTCGTGGGGTCGACACCGTACGCCACGGCGTTAAACAGACGCCCAGAAAAATTGACCTTAGCACCATGGGTCAGATGACCGCCATGCGCCAAGCTCATGCCCAGGATTGTGTCGCCGGGGTTGATGAGCGCTAGATAGGTCGCGGCGTTGGCCTGCGACCCGGAATGCGGCTGGACATTGGCATAGTCCGCCCCGAACAGGGTCTTCACCCGCTCGATCGCCAGGGTCTCGACCATATCGACATACTCGCAACCGCCGTAATAGCGCTTGCCCGGATAGCCCTCGGCGTACTTGTTCGTAAGACAGGAGCCCTGGGCGGCCATGACCCGCGGACTCGTGTAATTCTCCGAGGCGATCAGCTCAATGTGATCTTCCTGCCGCAAACGCTCCTTATGCATGGCCTCCCACAGGGGGCGATCATAGTCCTTCAGGGTTTTCTCGCTAAACATTGGGCTCCTCTTAGTCGCGCATCATTACCGCAGCCGTTAAGGATACCCGATTCATGACCCATATGCATGGTCGCAGCCGGTGCGCGCCTGGGCGCATCGGATCCCCGGGTCGGCCGTAACCCTCATGCCTGGGGTCGCGGCGAAACGAAGGCTGTGACACTCTCAACCCGCTAAAGCGGTTAAGCGCGGCCGTCACCGGGTCGCGTCGTTATGATATTTATCAATATTTGGCGGCAATGGTCCGCCAGATGCCGACCCCGAGGCGCTCATGGGCGACCAGCCGATGGTTTTGCCACGATCTGGCGGGCCCGACCCTGTGGGCCGGTCCGGGCTCGCCACGAACGCCTAGCGGTTCCCGGAGACGCCGCCCTTGCGCAGCGCCCGAACGTTCGTCCCATAGCGAAACAGCCGCTCCAAAAGAAGCGGCGGCAAGATCACGAGATCATAGAGCGCGGCTAAGGTGTCGCCGAGCGCCGCCAAGGCCCGTGCGCCGACACGCGCCACAAACGCCAACACCCGCACCAAGCCCTCTAAGATGAGCCCGGTTACCGCCCGCAAGGCATAGATGAAGGACTCCAGCGGGATCGCGATAAAGGCCATCACACACGGCAATACCAGCGCCAATATCCCCTCGGCCACGGCCTGCCACATCGGCAGATTAGGCACCGCCAGCGCCCCGACCACCGGCGCGCCCTTGATGGCACTCTCCTGGACGAATACCAAGATCGCCTCAAGGCCCGCTAGACCTAACAGCAGGCCAGTCGCCACCCCGATCAGCCAGTGGCGCACGGTCTTGGCAAGCAAGGTCACCGGGCTAAAGATATGGGTAATATTGAGGGCGTCGAACAACACGAGACCAGCGACGATTTCCATGGCAATGATGACGAACGCCACCACCACTGATGCTGGCCAATCCGTGAGCGCCACGCCATGGCCTACCCCAAGCTCACTCAAGGGGGCCGCGATGAGATGGAGATTGATGACTGCGCCGCCAGCGGCCACCAATAGCACAAACCCCGCCACCAGTAGCCGCACAAACGCCGAGGACACAAGCGACCGATCCACGCCTGGCACCGCTTGGCTCAGGGCCTGATAACGCTCCACGGCGCTGTTAATGGCCGCCGCGTGTTCGACCACGCGGGTCAAGCGGTTGTCGACACGCGCCAAGGCGCCACTCACGGCCCGCCACATGCGTTGCGACCGGGCCAACAGACGGTGACGCTTAGTCGCAGCCTTTTGGTAGTGCGTAAGCGTTTGCCGATGCGCCTTTTCCACGACGCCCTTAAAGGCCGACTGGAGGTGATCGACCATGGGATCATCTGCCGACCGTAACCGGCCGATGGCCGCGACTGCCTTGATCCATTCCGGTGAGGCCTGCGGAACCTCGGCCGAGCGCTTGAAATCGGCATCCCACTGTTCGATCTGCGCAAGCAACTCGGTCTGAAGGGCGGGAAATCCTTGCACGTCCCGGCGCACGACCTCATCTAATCGCGCCCACTCGCGCTCGACTTGCAATCCCGCCTCGGCGCGCGCCTCGGCGCGCAACAGCGCCTGATTGCGTCTTTGCATATCACTGGCTGTCAAGCGCAGAAAGTGGGCCACGAGCTGGAGGGGTTGGCGTACCAAGCGGGTGCTGGCCCGCACCACTTTATGGAAGGCCGGTCGCGCCACATAGAGAACGAGCCAAGCCGCCACTACCACGCCGGTGATGGGCCAAGGCTGCGTCCAGAAGGATAAGTGCATATACCTACCTCTTTAAAAGCGGTAGGCAGTCAATACCACAGACTGAGTTGTCGATCCAGCCAAGACGGGCCCGGCGGCGCGGGGACCTGATCGGCGGCTAGGGCCGATCGACGCTCACGGCCTTACGCGGTATCAGGTCGTCGCGCTTTAGCCCCAGCCACAAAACGATTGGGCTTGCGACCAGCACCGAGCCATAAGTACCGACGACAATGCCGACCGTCATCGCCAAGGCGAAGCCGAACAAGACCGGACCGCCGAAGACCAGCATCGCCAGCACCATCATCTGCGTCAAAATATGGGTCATGATGGTTCGCGACAGGGTGCGGGTGATCGCGCTATCGATGATCTCGGCGGTAGTGCCAGTCCGCATGCGCCGAAAGTTCTCCCGGATCCGATCAAAGACCACCACCGTGTCGTTGACCGAGTAACCCAACACTGCTAAAACCGCCGCCAATACGGTGAGCGAAAAGCTGACATGAAAAAGGGCGAACACGCCCAGCACAATCACCACGTCGTGAATCGTGGCAATAATAGCCCCCACCGCGAACCGCCACTCAAACCGCAAGGTCAGGTAGACCGTGATGCCGATGGCGACCAATAGCAGCGCCAGTGCCCCCTGATCGGCGAGTTCCGAACCCACCTCGGGGCCGACAAACTCGACACTGCGTAACGTGGCGCCGGGGTGCTTCACCACCAACAGGCGCATGATGTCCGCGGCCAAGACCTTGCTGTTGGTGCCGGTCGTCGGGAGTCGAATCAAGAGCCTGCTCGCGGTACCGTAATTTTCCACACGCGCTTCGCGATACTGATGGCGCGCCAGCAGTCCACGAATAGTCGCCGGCGACGTCGCGCTCGCAAACTGCACCTCGATGACCGTGCCGCCCGTGAAATCCACATTGAAATTGATGCCGCGCACCACCAAGGCGGCCACCGCCGCCACAAAGAGCACTGCCGACAAAAACACGGTAGTGCGCGCATAGCGCATGAAGGGGAGGTCGCGAGTAATACGAAATAATTCCATCAGATGGCCAAGCGCGCCAAACGACGGCGACGTCCGTAAAATGCGTTAACAAGGGCCCTCGTGACCAAGATGGCACTAAAGAGCGAGGTCAAGATACCGAGGCACAACGTCACCGCAAAACCCCGCACCGAACCCGACCCCAGCCAAAAAAGGGCAAGGCCCGCGATCAAGGTCGTCATGTTGGAATCTACGATGGTGCCGAGCGCCTTACTAAAGCCCGTAGCGATCGCCGCCTGCGGCGTGTTCTTGTTGCGCAATTCCTCGCGGATACGCTCGAAAATCAGCACATTGGCATCAATGGCCATACCCACGGTGAGCGCAATACCGGCAATACCCGGCAGCGTCAAGGTCGCCTGCAATATCGACAGCACCGCCACCAAAAGCACCACGTTGATGCCTAGGGCGGTCGCCGCTATGAACCCAAAGACTTGGTAGTACACCATCATGAAGAGCGCAATCGCCACAAAGCCGATCAAGGTCGCGTAAAAACCACGCGTGATATTGGTCGCGCCTAAGCTTGGGCCGACGGTGCGCTCGGCGATGATACTGACAGGCGCCGCCAGGGCCCCGGCACGCAGTAACAGCGAGAGATTACGGGCCTGGCGAATCGTACCGATACCGGTAATCTGGAAATTCGCGCCCAAGGCCTCGCGGATCACGGGTGCCGTGATCACCTGCTCGATCTTGTGCGTGATGCGGATCCGGCGGCCATCGGGGCCGCGGATCGCGACGCCTGAGCTGGTGCGCTTTAAGTGCGTGCGGATCTCGACATAGACCACTGCCATGCGCTTGCCGACGTTGCGCTGGGTCACTCGCGAATTAATCGCCGCGCCCTGACCGTTTAGCGAGATATTGACGACTGGCTGCCCATTCTGGGAATCGACCCCGGTTGAGGCGTTGGTGATATCGTCGCCCGAGTACAAGACGCGATCGTAGAGCAAGATCGGCTCATCGTGCCGATCATAATAGATGCGCGTACCAGGCGGCACGTTACCGGCGAGCGCCGCGGCGATACTGTCTTTGCCGTCGACCATATGAATTTCCAGCGTGGCCGTGCGACCGAGGATCTCTTTTGCCCGCGCGATATCTTCCACGCCCGGCAATTCGACCACGATACGCGAATCCCCTTCCTGTTGGATCACCGGTGCCGCCACCCCCAGCTCATTTACACGCCGACGCAGCGCCGTCAGATTCTGCTGAAGCGCATAATGCATCCGGGCGGTAATAGCCACCGGGGTCATGGCCGCGCGCAGGCCGAAATTGGGGATTGACACTGCCTGAAGGTCGGTAAATTTCGCCGCGATCAGCTTTTTGGCGGCGTCTACCTGGGCTGCATCCCGAAAATGGATCTCCACGGAGTCGGCAGTTTTATCCATCTGCACCTCGCGGTAGCGGATGTCGTGACGGCGCAAGGTCCGGCGCAGGGCTCGGGCATCCTCCGTCAAGGTTTTGTGCACCGCCGCTTGCATATCAACCTGCAACAAGAAGTGCACGCCGCCCCTTAAATCCAGACCCAGATACATGGGTCGCGCGCCCAGCGCTTGCAGCCAGCGTGGCGTAGCCGGTGCGAGCGCCAACACCGTGTGGTAGTCGGATCCGAGCTTTTGGGCGATCAGCTCACGGGCGCGCAACTGCGTCCCGGCGAGCCTAAAGCGCACCTGAATGCCCTTGGCCGTCCGCCCGGCATACAGATAGGGCAGGTGCGCCGCCGTCAGGATGGCCTGCACGCGCGTCAGGGTCTGGTGACTCAAGGTCGGCCCACTACCGGAGATATCGACCGCCGGATTATCACCATACACATTGGGCAGCGCATAGATCGCCCCCAACACGACCAAAAGCCCGATCAGGGCGTTTTTCCACCAGGGATACTGATTCATCGACCTAGTGCGCCTTCCTGATCGTGTCCTTCGGCAACACCACCTGGACGCTCGCGGTCTGAATCTTGATCGCCACCCCAGCGGCCACTTCGATGGTCGAGAATTGCGGTCCGACCTCGGTCAATCGACCCAAAAGGCCGCCAGCCACGACCACCTCATCACCCGGCGCCAAGGCCGCGAGCATCGTCCGTTGCTCGCGTGCCCGCTTGCTCTGGGGGCGCATCATGAAAAAATAGATCGCCACACCAAACAAAATGAGGGGTAGAAACTGGAGATAGCCTCCGTCCCCGCCCGCCGCACTCGACGCCGGGGCAGCCGCCCAGGCGTTGGAAATAATATGTATCATAACAGCCCTCTTTTTGTATCTGTGATCGTAGTCGGCAGATCGTCTTCAGGGAGCTCCCCTAAGGATCGTGGCGGCCGTTTGTGGCGCGTACGATAAAACGAATCGACAAATTCCTCCAGCCTCGCGCCGCAGATAGCCTCGCGCAGCCCGCGCATCAGGTCCCCGTAATACGTGAGATTGTGGAGCGTCGCAAGCCGAGCCCCCAACATCTCCCCGCACCGCTGCAAATGGTGAAGGTAGGCCCGGGTCGTGTGCCGACAGGTATAACATAAACAGAGCGGATCGACCGGACCTAGATCATGAGCATACCCGCTGTTGCGTATCTTGACGACACCTGTACGCGTAAAAAGCCAGCCATTGCGGGCATTTCGCGTCGGCAGCACGCAGTCAAAAAGGTCAATACCGGCGCTGACCGCGGTGACGATGTCCTCGGGGGTCCCGACCCCCATGAGGTAACGGGGGCGCGCTTCCGGCAACATTGGGGCACAAAGCGCAATCAGCCGGTACATCTCGCTTTTGGGCTCGCCCACGGACAGGCCACCCAAGGCATAACCGTCAAAATCCAGGGCTTGCAGGCCAGCGGCTGAGCGTTCCCGCAGATCCTCGTAGAGCCCCCCTTGGACAATCCCAAACAGTGCGCCAGGGCCTTGGTAGGCCGCGCGGCTGCGCGCCGCCCAACGCAGCGACAGCTCCATGCTCTCACGCGCCTGCGCGGGGGTTGCCGGATGTGGGGTGCACTCGTCGAACACCATGGCGATATCGGACTGCAAGACCGTCTGGGCCGCCATCGAGAGCTCCGGCGTCAGATTCAACAGGCGTCCATCGCGTGGCGACCGAAAGACGACCCCGTCTTCGGTCAATTTCCGCAGGGCCGCTAGGCTGAAGACCTGGAAACCGCCGGAATCGGTCAGAATCGGCCCCGACCAGTTCATGAACCGGTGCAAACCGCCGTGATCGGCGATGATCTCCAGGCCCGGCCTTTCCATGAGGTGAAAGGTGTTGCCGAGCACGATACTGGCCCCCGAGCCTAAGACCTCCTCGGGACTCATCCCCTTCACTGCCCCATAGGTACCGACTGGCATGAACGATGGGGTCTCGACGGACCCGTGACCCAACGACAAGCGACCCGCGCGGGCCGGCCCATCGCGGCCCAACTCGAGAAAGGGGACAGGAAGCATGCCATACGCTAACGCAAACACCCATGATTTTCCACAAAACCGCGCCCGATCTCCTCGTTTTCACGCCGCGAGCGCTTAAGGGCCGGCATGATCCGCACGCGCCCACGGGGCTTTGCGTCGGCGGTATCGTTTGCGATCGCACCCGCTCCGGCCTTCACAGACGCGGATAACAAGCAGGCCGCGGATCTTTAAGGACAAGGTCCCCAGCTATTGGGATCGGTCTAATCGATGAGGCGTTGGCCACTCGCATGTCGATCGCGCGATCACGGCGCGCGTCATCCCGCCGCCCCCTTTTTCCACTTTCTGGCTGCGGGACATCCTGACCCTGGCCTGCGGCCGACGTAAAACGTGAGGCGCATAAAGAGACGGGCGCGCAAGGGGATCAGCGATTATGTTCATAGCAAGGCCTGGAACCGACAGAACGCAGACAGTCAGCGACCTGCCGCGATTCCCGGCATCGGCCCGATCACGGCCACGGCCCTTGTGGCCGTGATCGGTGATGCGAAGACCTTCGCCAATGGCCGCCAACTCGCCGCTTGGCTTAGGTGCGTGCCCCGGCAAGCATTCGAGCGGCGGCAAGCCCGCGTTGCTTGGCATCAGCAAGCCCGAAGACGTCTATCTCCGCACACCCCTCATCCACCGGGCGCGGGCCGTCGTGCAATCGGCTGAGCGGAAGATCGAGACCAAGATGTGGCTTAAAGGATTGCTGGGTCGGCGCCACAAAAACGTAGCGGCGGTGGCGCTCGCCCATCAGAATGTACGCACGGTATGGGCGCTGCTCGTCCACGGGCATGACGATCGACCGGACGATGCATCCTCAGTGTCAATAGCTGCCTAGCGGCGCCAGCGGGGTAGAGACGAGGACCGAGACCCACGGGTTACACAGAGGAGGCGCTCCCAACAGCTGCTTCAGGCCATCATGACATGGTGGCAAGACAGGTTAGATCATGACCGGGGGACTCTGAATATACGCATCGCGCTTCGAGCGCGTTTAGGTGATGAGAGCCTAGTCAGCGGAGTCCATCAGGGACCGAGGCGTAAGCCTCATCAAAAGTCCGGATGCATGGCTGCATACCGCACCTTCTTGACATCGTGAAATGAGGGGCTTGGCAAACTGGGGGCGGCCATGTATGCGTGTAGCGCTTCAACATCTGCAAGGTCTTGTGGCCGGTGACGGTGGCCGCTTCCACCTGATTCAAGCCTTTTTCGAAAAGCCGTGAGGCGGCCTCATGGCGCAGATCACGGAAGGTCAGGCCCTCGATCCCGGCCGCCTTTCCGGAGGACGCAAGGCGACAGACCCGCTCGAAGGCCTGTGAGATCGAATCGGGGCGGATGGCGTTGGCCCCGACCCCCTCCGCTTGTCGCTCCCGAATAAACCCCGCCATATTCGCCGGTTATGTCCCTAAACTGCTGTAAATAGCTGACGAGCTCAGGCGGTTGGTGCCACCGCCTCGATTCGGTAAATTGGCGTTATCGAGACGTTAATCAACCGGAGATCGAAGCGATGGCAGAGTATGAGGTTAGCGTAGGCAAGGATCTGTTGCCAGGGTTGTTGAATGGATCAGAAGGCCTGGCCAAATTGGTGGAGGCGGTGTTGAATCAGATTCTGGACGCACAGATGACGGAGCACCTGGGGGCAGTACCCCACGAACGCTCGCCGGATCGCCAGGGGTATCGCAACGGGGTACGCCCCCGGACGCTGTACACCCGCGTGGGACCCGTGACCCTGCAGGTCCCCCAGACCCGGGACGGCAGCTTCTCGCCGGAGCTGTTCAAGCGCTATCAACGTAGTGAGCAGGCCTTCGTCCTGGCGTTGATGGAAATGGTGGTGCAGGGGGTCTCGACTCGCAAGGTCACGGAGATCACGGAGAGCCTCTGTGGCGCTTCGTTTTCGAAGTCGACGGTCAGCAGTCTGTGTGCCGGTCTTGATCCCCGGGTCCGCGCCTTCAATGAGCGCCGTCTCACCGCCGACTATCCGTTCGTGCTGGTCGATGCCCTGGTGCTCACGGTCCGCGAAGACGATCGCGTGGTGTCGAAGGCCGCCCTCATCGCCTCGGGCATCCGTGCCGACGGTATCCGGGAGGTCCTCGGCATCCAGATCGGTGATTCCGAGTCCTTCGCGACCTGGGACGGCTTCTTCAAGGGCCTCAAGGCCCGCGGCCTGAAGGGCGTCCTCTGGCTCATCTCCGACAGCCATGCGGGTCTTGTGGAAGCCGCCCGCAAGCACTTCCAGGGGGTTGCCTGGCAGCGTTGTCAGGTGCACCTGATGCGCAACCTGCTGGGGCACACACCCAGTCGCCACCGGGCCGAGGTGGCGGCCCATGCCAAACGCATCTTTCAGGCGGCGGATCTTACGGAAGCCCGTACCCATCTCGCCACCTTCGTGACCGCTTTCGAGAAGACGGCTCCGAAGGCCGTGGCGTGCCTCGAGGAAGGCTTCGAGGATGCCTTAAGCGTGCTGGTGCTGCCGGAGAAATACCGCAAGCGGCTGCGCACCACCAACATGCAGGAGCGCTTAAACGAGGAGATTCGCAGACGGGAGCGGGTGATCCGGATCTTCCCAAACAGCGACTCGGCCCTGCGCCTGGTCGGCGCCCTGCTCGCCGAGCAGAACGAGCAGTGGGCCGAACGCCGCTACCTCGACATGGATGAATTCCATGAATGGTGGACGATGCGGCAACCCACGCACACCGGGGGCAATATCGTGGCGCTAAGCTAGAGAAGGGACGTCATTACCGGATCGAATTTACAGCAGAGATTGGACTTGACCTCAGAATAAAACCAGTTACGAGCGCGTGTATAGGATACACATACCACCATATCCTCTACAAAACAAGAACTTACAATCCTATCAGAGTAAACAATCGTAAATAATCGGTGATCACGTCTCCGGTTGCTGCGTTAAAATCTGCCGGAAGTTACGCGCGAGCGGATAGAGCCAGATATCTTTGATGGGTACGCTGATTTTTTTGGCCGGCCCCAACTTGCCGCGA